>OEIU01001394.1_pt1 | contig 15815 bp, 7 predicted proteins | sample 1539221 | NCBI WGS metagenome assembly OEIU01 (sample SAMN03792071, study PRJEB22550) | activated sludge metagenome | feature: wastewater treatment plant; material: activated sludge; isolation source: Wastewater treatment plant of a petroleum refinery complex | place: Argentina: Zarate | collected...
TGGAAGTGCAGGACATCTTCGACTACCTCAACGCCTGGCTCACCCTCGACCCGCGTGCCGACTTCAACGGCGTGGACGCGATCAGCGTGCAGGACATCTTTGATTTCCTGAACGCGTGGCTCATGGGGTGCTGATCGAACATCGACTCCGTCTCGCGCCGAGTGGCGAATGCACCCGTAGCGCCTCGTGCCTTGTTTCAACGGAGAGCCCATGAACTTCGAAGCCGGTAGGTGTGGGTTCTCCGGGTGGCTATCCCATGCGGCCAGCCCGAGTCTGCGGCTCGTGATCGTCGCGCTCGCACTCTGCGCGCCCCCAACCGCCCATGCCCAGTTGCAGGTCTGGGGAATCAGCCCCATCCCATCCCGCTACTTCCAAGCGATGGCCTACGACTCCTCCCGCGGCGTCACCGTCCTCTTCGGTGGGTCGGGTGTTTCCGGAACGGTTTCCACGACCGAGACCTGGGAGTGGGACGGCACGGCGTGGACGCAGCGCTTCGTTCCCGGCCCGCCATTCCGGACTGGCGCCGCAATGGCCTACGACGCGGCCCGAGGCGTCACGGTCCTGTTCGGCGGGTACACCGGAACCACCTACCTCGGCGACACCTGGGAATGGAACGGATCCTCGTGGATGCTGCGCTCCATCGCCGGTCCTGCCCCGGCGGCTTCGGCCTCCATGGTGTACGACTCGGCCAGGCACGTGTGCGTCCTCTTCGGGGGGAACGCGGATGCGACCCGCTTTGGCGACACCTGGGAATGGAATGGATCGGTGTGGACTCAACGGCCCGGCCCCGGCCCCTCGGCGCGGTCGTTTCACGCAATGACCTACGACGCGGTCCGAGGCGTCAGTGTCCTCTTCGGAGGGACGGCGCCCGGCACGAACTCGGAAACGTGGGAATGGAACGGGACGACTTGGACTCAGCGGATCGTCACAGGTCCCACTGCGCGGGCTGGGCACAGGATGGCGTATGACTCGGCCCGAGGCGTCACCGTCCTCTTCGGCGGATTCGTGAATGGCCCCGGCGAGGTCGCGGAAACGTGGGAGTGGAACGGCACCACCTGGACCCAGCGCGCCGTGACCGGTCCTTCGCGACGTGAATACCACGGTATGGTGTACGACTCGGCGCGCAATCAGACCGTGCTCTTCGGCGGATACGTCGGCTCTCCTCAGACCTACCTCGGCGATACGTGGCAATGGAACGGCACGGCATGGACCCAGTCGGTGATCGCCATGCCCTCCCCTCGCAGCGAGTCATCCCTCGTGTTTGATTCCGCTCGCTCGGTCTCCGTGCTCTTCGGCGGGTGGATGGGCAGTCCGTCCGGCGAGACTTGGGAACTCAGCGCTGGTCGCTGGACCCTGCGCGCCGTCACCGGCCCGCCGCCCAGATACCGCGCGGCGATGGCCTACGACTCCGCCCGCCACGTCTGTGTGCTCTTCGGCGGTGCGAACGCCAGCGGCAACCCCATCAACGACACCTGGGAATGGGAAGGCACCACCTGGACCCAACGCACCGTCGCTTCCCCATCTGCCCGCTTCGGCCACGCGATGGCCTACGACGCCGCGCGGGCCCAGACCGTCCTCTTCGGCGGCCGCGGCGGCACGCCTTCCAGCGCCGAGACCTGGGTGTGGGACGGCACCGCGTGGGCGATTCGGTCGGTCAGCGCCCCGCCGGCCCGGGAGCAGCACGCGATGGCGTACGACCCGGCCCGACAAGTCTGCGTCGTCTTCGGCGGGCGCATCATGCCCGCCAACACTCCCTACAGCGACACCTGGGAATGGAACGGCACGACGTGGACCCAGCGCACCACCACCACCCAGCCCACCGCACGTTTCGGCCACGCCATGGCCTACGACGCCCTTCGCGGTGCAACATTCCTGTACGCCGGCGGCACGGGCATCGACGGCGAGATCGCCGCGACGGGTTCCTGGTCGTGGAGCGGCTCGGCGTGGACCAGCCAGAGCATGTTCGTCGGCTCCACCGGCCCCTCGAACCGCGTCTCCCCTGCGATGACCTTCGACGCTTCCCGGGGTCTGATCGTGCTCTTTGGCGGGGCCACCTCGTCGACCTTTGCTCGGCTCAACGACACCTGGTCCCACGGCCGCGGCTGCTTCGGGCCCATGATCTCCTCGCCACCCGCCCCCGTCGCCGCGTGCCCGGGCGCCACGGCGAGGTTCTCCGTGCTCGCCACCTCGTCCACCGCCACCGCGCCGACCTATCAGTGGCGCAGGGGCGGAGTTCCCATCGGCACGGGCAATCCCTCCGCCGCGACGGCCACGCTCTCGCTTGCCGGCATCGCTTCATCCGATGCCGGCCTCTACACCTGCCTGATCACCGACTTCTGCGGCAGCGTCACCACCGCCCCCGTCGCGCTCACGGTTTCCTGCTGCCGCGCCGACTTCAACAACTCCGGCACGCTGGAAGTGCAGGACATCTTCGACTACCTCAACGCCTGGCTCACCCTCGACCCGCGCGCCGACTTCAACGGCGTGGACGCGATCAGCGTGCAGGACATCTTCGATTTCCTGAACGCGTGGTTGATGGGGTGCGGCTGAGCGCACAGTTCAAAGCACACAGTTCAAAGTTCAAATGAAAAGCCCCGAGCCGTGAAGCCCGGGGCTGTTTGCCTTGTGTCTGGATTTGAACTTTGAACTTTGAACTCTGCACTTTCTTTCACGCCGCGATCTTCATCGGCTCGGCATGCGGCACGCTGGCGAAGTTGGCGATGGACATCCCGCCGCCGACGGAGCCGAACTGCAGGGCGAACACGTTGCTCTGCGGCCCCATGACGTTGCCGCGCACGGGCTGGACCATGTACTCCACGCGGTCGATGCCGTAGGGGAGCGTGGTGTCGGTGTACATCTTGGCGCTGCCGACGTTGGCGACAATGGAGAACGCCGTCTGCCCGACCATGCGGCGCGAGACCACGTAGGCCACGCCGCTCACGCCCGTCGGCTGCGACACCTTCCACTTGATGGTGAGCGAGCCGTCGGGGTTGATGGCCGCGCCGAAAGTCTGCGGCGCGTTGGGCGCGGGGAGCGTGCCCGGCGGGTTGCTGGGCGTGATGCCCGCCAGCGCGTACACGCCCGAGTTGTTGGTGGTCTCGGCGAACGCCTTGATCATGAGGATGTACGCGTTGCCCAGGGCTCGCACGTCGGAGACGGAATCCTGGAACTCCATGGTCGCGTTCTTGGAGGCCTGCCGGGCCGCGTCGGCGGCGGCGCTCTTGGCGCTCATCTCCGCCACGGCGTTCTTGAACACGGTGGCCTGAGCGGAAGAAATTCCGATCGAGGTGGCGTTCGTGGACCACAGGCCCTCGTGCACCACGCACCAGTCGATCATCTCGGGAATCGTCGAAGGAATGTTCGTGCCCATCGTCGTCGTCCTTTCTTGCCCCGCCCGCCCGCCAACAAGGAGAGAGAGCCGGGAGCAGCAGGTGAGAGAAAAATCCGACGACGAGAATCGGCGCAGGCGCAGCGCGACTTCACCGTCTGGAGCGATTGCGCCGGGAATAGCGAAAATGACGAAAAACAGGGGAGAGGGAGCGAGGGTGAACGAGGAGCGCGGCGTGCAAACGGCCGAATAACCGCGAATAACCCGCCCTCGGACGTGCGCGGAGGCTGTTGGATGCTCTTTCCAAGCCCTTGGAAAGCCTTTCCAAGGGCTTAGAAAGTCTTTCCAAGGGCTCAGGAAGAGATTCCAAGGGCTTGGAACGACCTTCGAAGCCCTTGGATGCTCGATCGAAGGGCTCGTTTGCACTTTCCAAGGGCGTGGAGAGACTGTCGAAGGGCTTGGATGCCCATTCCATGCGCGTGGATGGACGGTCAACCGGCTCGGGAAGACGCGACTCGATGGTGGGATCGCCCACCCTATCATGCGATCGTCACCGTGGAGGGCAAGCCGTGCGCATTCGAATGGTCGTCAGCGTGATTGCCGCACTGGTGTTCTTCGCGGCATTCGTCGGCAGGTCGGTGACCGAAGCAATAATCTACGCGCCCATGATCGGGCTTGCAGTGTTCGCCATGCTGTCGTTCTATCGCTGGATAGCCAATTTGGTCACCAAAGGCCCTGCCGGGCTTTTCGAGCCAGATGAACTCACCGAGATCGAGAAGGCGAAGGAGGAGTCTGCGCGACGGCGCGCTTTGTTGGCGCAGGCCGGAGTCAGCACTTGGAACGAGTATGTCGAAAGGGTCGGGCCAACCCACCCGAGCGTCCGCGCACGGGAAGAGAACTAGGCCGGTTCGCCCGACGGGGCCTATTTCGCGCCCACGCGCTGCACCGCTCTCACCGCGTTCTCAAACATCATCAGCCCCGGGGGGGGCGTCGGCCCCTGCTTCACGTGGGCGGGCAGGCGCGTCCAGAACGGGTGCATCGTCCAGTCGAGGTAGCGCTCCGGGTGCGGCATGAGGCCGAAGATGCGGCCGCTGGCATCGCAGATCCCCGCGATGTCCGCCTCGCTCGCGTTGGGGTTGTCGTGCGGGGCGTACGTCAGCGCGATCTGGCCGCCGGCGCGGAGGTCTTGCAGCACCTGCGGGCTGGCCGTCACGAAGCGGCCCTCGCCGTGGGCGATCGGGAGGCGGAGGATTTGAGATTTGAGATCTGAGATTTCAGATGGTTCGGAAGAAGCGGCGAAGGCTTCGGCAAGCCCCCCCAACCCCTGCGTCCAGATGCACGGCGATGCGGGATTCGGGGTCACCTCCACCCACCGGTCGATGAAGCGGCCGCCGGAGTTGAACGAGAGCGAGGCGGTCTGCGGCGGGGCGGCGTCTTCGGGCCAGGAAGGGATCAAGGGATCGAGGGATCGTGGGATCGAGTGTCCGGTCCCTTGGTCCCTCGATCCCTTGATCCCTCGATCCCTCGGCCCCGGCAGCAGCCCCACCTGCACCATTACCTGAAAACCGTTGCACGCGCCGATCATCGCCACGCCGCGCCGGGCCGCATCGCGGAGCGCCGGATACAACTTCTCGCGGAGCTTCATCGCGAGGATGCGCCCCGAGGCGATGTCGTCGCCATAGGAAAACCCGCCGGGGAAGCCGATGAGGTCGAAGCCGTCCACCTGGGCCGGGTCGGCGATGAGCCGGTCCACATGGACCAGCGACGCGGCCGCGCCCGCCATCTCGAAGGCCCGCACCATCTCGGCGTCGCAGTTGGTCCCGGCGGTGCGGATGATCAGGGCTTTGGGAGGTACGGGCGTGGGCATGCGCGATTGTAATACCCTCCCGCCATGCCCGACGTCTTCCCCTTCCACGCGATCCACTACCCCAGGCCGCCGGACCAGTCCGCGCTCATCGCCCCGCCCTACGACGTGCTCGATGCGCCCGGCAAGCAGCGGCTCCTCGACAAAGACCCGCGCAACATCGTCGCCATCGACCTCCCGCACACGCCCGCCAAGGAGCTCGGCCCCCCCGGCGCGTACGCCGCGGCCGGGGAACGCTTCCGCGAACTGCTCCGCGACGGCACGCTGACCAAGGCTTCCACGCCCGTGATGTTCGCCTACCGCCAGACGTGGATGCGGACCGCCGCCAACGGCGAGCAACAGCACCTCTCACGCTCGGGGATGGCCTGCTGCGTCGAGACGGTGCCGTTTGGTGCGAGGGCGGGCGGCGGCGTCCTCCCGCACGAAGAGACCTTCAGCGGCCCCAAGGCCGACCGTCTCGCCCTCATGCACGCCACCAAGGCCCAACTCTCGCCGATCTTCGGCCTGCACGCCGACGATCGAGGCGCGGCCCGGGGGGTGCTGAACACGATCATGTCCGCCCGTGCCCCCGATCGCACGGCCACGACCCACGATGGCACGCTGCACGAAGTGTGGACCATCGCCGACGACGCGACCATCAACGCCTATCGCGCCGCCCTCGCCGGCGAGGACATCTTCGTCGCCGACGGCCACCACCGCTACAACACCGCCCTCAACTACCTGCACGAACTGGAGGTCTACGGCAAGGTCCCCGCCGACCATGCCGCCCGACGCACCATGTTCGTGCTCGTCGGCATGTCCGATCCCGGCCTGGTCATCTGGCCCACCCATCGCGTCCTCGGCGGCATGGCCGACTACACGTTCGAGGCCTTCAGCGCGGCCGCGGCGGGCCTGCTCACGATCCGCCCCATCGCTACGGGCCCCGGCGCGCTGGAGCAGATCGAGCGAACCATCAACGCCGCGCCCGCCTCGCCCAACATCTTCGGGCTGTATGACTTCGCAACCGAGCAGGGATACTCGGCCACGCTCACCACCGCCGATCCGCTGGCCACGTCTCACGCGAGCAAGCCCGCCTCGTGGCGCACGCTCGATGTCGCGATCATCCAGCACGCCATCGTCGAGCAGATCTGTCAGCCCAGACTCAACCGCGGCGCCCCCGTCAAGTGGGCCTTCCCCCACACCATCGAGGAAGTCCGCAACATCCCCCGCGGCACGGCCTCGGCCGCCGACGAGAGCCCGGACCACGGCGCTGCCTCGTTCGCCCAACTCGCGATCATCGTCCGCCCCACGCCCCTCGCGGCCGTGAAGGATGTCAGCCGCGCCGGCGAACTCATGCCCCAGAAGAGCACGTTCTTCTACCCCAAACTCGCCACCGGCCTGTTCATGCACAGCCTGAAGTGAAATCGGGTGGCACTGGCGGCTCGCCCGCCAGTGGTGGGCAAGAGGCGCGATCCCGACTACAACTGCTCCGCCAGCCGCTCCACATACCGCCAGGCGTTCAACTCCACCTTGACGGCCTTGAGCACATCCGGGTTCGCCCGTCCCGCATCCACCTTCGCAAACAACGCCGCCACCCGTCGCTCATACTCCCCGCGCCGCGCCTCGACCCAGGCCTCCCACCTGGCCCGCTCCGGGTCGGTGGAGACGCCCTCGATCTCCTGTCGCACCTCCATCATCTCCATCAGGAACCCCTCCGGGAGGGCGTTGTCGTCCACGCCCCCGAGCAACTTCCACAAGGCGATGGCCCGCTTCTCCGGGTCCTCCAGCACGTGCTTGGCCTCGTTGAGCGCCGACACCTTCCCCGCCACATGCATGTCGTCGGCGCCCATCGCGCCCATCGCATCCGCCCCGACAAGATCCGGGTGCATCTCCGCGACGCGAGTGAGGTACTTGCGCTCGATCTCCGCCCGATCCAGCGCGTACACGCGCGGCAGCCCGAGCACGGCGAATGGGTCTTCGGTTCTCATGCTCAAGAATAGGTTGACCATTCTTCTCCCCCCGCTTGGCCATCCCCACTACCCTTCCTTGAGTCCACCCCCGCCCAGGAGCCGCACGTGGCCAAGCACATCGGCATCGCCGCCGTCAGCCCGGAAGGCTCCGCCCTCTGCTATCGAGATGTGTTTCGGTACGCCGCCAAGCGCCTTGGCGAGCGCGGCCATCCGATCGTCACCCTCCACAACAATCCGCTGGAGCAATACGTCGCCGCGGCGTATCGCGACGATTGGCACGCCGTGGCCGAACTCTTGGCCTCCTCGGCCAGGGTCCTCGCCGCGGCCGGGGCGGACTTTGCCATCGTCCCCGACAATCTCATGCAGCACGGGGTCTTCCTCGCCGAGACGCTCTCGCCGATCCCCTGGCTGACAATGACCGAACTGGTCGCGGAGGCCGTGGTGGAGGACCATCGCACGGCCGTCGGGGTCATCGGCACCAAGATGGTCATGTTCGGGTCCACCTACCAGACCCTGCTGGGCCTGAAGGGGGTCCGGTGCGTGGTCCCGGATGAGGCCGACGCGGATGCGGTGGATTCCATCATCTTCAAGCAACTCCTGGTCGGGCAGGTCCGTCCGGAGTCCACCCGGACGCTCCTGTCGGTTGTCGAACGCCTCCGAGACAAGGGGTGCGAGGGGATCATTCTGGCCAGCACCGAGGTGCCCCTGGCGATCAGTTCGGAGAACTGCTGCCTGCCGGTGTACGACTCGACCCACCTGCTTGCGGAGGGGGCGGTCCGGTGTGCGCTCGGGGAACGCCCTATCCGCGCTCCCGGCCGGTGATGGTCCCGCCCGGGGGCCGAACTATCCCCAATTCCGATCCCGACCCCCCCCCTTCCGGCAACTTGCCAAAATGGTTGCTATTCTGCCCATCCTGCCCCCGGGATGCCCCGAACTTGGGCAAACTAGGAACAGGAACCGGAAGTCCACGCGCATCGAATCGCAGCCAGATCCGGAACACCGTAAACTGCGCGTGAACAAACGGTTGGGCCAACGCAGCGGCTCGAGGCGTGCAAACGCCCCGACGCCGCGGGTGGGGAGACGAGCGCCATCGCACAGATCGTCCGGACGATCGTGCGAGAGGGCGAGGCCCGAAACTGCACCGCACACCTGCCTCCGTTGGGGTCGTGGAGCCCGAGATGACGATTCAGCCTCTTCGCCGTCGCGTCGCCAGCACTTCAATCCGTTCCCTCTCGCGCAGCGCGCGACGCATCGCCGACGCGGCCGGGCGCGCCCACGATCCGTGGAGCGGTCTGGAGCAGGTCGAACCCCGCGTCATGCTCGCGGGCGATCACCCCAGCCTTCCCGTGCCTTGGGTGCCCAACCCCGTCGCAGACCTGATCACGCTCGACACCGCCTCGGCGGCGACCAACCCGGTGCGAGGCCGCCCCACCGGTTGGACCGACCAATCGAGCGTCTTCCACGCCGGCCCCGTCACCGGAACGATTACCACGGGCGAGCCCGGCGACTTCTTCAAGTTCGTGATGCCCGGTTCGATCGCCACGCTCACGGGCCTCGTCGGTGCGGGGGGCGTCGCCACGGCCGCCACCGCCGTCGCCCACGCGTTTGTCGTCGGCGACCGCGTCACCATCGCCGGGGCCACGCCCTCGGGCTTCAACGGCACGTTCGTCATCGCCTCCGTGCCCGACAACACCCACTTCACCTTCGCCAGCACCACCGCGGGCGCGGCCACGGGCACCATCACCGCCGCGGGGTGGGACTTCGTCTCCGCCTACGCCGACACCATCACCACCGCCGTCGCGAGCACGCTGGATTCCTCCATCGAGGTCTACAACAGCGCGGGCCAGCTCATCACCTCGGGATCGAACAACTCCGGCGCGACCGCCGGCGTGGTTTCGCTGGGTCTGTATCCCTCCGTGCTCCCCGCGGGCGTGACCAATCGCGCCCCGGACGGCTGGGCCGGATTCGAGGGACAGGCGGGCGAGACCTACTACATCCGCGTCAAGGCCGACTCGACCATCGACGGCGGACGCACCGCCTTCGGCGACTACATCCTGCGGGTGGACGCGGCGTCCGTCGCCACCGTGGTGGACCAGAATCCCGACGTCGTGATCGGCCCGGCGACCGTCCCCAACGTGGACTTCGGGCGCGTGTTCAACGAGAACACGCTCACGGGCCTGGAGGAGGACATCGTCTACCGCGTCACGACCCCCGACGACGCCCGCTTCAACTCGCTGGCCACCTTCCAGGCCATGTCCGACGACAACACCCTGCTCAACCCCCACATCGACGTCTACTCCACCGGCGACAACGCCGGCGTGGTGCAGCGCCTCGGCGGCGATCAGGACGCCGGCCGCCAGACCGACTCGTTCACCACGCTGCTGACCGCCAAGGCCACAACCTATTACATCCGCGTGCGCGCCGACGATCTTCGGGCCGCCCCGACGGGCCAGCCCCTGGGCGTGTACCAGATGGTCACGCGTCTGGCCGCCAACAACATCGCCATCGACCTCGAAACCCGCCTGGGCCAGACCGGCCGCGTCGTCACCTCCAGCGACGACCCCGCCGACCCGTGGACCAACCTCTCCCTCCGAACGTCCTCGACGAGCATGAACGCCCGCCCCGGCGTTGACGCGCAGGTGTTCACCTTCGTCGCCCAGGGCACCGGCCTTGGCATCATCACCGTCGTCGCCCAGCAGGCCGTGCGGGCCGCCACGATGACCGTCCTCCCGCCGCTCCCCCAGCCGGCCATGCGCCTGTACGACAGGAACGGCGCTTCCATCGACTTCAACAAGGGCAACGGCTCGGCCCAGCTGCTCACCTCGGTCGTCGGCAACCAGACCTACTACCTCGTCGTCGAGGGCTTCGACAACGCCGCCGACGGCGGCTTCCGCATCTTCATCGAGGCCCACCACACCTTCGACCAGAACCAGCCCGTCGACGACCACATCAACACTCCCGCAAATCCGACGCTCCCCGGCCTCCAGCTCGCCACGCCCCTGCGATTCGGCGATCCGTTCCAGGTCCTCGACGACGACGGCAACCCCATCCGCGACCGCACGTGGCTGCAGACCGCCGCCGGGCGCGGCCGCATCCAGGGCGCGGGCGACACCGACCTGTTCCAGTTCGTCGCGCCCACCAACCAACTCTCCACCTACGCCGGCGACGACGGCAACCAGGGCTCGGCGATCTACGTCGGCGGCAACTTCCAGACCGCGGGCGTGGACCCGCGCACCGGCGTTCCGTTCGATAGCGCCAACATCGGCCTCTTCGACGCCAACGCCTGGTTCAACGTCGGGCCCGCGACCGAGCCCAACGGGGCCATCGACGGCCCGATCTTCGCCATGGCCCAGTGGGACGCCGACGGCCCAGGCGGAAACCCGCCCGTGCTCGCCATCGGCGGCCGCTTCACCATGGTCGCCGGCCTCGCCGTGAACAACATCGCCTTCCGCATCTTCGATCCGACGGTCGGCCACTACGTGTGGACCGCCGATCCGCTCAGCCCCGCCAACGCGGCCCCCCTGGCGATCAACGGCCCGGTCTTCTCGATGGCCGTCGGCGACGTCATCCCCGCGGACCTCCAGAACGGCATCGCCGGCGACGAGCTCTACGTGGGCGGTCAGTTCACCAACGCGGGCCTGCCCGTCTCCAACATCGTCGGCTTCGCCAACGTGGGCGGGGCCATCGGCGCCACCACCGTCGGCGGCGGCGTCACCGGCGGCACAAACCCCGGCGTCTTCGCCATGACCCTCTGGGACCCGGCCGCGCCGCCCCCCTTCACGCTGCCCATGGGTTCCTCGCTCCAGGTCCCGCCGCCGGAGCCCGATCTGCCTCTCCAACTCTTCTTCGGCGGCCGATTCACCACCGCCACCGGCGCTCCCCTCGCCGGCGGCGAGCGCACCGCCGTCAACAACGTCGCCCGCTTTGGCATGAACGGCCTGATGCCCGCGGCGCTCGAGGTGCGCGGCCTCCCCAACGACTTCCAGATCACCCTGGGCAACATGACCCCCGGCACGGCGGTCCCCCGCAGCTGGGGCGTCACCGCCACCGGCGCCACGGGCGGCGTGTTCTCCATGACCACCTGGGACGACGCGGGCCAGTTCACCAACAACGACGGCGCCAACGCGGATACGCCCCGCCGCCTGATCCTCGGCGGCGCGTTCACGCGCGTGGTCCAGAGCAACAACCTCACCGTCACCAACCTCGTCGGCTACGACTTCACGATCATCACCGACTTCACTCCCAACCCCGCGCCCTTCGGCCTGCGCCGGTTCGTCAACGTCTTCGCCCCGGGCGTGGGAAACTCCATCCCGAACACCATCCGGGCCCTCTCCACGTGGCACCTGCCCGACACCACGGGCGGCATCATCAGCGATGGCATGGACGAGATCCTCGCCGTCGGCGGCGACGGCGCTGGCGCCAACACCGGCGCGCTCAACTTCATCATCGCCGCCGGCCAGGCCCCCATCGCCTTCGCCGCCACCAACGGCTCCATCCGCACCATCCTCGCCTTCAAGGACAACGAGATCGGCTTCGCCCCCGGCACCAACGCCGACGGCTCTCTGGCCGAGTTCGAGGCCATCCACATCGGCGGCGACTTCACACAGATCGACGGCAACGACGGCTTCAACCACGTCGCGCGACTCCGCCTGGATCTCAGCGGCGCGGGCTTCAACTGGGAGGGCTTCCGCGAGGGCACCGGCGGCGTCTCCCCCGGCGAGATCGGCGGGACCGTTTCCTCCGTCTTCTCCCTCTTCGCCTTCGACGACAACGTCGCCACCGTCTGGGATCGCAACGAGCGCCGCGCATCGCGCGTCTCGATCGTGCTCTCCAAGCCGGCCGACTCCCGCATCAACGACGCCACCATTCGCGTCTTCGATTCCAACTTCAATCTCGTCTACACCAACACCACCCTCGACACCACGGGCGCGCAGGACGTTCCCGGCGCCAACGACCCCTCCCTCGTGCCGCTCTTCCCGATCCCCGGCACGCCCGCGTGGCAGCAAACCAACGCCCCGTTCCCCGGATTCACCGTCTGGGCCGGCGAGGTCTACTACGTCGAGGTCGGCGGCACCGGCACCGGCCGCTACTCGTTCACCGTCACCACCGACGCCCTGCCGCCCCGCCCGGATCCGGCCACGCAGGATGTTCTCGGCGCCTTCCCCGACGACATCTCGCTGTTCCGCCAGCCCGTCGGAAAGGGCCAGTTCGAGACCGCCCCCGAGATCCAGCTCGGCGGCGACGGCAAGGGCCGCCCATTCCGCGACCCGCTGGCCGACCCGAACCAGCCGCCCTCGGCCTACAGCGTCCGCAACTACCGCAGCACCCCCGCCGGGCTTGTCCGCATCGAGTACAGCGACACCCCGGTGATCGCCCGCGTCACCGACACCAACCTCTTCCAGTTCCGCGCCCCCAACACCGGCACCGTCGAGATCCGGCTCTCCACGATCGGCATCTCCCGCTCGTACCAGGAAGTCTGGACCGACAACGTCGCCGGAACCGTCACCTCCAACCAGGCCCTCACCAAGACCATCAACAGCCCCTTCCACGGGGCCATCCGCGCCTACGACAACGACCGGGTGCAGGTCGGCTACGCCAACGCCAACAGCGCCGTGGGCGGCTTCGCGGACGCGTTCGCCGTGCTCCAGGCCGACCCCAACGCCAACCCGCCCGAGGACGGCCTGCGCGTCTTCTCGCACAACGATCCCCGGCTGGTCATCAACGTCACGCGCGGCAACGTCTACTTCATCGAGGTCGAGTCCGCCTTCAAGGGGACCTTTGCCCTCAACCCGGACCTGGTCGATTGGCGCTTCGCCACCGGCGCCTACGACCTCATCGTCAGCGCCACCCCCGCCGTCACCGGCGGCGAGTCGGTCGATGACTTCTGGCCCTCCTTCGACGTGGGCGGCCAGCCCCCCACCAACGGCCTGAGCGAGTCGGCCATCCCGGTCAACCCCATCACCGGCGCCGGCACCATCAGCGGCCAGATCAAGAACATCGCTTCCGGACCCTTCACCAACCCCAACGACATCGACACCTTCAGCGTCATCGCCGAGGGACGCGGCTTCTTCACCGTCCGCGTCACACCCACCAACCCCGTCCTCTCGCCCCGAGTCCGCGTGTTCGACGCCACCGGCACGCTCGTCACGACCGCCTCGGGCGGCGTGGGCGGAGCGGCCACCCTGCAGTTCCCCGTCACCCAGGGCGAGCGCTACTTCATCGCCGTCGACGGCGCCGGCACCCAGGGCACCTATCGCGTCGACGTCACCAGCCCCGTGCAGGCCGACGACCAGCCCTTCTCCAACGCAACCCCCAACGACCTGTCCGACCCGATCGGCGGGTGGGCCACCGCCACCACGCTCCAGCTCAACCGATTCCTCGGCGTGTACGGCGGCCAGACCGGCGGCGCCGGCCCCGTCGGCGCGCGGTCGGGCAACATCGAGAACCCCGACGACCGCGACATCTACAAGTTCACCTCCGAGTCCTACGAACTGGCCACCGTCAACGTCAACCGCGTCGATACCACCCTCGACCCGCTCGTGCTCGTCTACGAGCTCAACCAGGACGGCGCAGGCCGCGAGGTCTTCCTCCTCATCGCCTTCAACAACGACGCCAACACCAACACCACCAACAGCCAGACCACCTTCTCCATCACCCCCGGACGCGACTACTACGTCGTCGTCCTCGGCTCGAGCCTCGACAACGACTTCGGCCGCTACACCCTCTCCGTGACCGTCGCCCCCAGCGACGACCACCCCAACAACCCGCTCCTCCCCCCCCCGACCAACACGCCCAAACCCGCCCCCCCCACCGACCTCCCCAACCGCTCCATCATCAAACTCACCCTCCACCCGATCAACTTCACGTCCACCGGGACAATCACCGGCAACATCGAGCGCAACACCGACACCGACCTCTTCCGATTCACGGCCCCCGCCGCGGGCACCGGCCGCATCACCATCGCCCAGGCCCCCGGCTCCACGCTCGCCCTCGACATCGTCGTCCTCGACGCGAGCAACACCCCGGTCTCCGGCATCACCTTCACGCCCGGCGCCGGCACGCTCACCTCCTCCAACTTCTCCATCACCCAGGGCCAGCAGTACTACCTGCTCGTGCGACCCAACGCCACCCTCGGCCTGGGAGAGACCGACACCGGCGCATACTCCATCACCGTCTCGACCGACCCGGTCGACGACTACCTGCCCACCCCCGGCACGGCCACACCCGCCGCGGGCGACTTCGCGGGCGCGCCCGCCATCGCCATCGGCACCGTCAACGGCATCGGCACCATCGCCGGCGTCCTCGTCCCCCTGGGCGACAGCGACCTCTTCAAGTTCACCACGCTCGCCGTCGGCCCGGTGACGGTCCGCATCTCCACGCCCCTGTCCACCCTCAACCCGCAGGTCCGCATCTTCGACTCCTCCCAGTCGCTCGTGTTCACCGCGGGCGGCAACGGCGACTCGGCCACCGTCACCTTCAACGCCACCGGCGCGGGCCAGACCTTCTTCGTCCTCGTCCTGGCCGATGCCGGCGCCACCGGCAACACGGCCGTCGGCTCCTACACCACCACCGTCACGGTCGCCCTCCCGGGCGGCGGCGGGGGCGGCGGCGGACCCGACGACTTCCCCAACGCCGGCGAGTGGAACGACGCGGCCAACATCGGCCTCGACGCCCGCACCGGCTTCGGCTCCATCAGCGGCATCATCGCTCCCGCCGCCGACACCGACCTGTTCACCTTCACAGTCCCGGGCGCGGGCTTCGTGGACATCCAGCTCAACACCCCCGCGGGCGGCCTGGTGGACGGCCAGATCCGCATCTTCAACTCCGCCCGCACGCAGGTCTTCTTCGACTCGGCGGGCATCCCCGGCGCGTCGGCCGCGGTCAAGTTCGCCGCCGCCGCCGGCGAGACCTACTTCGTCCTGGTCGAACCGATCGGCACCGCCACCGGCTCGTACACCCTCCGCCTCTCCGCCCAGCCCACGACCCACTACCTCTACTTCCCCGAGGGCTTCAGCGGCTCGACCATCAACGAGTTCATCTCGATGCTCAACCCGAACTCCTCCAGCGTCGACTTCCAGGTCTTCGCCCGCTACGAGATCGGCCAGAACGACAACGTCCCGATCTACACCGGCTCCATCGCCGCCAACTCCCGCGGCGGCGTGACGGTCTCCACCACCTCCAACCAGTCCGCCGCCCTTGTGCGCATCGGCGTCCCCTACTCCCTCGAGGTCCGCTCCACCGGACCGCTGGGCGCCACCTTCAGCCACTACGACTTCAACACCGCCGTCGGCGAGGCCTTCACCGGCCGCACCTCCAACGTCTGGACCTTCGCCGAGATCAACAAGGACACCAACAACTACCGCGACTTCATCCTCTTCTACAACCCCGGCTCCGTCACCGCCAACCTCAGCGTCTCCCTCTACTACCAGGACGGCTCTGTCGTCACCTTCCCCGCCACCATCGACTCCCTCCGCCGCAACGGCATCAACTTCGACAACGACACCCGAGTCACCCGCGGCGGAAAGTTCGGCGTCAAGATCGAGTCCGACCAGCCCATCGTCGCCAGCCTCACCTCCTACAACCTGCCGCGCGGCGGCGGCGACGGCGTCCTCGGCGACGCCGACGGCGGCTCCACCCGGGGCGTCATCACGAACATCTCCTCCGGCGGCGGCGT
>OEIU01001395.1_pt1 | contig 15787 bp, 11 predicted proteins | sample 1539221 | NCBI WGS metagenome assembly OEIU01 (sample SAMN03792071, study PRJEB22550) | activated sludge metagenome | feature: wastewater treatment plant; material: activated sludge; isolation source: Wastewater treatment plant of a petroleum refinery complex | place: Argentina: Zarate | collected...
CCGGAAAGGGGGGTGGGCCCGGGGGCCGCGGCGGGCCGGGGGCGGGGGGGGGAAGGGGGGGGGGTTCCAGGGCGGGGGGGGGGGGGGGCCGGGCACGGCGACGGGTCCTTTGCTCGGCCGGCTCACTCCTCGGTGGCCAGCGAGTCGAGACGCTTGGCGGCCTCGAGCATGCCGATGAGCGTGAGGTCGGGGACGATGGCCTCGACGAGCGGGTCGTTCTCGAAGAGGAGCGGGGCGTCGCCGCCGGTGGCGACGACGCGCGGGTAGGCGCCGTAGAAAGTGGCGAACTGGTCAACGGAGAAGTGGACGAGGCCGCGGATAGCCCCGGCCGCGCCGCGGACCATGGCCTGGGCGGTGGTCTTGCCGAAGGGGTCGGAGGCGGGCTGGCCTTCCTCGACGACGGCCGGGGGCATGAGCTCGCGGGTGGGCTCGACGCGCGGGAGGGCGGCGGTGTGGGAGTGGAGCGCGGCGAGCATCATCCGCAGGCCCGGGGCGATCACCCCGCCGTGGAAGGTGCCCTCGCCGTCCACGAAGTCCACGGTGACGGCGGTGCCGGCGTCGATCACGACGCAGGCCTGGTTGGAGCGGGCGAAGGCCCCGAGGGCGTCGAGGAGGCGGTCCTGGCCGACGGTGGAGGCGTCGTCGAGGGTGTGCGTGATGGGGATGGGGAGGGTGGTCTGGTCGGCGCCGAGTCCGAAGCGGAGCAAACGGACGTCCGCGGCAGAGAGAGCCGCGACGATGCGGTCGGTGGCGGGGGCGTTCACGCTGGCGATCATGGCGGTGCGTTGTTCGGTGGACTCCTCGCCGAAGGCCGCGACGATCGCGGCCGCGACGGCCTCGGCGTCGGTGCTGGCGATCACCCCCCCGCGGGAGGGCTCGATAGAGCCGCCGACGACGGGGGCGATGCGTGTGCGGGTGTTGCCGATGGAGACGAGGACGAGATCGGTGGGCATGGAGAAGGGTACGGGAGCCTGTGGGGCGGCTCTGGCCGGCGGTACAACTCGCTACAGTCGGTGTATGGCCCGATGTCGCGTTGACCAATCGATCAAGCGTGTGGAGGTGGGGGGATTCGCGTTTCCGCTGGGGGTGTACCCGGTGGACCCGGTGAGTCCTCCGCCGCGCTCGGGGTACACGACGGCGTTCGAGCCGGCCGACGATGGATCGGGCGATGGCCCCGGGGGCGTTCCGGGCGATGAGCCCGCGGGGGGCGTTGGCGACGGCGAGGATGGGCCGGGGCTGGCAGGGAACGGGGGCGGGGGGGAGGAGCGGCCGCACCGGCAAGTGTACGCCCTTCTTGGGCCCCCGCCGCGGGGGAACGCGCTTTGCCGGCCGCCGCCCTCGCTGCTGCCGGGGCGGGTGTATCCGATTCTGGATTTTCTGGGCCAGGACGAGTGGCGCGAGGTTGATCCGTACGTGTCGTACGACCTGCTGGGGATGGACCGATTCACGGAAACGCTCCGGCGTTTCCACGGGTTTTTCTTCGAGGACGGGCTGGTGGGGTTCGGCGCGATGAGCGAGGAGCCGTTTCTGTACGTGTTTGTGGACGAGCACAAGGTGGTGACGGTGCGGGTGGAGGCGGCGTGGAAGGACCGGGTGGAGAAGGCGCTGGGCGCGTTCGACCTGGAGCCGATCGAGGAACTCCTGAGCGCGGACTCGGCGACGCACGAGCACCGATCGGTGCTGGAGGTCTCCGACGATCGACCGGACCTGCTCTCGGCCGACGAGATCGTCGAGGTGTTGCGGGACGAGTGGCGGCTGGTGCTGAACATCGATCCCGAAACAAACGTGGATGAAGAGGGGCACGATCTGGGCGTCACCGGATGGCGGTGCATTCTCCGGTGCGATCCGCCCTCGCGCCAGCCCGAGGCCGAGGGCGAAGAGGCCGAAGCCGAGGAACGGGAAGAGCCGGCGCCGCGGAAGTCCAAGCGGAAGAGCGAGGCCGGCACGACCCCCAGCGGCGAGACGGCCGAGGCTGCGACGACAGCCCGATATGCGGAGGTGTTTCTTACCGCCGACTCGTACCACACGGCGATGGACCTCGCGTTGACAGCGCTGGAGAGCCTGTTCGAGAAGAGCGGAATGGAAATCGATCCGGAGAACACCCCTGAACCGGTGGTAGTCATCGCCGATCGGTGGAACGCCGAGGACTTTGTGGCGGCTGTGGAAAAGGCTACCGGTCAAAGACCTGACATGATCGAGCCGGCGGCGATTCATGCGGTTTGGTTGAACTGAATCTCATGATGTTCGATCGTCGTGGACGGTTCGGAGGGGGGCGGGTAGCAATCGCTTGCTTTTCCGGCGGGTTCTCGCGCGAAAGGCAGGATGGGGAGGAACCCTCGGATGGGCGGTGCGCCCACCCTCCCCGACGAGGATGCTCGGTTGCGGCCCGCAAGAACTTCGGATGCGGGTTTGCGTTTGGGCCTGAACCGCAGTATCTTCACGGCCCCTTGGTCGCGCGATGGGCGCGGCCGAAGGCGAGCCCAAGGTCCCCGCGAGGGGACTCCCGGCAAGGGAAAAGCCCCCCGCCGGGCCGATGCGAACCCAAACGGGCGAAAGCCCGGGGAACTCGCATCGACCCCTCTGCGAAACTGATACCCGCCTACCTTCCCTGCCCCCTCACAGGTGTTCGTCCCGGAGAAGACCGACATGCGGATTGATCGCCCTTACCCGAACCGTTGCACGCTGTCCGCCCTGACCCTGATGGGTGCGGCCGCGGTGCTGTCTGTCTCTCCCGCGGGCGCGCTGGCGCAGGCGGCGGGGAGCGCCGAGCCGAACCCGACGATCGCCGCGGGTGCGAGCGCCGGGGCGGAGATGCTGGCCAACGCCCGCGCGCTGCACGAGCAGGGGCAGTATGTGCGGGCCAAGGCCGCGCTGGAGCAACTGTTCCGGTCGGTCGAGATCGACCGGCTGTCGGAGTCGGACCGGGCGGTAGCGATGGACCTGGTGAAGTCCAACGACTCGAAGATCACCGCGGCGGACCCGCTGGAGATCTCGCTGCAAAAGAGCGAGTGGGCGATGGAGTGCGGCGACCTGGTGGAGGCCGAGCGCCACGCGGGCGCGGTGGCGAAGCGGTCGTTCGCGACCAGGGCGCAGCGTGAGAGGGCCCAGGGCGTGCTGGCGCGGGTCGGGCAGCGCCGGGCCGAGATCCTGCCGGCGATCCCGGGCCGGATGGAGCAGGCGAAGGCGGACTTTGAGGCCCGGCGGTACGCCGAGGCGAAGGCTGCGATTCTCGAGGTGCTGCGTTCGGGCGTGGCCCTTTCGGGCGAGCAGTCGGCGATGCTCGAGCGGCAGAAACTCCAGATTATCGAGATCGAGAACGCCACCGGCGAGCGTTTCGACGCGTCGGCGTCGGCGAGTCTGGGCGTGCTGCAGCAGCCGGGGGTGGTGCGCCGGCCCAAGAAGGAGGGCGAGCCCGGGCATGCCGAGCCGCTGCCCGCGACGATGAACGAGCAACCGCCGGCCGCGGAGCCGGAGCCGGCCCCGATGGTCGCCCAGCCCGCGAGCGAGCCGACCACGCCGGCGCCGGCGGACGCGACGCCCGCGCCGCAGGCTCCCGCGCCGAGCGGCTCGCAGGACGAGCTGCTCACGCAGGCGATGCGGGCCCAGGCGTACGCGATCATCGCGGAGGGGGACACGGCCTTCGACCGGGCGAACTACTCGACGGCGATGGACAAGTACACGCTGGCGCTGGCGCAGTTCCGGGCGTACATCAACGGGGACGACGCGAACCGGGTGCAGCAGCGCATCGACGAGTGCCGCGTCCGCATGGGCTCGTCGCTGGGCGGGCGGGACATGGCCCAGCAGACGGTGGCGGCCGAGAACGCGATCCGCGGGCGGGCCCGGGCGGAGTTCGAGACGGGCGTGAAGGAGGCCGAGAGCAAGCTGGGCGCGGGGCAGCCCGAGTTGGCGCTGGACGCCTACGCGGGGGCGAAGCTCTCGATCTCGCGGGCGCGGGCGTACTTCAACGACGCGGAGAACGACGGGTTCGTGAAGCAGCTCGACGCGCTGAAAGCGAAGATCGACTCCAAGCAGCGGGAGATGATCGAGGCGGCGCGCAAGAAGCAGGAGGACGAGGCGGCGAGGACGGCGTCGAGCCTCGAGTCGCACCGGCTGTCCGAGCGTGACTCGAAGGTCCGCGAGAACATCAACCGGATCCGGGCCCTGCAGTCGGAGCAGAAGTACGACGAGGCTCTGCAGGTTGTGGACGAGACGCTGTTCATCGATCCGCTGAACCCGACGGCGCTGCTGCTGCGAGACCTCCTGCGCGACATGGCGGTGCACAAGAAGTTCCAGAACATGCAGCAGCTCAAGACGTTCAACGCGGCGCAGCGTCAGCTCGACGACCAGGCCGCGATGATCGTGCCCTCGCACATGATGGACTTCCCGACGGACTGGCCGACGAAGACGTGGCAGCGGGGCGAGACTGCGGCGTACGCGGAGAGCCCGGAGAACCGGGCGGTGCTGGCGAAGATGGACGCGACGAAGATCCCGGTGGACCTGACGGACAACCGGTTCGAGGACGTGCTCAAGTTCGTGGCGCAGGTGACGCAGCTGCCCATCGACGCGGACTGGGAGAGCCTGGCGAACGTCGGGGTGAACAAGGACTCGGAGGTGACGCTGAAGGTTCAGAGCAAGCTGAGCGTGCGCAGCGCGCTGGAGCGCATCCTGGGCAAGGTCTCCAAGGACGCGTTCGCGAAGGCGGGCTGGGCCGTGGAGAACGGCGTGATCAACGTGGCGTCCGAGGAGGCGCTGCGCAAGCACAAGGTGCTGGTGATCTACAACATCCAGGACCTGCTCTTCACGATCCCGAACTATCGCCAGGTGCCGCAGATCGATCTGAACAACGTGCTCTCGTCCTCGGGCGGCGGGGGCGGCGGCCAGTCGCCCTTCAGCGGGGACAACGACACCCAGCAGCAGCAGGACGATCCGGCGGCCCGCGAGCGGCGGATCCGGCAGATTCTGGACATCATCGAGGCGAACGTCGATCCCGACGGTTGGCAGGACCGGGGCGGGGACACGGGCACGGTGCAGGAGCTCAACGGCTCGCTGATCATCACCAACACGCCGCGCAACCACCGCGAGATCGTGGGCCTGCTCTCGAAGCTCCGCGAGATCCGCAACATGCAGATCAACGTGGAGACGAAGTTCCTGCTGGTGAACCAGTCGTGGTTCGAGCAGATCGGCTTCGACATCGACCTGGTGTTCAACGCGAACTCGAGCCAGGTAACGCGGGCCCGGGCGGCGGACCCGTCGCTGCAGCCGATCGACTTCTTCAACTTCGGCTCGAGCACGGGCTCGTCGCAGGGCAACGTCCGCACGGTGACGGGCCAGGGCTCGACGACCGTTCCCGCGGGGACGCTCACGCCGCAGTCGATCGCGGTGACCAACCCGGCGAATCTCTCGCCGATCGGCACGCTGAGCAACTCGCTGGGCCTGACCACGAACCTGGCCGAGGGCGACTTCGCCTCGGCGGTGCTCAAGCAGGCCCCGGCCCTGGGCATCGCGGGGCAGTTCCTCGACGACATCCAGGTGAACTTCCTGATCGTGGCGACGCAGGCCGACAAGCGGTCGGTGCGTCTGACGGCCCCCCGGCTGACGTTCACCAACGGGCAGACGGCGAACATCTACGTCGCGACGCAGCAGGCCTTCATCTCGCAGCTCAACCCGATCGTGGGCAACTCGGCCGTGGGCTTCAACCCGACGACGGCGGTGCTCAGCGAGGGCGTGACGATGCTCCTGGAGGGGGTCATCTCCTCGGACCGGCGGTACGTGACGCTGAACATCGACTCGGGCGTGTCGCGCATCGACAGCATCCGCCAGTCGCCGGTGACGGCCGTGGCCGGCGGCCAGCTGGTGAACTCGGCGTCCACGCAGTCGTTCATCGAGCTGCCGCAGGTGACGGTGACGCGCGTCCGGACGACGGCGACGGTGCCCGACGAGGGCACGCTGCTCATCGGCGGTCAGCGGCTGATCACGGAGGTCGAGGTGGAGACGGGCGTGCCCGTGCTCTCGAAGATCCCGATCCTCAACCGATTCTTCACCAACCGGCTCGAGACCAAGGAAGAGCAGTCGCTGCTGGTCCTGGTCAAGCCCACGATCATCATCCAGACGGAAGAGGAAGAGCGGGCGTATCCGGGCGTGAACGACCAGGTTCGCTCGGGCCTGGGCCTCCGCTGATCGGCGGGTCGGCGATCATGAACACACCACCCTCCCGGGGCCGGCCCCGGGAGGGTGTTTGGTTTGATGGGCGCGGGGGCTACTTGTATCCGCCGCCGGGGCGCGGGGCGCCGGTCCGGGCGGGCGTGCTGGCCATGAACCGTATGGACTGGGTCACCACCTGGGTGACGGGTGTGGTCATCCAGCCCCAGAGGCAGGGTGAGCCGTGGGCGACGGCGCCGGTCAGGGGCGGGTGGAAGTGGAAGGCCATGGGGATGATGTCGTCGCCGTCCTCGTTGTTGCCGAAGAACTTCCAGGCGCGGTCGAAGGGGGGGGCCTTGGAGCTGGAGTTCCGTTGGCGGACGACGTCCACGGGGATCCATGCCTGCGGGGGCTTGCCGGTCTTTGGATCGTTTGTCGCCTCGTCGATCACGCAGAACTCGACCCAGGAGCGCAGCTCGCCCTGGCTCTGCCGGGCGAAGCCCGCGCCGCTCCCCTGGCTCTTGGTGACGTCGTATCCGATGACGACGCGCGAGGGGAGGCCCACGGCGCGATAGAACGAGCAGAGCAGCGAGGCGATGTCGTGCTCGCTGGCGCGCCCGGCCAGGAGCGTGGCCTCCGGGCCGTTGAGCTGGAATCCCTCGATCAGCCCCGTTCTGGAGGTCATCAGGCCGTTGCCCGAGGGCTGCACGGTCTCGAGCACGCGCCCGGCGAGGAACTTGGCGAGCTGGATGGGGGGGATCGACTGCGGCGGCTTGCCCGCCGTCCACTTGTCCAGCGCGGCCTTGACGGCCGGGGCCGAGGGGTCCACGTAGGAGAGTCGCTCGATGGTCTGGGCCCCCAGCGAGGAGGCCGCGTCGGCGGACCAGCGGTTGGCCTTGGGCCAGACGATCTTGCTCGCCGCGGCCTCGTCGAAGGTGACTTCCCAGGACTTGCTGCGAGACTCGAAGTCGATATCGATGGTGCGGGCGGTGACGTCGCGGAGTTCCCATTTGCCGTAGCGTGATCCGCCGGGAAGGTCGTCGAGCCAGGTGGGGGTCGAGGCGACCGCCTTGCCGTCAACGCGGATCTGGGCCGAGAGGCCGCCGGGCAGACCCTCGCTGGTGGAGGTCTTGGGCGAGACGGGGAAGACGATGGCCGCGGTCTTGAACTCGATGGGGATGATTTCCACCGCTGGCCGGCCGTCGGGAGTGCCGGCGCCGGGCCCGGTTGTGGGGCTCAGCACGTTCACGCTCTGGAAAGAGTCGAGGTGGACGAAGGTCTTGAGGGACCAGTCGGCCGAGGCGCCTTTGCGAAGAATGTGGTCGATCGGGGAGGGCGACTTGGGTGTGGCGGGCTGGGCCGGGGCGGCGGGGGCTGGCCTACGGCCGCCCGCGCTGGTCTGGCCGAGGGCCGCGCCGATGGGGCCGGCGAGGCCGGAAAGCGCGGCCAGGGCGGCGGCGCCCGCGATGGCCTCGCGCCGGGTGACGCGCGGCTCGGGGGGCTGCGCGGAAACGCCGTCGGGCTGCGACTGGCCGGATGTGTTCATCGTGCTGTGTCCTTTCAGGCCCGGGCCTGCGTGCCTCGGGCCCCGTCCCCCTGCCGACAGTATACCGAACGCCGGTGGGGAGCGGTTCCCCGTCAACACGCGACGGACCGAACGTTCGGCCGCGGGCGGCCCCCCTGGGCGATGGAACGCATAGACTCCGCCCGACCCTTCCATGTCCCCGGAGAATAGTGCGATGCCCCCAAGCGGCGCCTCCCGACTTCGCGTGAAGCAAACCACCAGCGGTGTGACCCAGGTCGAGTTCATCGACCGGAACATTCTGGATGAGGCCAACATCCACCAGATCGGCGAGGAGATCACCGGCCTGGTGGACTCCGCGCCGACGCCGAAACTGCTGATCAGTTTCGCGAACGTGGACCACCTCTCGTCGGCGGCGCTGGGCACGCTGATCACGGTGAACAACCGGATCAAGGGCCGGAAGGGGCAGCTGCGGCTGGCGAACATCGACCCGCAGATCGGGGAGGTGTTCAAGATCACCAAGCTCGACCGGCTGTTCCAGATCCACGACACGACCGAAGGGGCGATGGCGAGTTTCACCTGAGCGTTCGCCGCCCGATCCGGCCGCGCTTTGTCGCGCTGCCACGAACCGCGCCCGTCGATTAGCCCGCCATGCCCGCGGATGCCCGCCCCCGAACACCAACCCGAGTCGGCCACGTTCAGCCTCGTGAACGCGCGGGCGGACATCGAGCGCGCCGAGGGGCAGTTGCTCGGCGCGATGGAACGGATGGGGTATTCGGAGGCATCACGGTTTGCGCTTCGGCTGGCGGTGGAGGAGGGGCTCGTGAACGCCTTCCGGCACGGACACAAGGATCTACCGCCGCAGACGCCGGTGGCGTTTGCATACACCGTCACGCCGGCGGAGGTGACGCTGGACATCGAGGACCAGGGGCCGGGGTTCAAGCCAGCCGAGGTCAGGGATCCAACGCTCGAAGAGAACCTGGAACTGCCGACGGGGCGGGGGCTGCTGTTGATCCGCGCGTACATGACGAGCGTGGAGTACAACGCGAAGGGGAACAGGGTGCGGATGACGTACTCGAGGCCCTCGCCGACGGCGTGACTAATCAGACCGATGTATCCCGAATATTTCCCGCACAGACGAGGCGTGCTATCCTTGTTTGTTCGATCAAGTTCTTGAATGATTCTAAAGAGCAAGCATACTCATTGCTGAGGTCCACATGACGGTCAAGACTCCGATTTACATGGATCACGCCGCGACGACCCCGTGCGACCCGCGCGTGGTCGAGGCGATGCTGCCATATTTCACGAAGGTGTTCGGGAACACGGGGAGCCGGAACCACTCGTTCGGCTGGGCGGCCGAGGAGGCCGTGGACAAGGCCCGCGAGCAGGTGGCCGCGCTGATCGGGGCGAGCGACAAGGAGATCATCTTCACGTCGGGCTCGACGGAGAGCAACAACCTGGCGATCAAGGGCGCGGCGAACATGTACGAGAAGGCGCCGGCCGGCTCGACGGGTCGCGGGCACATCATCACGAGCATCATCGAGCACAAGGCCGTTCTGGACCCGTGCAAGCGGCTGGCGAAGGAGGGGTTCGATGTGACCTTCCTGGAGCCGGGGCGCGACGGGGTGATCACGGCGGCGCAGGTGCGGGCGGCGATGCGCGGGGACACGATCCTCGTGACGATCATGTGGGCCAACAACGAGATCGGGGCGATCAGCGAGATCCCGGAGATCGGCGCGCTGTGCCACGAGAAGGGGGTGATCTTTCACACGGATGCGACGCAGTGGGTGGGGAAGATGCCCACGAGCGTGGAGCGGGACAATGTCGATCTGATGAGTTTCAGCGGGCACAAGCTCTACGGCCCCAAGGGCGTGGGGGCGCTGTATGTGCGCCGGAAGAAGCCGCGGGTGCGGCTGGTGGCGCTGCAGGATGGCGGGGGGCAGGAGCGCGGCATGCGTTCGGGCACGCTGAACGTGACGGGGATCGTGGGCATGGGCAAGGCGTGCGAGCTGTGCATGCAGGAGATGGACCGGGAGGGGGAGCGTCTGCTCGGGCTGCGGAAGAAGTTCGAGACGGCTGTGACGACGCAACTGGACTCGTGCCAGGTGAACGGGCACGCGGAGCGCCGGCTGCCGCACATCGCCAACGTGTCGTTCGGGTTCGTGGAGGGCGAGGGGCTGATGATGGCGATGAAGGACATCGCGGTGAGCAGCGGCTCGGCGTGCACGAGCGCGAGCCTGGAGCCGAGCTACGTGCTCAAGGGTCTGGGCGTGGGGGACGAGCTGGCGCACAGCTCGCTGCGGGTGAGCATGGGGCGGTGGACGACGGAAGAGGAAGTGGACTACACGATCGAGCGGGTGGTGGAGGCGGTGAAGAAGCTGCGCCTGCTCAGCCCGCTCTACGACATGCACAACGAGGGGATCGATATCTCGAAGATCGAGTGGGCGCACCACTAGGCGGGCAGTGAGAAGTGACGAGTGAGAAGTGAGAAGGCGGATCGATCGAGTTTCCAACCACCCGTGAGGTGAACCATGGCATACGGACCGAAGATCATCGAGCACTACGAGAACCCGCGCAACGTCGGAACGTTCGGCACGCAGGCGGAGATCAAGCAGCGCACCGACGTGGGTGTGGGGCTGGTCGGCGCGCCCGAGTGCGGCGACGTCATGCAACTCCAGATCAAGGTGAACCCCGGCACGGGCCTGATCGAGGACGCGAAGTTCAAGTGCTTCGGGTGCGGGTCGGCGATCGCGTCGAGCTCGCTGGCGACCGAGTGGCTCAAGGGGAAGACCCTGGACGAGGGGGCGGCGATCCGCAACACCGACATCGTGCAGGAACTGAGCCTGCCGCCGGTGAAGATCCATTGCTCCGTGCTGGCGGAGGACGCCATCAAGGCGGCCATCGCGGACTACAAGTCCAAGAACGGCATGCCGGTCGAGGACCACGACCACGCCGAGACGCGCTGACGAACCGGCCCGTCGCGGCCTCGTATGATCAAGGCATCCGCCGGAATGACTCCGGGGGAGATTCTGGAGAATTGACCCATGTCCGACACCGCCACCACGACCTCCGAGACCGCGGCCCCCAGCGCGGTGTTTCTGTCCGAATCCGCCGCGCGGGAGGTGCGGAGCATTGTGCAGCAGCAGGAGCTCGACGCGGAGAAGATCCGCCTGCGCGTGGGCGTGAAGGGCGGGGGCTGCTCGGGGTTTTCGTACCTGCTGGACCTGACGGAGACGCAGAAGGAGACCGACGAGGTCTTCGAGCAGCACGGGATCAAGATCATCGTGGACCCCAAGAGCCTGCTGTATCTGGGCGGGACGACGATCGACTTCAAGGACGAGATCATGGGGCGCGGCTTCGTGTTCCAGAATCCGAACGCGACGAGCAGCTGCGGGTGCGGGTCGAGCTTCTCGGCCTGAGGCCGGGGCTGGAACTGTGCGGGCTGGCGGTCCCGGCCGGTTTGGTGATACCCTCCCACGGGCGCCCAGGAGCGACCCACGGAGACCGGCATGTCGCAGGCGTCAACGCCAACCGAGACCGCGCAGGGGTACGCCCCGCCGACGGTGACCCAGTTCAGCGTGTTTCTCGACAATCGGGTGGGAAAACTCCACGATCTGCTGCGGACGTTCGAGCACTCGGCCGTTCGGCTGGTGGCGATGTGCGTGCATGACGCGTCGGACCACGCCGTGGTGCGGCTGCTGTGCACGAACGCCCACGAGGCGAGGTTGGTGCTGGCGCGGCATCATATTCCCTACAGCGAGATGAACCTGCTGGTGGTGGAACTCAACAGGTCGCACACGCTCGAGCGGTTGTGCCTGTACCTGCTGGGGGCGGAACTCAACATTCGCTTTGCGTATCCGTTGCTGGATTGCCCGGGCCATGCGCCGACGGTGGCGATCGCGGTGGATGACGCGACGCTGGCGGGGCAGATTCTGCGTCGGAAAGAGTTTCGGTTGCTGGGGGAAGAGGATCTCTGCCATCCGCAATAGGGCATTCGGGGCGGCCGGGGGCTCGGGACATGGTTCGCCGGGGAGTTCCCTTGGCGGCGAAAGTTGCTGCGGTTGTTGGAAGCGTGCGATTCTCGGGCTTTGGGCCCAGATTGCTGTTGCGGCATCGGTTGTTCGGGGGTAGTGTGTACTCGCATCCGGAGGTATTCTGAATGCACCCGGAAGGCGGGGGGAGGATTTGTTGTCGCCTAGCAGGAGTGCACAAGCATGCGATTCCGTGGCCTTGGTATCGTCGCGGCGATGGCCGCGGGGGTGGTGTTCAGCGCCGGGGCGTTCGGGCAGATCAAGATCAGCCAGATTTACGGCGGCGGGAACGTCGTCGGAGGCACGTACAACGCCGACTATGTTGAGCTGTTCAATCCAACGGCGTCGGCGGTGAACCTGGCCGGATTCTCGTTGCAGACGTCGACGACCACGATCACGACTTCGGTCTGGCATGTCACGGCACTTTCCGGGACGATCCAGCCCGGGCACTACATGCTGATCCAGAATCACGTGCTGGCCAGCGGCGCGAACGGCGCGCCTATTTTCCCGGCGCCCGATCTGACGAGCACGAACTCGTCCTCGACCTCCGCGTCGGACCTGGGACGCACGTTCTCCGGGGCGGCGATCGTGAACGGCACGACCGCGCTGCCGGCGGGGTGTCCGCTGCCGCTGGGCCCGAGCATCATCGACTTTGTGCGCTCGTACGACCCCGCGGGCACGAACCCCGGGCTCTGCGTCCACGGCTCGGCGAACGCGCCGATTCCCGGCACATTCTCCGAGGCGATTTTCCGCAAGGACGGCGGGTGTGCCGACACGGAGGACGACGTGGCCGACTTCGAGATCGCCCTGCCGAACCCGCGGAACTCGGCGTTCAACGGGTTCCTGGCGAGCGCGTTCTCGCCGTCCTCGGTGATCGCCGGGACGGGCGGCACGGTGACGCTGACGGTGTCGAAGTCTTCGATCGCGTGCAACCCGCTGGGCGTGCTGACGGGCGTGGCGGCGGATCTTTCGTCGCTGGGCGGTTCCCCGACGCAGGCCCTGACCGACGACGGATTCGGGAACTTCTCCGCGATGGTCACCATCTCCGGAGGGCAGGGGATCGGCACGTACACGATTCCGATCTCGGCGACGACCGCGTCGGAGTCGCCCACGTCGGCGGTGCTGGTGCGGGTCCGCCCGGTGCCCCCGTCCAACGACGATTGCGCGAGCGCCTACGACATGAACGCGCTCGGGCTGTTCAGCGGCACGATGGACAACACGACGGCGGAGGTGGACCAGGACACCGGTCCGTGCGGGCTCAACGGCCTGACGGGCGGCGGCGTGTGGTTCAAGTACACTCCCGCGCAGGACGAGATCCTGCAGATGGTGGAGACGAGCACCCAGGATGTCAACTGGGGCGTGTACACGGGCACGTGCGCCTCGCAGAACTATCTGGCGTGCTTCACCGGCGAGGGCAACGAGGCGAACCCGCAGGCGAGGGTGCGCGTCCTGGCGGGCACGCAGTATCTGATCCTGGTCGGCCAGCAGGCGGGGTGGACGCCGACGGTGCCGATGCAGCTGAGCTTCACGACGGCGCCGGCGCCCGCGGTGCCGGCCAACGACACGTGCGCCACGGCGGAGGTGATCGTTTCGTTCCCGTACACCGGGTCGGTCAACGCGGACAACGCGCGGGACGATCCGGAAGTGTCGGCGTGCGCTTCGTCGTTCACGGGCGTTGGCTTCGCCCGGCACGGCGTGTGGTACCGGTTCACGACGACGGGGGCGGCCCAGCTCAACCCCAAGCAGGCGACGTCGGGAGGGTCCGCCAACGCCGCGGCGTTCGCCGTGTGGAGCGGCGCGTGCGGGTCGCTCTCGCAGGTTTCCTGCGTGTCCAACAACGGCGTGGTGGACCTGCCAACGCCGGGCACGTACTACCTGCAGGTGTACATGAACAACCACGGCCTGCCTCCCAACGGGGCGTTTGTGTTCAACATCGAGCTCTTCGAGGTGCCGGCGAACGACGACTGCGTCGGCGCGACGGATATCAGCGGGACGACGTTTCCTCTCCAGATCACCCAGTCCATCATCGCGGCCCACGACGACCCGGACGTATCATGCAACTCGAACACTACGTCGTCTGGCCCGGACTTCGGCCGGGCCGTCTGGTTCAAGATGACGGCCCCGGTGGACGGGGTGTTCTCGGCCTCGAACAACTCGTCGTTCTCCTCGGTGTTCGCCTGGTACGGCGGGTGCGGCGGGCCGGAGGACGGGTGTCAGGGGACCGGCGGCTCGGCGAAGTACTTTGCGATGACGTCCGGCCAGACGATCTACATCGCCGCCGGAGAGTGGCTGCACAGCACCAGCACGCAGACCAATCCGACGATCATGAACTTCGACTTTGTTCCGGTCGCGACCAACCTGTCGTGCGCGACCGCGATCGACCTGACCGGCCAGACGCTGCCCCTGACCGTGCGGTCGAACCAGCAGGGCGCGTCGGACATCCCCGCGCCGTACTCGCCGTGCACGAGCAATCCGGGGCGGAAGGCCGTCTATTTCAGGTACACCTCGTCGATCCACGGTCGGCTGCTCGCCTCGGAAACCGCGACCACGGACCTGACGTACTTCCGGGCGCAGCGCCAGATCGGACCGGATCCGTGCAACAACCCCGGAGACCTCGAGGACGTTCAGTGCAGCAGCTCCAGCCCGTACCGGATCAGCTTTCCCATCGAGCCCGGGCAGACCTACTTCATCACGGCCGCGGACGGCACTCCCCTGGGCAACAACACGCTCGAGCCGCGCAAGATCCTGTTCGATGCGCAGGCCTCGACCGCGACCAACGACGCGTGCGCGACGGCGCGTGATCTGACCGGCGCCGCGTCGCCGTACCACGAGAGCATCGCCGACATCCGATATTTCAGCGATTCTCCCGATGTGGCGTGCAATACCAGCAGCGCCGCGAAGGTCTGGCACGGGCTGTGGTATTCCTACACGCCGGCGACCAACACCGCCGTGACGATGTCGGAACTCGTCTCGGGCACGAACATCGTGTCGGCGTCGTACACCACCTGCGGCGGGCCGCAGCTGGGCTGCTTTGCCAACGAGGAGAACTACCTCGAGCTCGACGCGGGTCAGACGTACAAACTGCTCGTCGGTTACGACAGCTCGTCGCCGGGGTTCACCTCGGCGCTCCCGCTGGACCTCTACTTCTACCGCCATGAACGCACCACGCACGACCTGTGCGCAAGCGCCCGTCCGATCCTCGGCTTCCCCTATTCGGACCTCACCAACATCGATCCGGCGACGGCCGACGGGCCCAACTACAACCAGACCACGTGCGGTTCTGCCACGCCCATCGCGATGCAGGACTCCGTGTGGTACAAGCTCGTGGTGACGGCCTCCGGCCAACTCACCGGCACCATCTGGTTCGACACCACCGCGAACAAGTCCGGAGCGTGGGCCATCTTCCCCGGCGACGGCGCCGGCGACTGCCCCACCACCGGCCTACCGCTCGCCTGTGGCGTGGATGGAACCAACTCGGCGGCAAGCGTCAACGTGGCGCTCTCGGCCGGTGTGACCTACTACCTCAAGTTCGGTCGCGGCGGCACCTCGACCACCACCCAGGGCAGTCTCGTGCAGCTCGATCTCTCGTTCACGGGAACGGTGCAGGGCGGCGCGTGCTGCGACGGCGGCTCGTGCGGCATGGTGCTCAACACCGGCGCGTGCGCCGGGACCTATCAGGGCGACGGTTCGGCCTGCTCGAGCAACCCGTGCCCGCAGGGTGTGTGCTGCCGCGGCGCGACGTGCACCACGACGCTCACCTCCGCGGCGGCCTGTTCGGGCTCGCTGGCTTCTGGTGCGCTGGCCGGAGCATCGTTCGCCACCACCAGTCCAACGTGCAACACCACGGGCAACACCGCGACGCCCTGCTGCTACGCGAACTACAACAAGGTCGGCGGCCTGAGCGTGCAGGACATCTTCGACTTCCTGAACGACTGGTTCGCCAGTCGGCCGTACGCCAAGGTTGCCGGCGACGGGGTCTCGGGCACGCTGGCGGTTCAGGACATCTTCGACTTCCTGAACGCGTGGTTTGCCGGGTGCTGACACCACAACGCCAGATTAGCTCAAGCGGTTTCGGCCGGGGAGCCGAGAAAGGGTG
>OEIU01001396.1_pt1 | contig 15777 bp, 13 predicted proteins | sample 1539221 | NCBI WGS metagenome assembly OEIU01 (sample SAMN03792071, study PRJEB22550) | activated sludge metagenome | feature: wastewater treatment plant; material: activated sludge; isolation source: Wastewater treatment plant of a petroleum refinery complex | place: Argentina: Zarate | collected...
CGTTACGAAGAGCATCGGGCATGAATGCCCTACCAGGAGCGGCGAAAGGCAGCGCGGGCTTCGATTGCTTGTCCCGCGTTGCCGCTTCGTTGTTGGCGCGGACTTCGATTGCCGGTCCCGCGTTACCGCCCTGCTGTTGCTCAGGCCGCGTCGAGCACCGCGTTCCACTTCTCGAGATGCGGCTTTGCCTTCTCGAACACCGCGCTGGTGTCGCCGCTGATCGTGATCGACTCGATCGTGTCGCCACCTCGGATCGCATCAACGACCTTCTGGTCTTCCGGACCGTCGACCATGCCGAATACGGTGTGCTTGCCGTCCAGCCACGGGGTGGCCACGTGGGTGATGAAGAACTGGCTGCCGTTGGTGCCGGGTCCGGCGTTGGCCATCGACAGCACGCCGCCGGCGTTGTGCTTCAGGGTCGGCACGATCTCGTCCTCGAAACGATAACCGGGACCACCCGTGCCGCTGCCGTTGGGGCAGCCGCCCTGGACCATGAAATCGGGAATGACGCGATGGAAGGTCAATCCGTTGTAATAGCCGCGCTGGGCCAGGTTGACGAAGTTGGCCACCGTGATCGGGGTCTTGTCGGCAAACAGGTTGATCCGGATCGGGCCGCGCGAGGTGGTCAGCAGGGCAGTCAGGTGGGTGGGTGCATTCATGATGGGGCTCCGCATTGCGAACTATCTAGATTAAACGATTTCGAACTTTTCGGCAGGACGAATTGCGCGCGCTGGCGCACATCAGCCCGCATCCGCCGACTTCGACCGCTTACGCACCAGATCCTTCCGTCGCAGCCATCGGAACGCGGCCGGTATCACCAGCATCGACAGCAAGGGTGCCGTGAGCATGCCACCGACCATCGGCGCGGCAATGCGCTGCATGACTTCCGAGCCGGCGCCGGTGCCCAGCATGATCGGCAACAGGCCGGCGAGGATGACCGCCACCGTCATCGCCTTTGGTCGTACCCGCTGCAGGGACCCTTCCCTGATCGCTGCATCGAGGGCGGCCTCGCCGGCCGCGGGATCGAGCGCCAGCCGGCGCTGCCAGGCCTGCTGCAAGGTCAGCGTCATGATCACGCCGAACTCGGCCGCGACACCCGCCAGCGCGATGAATCCGATCATCGTCGCCACCGAGATCGCGTGGCCGAGCAGCCAGACCAGCCAGAGCCCGCCGACCAGGGCCAGCGGCAGGCTCAGCATGATGATCGCCGCGTCGGCGGCGCGCCGGAACACGCGCTGGATCAGCAGAAACACGAGGACAAGCGTTGCCGGAACGACGAGGCGCAAGCGCTCCAGCGCATGCTGCAGATATTCGAACTGGCCCGACCAGGCCAGCGTATAGCCGGTGGGCAGGTTGACCCGGGCAGCGAGCGCTCGCTGGAGTGACTCGACCACGCCGACCAGGTCGCCGCTGGCCGAATCGACATAGACGTAACTGGCCAGTTGCCCGTTCTCGCTCTTCAGCATCGGCGGGCCGGGGCGCAGTCCTATCTCGCCTAACCTGCCGAGGTTCCGCTTGTTGCCGTTGTCCGCCACTATCGGCAACTCACGCTGGGCCGCGGCGGAATCGCGCTGGGCGCGGGGATAACGCAAAACGATCGGATAGCGCTCGAGTCCTTCGACGGTCTGGCCGATCGGCGCACCGCCGACGATGGTGGCGATCATGGCCTGCAAACGCGCCTGGGTCAGGCCGTAGCGCGCGGCCGCATCGCGACGGATGCGCACGTCGACATAGCGGCCGCCGGCCGCGCGATCGGATATCGCCGAACTCACGCCCGGAACGGTCCGGGCGACGGTTTCGATGCGTTCGGCGAGGCGCTCGAGGACATTGGTGTCCGGACCGAGCACCTTGATGCCGATCGGGCTCTTGATGCCGGTCGCCAGCATGTCGATGCGGTTGCGGATCGGGTAGACGAACAGGTTGGTCAGCCCGGGCACCCTTACCGCGGCATCAAGCTCGGCCTTGAGCCTGTCCATCGTCATCCCCGGCCGCCATTGTCCGTGCGGCTTGAAGCTGATGGTCGTTTCGAACATCGTCAGTGGCGCCGGATCGGTCGCCGATTCGGCGCGCCCGACCTTGCCAAAAACATGCTCGACTTCAGGCACCGTCTTGAGCATGCGATCAGTCTGCTGCAACAGTTGCGCAGCCTTGCCGGCGGAGATCCCCGGCAAGGCACTGGGCATGTACAGCAGCGTTCCCTCGTCGAGCATCGGCATGAACTCGCTCTTCAGCTGGCTGAGTGGCAACAGCGAGGAGAGGACGGCCACTCCGGCCAGGACCAGCACGACCTTCGGAAACCTGAGCACGCCGCCGAGCAGGGGTCGATACGCCGCGGTCAGCATGCGGTTGAGCGGATTCGCCTGCTCCGGGCGAATGCGTCCGCGCACCAGATAGCCGATCAGCACCGGGATCAGGGTGACCGACAGAAAAGCCGCGGCGGCCATGGCATAGGTCTTGGTGAACGCCAGTGGCTTGAACAGGCGGCCTTCCTGCGCACCGAGGGCGAATACCGGCGCGAACGACAGGGTGATCACGAGCAGGCTGACGAACAGGGCCGGGCCGACTTCGCCGACAGAAGCCGCCACCAGTCGCCAGCGTTCCTCGCCAGCCAGGCTGCGCTGCGGATGCGCCTCGTTCCATGCCTCGACATGCTTGTGGGTGTTCTCGATCATGACCACGGCCGCGTCGACCATCGCGCCGATGGCGATGGCGATGCCACCGAGCGACATCAGGTTGGCGCTGACGCCCTGCAAATGCATCACGATGAAGGCGGCGAGCACGCCGAGCGGCAGGACGATGATGGCGACCAGCGAGGAGCGCAGGTGCCAGAGGAACAGCACGCAGACCAGGGCGACGACGAGAAATTCCTCGATCAGCTTGCGCGTCAGGTTGCCGACCGCCGCCCTGATCAACTGCGAGCGATCGTAGGTCGGCACGATTTCCACGCCATCCGGCAGGCTGGACTTGAGTTCCTGCAGGCGCGCCTTGATCGCGTCGATCGTGGTCAGCGCATTTTTCCCCGAGCGCAGGATGACCACGCCACCGGCCACTTCGCCTTCTCCGTCGAGCTCGGCGATGCCGCGGCGCAGGGTCGGGCCGCGCTGCACGCGGGCTACGTCGCGCAACAGGACCGCTATGCCGTCGCCGGCAGACTTCAGCGGAATGGTCTCGAATTCCTCCTGCGTGGCCAGGTAGCCGACGCTGCGCACCATCAACTCCGCCTCGCCCTGCTCGATCACCGAACCACCGCTGGCGCCATTCGCTGCGCGGATCGCCGCCTCGACATCGCCGACCGTGATGCCACGTGCGGCCAGCGCCTGCGGATCGACGATGACCTGCCAGGCGCGGACCATGCCGCCGATGCTCGCGACCTCGGCGACATCGGGGACGGTCTTCAGGCGATAGCGCAGGAACCAGTCCTGCAGCGCGCGCAGTTCACCGAGATCGTGCGTGCCGCTGCGATCGACCAGCGCGTATTCGTAGATCCAGCCAACGCCGGTGGCGTCGGGCCCGAGCGCCGGACTGACGCCTTCTGGCAGCTTGTCGCGGACCTGGCTCAGGTATTCGAGGACACGCGATCGCGCCCAGTACGGATCGGTGCCATCTTCGAATAGTACATACACGTAGGAATCGCCGAAGAACGAGAATGCGCGCACCGTGGTCGCGCCGGGCACCGACATCATCGTCGTCGACAGCGGATAGGTGACCTGGTCCTCGACGATCTGCGGCGACTGGCCGGGCCAGCTCGTGCGCAGGATGACCTGGGTATCCGACAGATCCGGCAATGCGTCCAGCGGCGTGCGCATCACCGTGATGCTGCCGACGACGGTCAGTGCGGCCGCGGCCACGAGAACCAGGAAGCGGTTGCCGAGCGACCAGTGGATCAGGCGTTCGATCATTGCCGTGGCTCCGCGGAATCCGGGTCGTGCTCGCCCTGCGCGCCCTTGGCGCCAGACTTCATGCCCGGCATGGCGTCGTGCCCGGCATGATCCTCGCCTGCGGATTGCGGCGCCTGCATGCGCTCGAACGCACCGGACAGGCTGGCCTCGGAGTCGATCAGGAACTGTCCGGAAACCACCACGCGCTCGCCACCCTCGAGTCCCTGCAGGATTTCAGTCCGGCCATTCGCGGATCGTCCGGCGACCACGGCAACCGGAACGAAGCGGCCTTCGCCGTTTTCGACGATCACGCGCGCATCGCTGCCGCTGGCGATCAGGGCGGAATCGGGAATCAGCGCGCGTGCTGCTTTCGGCGTGCCGGATAGCCGGAGGTTGGCAAACATGCCCGGGCTCAGGCGCTGCCCGGGATTCTCCAGCACGATGCGTGCCCGCTGCGTGCGCGTGGCCGGATCCACAACGGGCAACAAGGCCTCGACGGTGCCGGTGAATTCCTCGCCCGGAAACGCATCGAGGCGCGCCTTGACCGGCGAACCGGCAACGATGCCCGCCGACTGCGACTGCGGAATCGCCGCGTTGACCCAGACCGTATCGAGTGCGTTGACCACCATCAGCGACCGGCCAGCCTGCACGCGCTCGCCCTCGCGCACGCTCAATGCATCGACGACGCCATCGACTGGCGCACGCAGCACGATGCCCCGATTGCCGGCTCGCAGGCCGCGGATCTGCGCGTCATCCATGCCGAGAACGCGCAGGCGACTGCGCGCTGCTTCGCGCAGCGACCGTGCGTCAGCGGACCCGGCTTTTTCCAGCGCAAGGTATTCGCGCGTGGCGGCATTCCACTCGGGCGCGACCAGTTCGGCCAGCGCCTGGCCCGCCTTGACCGGCTCGTAGGGCGCACGCACGAACAGGCGCTCGATCACGCCATCGGCGCGCGCGCTGATCTGGTGGGACTTGCGCTGGTCCCAGTCGATGATGCCGGGCACCTCCACGCCAGCAGCCAGCACGCCGACTTCCACTGCTGCCGTGCGCAGGCCGAGATTCTGCCGGGTCGCCGCATTGACCGATATCGTCGCGGCATCGCCCGTCGCCGCATATTTCGGCACCAGTTGCATGTCCATGAACGGCGACTTGCCAGGCTTGTCGAAATGCTGGTCGGGAACCATCGGGTCGTACCAGTAAAGTGCGGCCTTGCCGGCTTCGCCAGCCGCGCCGGGCTGGCTGGATCCACTATTTGCGGATACGGGCGTCCTGTCGCGGGCACCGAGCCAGAAGGCAAGGCTGGCGGTCGCGACCAGCAGGGCGATCATGCCGATGGCGCCGAGGATTCGGATGTTCATCGCACACCTCCCGTTGGCAACAGATAGGCGAGCGCAGCCCAGGCCCGGCCCCAGTCGGCCAGTACCCGTGCATATTCGATGCGCTGGCTGATCTCGTCGCGCTGCGCATCCAGCCAGTCGGCCAGCGACGCGCCGCCCGACCACGCGGCGAGCGCGGTGGCGCTGCGATCACGATTGAGCGGCAGGATCGATTCGCCCAATCGCGTCGCCTTGCGTCCGAGCGCGGACCATTGCGCAAGGACACCTCGCACCGATTCCTCCTGGGCACGACGTGCATCCTCGTGGGCCGCGCGAATCGCCTGCAGGTCCGAACGTCGCGCGTTGACGCCGCGATCCTGGCGATTCGCCGTGAACACGGGCAAGCCGATGCCGACTTCGAGCCAGACCACGTTCGACGCGCCAGCACCGCGCCTGGCGAAGCCTGCGCCGATGCTCCAGTCGGGACGCTTCTCGGCATTGGCCATGCCCAGGGCTGCATCGGCCGAGGCTTCGCGTGCGTCCCAGACCAGCAGCGGCGCCTGCCGGTCGAAATTTTCGAGCAGTTCGGCCGGCGTTGTCGGCAGCATCGAGAAGTCGGGCGCTGACGCGATCTGCTGCGGCAGGTTTGCGCCAGTCCAGCGTTGCAGGCCGGCCTTGGCCTGGTCGACCCGCGCCTGCGCATCGTCGATGCGATTCTCGAGATCGAGTTCGGCGCTGCGCGCTGCAAGGGCATCGCTGGCCGATCCTTGTCCGCCACCCAGGCTGGCCTTCGCGGCGTCGACCGCGAGGCGCGCCTGCTCGCGCAATTCAACGAGCAGGCTGCGTTCGCGTTCGGCGGCCCACAATCCTATCCAGGCACTGGCGGCGGCCCGTTTCACGTCAAGCACGGTGGCCAGCTGGTTCGCCTCGGCCTGCTCCTGCAAGGCCAGCGCCGAATCGCGCCGCGCTTCGCGCTTGGCCCGGGAAGGCAGGGCCTGGGTAAACCCGATGCGGCGCATGGTCATGCGATCGTCATCCAGCGAATAGGCGTCGGCACCGGCGATCGGCAGGTTCTGCACGCCGAAAGTAAGGACCGGATCAGGCAAGGCCGCGGCACGCCCGACCTCTTCCGCCGCGGCGGCGCGGCCTGCCTCGCGTGCTTCGATCATCGGCGCATTGGCCAGCGCAAGCCGTACCGCGTCATCGAGCGAAAAGGCCAATTCGGTGGCGCGGCTGGCCGTCGCTGCCGTCAGCAGGAACAGGCATAGCAGGCCCAGGGCAAATCGTTGGGCAGGACCCCGGTCGAGCCGACCAAGGGACGCAACGGGTAAATCCAGAGTCAGATTCATGGGAACTCCAAACGCAAAGTCGCGAAAACTCCCCGTCGCAAAGGCGGGAAGTCAGACGGCGAATTGGCTGGAGCCCTAGATCAGCAGGCGGCAGAAGCGCAGGCGCGCGGGTGGGTCGGATCGATGCACCGGCGTGATGGCCGGAGCGGCCCGGCCGGGCGGATCCCGCACGACAAGCAGCGCAAGGCTCGGGGTCGGCAGGAGGATGAAATCCAGGGGCGGAAAGCGGGTGTCCGGGACAAACCCGACATCCGGAACGCAGTGACTGCGGCACAGCGCGGGGGCATCCCGGGCCATGTCCATGCCGGCGCACGCTTCGGACATGCTCGTCGAACCGGCCCTGGAGCCATCCATGACGCAGGCCGACGCAGCCACTGCCGCCTGCTGGAACAGCAGGCAGAACGTGGTCAGCAGGGCCAGGGCGAGGCGCATGGGGGGATCCTACACCGGTTTCGCGGGCGCGCAGGCTATCTGCGGCCCTTGGCCGCAAGGACCGGCGTTGCGGCGCACCGCTTTCAGCCCGGCGGTTGTTGCAACGCACAAACCAACGGCCGAAACGGGGCCTGTTCAAGCGCCAGACACAAAATCCGGGCATAATATGCGGCTGCCGTTTTGCTGCGGCCCCTTATTCCCTTCCCTGTGACGGCCCACTACGAGGTCGCCCGGTACTCGTTATGTCTATTGAAAAACTCCGCAACATCGCGATCGTCGCGCACGTCGACCATGGCAAGACGACGCTGGTCGACTGCCTGCTCAAGCAGTCCGGCACATTCAGCGAGCGCACCGTGCTCGCCGAACGCGTCATGGATTCCAATGACCAGGAAAAGGAACGTGGCATCACGATCCTGTCGAAGAACACCGCGATCACCTGGCGCGACAACCGCATCAACATCGTCGACACCCCGGGCCATGCCGACTTCGGTGGCGAGGTCGAGCGCGTGCTGTCGATGGTCGATACCGTGCTGATCCTGGTCGACGCGATGGATGGCCCGATGCCGCAGACGCGCTTCGTCACCCAGAAGGCGTTCCAGATGGGCTTCAAGCCGATCGTCGTGATCAACAAGGTCGACCGGCCGGGCGCGCGTCCCGACTGGGTGCTCAACGCGACCTTCGACCTGTTCGATCGCCTTGGCGCGACCGACGAGCAGCTCGACTTCCCGGTCGTCTACGCCTCGGCCCTGCACGGCTATGCCGGACTCGATCCGAGCGTGCGCGAAGGCGACATGACGCCGCTGTACGAAGCGATCATGAAACACGTCTCGCCGCCGCAGGTCGATCCCGATGGCCCGTTCCAGATGCGCATCAGCCAGCTCGACTACAGCAACTATGTCGGCCTGATCGGCATCGGCCGCATCCAGCGCGGCAAGGTGCGCACCAACATGCCGGTCACCGTGGTCGACAAGGACGGCAAGAAGCGCAACGCGAAAGTATTGCAGGTGCTCGGCTTCATGGGCCTCGAACGCCGCGAAGTCGAAGAAGCGGAAGCCGGCGACATCATCGCGATCAACGGCATCGAGGGCCTCAGCATCTCGGATACGATCTGCGCGCCGGGTGCGCCGGAGCAGCTGCCTGTGCTGCACGTCGACGAGCCCACCATCAGCATGACCTTCCAGGTCAACAACTCGCCCTTCGCCGGCGTCAAGGAACACAGCGGTGGCAAGTTCCTGACCAGCCGCCAGATCCGCGAGCGCCTGATGCGCGAAATGCTGCACAACGTCGCCATGCGCGCCGAGGAAACCGCCGATCCGGACAAGTTCAAGGTTTCCGGTCGCGGCGAACTGCATCTTTCGGTGCTGATCGAAACCATGCGCCGCGAAGGCTACGAGCTGGCCGTCTCGCGCGCCGAGGTCATCATCAAGGAAATCGACGGCGTGCTCAGCGAGCCGTTCGAACAGCTCGTCGTCGACATGGAAGAACAGTACCAGGGCGCCGTGATGGAGCGACTCGGTTCGCGCCGTGGCCAGCTCACCAGCATGGAGCCGGATGGCAAGGGCCGGGTGCGCCTCGACTACATCATCCCGGCACGCGGCCTGATCGGATTCCAGACCGAGTTCCGCACGGTCACCGCCGGCACCGGCCTGCTCTTCCACGTCTTCGACCACTACGGGCCGAAGTCCGAGGGTGCGATCGCCAAGCGCCAGAACGGCGTGATGATCTCCAACGGCCAGGGCCCCTCGCCGGCTTACTCGCTGGTCAGCCTGCAGGAACGCGGCCGCCTGCTGGTCAGCGAAGGCGACAACATCTATGAAGGCCAGCTGGTCGGCATCCACTCCAAGGACAACGACCTCACCGTCAACGCCCTGCGCGCCAAGCAGATGACCAACGTGCGCGCCGCCGGCAAGGACGAAACCGTGCAGCTGACGCCTGCGATCAAGATGTCGCTCGAGCAGGCCCTCGAGTTCATCGAGGACGACGAACTGGTCGAAGTCACGCCCAAGCAGATCCGCCTGCGCAAGAAGCACCTGACCGAGAACGACCGCAAGCGGGCCTCGCGCGCCGCCTGATCGGATGGAACCGACGCCGCTCCTGCTCGCCTGGAGCGGCGGCAAGGACTCCCTGATGGCCCTGGATCGCTTGCGCGCCGATCCGCAGTGGCGCGTCGAGGGCCTGCTGACCACGCTGGATCGCGCCAGCGACCGCGTCGCCATGCATGACCTTCGCGGCAGCGTGTTGCGTGCCCAGGCCGCGGCCATCGGGCTGCCGCTGATCGAGATGCCCATCGACTGGCCGGCGGCGAACGAGGCCTATGAGGAGGCGCTGTCCGTTGCGCTCGAGTCGGCCCGGTCGGATTGTTCCGGCATCCACCACCTCGCCTTCGGCGACCTCCACCTGGCCGACCTGCGCGAATGGCGCGAAGCGGCGCTGGCCCGCCTCGGCTGGAACGGCGTGTTTCCGCTCTGGCACGAAGCGACGCGCGAACTTGCTGCAGCCTTCATCGACGGCGGTCATCGCGCGATCGTGACGACGGTCGACCTCGGGCAGCTGGACGGCGCGTTCTGCGGTCGCGAATTCGACCCCGCCTTTCTTGGCGACCTTCCCGACACGGTCGATCCCTGCGGCGAAAACGGCGAATTCCATACCTTTTGCCATGCTGGCCCCCTGTTTGCGCGGCCAATCGGGCTGCAACGCGGCGAATCGACGACCCGCATGGAGCGCTTCCGCAGCCTGGACCTGCGCCTGGCCTGAGTGATCGCGCCACGCCTGCCGGCGATCGGGGCGCGCCCGGCTGCATCCGCCGCACGACAGGCCACGTATATGGGTTGATTGCATCCTGACGACGTGACAGCCATGGACACCAATGCGGCCCCCATCGCCTGCCGATTCATGCGCCTATCTGGCGCGCGATGGGACATGGACGCGCTGCCCGCCGCGTGTCCGCTGCTGGTGCATGTCCCTGTCGAGCGCCAGCACCCGGCCGAGCGCCAACGAGGCACCGGGTGCATTGCATCAGGGCGCCAGCCGCGGACGAAATCGCCGCCGGTCAGCGGCAATGCGGCCCGACGGCGATTACAGCCTTTGATACGCGCAGCACATTGATGTCTACTGCCACCCAGCCAATGCCAACGGAGCCCGACCATGGCCGCCCTGTACCTTTGGATCAACGCCGTGCTTTACGCCCTGCTCGCCCTGTGGTGCACGCTGATGCCGGCAGCCACCTCCCGCTCGATCGGATTCACCGAACTGTCGAGTTCGGGACAATCCGAATATGCCGTCATCTACGGCGGAATGCAGTTCGGCTTCGCCTTCCTGTTCGCATGGACCGCACTCAGCGGCAACATCCGCTTTGGCCTGGTTTTTTCGCTTGCCATCTACGTGCCGATCCTGCTGTTCCGCATCATCAGCGTGGCGCGTTACTGGCCGGTCTCGACGACGACCCTCGCCACCGGGGCGCTGGAAGTGGTGCTCACCGCATGCGCACTGCTACTCTGGTTCCGCTCGCAATCGCTCGGCTGAATGCGCAAGGTGAGATGGTCCCGATCCGTGTACGATCCGTAGGGAAGACCGAGGCGAATCCGGTAACGAACATGTTGGAAACAATCCAGCGTCCAGGCAGCAAGGACAACCTCGATCATCTGCTGCTGGCGATTGCCGGCGGCGACAATGCAGCGCTCGAGGCCCTCTACCGCACGACCTCGTCGAAATTGTTCGGTATCTGCCTGCGCGTGCTGCCGCAGCGAGCCGAAGCCGAAGAGGTGCTGCAGGAAGTCTTCATCGCGATCTGGCGCAAGGCCGAAATGTTCGATGCCAAGCGCGCGAGTGCGATGACCTGGCTATCGATGATGACGCGCAACAAGGCCATCGACCGGCTGCGCAGCCATGCGGGCGCCGGCCAGCAGGCCGCCATCGATCTCGAAGAGCTGGAGAGCGATGCCTCCGCCAGCGACAGCGCCGAAGTCGCCCAGGACAAGGAACGCATCGAAGCCTGCCTGGACGAACTCGAAGCGCCACGCCGCCAACTGGTCCGCACGGCATTCTTCGATGGCGCGACCTATGAGGAGCTCGCCACGCGCAGCGGCAACCCGCTCGGCACGGTGAAGAGCTGGATCCGTCGCAGCCTGCTCAAGCTCAAGGCGTGCCTCGAACGATGAACACCGTCGATCGCCAGACAACTCCGCCCGCGGGTGACATGGCCGCCGAATACGTGCTTGGCGTGCTCGATCGCGGCGAACGCCGGGAAGCGCAGGAGCGCATGGCGCGCGACGCCGGCTTCGCCCGCGAGGTCGCCCTCTGGGAATCGCGATTCATGCCGTTGCTCGATAAGGTCGCCGCGGTGCCCGTGCCCGGGTACGTCTGGGCGCGAATCCTCTCCGCGCTGGATCTTCCACCGAGCGCCAGCACCCGGACTGCCGTCAGGCCCGGACCGTGGCAAAGCCTCAGCTTCTGGCGCTGGCTGGCCGGCGGCGCATTCGCCACCGCGGCAACCTTTGCCCTCGTGCTGTTCATGGCTCGTCCCGCCGTCGTCCAGGCGCCGATCGCACGCATTGCTTTGCCTCCCGCGGGCGACAACGGCCGTCGTCGATCTCACCACGGCCAGCATGACGATCACGCCGCTGGCTGGCGCACCGACCGATGGCCGCGCACAGGAACTCTGGCTGATCCCGCAGGGCCAGGCGCCACTGTCGCTCGGCCTGCTCGATGCAACCCGCGCCCAGGTCGTGCGAATACCCGATTCGATGCTGGCCGACGTCGGCGCGGACGCGGTGTTTGCGGTAACCCTGGAGTCGCCGCAAGGCGCGCCGCACGCGGCACCGGCCGGACCGGTCATCGCCAAGGGTGGCATCGCCCTGCTCTAGCCGCATACGCCTCGACATGGCGAGCGCACAGGTCGCGGAACCGCGATGCCGGCTGCGCCGGCAGGGGTTCTGGAGGCCGATTCGCTGCTGGCGTGCATCCGTGATGCGCGCGCGTCCGTATGAAGCATGAGTAACTTGCCCCTGGATCCCGACCCGATGCCCTCATTCGAACCCAACCCGCCCACTCCGGCGGGATCCGGCCGCATCGCCGGTTCCCTGCGACGCTGGTTCGATTCGGCCGGGGATGACCCGCTCGGGGACGATGCCGACCGCATCGACTGGCTGCGCACGCTCCCGTTCATCGCCATGCACGTCGCCTGCGTCGGGGTCTTCTGGGTCGGTTTCTCCCCGTCCGCCCTGCTTGTCGCAGCCGCGCTATATGCCGTGCGCATGTTCGCACTGACTGCCTTCTACCACCGCTACTTCTCGCACCGCGCGTTTCGCACCTCGCGACCGGTGCAGTTCGTCTTCGCCGCCATCGGTGCGATGTGCGTGCAGCGCGGACCACTCTGGTGGGCAGCCCACCACCGCCATCATCACCGGCACACGGACACGCCCGAAGACTTGCACTCGCCACGGCAGCACGGCTTCCTCTGGGCCCACATGGGCTGGTTCCTCACGCCGCGCGGGTTCCGCACCGACTGGAATGCCATTCCCGACCTGAAGAAGTTTCCCGAACTGCGCGTTCTCGACCGTTTCGACCTGCTGATGCCAGTCCTGCTTGCCGTTGCCCTCTATTTCTTCGGCAACTGGCTGGAAAGCGCGCATCCCGGACTCGGCACGAGCGGAGGGCAGATGCTGGTCTGGGGATTCTTCGTCTCGACGATCGTGCTTTTCCACGCGACCGTCACGATCAATTCGCTGGCGCACCAGTTCGGATCGAGGCGCTTCGAGACGCACGACGACAGCCGCAACAACTGGCTGCTGGCGCTGATCACCTTCGGCGAGGGCTGGCACAACAACCATCACCATTACCCGGGGTCGGCCCGACAGGGCTTCCACTGGTGGGAGCTCGACCTGACCTGGTACGGCCTCAAGCTCATGCAGGGCTTCGGCCTGGTGCATGACCTGAAGCCAGTCCCGGCGCGCTTCGGGCGCATGGCGATGGAGGACGCCTGATGCGCATCGCGGTGGTCGGTTCGGGAATCGCCGGGCTTGGCAGCGCCTGGCTGCTGTCGCGCAATCATGAGGTCGTGCTGTTCGAAAAAGACGCGAGGCCAGGCGGGCACACCGATACCCACGACATCGCGCTCGGCAGCCGGCGGCATGCCGTCGACACCGGCTTCATCGTCTACAACGAACAGCACTACCCGCTGCTGACGCGCCTGTTTGCGACATTGGGCATCGAGTCGCAAGCGACGACGATGGGCTTCTCGGCACAGGATGCCGCGACCGGACTCGAATACAACGCCGGCTCGCTGCGCGGCCTGTTTTGCCAGAAACGCAACCTGGCCAGCCCGCGCTTCTGGCGCATGCTGGCCGACCTGCGCCGCTTCTATCGCGAGGCGCCTGCCCTGCTGCAGGCCGCGGAGCCCGGGCCCACGCTGGGCGAATATCTGCAACAAAACAATTTTTCGCCGGTGTTTCGCGATGATCACCTGGTGCCGATGGCATCTGCGCTGTGGTCGTCTCCGCCGGGGCGTATCCTTGAGTTTCCTGCCATCGAACTGGTTCGCTTCATGGCCAACCACCACATGCTGCAGGTCAGCGGCCGGCCATCGTGGCGGGTGGTCTGCGGCGGCTCGCAACGCTATGTCGATGCCATGCGCCGACGCTGGACCGTCGCCGAGCGCTTCGGTTGCCCGGTGACCGGCGTTTGCCGCGCTGGCGGCCAGGTCACCGTGCGATCGGTGGCCGGCGAGGAGCGGTTCGATCACGTCGTGCTCGCCTGCCATGCCGATGATGCGCTCGCCATCCTGGAGGATGCAGGCGCGGAGGAACAGGACATCCTCGGTGGCCTCGGTTATCAGGACAACGATGTCGTCCTGCACACCGACCGCAACATGCTGCCGCGCAATCCGCGCGCCTGGGCCGCGTGGAACGCGCACATCCCGGCCGATCGCGATGCGCCGTGCTCGGTCAGCTACTGGATGAACGCGCTGCAATCGATCGAGTCGAGCGAACCCCTGATAGTCAGCCTCAACCGCACGCACGAAATCGAGCCGGCGAGAATCCTGCGCAGGCTGGCGTATCGCCATCCCGTGCAGACCGCCGCATCGACTCAAGCGCGCAAGCGCAAGGCGGAGATCCAGGGCCGCTCCGGCACCTGGTTTGCCGGCGCCTGCTGGGGATTCGGCTTCCACGAAGACGGACTGCGCAGCGCGCACGAGATTGCCCACGCACTGGGAGTCGAATGGCCATGATTCGCCTGCCCCGGCTTGCCCTGCGCCAGCCAATCGACGCCAGCCATGCCGGAAGCCGCGATCCGGCGGGCTCGCCTGGCCCGCATCCGGGATCGGAGCAGGCCTGCGATCTCGCCAGCGCGATCTACGAAGGCACCGTGCTGCATCGCCGCCATAGCCCGCATGCGCATGCCTTCCGCTACCGCATGGCGATGCTCCTGGTCGACCTGTCCGAAGCCGACCGCGTGTTCGCGGGTCGCTGGTTCTGGTCCGCGGAACGGCGCAACCTCGCCGAATTTCGCCGCAGCGATTATCTTGGCGATGCGCAGCAGTCGCTCGAGGAAGCCGTACGCAATCGCGTCGCCGACGAGACCGGCCGGATGCCCGCCGGTCCGATCCGGCTGCTGACCCATCTGCGCTACTTCGGGCACAGCTTCAATCCGGTCAGCTTCTACTACTGCTACGAAGCCGATGGGACGACGCTTGATGTCGTCGTCGCGGAAATAACCAATACGCCGTGGAAGCAACGCCACGCCTACGTGCTGCCGGTTGCGGCCGCCGAGCGCCGCGGCCCCACGCTGTGCTGGCGCTTCGGCAAGCTGTTCCATGTCTCGCCGTTCATGGCGATGGATCACGACTATGCATGGCGCTTGCTGCCGCCGGGCGAATCGTTGTCGATCCACATGGACGTGCTGCATCGCGGTGCCGATGGCGAGCGCGCATTCGACGCGACCCTGGCCCTGCGACGCAGACCGATCAATACGGCGAACCTCGCCCGTATCCTGCTGCGCTACCCGTTCATGACCACGCGCATCGTCGCCGCCATCCACTGGCAGGCACTCCGTTTGTGGCTGCGCGGCAATCCGGTCCACGATCACCCTGAAACCAAGGTGCCCCGAGCATGAGCAATATAGACATCGCCCCGGCGGACTCGCCAGTCGAGGCGAGAGCCGCCTTCGCCGAGGCACGGCTGTTCGATCGCATCCTGCGCAAACGCCTGTTCGCCAGCCTCGCCGACCTGCGCGATTGCCGCATCACCATCGAAGAAGGCGAGCGCAAGATCGTGCTCGGCGTGCCGGCACCGGATCCTGCCCGGACCCTGGCTGTCCACCTGCGCATCCACGACCCGGCTTTCTACCGCCAGGTCGGGCTGAACGGCAGCGTCGGCGCCGGCGAGGCCTACATGGACGGCTTGTGGGACTGCGACGACCTGGTCACCCTGACCCGCGTCCTCGTGCGCAATCGCGACCACCTCGATGCCATGGAGACCGGCCTGGCGCGCTTCGGCGGCTGGGCCATGCGCGCACGGAGTGCGCTGATGCGCAACACCCGCAGTGGAAGCCGCCGCAACATCGCCGCCCACTACGATCTCGGCAACGACCTGTTCCGACTGTTCCTCGACGACAACATGATGTATTCCTCGGCGATCTTCGAGAACGAAGGCGAGTCGCTGGAAACCGCATCGACACGCAAGCTCGACCGCATCTGCCGGAAGCTCGGCCTCGGGCCTGCGCACCACGTCCTCGAAATCGGTACCGGCTGGGGCGGTTTCGCCCTGCATGCGGCTACCCACTATGGCTGCCGCGTGACGACGACGA
>OEIU01001397.1_pt1 | contig 15770 bp, 14 predicted proteins | sample 1539221 | NCBI WGS metagenome assembly OEIU01 (sample SAMN03792071, study PRJEB22550) | activated sludge metagenome | feature: wastewater treatment plant; material: activated sludge; isolation source: Wastewater treatment plant of a petroleum refinery complex | place: Argentina: Zarate | collected...
CACGGCGGCCGGCAGCAGCTCGCGCCGCGGCGCGACGGTCGGTGCGGCCCGCGGGAAGGACCGGGCCAGGGCCGGCACGAGGAGGAGGGCGCCGAGGGCGATGGTGCGCACCGACGTGGCGGCGAGCACGACGCCGGCCGCGGCCAGGAGCAGCGTCGCGGGGTCGAGGCGACGGGCCCGGACCCCGCCCACGACGACGACCACGGCCAGGGCGACGACGAGGACGAGAAGCGGGTTGCCGGGGGAGGGGGCCCGCCACTCGTTGACCGTGCTCCGGGCGGCGACCCCGACCGCGAACGGCTCGAGGAGGAGCCCGGGCCCGAGCGGTGTGAGGGCCGGGGCGAGGGCGGTCCCGACGAGCACCGCAGCGAGCCGGCCCCACGGCACGTCGCGCCGGGGCCGTTCGAGTGCGAGCCCGACGAGGACGAGCACGCCGAGCGCGACGCCGACCGGCCAGGAGCCGTGCACCATCGCCCAGAGCCACGCGACGGGCACGAGGACCCAACGCGGGCGGGTGTCGTGCAGTGTGCCCGTCCACAGCAGGAGGGTCAGCGCCGTCGCGACGATCCCGAGCAGCTGCGGGCGCTCGCCCCAGCCGGCCGAGGTCGCGACGGTGCCCGCGGTCGCGACGACGACGGCGGCGAGGGGGCCGGTCCACCGGCGCGCCGTGGCGTGCAGCAACCCGGCGAGCGCGACGAGGAGCAGCGCCCGGACGACGTGCAGGCCGAGCACCCCGGCGGCGTCGTGGACGGCGAGCATGCCTCGCTCCGCGAGCCACTGGGTCGGCGCGTACGGACGGTCGGCGAGGACGGCCATCGGGTCCGGGAGCCTCCCGAACCACGTGCCGGACCGCAGCTCGGCGCCGATCCGCAGGTGCAGCCACAGGTCGACGTCCGGCGCGGTCCGCAGCCGCACCAGCTCCGCGACGAGTGCCGCGCACAAGACCCAGGCGACCCACAGAGGCGCTGCGCCAGAACGTTTTTCACGTTCCTCGTCAGGCAGTGGCGTAGTGCGGGTGGTCATCGGGATGGTCTCCGTGGGCGGCCGGGGGGCAGGGGTCGAGCATGGCACGGAAGCCCGCCGACACCCCCTCCGGAGCGATCGGCCGAACGGTTGACCCCGCTGCACCGTACGGGCGGGGAAGCACGGACCCATCGGCGTATGTCGGGCGGGGCCGCGACCTGACAGCGTTGTACCTGCTCGACAGCACCCCTTCGTACCGAAAGGCATCACCCGTCATGACCAAGGCTCTCGTCAAGCTCCAGCAGAAGTTCGCCGACCTCCGCTCCGAGAAGGGTGCGACCGCCGTTGAGTACGGCCTCATGGTCGCCCTCATCGCGGTCGTCATCATCGTCGCCGTGGCCCTCCTCGGCAAGAACCTCAGCACCCTGTTCAACACGGTGTCGAACAGCGTCTGATCCGAGCGGATCACCACGAGATCGGGGCGTCGGTCGCCGTCGGGTCACCGATGCGGCCGGCGCCCCGAACCACATCCGAAGGACAGGTGACCCGATGACCACCCTGCTGACCCGGGCGACGCTCCGGATCCGCCCGCTCCTCGAGCGAGCGGCCCGTGCCCACACCGACCGCGGTGCCACCGCGGTCGAGTACGCCCTGATGATGGCGTTCATCGCGATCGTCATCGTCGCGTCCGTCATCCTCCTGGGGCGCAACCTCTCCACCTTCTTCAGCGACACCTCCAACAGCATCTGACGAAGACGGCGGACGGCCGTCCACCCACCCCGCCCGCGGCTCGCCTCCCGGCGCACCGCGGGGACCACCGGAGGACGGCCACCCCGCGGCCACCGCCACCCACATCCAGACTTCGGCGCGAGCACCGCGCCCACGCTCTTCCCACCTCTGTAAGGACATGGTTCCCATGGGTCGTCGTATCCTCGCCATCCTCACGGCCGCCGTGATCGCCCTCGTCGGCGCCGTCCTCGTCCTCGTGTACGCACGCGGCGCGGACGCCCGCGCGGTCGCCGCCGCGAGCCCGACCAAGGTGTACGTGACCAACACGGCGATCTCGGCCGGCACCTCCCTCAAGGACGCGGTGCGGCTCGGCCAGCTGGTCCAGACCGAGGTCGCCGCCCGGGCCAAGCCCGTCGGGGCGCTCGAGAAGGTCGACGCCGACAACAGCGACCTCGTCGCCCTCAGCGACCTGACGCCCGGACAGTACGTCCTGTCGGCCGCGTTCGGCGACACCCCGGTCGGCGAGAAGGCCCTCCAGGTCGGGGCGGGCAAGCTCGCCGTCTCCGTCCAGCTCCAGGACCCGGCGCGGGTCGGCACCTTCGTGACCCCCGGCTCCTACCTGACGATCTTCATGACCTACAGCATGTCGGCGATCAACAAGAGCTCCGACGGCGCGGCCGACCCCAAGGCCCTCGGCACCGGCACCTCGATCCTCCTCGACAACGCCAAGGTCATCGCCATGGGCGACGCGTCGCTCACCCCGGCCCCGACCACCGCCGACGGCGGGCAGCCGGCGCAGAGCGCCAGCTTCCTCGTCACCCTCGAGGTCACTCCCGAGCAGGCGGTCCGCCTGGTGCACGGCATCAACAACTACACCCTCTACGCCGGCCTGCGCGGCTCCGAGCTCAAGATCGACCCGAACCTGTCGATCAGCGACCAGACGATGCTGAAGGACAAGACGCGGTGATCATTCTCTGGGACCCCGACCCCGGTGCACTGGAGCGCTACCGCTTCGCCCTGGGGCCCGACACCACCTCCCTCGACACCTCGAACCTCGTCGCGCGTGCGCTGCACGACAACGCCCAGGTCGACCAGGTCGTCATCGGCAAGGACGTGCCCCTCGACGAGGCGTGCAGCCTCTCCGAGGCAGCGCGTCTCGACCGGCCCGAGCTCGGCGTCATCCTGCTCCGTGCCCGGATCGACGTCACGACGCTCTCGCAGGCCCTGCGCTCCGGGGTCCGCGAGGTCGTCGGCGCCGACGACCACACCGGCCTCGCCGACGCCCTGCGCCGCAGCCGCGAGCTGACGTCCCGGCTCGTCGGCCACGCGAGCGGCGGTGCCACCCGTGACGGCAAGGTCATCACGGTCTTCTCCGCCAAGGGCGGCGTCGGCAAGACGACGCTCTCGACGAACACCGCCGTGCACCTCGCGAGCGGCGGCCAGAAGACGCTCCTCATCGACCTCGACCTCTCCTTCGGCGACGTCGCGATCAGCCTCCAGCTCGTCCCCGACCGCTCCATCTTCGACGCGGTGTCGATGGCCGGCAGCATCGACGACGAGGCCCTGCGCGACCTCGTGACGACGCACGAGCCGAGCGGTCTCGACGTGCTCTGCGCGCCGAACGACCCCGGCGACGCGGACCGCATCCCGGTGTCCACGATCGGCGAGCTGATCAAGGTGGCGCGCCGCTGCTACGACTACGTCGTCGTCGACACGCCGCCGAGCTTCACCGAGCACGTGCTCGGGGCGGTCGACCTCTCCGACATCCTTGTCCTCATCGCGACGCTCGACATCCCGGCGGTGAAGAACCTGCGGGTCGCCATCGACACGCTCGACATGATCGGCAGCCCGAAGGACGCCCGCGTCATCGTGCTGAACCGGGCCGACACCAAGGTCGGCCTGCGGCCCGAGGACGTCGAGTCCGCCATCAAGACCGCGATCGCCGTCAACATCCCGAACTCGCTGAGCGTCCCCGCCTCGGTGAACCGGGGCGTGCCGATCGTCCTCGACGAGCCCCGCGCGCCGGTCACCGTCGCGATCAAGGACCTCGTCGACGCCCACATCCGTCCGCACGCCGTGGGCCAGGAGGCCGAGCTGGTCGACGCCCACGCCCGCAAGGGTCTCTTCAGGAGCCGTCGATGAGCCTCGCCGACCGTCTCGACAGCGTCCGCCGGGCCCAGGCCGCGGCGACCCAGCAGCAGGCCCCCGCCCCCGGCTCCGGCGCCCCCCAGCGGCCCGGGGCCACTCGGCGTCGGGTCCTCGACCCGTTCGCCGAGGTCAAGGGTCGCGTCCACCAGGCGCTCATCGACAGCCTCGGCCCGCGCCTCTACGACCCGCACCTGCCCGAGGCCGAGCTGGCCCAGCAGGTGCGCCAGACCCTCCAGCAGACGATCGACGCCGAGCAGACCCCTCTCTCGCACGCCGACCGCACCCGCATCGCCCAGGAGGTCTCGGACGAGATCCTCGGGCACGGCCCGCTCGAGCCACTGCTGCGCGACCCGGACATCTCCGAGATCATGGTCAACGGTCCGGACAGCATCTACGTCGAGCGCAGCGGCAAGCTCTACTCGGTCGACACGCACTTCTCGAACGAGGCGCACCTGCGCCGCGTCATCGACAAGATCGTCGGCCGGGTCGGCCGCCGCGTCGACGAGGCGAGCCCGCTGTGCGACGCCCGCCTCCCCGACGGCTCGCGCGTCAACGCGGTGATCAACCCGATCGCCCTCGACGGCGCGATGCTCACCATCCGCAAGTTCTCCCAGGACCCGTACACCGACGCCGACCTCATCGCCTTCGGGACGATCACGCCGAGCGTGCGCGACTTCCTCAGGGCCTGCGTCATCGGCCGGCGCAACGTCATCATCTCCGGCGGTACCGGCTCCGGGAAGACGACGACCCTCAACGTCATCTCCTCCTTCATCCCCGAGGACGAGCGCATCGTCACCATCGAGGACGCCGCCGAGCTCCAGCTGCACCAGGACCACGTGCTGCGGCTGGAGTCCCGCCCGGCGAACATCGAGGGCAAGGGCGCCATCGCCATCCGCGACCTCGTGAAGAACAGCCTCCGCATGCGGCCCGACCGCATCGTCGTCGGCGAGGTCCGCGACGGCGCCGCGCTCGACATGCTCCAGGCGATGAACACCGGTCACGACGGCTCGATCACGACCGTCCACGCCAACACCCCGCGCGACTCGCTCTCCCGCCTCGAGACGATGGTCCTCATGGCCGGTGTCGAGCTGCCGGTGCGGGCCATCCGCGAGCAGGTGGCCGGCGCGGTCGACCTCATCGTCCAGCAGGCCCGCCTCAAGGACGGGTCGCGGCGCATCGTGGCCATCACCGAGGTGGTCGGCATGGAGGGCGACGTCGTGACGCTCCAGGACATCTTCACCTTCGACTGGTCGGCGGGCCGTGACGAGAACGGCCGCTTCCGCGGGACGCTCGTCTCGACCGGGCTGCGGCCGAAGTTCCTCACCGACCTGCAGGACCTCGGCGTCGAGGTGTCCCCGCAGCTGTTCATCAACGGGGCACGGCTGACGTGAGCACCGTCCTCGCTCCCGTGCAGCGGCGGTTTGCCGCGGTGCCCGTCGCCCTCGCGACGCTTGCCGCCCTCGTCCTGCCGCTCCTCGGCGCGCCCGCGGCCGCGGCCGCCGACGTCATCCCCTCGACGCTCAGCGACGTGCGGGTGACCAAGGACAAGGTGACCGCGACCCTGGTCCTGCGCCCGAGCTCGGCGGTCACCGTCGACTGGAAGAGCGTGACGGCGACCTTCGGCTCGCGGCTCGCGCCGGTCACCGTCTCGGAGCCGTCGAAGCAGCCCCGCTCGACGATGCTCGTCATCGACACCAGTGGCTCGATGGGCCCTGCCGGGATGGCGACGGTGCGGGCCGGCGTGGCCCAGTTCCTCGCCCACGTCCCGGCCGACGTCAAGGTCGGCGTCGTCTCGTTCGCCTCGACCTCGGGCATCGACGTCGCACCGACGACCGACCACGCCAGGGTGAGCCGCGCCGTCGACGCCCTGCGGGCCGGTGGCGAGACCTCGCTGTACAAGGCGGTCCAGGACGCCGTCGTCGGCCTCGGCACCCAGGGCGAGCGGAGCCTGCTCCTGCTCAGCGACGGTGGCGACACCGTCGCCGCGCTCGCCGGGGGCGACGCCAAGGCGGCCAGCGAGCGGGCCAAGGCCCTCTCCGCCCTGAGCCGCGCCAAGGTGCGCGCCGAGGTGGTCTCCTTCAACTCGGGCGAGGCCAACACCGAGGTGCTGCGCCAGTTCGCCGCCGCCGGAGGCGGATCGGTGGCCAACGCCGCCGACCGGGCCGCCGTCGCAGCCGCGTTCAACGCTGCTGCCGTCGCCCTCAACTCGCAGGTCGTCCTCACCATCACCAAGCCCGCCGACGTCGGCGGCGCGCAGACCCTGAAGATCGAGGGCACGGCCTCCGGGCGCACCTTCGACAACAGCTCCCAGCTCAACCTCGCCGACGTCGCCCCGCCCGTCGTGCCCGAGGACGACACCCCGGTCCCCGCGGCGATCGAGGACACCTCGACGAAGATGACGGCCCTGACGGCGGTCGCGCCGACGCTGCTCGTGCCGGCCATCGCGGTCGTGTTCCTCGGGGTCTTCGGCCTCATGGTCGCGTTCGTCGGCCCCAACCTGTTCCGCAACCGCAGGGCCGACCGGCTCGAGGCCATCGAGACCTACGGCATCGGACGCGCCCGGGCCAGCCAGCGCCAGGCGCCGAGCGCCGCCGCGATCAGCCAGTCCATCGTCTCGATGGGCGAGTCGATCATGGAGGGCCGCGACTCGACGACGAAGACGATGGAGCTCCTCGTCCGCGCCGACCTGCCGTGGCGGGCGGGGGAGTGGCTCGTCATGCGACTCGTCGCCGTCGTCGTCTTCATCGCCGGTGGCGTCCTGCTCTTCTCCTCCCTGGCCTGGGTCGGCGCCCTCATCGGGCTGGTTCTCGGCCTCATCGCCCCGCCCTTCGTCCTGCGCTTCCTCGCCAAGCGGCGGGCGCGCAAGTTCGAGTCGGTGCTCCCGGACGTCATGATGCTCGTCGCGACCTCGCTCGCCTCCGGCTTCAGCCTCCTGCAAGCGCTGGACTCGGTGGCCAAGGACGCCACCGAGCCCGCCGCCAAGGAGTTCAGCCGGGCCCTCGCCGAGGCGCGGATCGGCTCCGACGTCTCCGACGCGCTGGACAAGATGGCGGTCCGGATGGACAGCCACAACATGCGCTGGACGACGATGGCCATCCGCATCCAGCGCGAGGTCGGCGGCAACCTCGCCGAGACGCTGCGGACCACCGCCTCGACCCTGCGGGAGCGCGAGATGCTGCGCCGGCAGGTCAAGGCGCTCTCCGCCGAGGGCCGGCTCTCGGCGTACGCGCTGATCTGCCTGCCGATCGGCCTGTTCTTCTACAGCATGTGGGCCAACCACGACTACGTGAGCCTGCTGTGGACCCGCACGCTCGGGCTCATGATGCTCGTCGCCGGCGTCGTCGCCATCGGCCTCGGCATCGTCTGGATGCGCAAGATCGTCAAGATCGAGGTTTGACGTGATCCTCCTGCTCGCCGCCACCGGCTTCATCGCCCTCGCGATCGTCGTCGTCGTCCTCGCGGTCGGCCTCGGCGCCAACAGCACCACGGGAGTGGCCCGTTCGCTCGAGCTGCTCGAGCACAAGGCCACCACCCGCGAGGTCGCCCGCAACGAGCTCGGGGTCCAGGAGCGGCTGCTCGTCCCGATGCTCGACCGGCTCCGCGGCCTCGCCGACCGGATCTCGCCCGCGGGCACCGGCGGTCGGATCGTGCGCAACCTCGACCGGGCCGGCAACCCGCAGATGTGGACGGTCGAGCGGGTCATGGGGGCCAAGGGCCTCGGCCTCATCCTCGGGGTGGTCGTCGTCGTCGCCCTGCTCGGACCGACCTTCCAGGGACTGCTCTTCGCGCTCGTCGCCGGCGTCGTCGGGTTCTTCCTGCCCGACCTGCTCGTCTACAACGCAGGCCTCAAGCGCCAGCAGGACATGCGCAAGGGCCTCGCGGACGCGCTCGACATGCTCACCGTCTGCGTCGAGGCCGGCCAGGGCTTCGACGCCGCCATCCTCCAGGTGGCGCGGACGGTCACCGGACCGATCGCCGGCGAGTTCGCCCGCGTCCTGTCCGAGATGCAGATCGGCAAGTCACGCGGTGAGGCGTTCTCCTCGCTCGGTGAGCGCACGACCGCTCCGGAGCTGAAGAACTTCGTCAGCACCCTCGTCCAGGCCGACCGGCTCGGCCTCCCGATCGCCGCGGTGCTGCGCGAGCAGACCAAGGAGATGCGCGTCGTGCGCCGGCAGCGTGCCGAGGAGCAGGCGCAGAAGGTCACCGTCAAGATCCTCTTCCCGCTGCTGCTGTGCATCTTCCCGGCCCTCTTCATCGTCATCATCGGGCCGGGCGCCATCCAGATCATGGACGCGTTCAGCAACCTCTGACCGGTGGCGTGCTGCTCCGTCGGCGGGACGGCCGTGTGCGAGGCGCGCACAGCGGGCCGGGACGGTGGTTCACTGAAGGGCATGGCGAGCGAAGGACGCGGTCCGGGTGTGGTGAGCAGCCGTGGGTGGATGGTGGTCGTGGCCCTCGGCATTCTGCTCATGGTCATCTCGATGGCCCGCCACGCGGAGTCGCTGGCCTGGGTGGGACTGGTCGCTGCCGCCGTCGGCATGGTCGGCCTCGTCGTCCACTCCGTGCTCGGTCGCTGAGGTCGCCGCCGCGGACCTCAGGTGCGGTCGACGTCGGCGACGAGGCCGAGGCGCACGGCCGCGATGACCGCGCTCGCCCGGTTGTGGGCGCCGAGCTTCTCGTAGATCTTGCCGATGTGCGTCTTGACCGTCGACGGGCTCATGAACAGCTGCCGGCCGACCTGCGCGACGGAGGCGCCCTCGACGAGGAGCTTGAGCACCTCGGTCTCGCGGCTGGTCAGCGTCGTCGTCGGCGTCTCGTGCTGGCGGCGCATCGCCTCCGCGAGACCGCTGGCCGAGAACTCGAGCGGGAAGTCGGCGGCGCGCCGCACGGCGGAGAGGACCTGGTCGGCCGGGGCGCTCTTGCGCACGAGGGCGGAGGCGCCGGCGTCGAGGGCCTCGAGGAGGGTCGAGTCGTCGCTGAGCATCGTGAGGACGACGAGGCCGATGTCCTTCGAGCGGTCGCGGACGGCACGGACGAGCGAGAGCCCGGAGCCGTCGGGCATCGTCACGTCGATGACGGCGACGACCTTGCCGGGGGGCGGCGTGCGCAGGAGCCGGTCGAAGAGCGCGCGCCCCTCGCCGAGCGAGCCGGCCTGGCCGACGACGCTGATCTCGTCCTGGGCGTTGAGCATCCCCGCGACGGCCTCGCGGACCACCGCGTGGTCGTCGACGAGCACCACGCTGATCGTCACGGTCCCCTCCTCAGGGTTCAGGTCGCGGAGAGCGCGCCCGCGGCGGACGGCTCCTCGACGGTCAGGTTAACGGTGGTGCGGCCGTTCGGCTCGTTCCTGACGACGAGTGTCCCGCCCAGCTCGTCGAGCGTGCTGTTCCGGTAGGACCTCCGGGCGCGTCGCGGGTCGCCGTCGTGCGACACCTCCACGACGGCCGGACCGACCACCGAGCTGGCCAGGCTGACCCACGCGTTGCGGGCGCCGGAGGCCTGCGCGTCGGCGAGGACGTCCATGACGAGCCGGTGGACGAACATCTCGACGCGCGGGTCGAGGCGCCGCCGGCCCTCGCTCACCGTGATCGTCGTCCGGACGCCCGTCATGCTCCCGAAGCTCTGGACCGCCGCGCCGAGGACGGCGCCGAGGCCGCTGCCGGGGCGCTCGGCCACGCGCAGGTCGGTGATGTGCAGGCGCAGGTCGGCCATCGCGTCGCTCAGCTGGTCGCGCAGCGCGTCGAGGCTGTCGCGCATCCCCTGCCCGGGCGGCCCGGCCTGCATCCGCAGGGCGTCGACGGCGTACCCGAGGGCGGCGAGCTCCTGGGCGATGCCGTCGTGGATGTCGCGGGCGATCCGGTTGCGCTCCTCGAGGCTCGCGTACTGGCGCAGGTTGCCGAAGAGGAGGCCGGCCTGGACGGTGGGGGCCAGCCGGCGGGTCACCTCGGACACCGCCCGCCGCTCGGGCTCGGTGAACGGGTGGTCGACCCCGCGCTCGACGACGACGACGGTCGTCGGCCCGGTGCCGTAGGCGAAGGGGACGACGAGGGCGCTGCGCTGGCCGAGCTCGTCGGCGAACGGGATCTCGGTCGGGCGCCAGCTCGCCGGGTTCTGGGCGAGCAGGTCGGAGAGCGCGTCGGCGAGGTACCAGGGTGCGCGGGTCGAGCCGCGCAGCGCGACGGGGACGAGGTGCTCGGAGTCGGACGCGACGAGGACGGCGCTGCGCGAGGACGGCACCTCGGCGGACAGCAGGTCGAGGGCGAGCGTCGCACCGGCCGGCGCGTCGAGCCCGGTCGCCATCTCCTCGGAGAGGTCGTGCAGGCGCTGGATGAGCTGGATCGCCTCGCGCGCAGCCGGATCCGCGTTCTCGAGCTCCTGCTCGGCCGACAGCCGCTGGTTCCACGCGCCGAGCGCGCCGAGGACGACGGCCGCCGCGACCCAGGCGACCAGGCCGATCCGGAAGCCGTCCTGCATCGCGTGCTCCCGCGACGCGAGGAGGTAGACGACGCTGCCGACGACCGTCGTCACGAGGTAGCCGATCCGGCCGAACCGGGTGCCCGCGTGGTACGCCGGGACGAGGATGAGGAGCGAGCCGGCCTGGTCCGAGGTCCAGTAGCCGGCCCCCGCCGCCCCCGCCGAGAGGCACAGGAGGGTGAGCACGACGGTGTCGAGCAGGCCCTGCCGCGAGATGGGCAGCCGGTCGAGCGCGGTGACGACGAGGTCGAGGACGAGGACGACGAGCAACCACGGGGCAACCTCGATGACCTTCGAGGTCACGACGGCGAGGAACACGCTGAGGACGGCGAAGGCAAGGCGGATGGTGGCCGACGCGTCGACACGTGCCAGGCCCAGGAGGCGCACCACGCCCCACAGGGTACGTCCGTCACGCCCGTCACTCCTGCGTTTCGCGGGTTCCGCGAGCCGTCTGTGTGATCATGGTCCCGGAGTCAACGCTCGGGGAAGGACGGGGACCCTACGTGAAGGGACGTGTGCTCGTCGTCGACGACGACCTGGCACTGGCCGAGATGCTCGGCATCGTGCTGCGCGGGGAGGGGCTGGAGGTCGAGCACGTGCCCGAGGGCGGCGCCGCCCTCGAGGCCTTCCGGCACTACCGGCCGGACCTCGTGCTGCTCGACGTGATGCTGCCGGGCACCGACGGCCTCGAGGTGTGCCGGCAGATCCGCGGGGAGTCCGGCGTGCCCATCGTCATGCTCACCGCGAAGACCGACACCGTCGACGTCGTCGTCGGGCTCGAGTCCGGCGCCGACGACTACGTCGTCAAGCCGTTCAAGCCCCAGGAGCTCATCGCGCGCGTCCGCGCCCGGCTGCGCCGCGGCGACGAGCCGGCCCCCGAGCGCCTCGCCATCGGCGACCTGAGCATCGACGTCGCCGGCCACACCGTCACCCGCGACGGCGCCCCCATCAGCCTGACACCGCTCGAGTTCGACCTCCTCGTGGCGCTGGCCCGCAAGCCGTGGCAGGTCTTCACCCGCGAGGTCCTCCTCGAGCAGGTCTGGGGCTACCGCCACGCCGGCGACACCCGGCTGGTCAACGTCCACGTCCAGCGCCTGCGGAGCAAGATCGAGCACGACCCCGAGCACCCCGAGATCGTCGTGACGGTCCGCGGCGTCGGCTACAAGGCGGGCCGGGCCTGACCGTGTCCGGGTCGGCCGAGGTCGGCGTGCGTCCGGTCGTGCCCGGACGCACCGCCCGGGTCCGGCAGGCCGTGCGCGGCGCCGGCGCGTCGGTCACCGCGCTGCTCCGCTCGGTGCGCAGCCGGTGGCGGCAGTCGCTGCGGCTGCGGGTCGTCGCGACGACGATGCTGCTCGGCCTCGTCGTCGTCACCGTCCTCGGCTCGGTGCTCCACGCGCAGATCGCCGGCGGCCTCGAGCGCAGCCGGGTGACCAACTCCGAGTACGAGGCGCTCGCGCTCACCGCGCAGGCGCAGGCCCAGTGGGACGCCTCGACGTCCTCGTCGGTCGACGAGCTGAACCAGGCCGCCAAGGACATCATGGGGAAGATCCTCAGCGCCCCCGGCCCGGACCCCAGCCGCTACGTCGTCATGGACCGCTCGGTCGGCAACGACAGCGACATCGTCCTCGCCGAGGTGCGCAGCAACCGGGCCGTCGGCATCGACGTCGTCGGCCAGCAGCTGCGCGAGGCCGTCGCCGCCGACCCGACCCGCCAGCAGACCCAGCTGACCGAGCTGCGGATCGCCGGCCAGGACGTGCCGGCGGTCATCGTCGGCAGCGTCGTCCAGGTGTCCTCGACGGCCGGGCCGTACGACCTCTACTTCATCTTCCCGATGGAGCAGGAGGTCGCGACGATGGACCTCATCGGCAACGCCTTCCTCGTCGCCGGCGTCATCCTCACCCTCCTCGTCGGCGCCGTCGCCTACGTCGTCACCCGGCAGGTGGTCACCCCGGTCCGCCGCGCCGGGGAGGTCGCGCAGCGGCTGTCCGCCGGTCGGCTCAACGAGCGGATGCCGGCCCGCGGCGAGGACGACCTCGCCCTGCTCGCGACGTCGTTCAACAACATGGCCGACAGCCTGCAGAGCCAGATCCGCCAGCTCGAGGGTCTCTCGGCCGTGCAGCAGCGGTTCGTCTCCGACGTCTCCCACGAGCTGCGCACGCCGCTGACGACCATCCGGATGGCCGTCGACGTCATCCACCACTCGCGCGGCGAGTTCGAGCCGTCGGTGGCACGCTCCGCGGAGCTGCTCGCCGGCGAGCTCGACCGGTTCGAGCTGCTGCTCGCCGACCTCCTCGAGATCAGCCGCTTCGACGCCGGCGCCGCCGCGCTCGACGTCGAGCCGGTCGACCTGTGCGGCACGGCCCGCAAGGTCGTCGCGGCCGCGCAGCCGCTCGCCGAGCGGCGCGGCAGCACCCTCACCCTCCACGCCTCGGGCGAGCCGGCCGAGGCGGAGGTCGACGAGCGGCGGGTCGAGCGCATCCTGCGCAACCTCGTCGTCAACGCCGTCGAGCACGGCGAGGGGCGGCCGGTCGACGTCCACGTCGGGGTCGGCCCGGACGCCGTCGCCGTCGTCGTCGAGGACCACGGCGTCGGGCTGCGGCCGGGCGAGGCGGCCAACGTCTTCACCCGCTTCTGGCGCGCCGACCCGGCCCGGGCGCGCACGACCGGCGGCACGGGCCTCGGCCTGTCGATCTCCCTCGAGGACGCCCGCCTCCACAACGGCTGGCTCCAGGCCTGGGGCGAGCCGGGGGAGGGGTCCCGCTTCCGGCTCACCCTGCCCCGCCTGGCCGGGCACAGCCTCCACTCCTCGCCGCTCCCGCTCAGCCCCTCGGACGAGCCGTGAGCCGCCTCCGCGCGGTCCTGGCGGGATGGGCCACCGTCCTCCTCCTCGCCGGGTGCGGCGGGCTGTCCCTCGGCGGAGAGGTCCAGCCGGGCCTCGAGGTCGGGTCCGGCAAGGCGCCGGAGATCGGCTTCCTCCCGGCCGGCCCGGTCGCCGGGGCGAGCCAGGAGGGCATCGTGCGTGGGTTCCTGCGGGCCGGAGCCGCGAGCGACGGCGCGTACGAGAACGCCCGGGAGTTCCTCACCTCCGGCGCGAGCGAGGCGTGGAACCCCGACGAGACGATCGTCCTGCTCGCCGCCGACTCCTCGACGACGGCCCGCCTGCTCGACCCCGCGACCGTGCAGGTCACCGCGCGGGCCGCCGGCACGATCAACGCCTCGGGGCGGCTCACGGCCGCGGCGCCGGGCGCCACGGTCTCGGCCACCTTCTCCCTGACCTCGGTGGGCGGCCAGTGGCGGGTCGACGGGATGCCCCGCGGCTTCGGTCGCTGGATCGCCGACCAGGACGTCCCCCGGCTCGTCCAGCCGTTCGCGGTGCACTACGTCTCGGCCAGCCACCGCGCCACGGTGCCCGACGTCCGCTGGTTCCCGCTCGACCGGTTGGCGACCCGGCTGGCCCGCGCGCAGCTCGACCCGGTGCCCGACCACCTCCTCGGAGCCGCGACGACGGCCGTCCCCGCGGGGGCCCGTCTCCTCGGCGACGCGGTGTCCGTCGACGTCAACGGCGTCGTGTCGGTCAACCTCATCTCGAGCCGCCTCGCCCCCGGCCAGGCGACCCGGCAGAACCTGTGGGCCCAGTTCCTCACCACGCTCACCCAGGACCCCACGGTCACCGCGCTCGAGCTCGCGATCGACGGCGTGCCGGTCGACCTCGACGGCGTCGACGGGCCGGTCTCCTCCCTCGACCGGGTCGGCTTCCCGGCGGAGCAGCCGGTCACCTCGAGCACGCGACCGGTGGTGCGGCGGGGCTCCGCGCTCGCGGTCTTCGCCCCGACGGCGAGCCTCCAGGGCCAGAACCGGCAGGCCGGCACGACGCCGAGCTACCCCGCCGTGCCCGCGGAGTACACCCACCTCGCGCTCTCGGCCGACGGCGGCGAGCTGGCCGCCGTCGACCCCTCCGGCGACGGCGTCTCGCGGTGGCGGGGCACGACCCGCTACGAGGTGCCGGGCTTCGGCGCCGACGTCGGGTCCCCGGCCTACGACCGGCGCGGCTTCCTCTGGGTGGGCGGGGTCGGCAACGACCGCGCGGACCGGCTCTGGGTCGTCGACACCCGCGCCGACCCCGCCGACGCGTCGGCGGCGGCCGCGCGCCCGCTCGAGGCGAGCTGGCTGGACGGCCGGGTGGTGCTCGAGGCGCGGGTGGCGGCGGACGGCGACCGCGTCGTGGTCCTCTCGACCCGCGCCGACGGCAGCGGGGTCTCGCTCGACCTCGCGGGCGTGGTCCGCGGCGCCGGGCAGCGGCCGGAGCGGCTCTCGGCGCCCATGCACCTCGGCACCGGCTTCACCTCGGCCATGGCGCTCACCTGGCTCGACGACCGGCAGGTCGCCACGGTCGCCGCCGTCGGCCGGGCCCCGGCACGACCCGTGGTCGTCGGGGTCGACGGGGCGGTCACCCCGCTGCCGGAGGCGCCCGGTGCCCGGTTGCTCGCGACGACCGGCGGCGAGCGCAACCTCTACGTCGTCACCTCGGCCGGGCGGCTCCTCGCGCGCTCCGGCGTCCGGTGGGTCGACAGCGGACCCGCCTCCGACCTCGCGACGGCGGCCGGCTGACCGGACCGCGGGGTCGGGCGTCCGTCCACAGGAACGCTCACGGCGGGTGCTCGTCCACAGCCGGGCACCGAGGGCTGGCGGTGCCCGTCCGGTCCCGACGATGCTCGCCCGATGGACGTCGTCGACCGGCTCGTCGCCGGGCTGCACGCCGCGGGCGGGCTCGTGCTCCCGGCCCGCTGCGGCGGCTGCGCGGCGCCGGGTCAGGTGTGGTGCCACGACTGCCGGGGCGCCGCCCGCCGGCCACCACCGTCCACCACGCCCGCCGTCGGGACTCCGGCGTGCTGGGCGGCGACGAGGTGCGAGGGGCCGGTCCGGGCCGCTGTCACGGCGCACAAGGACGGCGGGCGACGCGACCTGCGGGCCGGCCTCGCCGACCTCCTCGCGGTCGCCGCCGCCCGTGCCCTCGCCGGCGACCCGGGTCTGCGCGCGGCGGTCCGCCGGGGCGTGCCGGTGCTGCTCGTGCCGGTGCCGGAGTCGCGGCGAGCCGGACGCCGGCGCGGCGAGGACCCCGTCGGGGCGCTGGCCGCCGCGGCCGCGGCAGCGCTCGACGACGAGTCGGCCGTCCTCGTCCGGGCGTTGCGCCACGTCCGGCCGGTGGCCGACCAGACCGGGCTCGGCCGGGCCGCCCGCGCGGCCAACCTCGCCGGCGCCCTGGCCGTCGCTCCCCGGTTCGCGGACCGCGTCGAGGGGGCGGCGTGCCTCGTCCTCGACGACGTCGTGACCACCGGCGCCACCCTGGCCGAGGCGGCCCGGGCCCTGCGCGCGGCGGGATCGGTGCAGGTCGCCGCGGCGGTCGGGGCCGCCACGCCGAGGAGCCCGCGCCGGCCCCCGGGCGCGTCGTGACGCAG
>OEIU01001398.1_pt1 | contig 15764 bp, 14 predicted proteins | sample 1539221 | NCBI WGS metagenome assembly OEIU01 (sample SAMN03792071, study PRJEB22550) | activated sludge metagenome | feature: wastewater treatment plant; material: activated sludge; isolation source: Wastewater treatment plant of a petroleum refinery complex | place: Argentina: Zarate | collected...
AGAACGTCTACATCGACCTCTCCGGCTGGATGCCGAAGTACTTCCCGCCGCAGGACGTGCAGTACGCCAACGGCCAGCTGCGCAAGAAGATGCTGTTCGGCTCCGACTTCCCGCTGATCAAGCCGGACAAGTGGATCGAGCAGTTCAAGGAAGCCGGCTTCAAGCCGGAGATCCATGACCTCATCCTGAAGCAGAACGCGATCAAGGCCCTGCGCCTCGGCTGAGGCGCCCAGTCCTCCGGTCATCGAGCCCGCGACCCCGGTCGCGGGCTTTTTTGTGCGGGGCTCGCTCCTCGCCCCGTTTGCGCCCGAATTGCCGCCCCAGAATGGGGAGCGACAGGATATTTTGTGCATCGCACAATTTTTGTTGCAATGCCGCAATGGCTAGGTTATAAGCACTTCGTTCCCGGACGCGGCGCCGCCAATTGGGCCGCGCCAAGGAGACCTGAGGAGAGACCGATGACCACACTGCCGAAATTCGAAGTTCCCGCCGAGCTCCGCGACTTCGCCGTCAAGGGCGTGGACCAGGCCCGCAAGGCGTTCGACGCCTTCGTTGGCGCCGCCCAGAAGGCCGCCGAGCAGGCCGAGAAGTCCCCGATCGCCATTCCCGCTTCCGTCAAGGACCTGAACGCCAAGGTGATGACGATCGCCCAGACGAACGCCAAGGCCGCTTTCGATCACGCCGAAGCGCTGGTCAAGGCGAAGGACCCGCAGGAAGCCCTTTCGCTCCAGGCCGAGTATCTGAAGGCCCAGATGGCCGCCCTGCAGGAGCAGGCCAAGGAACTCGGCGAAGCCGCCAAGACGGCCCTCACGCCGAAGGCGTAACTGGATTGACGCTGAAGGCGTAGCGCGGGTCGCGACGCCGAAAGCTGAACATCGGCTTGCGCCGATTGAAATCGCCGAGGGGCGCGCAGCCAGCGCGCCCTTTTGCATGTATCGTCAGAGGAAGGCCACGCCCACGGCGATCGCCAGCAGCAGGGCGGCGGTTCCGTTCAGCACGTTGCGCAGCGGGCGGGAACTGTCCAGATCGAACGCCGCCAGCGCCAGCACTGGCGCGGCGCAAAGGCAGGACGCGCCGAGGCCGCTTGCGAATGTCTCGAACCCGTTCATGAGCGCCCGCCCAGCCGCGACAACGCGTCGGCTTGCGGCGCCGGCCGTTCGCACAGCGCCGAAATGAGCGCGACCGCGACGACCGCCGCGAGGATGGCGACGAGATCGGCGACGCCGAGATCTCCTGCGTCGCGGACGGAAAGCGCGGCGGCGTTCAGCCAGGGCAGCGCGGACATGCGATCGCTCCCGAATTTCCGGAATTCCGGAATTCCCCGCGGCCGGTCGGCCCCGGCGTCGTCCGCGCCCAGGGGGGCCGGGCGCGAGACGACGGAGCGGCCGTCCGTTGGGGGCTGAGGGGCCGCTCACAGGCGTGAGCCTGTCCGCGCCGTGCGATTTCGAAAAATTCGCACGGCGATGCCGATCGGTCGGATGAAACGCGCATGATCACGCCACGCGCCGCGCATGGTCGCGGCCGGCGGCCATGTCGCGCGCGAGCTGCAGCATGCCCGCGCAGGCGCGCGCCCAGTCGAGCGTCGGAAAATCCGGCGGCGGCTGGCGGCGCTCGAGCGCCTGTCGCATCAGCGCGGCGAGCGCGGAATCGTCGAGCGGCGGAAAGTAGCGCACGGCGTCGCCCGCGATCTCGCGGAAGACCGGAATGTCGCTGGCGATGACCGGGGCGCCGTAGTGCCGCGCCTCGATCAGCGGCAGGCCGAAGCCTTCGCAGACGGACGGGTAGACCAGCGCCCGCGCGCGCCGGTAGAGCGCGGCGAGTTCGGCGTCGTCCGCGCGGTCGCGCCAGATCAGCCTCTTGCCGAATTCCGGATGGCTCTCGATCCGGGTGCGCAGCCAGTGCGCGCTCCAGCCGTAGCGACCGACGAGCACGAGCCGGGCGTCGACGCCGTCGGCCCACAGGCGTTCCATCGCGTCGAGCGCGACGTTCCAGGCCTTGCGCGGCTCGATCGTGCCGACGCCGAGGAAGAACGGGCCCCCGGCGACATCGGCGCCGTCGTCCGGCGGCTTCCGTTCGTCCTGCGCGGCGAAATCGGCGCCGAGATGGCTCCAGCCGATCCGGAAGTCGTTCGTCACGGCGATACGCGCATCCGCGATGTAGCGGGCGACGTCCTGCGCGACACAGGCGGAAATCGCGATCACGCCGTCGACCCGCGCGAGCGCCGCGTCGATCGTCTGCTTGAAATAGCCGCGGAAATGCGGCGCGCAGAGGCCGGGATAAAGAATGGGAATGAGATCGTAGACGAGCAGGATGACGTAGACGCCGCGCCTGCGCGCGCGGTCGATCATGTCGAGCGCGGCCGGCATGACCGGCAGGTCCGCCAGCAGCAGAATGTCGCCCTGCTCGAAGGCGACGTCGTCGGGCCACGGCCCCTTGAAGAAACGCACGATGCGCTTGCCGGCCTGGACCAGGGCCGTCCCCTCGCCGCTGACGGCGACGAATTCGGCGAGCTTGCGCGTCACGCGCTGCACGCCGGTGTGAAGGCCGCTGGAATGCGTGCGCGTGGCGTCGATCAGGATGCGCGGCGCGCCGCCGGGCGCGGCGGCCGGGCCGTTCCAGACCGCGCGCGCGTCGAGCCGCGGATGGGCGTCGGCGGTGCCGTCGTGCATATGGCCGAGACCGACGAGGCGGGTCGCGGTCCACCAGAATTCCTTCGCGCGCTGTTCGACGAAGCCGAAGGCGCGGCCCGCCGCGGACGACGTGACGATCACCGGCCGCGAATCCTCCGATTCGACGCGCACGCTGCCCTGCCCGCGCAGGAAATTGTCGAGCGCCTCGAGTTCGGAGGTCAGGCAGGCGATCGTATGCCGCTCGATGACGTCGGCCGTCATGTCAGAGCCCGATCTTCTCGATGGCCGCCGTGTCGTGCGACGCGGGCTTCGGCTGGGCCGCGACCCGCTCGGCCTGCCGCGCGACGGCCGCGCCGTGATCCAGTACGAAATGCAGCGTGAGGAAGGCGACCGCCACGGCGACGACGCCGAGGGCGCGGCGCAGCGCGCTGATCTGGGCAAGCGCGAGAAGATTACCGTCCGGGCGGCGGGAGGAGCGGAAGGAAGAACGCATGCAACGGGCTCCGGGCGCAAATGATTGACGTGTGATTATTTCCCACATACAGGTTTCAATAAGTGGGAAATTTACCCACGTCAACACGAAAGACGCCGTTTTGACCATGAAAAATATAGCCGTGGGATTGCGGCCCACGCGGCTGCGCCTTATGAATGCCGCAATGGGGGAGAGCGAGGACATCGCGCCGCAGGCGGCGCGCCTGCATGGACCGCTCACGCGGCTCCTGCGGCCGCTCGTGCGTCTGGCGATCCGCGCCGGCATGACCTTTCCCGCGCTCGCCGATCTCCTGCGCGAACTCTACGTCAATGTCGCCGAGCACGATTTCGCCCTGCCCGACAAGGAGCAGACCGACAGCCGCATCAGCCTGCTGACCGGCATCCACCGCAAGGAGGTGCGTCGCCTGCGCGGCGCCGGCGCGCCGGTGCGCGACGTGCCGAGCGTCGTTTCGCGCACCTCGCAGATCGTCGCGCGCTGGCTCGCCTCGCCCCGCTTCTGCGACCGCAGGACCGGCCCGAAGCCGCTGCGCCGCGCGGGCGGGCCCGGCCACGGCCCGACCTTCGAGGAGCTGGTGGAGAGCGTGACGCGCGACGTTCGCCCACGCGCCGTGCTCGACGAATGGCTCGACCGCAAGCTCGTCGTCATCGACGCCGACGGCAAGGTCGTGCTGACGCAGGCCGCGATCGCGCCCGGCGCCGGGGACGAGCGCCAGCTCCATTATTTCGGCCGCAATCTGCACGACCATATCGCCGCCGCCAGCGCCAACGTGCAGTCCAGCGCGCCGCCCTTCATGGAGCGCGCGGTGCATTACGAGGGCCTGACCGAAGAACAGGCGAAGAAGCTCGAGGCGCTGTCGCGCGACCTCGGCATGGACGCGCTGCGCAAGGCCAACGCGCAGGCGCACGATGAAGCCGGAACGGGCGCGCACGGCGACTGGCGCTGGAATTTCGGCGTCTACGTTTTTCGCACACGCGAGTCGGGCGCCGCGACGCCGGGGGACGAAGAGGGACAGAACACGTGAGCGATCCGCGCAATCCCGCCCGCCGCGCCTTCCTGCTGCTGGCGTCCACATTCGCGGTCGTCGTCCGTCCCCTTCGCGCGGCCGCGCAGCGCGGCGGCGACAACGGCATCGGCGGCACCGGCTATGCGCCGCCGGTGAGCGAGCGCGACAACGGACTGGGCGGCACCGGCGTCGTCGGCACGATCCGGCGCTTCGGCTCCATCTACGTCAACGAGGCCCGCATCGCCTATCCGCGCAATGCGCGCGTGACCATCGACGGCCGCCCCGCCCGCGCCGGCGACCTGCGCATCGGCCATGTCGTGACGCTGATCGCCGAAGGGCCGCGCGACGCGCTGGCGACGCACGCCATCGCGGTGGCGCATGAAGTGATCGGCCCGGTCGAATCCCTGTCCGGGCGCCGCGCAAAGATTCTCGGACAGGACGTGATCCTGCCGAAGGGCGCGAAAGCGAAGCGGGGCCAGACGCTCGCCGTCAGCGGCCTGCGCACGCCCGACCGGACGATCGCGGCGAGCCTGATCGAACGCGCGCCCGCCGGCCGTTCGCTCGTGACCGGCCTGGTGGAACGCGGCGCGGACGGCGGCCTGACGATCGGCGGTCTCGCGATCGAGGGCGTCGGCGCGGATGCGGTCGGGCGGCGCATGCGGCTGAGCGGCGTCCTGCAGGACCGCGTCTTCGTCGTGGCGGCTGCCGACGCCGTGGCCGTCGCGCCGCAAGGGGCGAAGCGTCTGCTTCTCGAAACATATGCGAGCGCGGCGGGCGCCGAGGTGACGACCCCCGAAGGCTTCGCCGCCGTGATCGCGCGCGGCGCCGAACTGCTGAACGGCGCTGCGCGCGTCGTTCTCAGCGCGGAGCGGAGCGCCGACGGCGGCTGGACCGTGCAATCGACGCGCGTGCTCGACGCCGGCCCCCTGCCCGGCGCGCCTGGAGGCCCGGGAGGCTTCGGGCCGCCCGGCCCCGGCGCACCGCCCGGCGGCGCGGGCGGTCCCGGCGGACCCGGGGCGCCTCCGGCCCCCGGCGCGCCCGCGGCGCCATCTGCGCCGGGCGCGTCCGGCGGACCCAATTTGCCGGGCTGGCCGGGCGGACCCGGCGGCGTCGGTGGACCCGGCGGATTCGGCGGCGGCCCCGGCGGCTTTGGGGGCGGCCCGGGAGGCTTCGGCGGCGGGCCCGGCGGATTCGGCGGCGGCGGGCGCCGCTGAACGCGCGCGCTCGCGCGCAAGGCGTCGATCCGATAGAGAGAACGGACACACGGCGCCCATGTTCGATCTCGCACGCTTCCTGCCTTTTCACATCAACCGCACCGGCGCGCGCCTGGCCGCGGCCTTCGGCGACGAGCTCGCGCGTTCCGACCTCACTGTGCCCATGTGGCGCGTGCTGGCCGCGCTTTGGCACGGCGGCGAGCAGAAGGCCGGCGACCTCATGGTCGCGACCTCCATCGAGCAATCGACGCTCTCGCGCCTCGTGACCGCGATGGAAAAGCGCGGCCTGCTGACGCGGCGCCGCAGCGAGAGCGACGCGCGCACCGTGGTGGTCGCGCTGACGGCGGAAGGCCGCAAACTGACGAAGGACCTGATCCCCTACGCCCTGCGCAACGAGCGCATCGCGCTGCGCGGCTTCAGCGAGGAAGAAGTCGACCAGCTCCTGAAGATGCTTTCACGCATCTATGAAAATGCGGCGGACCTGAAATTGTAGGCCGCGCCGTCGCTGCGAGAACACGCTTTCATCGGGCCTTTATGCCGAGGTCCATCCTGAGTGCGTGGCCCGTAGTTCACGCGAACTCCTCAAGCAGGCCGTCATTGCGAGCGAAGCGAAGCAATCCATCCATCAATCCGGGAAAGTTGGGGGATGGATTGCTTCGTCGGCTACGCTCCTCGCAATGACGGAACCGATCGTTCTGCGTCGGATTTGCGGTCCGACTCTCGGGACAAGCGTTGCGGAATTGGGAGCCGAACGCTCAGGCGGCCCCCTCGCCCGCGTGCAGCTTTTCCCAGGCCGCCGCCAGCGCCGGATCGCGACGCTTCACCTCCGCATGGTCCACGCGGCCGGTGCGCGTCATGTAGGAATAGGCGAAGTCGATCGGGTCGAGCCTGATCAGTTCGTCCATCCGCTCGTACCAGCGCAGGCTCGCATTGGCCGCGTCCCAGATCGCCTTCATCGGCTTGATGCGGATGTCGCGATAGAGCGGCAATGCTCTGGCGACGTCGTCGCCCGTCTGCTTCAGCGCCTGGAACAGCGCGATCGAATCTTCCATCGCCAGCCGCGTGCCGGAGCCGATCGAAAAATGCGCGGTGCGCAGCGCATCGCCGATCAGCACGACATTGCCGAAACTCCAGCGCTCGTTCCACACGGCCGGAAACTGCCGCCAGTGCGAATTGTTGGAGATGATGCGATGGCCCTCGAGGTCTTTCGCGAAAACGCGCTCGCAATGGGCGATCGTATCTTCCGGGCTCATCGTCTCGAAGCCCGCGCGGCGCCACGTCTCGTCCTCGAGCTCGACGAGGAAGGTGCTGCGGTCGGGGCTGTAGCGATAGTGATGCGCGCAGAAAACGCCGAGATCGGTCTCGCGGAACGTGAGCGTGAGCGAATTGAACGGCTTGGTCGCGCCGTACCAGATGAAGCGGTTCGGCCGCCAGTCGACGCGCGTTCCGAATTTCTCTTCGTTCTCCTGGCGGATCCACGAGAAGGCGCCGTTGGCGGCGACGATGAGATCGGCCTCGCCGAGCGCGGCGAGGGAATTCATCTCCGTCTCGAATTCGATCCTCACGCCGAGCTTCTCGACATAGGCGTAGAGCAGCGTCAGCAATTCGAGACGTCCGATCGAGGTGAAGCCGTTGCCGGCGATCGGAATGCGCGTGTCGTTATGGACGATGGTGATCTCGGGCCAGCGCTCGAAATGCGGATCGAGAGAGGCGACGAGGTCGGGGTCGTCGGCGCTCAGGAATTCGAGCGCCCGATCGGAGAACACCACCCCGAACCCCCATGTGGCGTTGCGCGGCGAGCGTTCGTAGATCGTGATGTCGTGCGAGGGATCATGCCGCTTCATCAGCGCGGCGAATTGCAGGCCCGCGGGACCCGCGCCGACGATCTTGATCCGCATCGCTTCCTCCGTGCCGCGACGCGCTGGTCCGGTCGCGCTTATTTTATGCATTATCATACATCGAACGGCCCCGAGCGCAATGCGCCGCTCCGACAACGCGGCGCGATTTCTGAAATCGCATGAAATGTGCACTGCGATAGAGTGTTCCAGGCGAGCGCTACGCCGGCGCGGATCGCGGCGACGCCGGCGGCCCGGCCGGACGCCTGGCTTGATTTCAATGATTTTGCATATATTCTACCTTCAAGCTTCGCGCGAAAGCGGGGCGTTTCAGGAAGGATCGCCATGCTGGAGGGATGCGTTCCCTGGCCGGAGGATTTCGCGCGGCGCTATCGCGAGAAAGGCTATTGGCAGGATCGCACGATCCCGCAGGTCATCGATGCGCGCGCCGCCGCCGCGCCCGACCGCATCGTCATCGTCGACGGCGAAACGCGCATGACGCTCCAGGCGCTGAAGGCCGGCAGCGAAAATCTCGCCGCGCATTTTCATCGTCTCGGCCTGCGCGCCGGCGATCGCGTCGTCTTCCAGATGCCGAACGGCGCCGCCTTCTTCGAAGTCTTTCTCGCGCTGCTGCGCATCGGCGTGATCCCGATCATGGCCCTGCCGCCGCATCGCGAGACGGAACTCACGCATTTCGCCCGCTTCGGCGGCGCAAAAGCGCTGTTCACGCCGCAGCAGGCCGGCGCCTTCGATTTCCGGCCGATGGCGGAAGCGGTGCGCGCGGCCGCGCCGTCGATCGAACATGTCTTCGTGGAAGGCGCGGCCCTGGACGGCCAGATCTCCCTGCCGGCGTTGCGCGCGCAACACTCCGCGCCCGCGGACCGCGACGCCGTCGCGCGCATGGCGCTCGATCCGTCCGACGTCGCGCTCATGCTGCTCTCGGGCGGCACGACGGCGCTGCCGAAACTCATTCCGCGCACGCACAACGATTACGTCTGCAATTTCACGCAGAGCGCGGCGATCGCCGGCTTCGACGAGACGGCCGTGCTGCTCGTCAGCCTGCCGCTCGCGCACAACTACAATCTGGGCTCGCCCGGCGCGCTCGGCGCGCTGTCGGCCGGCGGACGCCTCGTCGTCGCGCCGAAGACGGATACGGCGACCGTCTTCGCGCTCGTCACGCGCGAGAAGGTCACCGCCATTCCCGCCGCCGTGCCGCTGATCGTCAACTGGCTCAACGATCCGGATATCGCGCGTTACGACACGTCGTCGCTGAAGCTCGTGCAGAACGGCGGCGCGCGCCTGTCGCCGGAACTGCGCGACCGCCTGCGCAGGACCTTCGATTGCCAGTTCCAGGAGGTCTACGGCACGGCCGAGGGCCTGCTGAATTTCACGCGCCTCGACGATCCCGACGAGAAAATCCTGCATTCCTCCGGCGCGCCGATGTGCGCGGACGACGAGATCAAGGTGATCGACGCCGAGGGCAATGAATTGCCCGACGGCGAGGCCGGCGAATTGATCGTGCGCGGCCCCTACACCATCCGCGGCTATTACAATGCGCCGGAAACCAATGCGAAGGCGTTCACGCCGGACGGCTTCTACCGCATGGGCGACATCGTGCGGAAACACGGCCGCTATGTGGTGACGGAAGGCCGCAAGAACGATCTCATCAATCGCGGCGGCGAGAAGATCAGCACGGACGAAATCGAAAACCTCCTGCTCAGGCATCCCGCCGTGCACGGCGTGGCGCTGGTCGCCATGCCAGATCCCGTCTTCGGCGAGAAGGCCTGCGCCTTCGTGACGCTGAAGGACGGCGCCTCGCTGTCCTTCGAGGAGATGAAGGCCTTTCTGCTCGATCAGAAGATCGCGAAGTTCAAACTGCCCGAGCGGCTGGAAATCCTGCCGGACTTCCCGATCTCGCCGGCAGGCAAGATCCTGCGGCGCAATCTGCGCGAGATGGTCGAGGCGAAGCTGGCGGAGGAGCGTGAATTCTAGCCGTCATCGCGAGGAGCCGCGATGCCGATCGGGGTAAAACTCACGGCTCCATTACATATTGCCCCGGCGCCTCGGCGATCGGCGGGAACAGCGCGCTGCCGGGCGCGCGGGCGGGGCGCTTCGCCCCGGAGCGCGCGATGATCCACGGCGCCCAATGCTCCCAATAGCTGCCCTGCTTCTTCGTCGCCGTCTTCAGCCATTCGTCGGCGGACGCCGGCAACGACGAATTCACGTAATAATTCGACTTCGGATTGCCGGGCGGATTGACCATGCTCTGCACGTGGCCGGAGCCGACGAGAACGAATTCCACCTTGCCGCCGTAGAGTTTCGCGCCGCCGTAGGAATTCTTCCACGGGCAGATGTGATCGGTCAGGCCGCCCATCACGAACATGTCGCATTTGACCTGCCCCATGTCGACCGGCGTTCCGAACACTTTCACTTCGCCCGGTTTCGTGAAGGCGTTGGTCAACCCCTGATCGAGAAATTCGCGATGCGTCTTCGCCGGCATGCGCGTGGCGTCGCTGTTCCAGTAGAGAATGTCGAAGGCCGGCGGCGGATTGCCCATCAGGTAATTGTTGACCCAATAGTTCCACACGAGATCGTTCGGCCGCATCCACGTGAACGCGCTCGACAGATTGCGTCCGTCGAGAACGCCCTGCGCCTGCGAAATGCCGGCGATCATGTCCACCATGTCGGGCGCCGTGAAGATCGACAGTTTCGTGTCCTCGACGGAATTGTCGAGGCCGGTGACGATCGTGGTGGATGAACGGACCTGGTCGTCGCCGCGCGCGGCGAGAAAGCCGACGACGCTCGATGTCATCATGCCCGCCGCGCAGACGGCGGCCAGATGCACCTGGCGCGACCCCGTGATCTCGCGCGTCGCCGCGCAGGCGTTGAGGATCTGCTCGAGATAATTGTCGATGCTCCACTCGCTCTCGGCGGCGGATGGATTCTTCCAGCTGATCGTGAAGACCTGGATGCCCTGCGCCAGCGCATATTCGAACATGCTGCGGCCGGGCGCGAGGTCGAGCACGTAATATTTGTTGATCATCGAGGGCACGAACAGCACGGGCGTCTCGTAGACCTCTTCCGTGACGGGCGCATACTGGATGAGTTCGAACATCTCGTTGCGGAACACGACGGCGCCCTTGCTCATCGCGAGATTGCGGCCGACGTCGAAGGCGCTCTTGTCGACCTGCGCGGGCATGCCGCCGTTGTCGACCATGTCCTTGAGAAAATTCTGCAGCCCGTCGAGCGTGCTCTTGCCGCCGGTCTCGACGAATTTCTTCATCGCGGCGGGATTGCCGAGCATCGTGTTGGTGGGCGAGAGCGCGTCCGTCACCAGATTCGCGAAGAAGCGGTTACGCTTGACCGCCAGCTCGTCCATGCCCATCGCGCCGGCGAGCGCGTCGACCGACTTCGACCAGATGAGGTAGCCCTGCATCCAGGTCTGGAACAGCGGATTGTCCTTCCACGTCGGATCGGTGAAGCGCTTGTCGCCGGGCTCGGGCTTGAGATCGGACTGGCCGGCCATCAGCCGCGAGACTTCGCGCACGAGGCCCGATTGCGCGGCCACCGTGTCTTCGCCGAGCACGGGCCCGGCGAGGTCGGCCATCATGCGCCCGAGCGCCTGATGCGCGGCCTCCATCGCATCCTGCCCGAAAATGCCGCCGAATGCCGCAGCCTCGCGGCCGGCCTGATCGCCCATCGCGACCTCCTCATGTTCGTTTCCACGCGGCGCCCGCCGGCGCTCTTTCGTCTTGAACCCTCGAATGTATTGAGCCTGCGCCCCGGCCCGCAAGGGGTGATTTCGCGCGCCGCCGGCCGCCGCGCAACCGGGCTGACCCGCTAGAATTTCAGCTAGACAGCCGCCGATCCGCATCGTCTAATCCCGCCACGGCCCGCAGAGGCCATCCGGGAGAACGCACATGAATTTCACACGGCGCCAGATTTCCGCCGCGCTCGCCGCCGGCGTCGCCATGCCGGCTGTTCTTCGTCCCGCGCATGCGCAGGGCGCGACGATCAAGGTCGGCATGGTCCTGCCGGTGACGGGGCCTGCGGCGGAGGCCGGCCGCTATGCGCTCACCGGCGCGAAGATCGCCGCCGAACAGGTCAACAAGGCCGGCGGCATTCTCGGCAAGCAGCTCGAGATCGTCACCGAGGACGACCAGACCACCAACCCCGGCGCCGTGCTCGCCTTCTCGAAACTCGCCTCGCAGCCCGACATCGTCGCCTTCCTCGGCTCGATCCGCTCCACGCAAAACCATGCAATGGCGCAGGACATTCTCAAGACCGCCAAGCCGGTCATGTTCGGCGGCACCGATCCGGCGCTCACCCACATGGGTAATCCCTGGTTCTTCCGCTGCCGGCCCAACGACAATTATTCCGGCCGCGTGATCGCGGAGTTCGGCATCAAGACGCTCGACAAGAAGAAATGGGCGATCGTCCATTCGACGGACGCTTTCGGCACGGCCGGCGGCAAGGCGCTGGCCGCGGCGCTCGGGCCGGGCGGCGCCACGGTCGCGCTCGACCAGGGCTACGCCAACCAGAGCCAGGATTTCTCCGCCGTCGTGCTCGCCATCAAGCAGTCCGGCGCCGACATTCTCGGCTCCTACTTCACCTTCGAGGCGGACCTCGGCATTTTCGCGCGCCAGTTGCGCCAGCTCGGCGTGACGATTCCGTGGGTCGGCTCGCCCTCCATCGTCAACGTCACCGCGCTGAAGCTTGCAGGCCCCGCGCTCTACGGCACCTACGGCGTCGCCGATTATGCGGAGGATTCGAGCGAGGGCTCGAAGGCCTTCGGCAAGGCCTATCGCGAGGCGGCCAAGGTCGCGCCGGACAATCAGGCGTCCTGGACCTTCGACGCGATCAACATACTGGCCAAGGCGATCAACACGGCCAAATCGACCGATCCGAAGGCGGTGCGCGAGGCGATCCTCGCCATCAGGGGCTTCGCCGGCGCGGAAGGCGAATACAATTTCGACGCCAACGGCGACGGCCTGCACGGCTACAACATCGTGAAGAACGAGAAGGGCAATATCGTCTTCGACAAGCACATCGAGTTCAAGGACTGACGTGGACGGCGCGACGGCGGCGCGGCTGTTCGCCTCGACGCCGTCATGGCCGGGCTTGTCCCGGCCATCCACGCCGGGCCGCTCCAGCCTGGCCCGGCGTTTACGGCAGCACTTGTTCGCAATCGCTGCTCTGCATGGCGTGGATGCCCGCGACGAGCGCGGGCATGACGCCGGCGGAAGGCGCGGCCGGCAGCGGTCAGATAGGCCCTTCATGGATTTCGTTCTCCAGCTTCTCTTCCAGGGCGTCGGCATAGGCGCGGTCTATGCGCTCGTCGCGCTCGGCTTCGTCCTCATTTTTCGCGCGACCAACGTGGTGAACTTCGCGCAGGGCGAATTCTCCATGGTGGCGGCCTATCTCATGGTCGTCTTCGCGGTCGATCTCGGCTGGCCCTACTGGCTGTCCTTCCTGATCGCGCTCGGCGGCATGGCGATCCTCGGCGCCGTCTTCAATCTCGGCGTCTATTATCCGCTGCGCCACCGCACCTTTCTGCCGGTCATCATCTCGACCATCGGCGCCTCCATCCTGCTCGCCAATTCCACGCTCGCGCTCTACGGCCCGCAGCCGCAGGTGCTGCAAGGCTGGTTCGACACGCCCGGGATCCAGCTCGGCGGCGTCTTTCTCGACAGCCAGTATCTGCTCATCATCGGCGTGACGATCGCGCTGGTAATCTTCAACTACTGGTTCTTCGAGCACACGCTGCTCGGCAAGAAATTGCAGGCGACAAGCCAGGACAAGGAAATGGCCTCGCTGCTCGGCATCTCCGTCTCCAGCATGATCATGATCACCTTCGTCTATTCGGCGCTGCTCGGCGGCCTCGCCGGCATTCTCGTCGCGCCGATCCTGTTCGTGTCGATCCAGATGGGGGCACGATCGCGCTCAAGGCCTTTGCCGCCACCATCATCGGCGGCTTCGGCGACGTCGCCGGCGCGATCATCGGCGGGCTGGCGCTCGGCATCATCGAGACCTTCGGCGCGGCCTACGTCTCCGTCCCGTACAAGGACGGCTTCGCCTTCCTCGTGCTGATCGCCTTCCTCGTCTTCCGGCCGCAGGGCATTTTCGGCGAACGCGTGGCGGAGAAGGCATGAGCGTGCAGACCCGAAGCCCCGCCGGCGGCGATAAGCTCGCGCTCGCCGCCTATGTCGCGCTGTCGCTCGTCGCCGTCTTTCTCGCCGCGACGCTGAAATTCGACGGCTACGTCCTCAACATCCTCATGCAGGCGGCGACCTACACGCTCGCCGTCTTCGGCCTCTCCGTCGTGCTCGGCCTGTGCGGCCAGATCAACCTGGCGCAGGCGGCCTTCTTCGGCATCGGCGCCTATGCGGTCGGCCTCGGCGCGACGGATGCGCACCTGCCCTTCTGGATATGCCTCGGCCTCGGCATGGTCGTGTCGCTCGTCGCCGGCGCGTTGCTCGGCGCCTCGACGCTCAGGCTCGGCGGGCATTATCTCGCCATGGTGACGATCTCCTTCCAGCAGATTCTCACGCTGGTGATGATCAACGCGATTTCCTTCACGCACGGGCCGGACGGCGTGCGCGACATTCCACGCCCGCAATTGTTTGCGAGCCAGCAGGCCTATCTCGCCTTCTGCGTCGCCGTGCTGGCGGTCGTCCGGTATCTCGTCTGGCGGCTCCCCGACACGCGGCTCGGCCGCCCCATGCGCGCCCTGCGCGACAACGAACTGGCGGCGGGCGTCGCCGGCATCGACGTCTATCGCACCAAGGTCACGGCCTTCGCGCTCTGCGCGCTGCTCGGCGGCCTCGGCGGCGGGCTGTTCGCCGGCGGCTTCGCCTACGTGAGCCCCGACCAGTTCTCCTTCGCTGAATCGGTCGTCTTCCTCACCATGTCGCTGCTCGGCGGCGTCGCCTCGCCGGTCGGCTCCGCCATCGGCACGGGCCTGTTGATCCTGATCCCGGAATGGCTGCGCTTCCTCAAGAGCGTGCCGGGCCTCTATCTCGCGATCTACGGTCTCGCCGTCATTCTCATCGTCGCCTTCATGCCCGACGGCATCTGGGGCTTCATCTCGAAATTCTTCGATCGCGCGAGGCCGGCGCCCGCGCCCGGCGCCCCGCTCCGGCTAGAGCCCGACGATTCCGGCGGCGCCAACGTGCTGGTGCCCGACAAGCTGTCGAAACATTTCGGCGGCCTGAAAGCGGTCGACGGCGTCGACATCGCGGTCGCGCGCGGCAAGGTCCATGCGCTGATCGGCCCGAACGGTTCCGGTAAGACGACGACGCTGAACGTTCTGTCGGGCCTCTATGCCGCGACCTCCGGCGGAGTCATGCTCGACGGCCGCGACATCACGCGACTTCCCGCACACAAGCGCACGGAGGCCGGCCTCGGCCGCACCTTCCAGAACATCCGCCTGTTCCGCTCGATGACGGCGCTCGAAAATGTCGTGATCGGCGCGGAGCGCCCGGGCAACAAGCTGCTCGACGGCTCGAGCCGCGCCGCGCTGGAAGACCGCGCGATGGCGGCGCTCGATTTCGTCGGCCTGGCGTCCCGCGCCAACGAGTTCGTCGCCTCCTTCAGCTACGGCCACCAACGTCTCATCGAGATCGCCCGCGCGCTCGCCGCCAATCCGACGCTGCTGCTGCTCGACGAGCCCGCCGCCGGTCTCAATTCCACGGAGAAGCAGAGCCTGCACAATCTGCTCGAGCGCATCGCGGCCTTCGGCCTCACCATCCTCATCATCGATCACGACATGACGCTCGTGAGCAACGCCGCGAGCCACATCACCGTGCTCAACTTCGGGCGGCGCATCGCCGACGGCGAATCCATGGCCGTGCTGCGCCACCCCGACGTCGTCACCGCCTATCTCGGAGCGGAATGATGGCGCTCATCGAGATATCAGATCTTTCCGTCCGCTACGGCGAAATCGAGGCCCTGCGCGGCATTTCCTTCTCCGTCGACGAAGGCAGGGTCGTCACCCTGCTCGGCTCCAACGGCGCCGGCAAGTCGACGACGCTGCGCGCGATTTCCGGGCTCACGGCGCCGGCCTCCGGCGAGATCGTCTTCGACGGCCATTCCATCGCCGGCCTCGGCCCCGAAGAGATCGTGCGCAAGGGCATCGCCCATGTGCCGGAAGGCCGCCGCGTCTTCCCGGGCCTGAGCGTGCGCGAGAACATCATGCTCGGCGCTTCCAACCGCCGCGAGTCCACGGCGAAGATCCGCAAGGAGGCCGACGACATGTTCGACCTCTTCCCCGACATCCGTTCTTTCGCCGATGCGCTGGGCTGGACGCTGTCGGGCGGCCAGCAGCAGATGGTCGCCGTCGCGCGCGGCCTGATGGCCAAACCGCGCCTGCTGCTGCTCGACGAGCCTTCGCTCGGGCTCGCGCCCGTCATCGTGCAGGCCGTCTTCCGCATCATCGAGGAAATCCGCAAGCGCGGCGCGACCGTGCTGCTGGTCGAGCAGAACGCCCGCATGGCGCTCAAGGTCGCCGACTACGGCCATGTGCTGGAGACGGGCCGGCTCGTGCTCGGCGGGCCGCCCCACCAGCTCTTGGCGGGCGAGGCGGTCGCG
>OEIU01001399.1_pt1 | contig 15762 bp, 15 predicted proteins | sample 1539221 | NCBI WGS metagenome assembly OEIU01 (sample SAMN03792071, study PRJEB22550) | activated sludge metagenome | feature: wastewater treatment plant; material: activated sludge; isolation source: Wastewater treatment plant of a petroleum refinery complex | place: Argentina: Zarate | collected...
TTTCCCTGCGCGGGTGCTGCTGCGGGCGGCAAGGTCTGAAGCGGCGGTACGCCGGCCGATGCCAGGGGTGCGGGCGGCGCGAGCAGCTGCCAGCCGAACCAGGCGACGGTCACGACCACCGCGGTGCCCACGCCGGCCCACAAGCCGATGCGCCGGTTGCGCGGCGATGAGCGTCGGACGCGCGGCTGCAGATGCGGCGCCGGCGCGATCTGCGGGCTGCCCGGCGCCACCCGTGCGTTGCCGTCGAATGCTCCGTCGGCCGAACGCGGCGCGGCCCCATCGCGGGCGGCCGGAAACGATGCGGCTTCGCGCGACCACGCCGCCGTGGCCGGCGTCGCCGCCATCGAGCGGTCGGCAGCGGCCGGGGCCATCGCCATCGCGCGGGCCGCCGCGGCCTGGGCCGGCGACGGGTCGCCTGCGCGGCGCGGAATCTGGCGCGAGACCGCGGCCTGACCGGGTCGGGAGTCGTCCGCCGCCGATATCGTCGGCGGCTGATCGTTGGCCAGGGTCAGCTCCGCATAGGCGGGCGAGCGGGCGCTGCCCCGTCTCGACGAGGGCTCAGGCGCCTCGGGCGGGCGGGTGTTCGGCGAATCGGATGTCGTGCGGGCCGACGATGAACGATATGCCGTATCCGCCGGCTCAAGCGGCTCCGAAGCCGCGGCCGTGCGATCGTCGTGGTGGCCGGCCGCTGCGCGGCCGGGGTCCGCGGAGGCATCGGTCGCGGCATCATCGAGCGCGTCGCGGGCCTCCTCGAGCGCGAGCGGGGTGCCGCCGCTGCGCCGTGAGCGTGCCCGCGGCGCCGACGGACTCTCGCCGGCTTCGGCGGTGCGCGTCCGGCGCGCCGTCCCGGAGCCCGCTTCCGCTTCCATCCCGGCGTCGATCCGATCACCGATGCCGGTATAGCCCCCGCTGACCGACTCGGCAGCCGATCTCTCCAGCGCCTCGGCGGCGGCCTGTTGATGACGTTGCTCGGCCTGCTTCAGGGCCTTCATCAGCAGACTCATCGCTTGCCCTCCCCGGCCGGCCGGCCGGCATCGGTCGAGGCGGTCCGGTCGCCCTTGGCGTCTTCGTCGCGGGCCCAGGCGCGCGGCACCGACGGCGCCTTCGGCGTCGCGAAGAAGTCGTCGGCCGGCTGCAGCGACTTCAAATGCCGGTAGTCGCCTTCCATGCTGGCATCGCGCACGACGATCGGCCGCAGGAACACCACCAGCTCGGTCTTGCTGCTGGCCTCGTTGCGATAGCGGAACATCTCGCCGACCACCGGCACGCCGGCCGCGCCGGGCACGAAGTCGTGCCGGTCGTTGACCGACTGCTGCATCAGGCCGCCCATCACCGCGACGTCGCCGGTGTTGACCTTGAGGATCGACTCCATCTCGCGCGTCTGGATCTCGGGCACGCGGCTGACCACGCCGGCCTGGGCCAGCGCCGGATTCGGGTCGTTCACGTAGCCGATGATCCGCGAGATCGTCGGCCGCACGTTGATCGCGACGATGCCCGATTCCTCGATCTGCGGAATCACCGACATCACGAAGCCGACCGGCACGGTGTTCGGCGTCGACGTGTAGGTGACCACCGGCGCGCTGGTCGTCGAGCCCGGAGTGATCTGCACGCCGATCGTGAAGTACACCTTGTTGTCGACGACCTTCAGCACCGCCGCCTGATTGTTCAGCACGCTGATCTTCGGACTCGACAGCACCTTGACCTTGCCGAACGACTGCAGCAGCGACACCGCCGCGCCCAGGTTGTAGGTGCTGCCGGTGCGCAGGTAGCGCAGCACGCCCAGGCTCTGGTTCTGATTGCCGGACGGGTTGACGTTGGCGCCGCCCGGCAGGTTGCCGCCGCCGGTGGCGGGGAACGTGATGCCGCCCGGCCCCGAGCCCGGCGTCGCGCCGCCGGCCAGCGTGTTGGTGCCCTGCGGCTGCATCGAGAATGCGAAGCCGGTGCCGGCGAGCCGCATCCGCGACCAGTTGATGCCCTGCTGGAACTCGTCGGACAGCTCCACCTCGGCGATCGTCGCTTCGATCATCACCTGGCGGCGCGCCGCATACAGCACCTTGTCGAGGTATTCGCGCACCTTCTCGTGCTGACGGCTGGTGGCCTTGACGGTCATCAGGCTGGTTTCGGGGCTGGCCATCACGTACGGCTGCTCGCGGGCCGGTGCCTGGCCGGCCGCGGCCGGGCTGCCTGCGCTGCCGCCGCCTTGTGCGCCGCCGCCGGCCGCATTGCCCGCTGCTGCGCCGCCCGCGGCACCCGCAGCGTTGCCGGGCCGCCCGCCGGCGTTGCCGGAGGCGCCCGGGCCGCCCGCGGTCCCTCCGGGACTGCCGGGACTGCCGGGACCGCCGCCCGTACCGGCTGCGGCCGGAGGCGGCGGCGGGGCCGACCCGGTCGCCGGCGGCGTCGCCGCGTTCGCTCCGGTGGTGCCGCTCTGCGTGCCGTCGCCATTCACGCCGTTCTCGTTCAGGATCGCGCGGACGTTGGCGAGCAGCGTGCCCCAGAACGCGTTGATCGACACGTTCGAGATCTGCGTCGTCGAGTTGTTGCTCATCATCGTGCCGCCGGTGCTGGCGGACGTCAGCGGATCACGGCCGGTCGACGCGATCTGGGTCGCGATGCTGGTGTTGGCGCGCGACTCGCGCGCGATGTTCACGTAGTCGACCGTGTAGTGCCGCACGAACGGCCGGTCCGGCATCACCACCAGGTTCTTGCCGTCGAACTCGTAGCGCAGGTCGACCTGCCGCGCGAGCCGCGTGAGGATCTGCGGCAGGGTCTGGTTGATCGCGTTCAAGGTGACCTTGCCGCGCACGTCCGGATGCACGTCGACGTTGATCCTGGCGTCGCGCGCCATCGCGAACAGCAGCTCGGCGATCTCGACCTGGCTGACGACCACCGAATAGGTCTCGAGCTTCGGCGCATTCTTGGGACGCGGCGGCACCAGCGGACCGTTGACCGGCGGCGGAATCTCGTCCGCCGCGCCGGTGTCGGCCGGGCGCGGCAGCGGCGCCGTCACGTGTCTGTCGGCCGTCAGGTGATAGTCGGCGGGACGCAAGGGGGTGCCGCTGCAGCCGGTCAGCAAGACCAGTGCGCACGCGCCGGCCCGCCTGCCGCCGCGATATCGATGTCGTTTCAAAGCCGACTCCCTGCTTATTTTTTCCGGATCGCGATGCCGCTGCGATGCGTCGTTGTTACGAAACTGCTGCGAACTGCTCGCCGATCGGGTGTCCAACCCCTTCCCGTCGACCTTCGTTCGATTCTCGCGACGGGCTTACGCGGGGAATCCGCGGAATAGCCGGCCAACTCCCGGTCTATTTCGTGTCTGAGCCTCGATTCGGGGCTTTAGGCTTCCTCCATGGATGCCGATATCACGATCACGGAGAAGCCCGCCATTGCCGCGCCCGCCATTCGGGAAGCGGTGCGCTTCGACGGTGTCGGCAAGCTGTATCGCAGGCACCGCGCGCTGGCCGGAATCAGCTTCAGCGTCGCCGAAGGCGAGTCGATCGCGATCACCGGCGTCAACGGTGCCGGAAAAACCACACTATTGAGGTGCCTGCTCGATTTCGCCCGGCCGGACGAGGGCGCGATCTCGATCTTCGGTGTCAGCAGCCGCCTGCCGCAGGCGCGCCGCCGGCTGGCGTTCGTGCCCGAACGCTTCCAGCCGCCGGCGCATCTGACCGGACACGAGGTGTTGCAGTGGCTGAGCGGGCTGCAGGGCCGGCGCTGGACGCACGAGCGCAGCGCGCTGACCTTCGCCCGCTTCGCAATCGATGCCGATGCGCTCGACCGCCCGGTACGGCTGTTCTCCAAGGGCATGGCGCAGAAGCTCGCGCTGGCCGCCGCGCTCAGCGCCGACAAGCCGCTGCTGGTGCTCGATGAACCGATGAGCGGGCTCGATCCGCTGGCCCGCGACGCGGTCGCGTCGATGCTGCAGCAGGCACGCCAGCGCGGCGCGACGCTGCTGTTCAGCTCCCATTCTCTGGCCGACGTCGCGCGTCTGTGCGACCGGCTGGTGATCGTCCACGACGGAACGCTGCGATTCGTCGGGACCCCTGCTTCACTGATCGAAGAACAACAGGCGGCCGACCTGGATCAGGCGTTCCTCAGCCGGATCCATTGACGCCACCGCCAACCAGCCAGGGAACCAGCGATGAGTTTCAGCAAGGCCGTGTATCTGAACCACTTCTGCCTGCGTGAGCAGCCGTTCTCGCTGACGCCGCATACCGACTTCTTCTTCGACGGCGGCGATCGCGGCGCGATCCTGCAGGCGATGCGCTATGCGACCGAGCAGACCGAGGGCGTGATCATGCTGACCGGCGAGGTCGGGACCGGCAAGACGATGCTGTCGCGGATGCTGGTCGAACGCCGGCCGCCCGGCATCGAGCTGGTCTACATCGCGAATCCGTCGATGACCCGCGACGAGATCATCGCGACGATCGCCGGCGAGCTGAAGCTGCGCGTCCGCGGCCTGTCGCCGGTCGAGACCCTGAAGGCGCTGCAGACCCGGCTGGTCAACCTGCATGCACGCGGCAAGCGGGTGATGGTGCTGATCGACGAGGCGCACGTGATCCCGCCGGAGACGCTGGAGGAGATCCGGCTGCTGTCGAACCTCGAGACCCGGCATCACAAGCTGCTGCGGATCATCCTGGTCGGGCAGGACGAGCTGAAGCAGACGCTGGCGACGCCGGCGATGCGGCCGCTGCGCGAACGGATCACCGAGCGGTTCAGTCTGACGCCGCTCAATGCCGGCGACGTCGCGAAGTATCTGTCGTACCGGCTGCGCCGCGCCGGCGGCGATCCGCAGACCTTCGAGCCGCGCGCGGCGGCGCTGCTGGCGCGCGCGTCGGTGGGGCTGTCGCGGCGGGTCAACATCCTGGCCGAGAAGTCGCTGCTCGCCGCGTACTGCGAAGGCGAACGGTTCGTCGCCGAACGGCACGTGCGCAGCGCGATCCAGGAAGCGGCGTTCACGCCGCTGTCGAGCTGGCGGAACTGGTGGACGCGGCTGGTGGCAGTGTTGCGGCCGCTGCCGGTGTTCGCGCGCTGAACGTTCGGCGAGGCGCCGGGCACCGCCTATCGTCCGATCAGGGGCTCAGGCGGCGACCTGCTCGCCGCATCCGGTCTCGCCCCGCGGGCGTTCGCGCCGGATCGACGCCGGCAGGTCGCCGGGCCCCCTGCCGATCCTGGCGAACGGCCCCTGTCGCAGCGCGAGCTGGATCGTGACCTGGGCCAGCTCGTCGTCGACCAGCGTATGGCCGCTGACCGCCAGCAGCGTTTGCTGCGTCGAGCGCAGCTCGATCACCCAGCCGCCGGGTGCTGCGCGCAGCCGGTAGAAACCGCGGATGCCGCAATGGCGCTGGAACTCGTCGATGGCCTCGGCCATCGAGCCGTTGGCGATCGGCCCGCTGCGTAATAGCAGCCGCCCCCGCGCCGAGAACAATACGAACTGCGATCGAGATGCATCGATCCGCAAGACTACGATGATCGCACTGTCCCGTTCACTACCGGGAGCGCTCTGCGTCGACATGACCGATTGCTCCTGCCCTAAATGGCTGACCGTCGAAGCTTAGCGTTGCGGCGCGTCGACTGAACCAACACCTCGACCGGCGTCGCGATTCGGGGGGCCGCCGGCATGCCGGAAGCGACGTTTGACAACTCTTAACAACCGTCTGTCTTGTTTCAGGTGGTCGCCGGGCCCTTTGGAAGGGCAGGTCTCGCGAATCAGCGGCCCTTGAACACCGGTTTGCGCTTCTCCAGGAACGCGCGCCTGCCTTCGTCGAAGTCTTCGCTCGCGTACAGCGCGCTCTGGGCGTCGGTCTCGACCGCCAGCAGATCCTCCAGCGGCATCGGCGCGCGCGCCAGCGCCGCCTTAAGCAGCCCGTTGGACAGCGGCGAAACCTGCGCGACCTCCTCGGCGATCTTCAGGGCGGTGGCCAGCGCCTGGCCCGGCGCGCAGACCTCCTCGACCAGCCCCTGAGCCTGCGCCGCCGGACCGTCGATCACGCGGCCGGTCATCATCAGCAGCTTCGCGCGGCCCAGGCCCATCCGCTGCGGAATCGACCAGACGCCGCCGAGATCGGGGAACAGGCCGATCCTGTTGAACGTGCACGAGAACTTCGCATCGCTGGCGGCCACGACGATGTCGCAGTCCGCGGCGATGCACATGCCGGCCCCGGCCGCATGACCTTCGACCGCCGCGATCACCGGCTTCTCGCCGCGCACGATGTGCCGAACGACGCGATGCACGCGCTGCATCCGTCCGCGGCCGCTGGCCGGCGTCACCCCTTCGAAGCTCGAGATGTCGCCGCCGGAACAGAAGTGGCTGCCTTCGCCGGTCAGCACGACGACCCGGCATTCGGGGTCGCCCATCGCCTGCTGCAGGCCGTCTTCCAGCGCTTCGCGCAGCGGTAGCGACAGCGCGTTGCGCCGCTGCGGATACGAAAGCGTCAGCACGGTGGTCGCGCCGCGCCGTTCGCTGCGGACGGTGCCGCCTGAGGAAGAAGGGATGCTCATCGGAAGTCTCCTGTCGGTGTATGCGGGCTCGGCCCGCAGGTTAGCAGCTTCGTGGACCGCCGGCCGGCCGCGGGACAGGACATCCGGTATCTGGAACAATGACGCCGCGGATGCTGGTTGCATGCCGTGAAACGACGAACGAACGACGAACAAGACGAACCGACGAGGATCTTCCGATGGCGACCCGCAAGCGCGCATCCCGGCGCCCGAACCTGATCGTGATCCTGGTCGACGATCTGCGCTTCGACGAGGTAGGCCTCTGCGGCCATCCGTACATGAAGACGCCTCACATCGACCGCATCGGCGCCGAGGGAGTGAACTTCGTGAACGCGTTCCACACGACGCCGCTCTGCTCGCCGAACCGTGCGTCGATCGTCACCAGTCAGTACGCGAGCCGGCACGGCATCATCGACAACGTCGCGCGCGACGCGCACAGCCATCGCCTGCCGAACTACCATCTGATCCTGCAGCGGCTCGGCTACGACACCGCCCACGTCGGCAAGTGGCACATGGGCAACAGCGCCGATCCGCGTCCCGGCTATTCGACCTGGGTCAGCTTTCCCGGGCACGGCAGCATCCTCGATCCGGTGCTGAACGAGAACGGCCGCGAGACGCAGTACAAGGGGTACATCACCGATCTGCTGCACGAGCGGGCGATGGAGTTCGTCGACCGCCGGCGCGACCGGCCGTTCTCACTGTTCCTCGCGCACAAGGCGGTGCACCCGGATGCGTTCCAGGCCGCCGACGGCACCCTGGATCCACGCGGCGGCGGCTACCTGCCGGCGCCGCGCCATCAGGATCTGTATCGCGACGAGGTGTTTGCGCCGCGCCCCAACGTGATGAAGCCGGCGGAGGCGCTGCGCGCCAAGCCGGCCTTCACCGAAGCGTTCGCGCTGCGCGAATCCGACAAGGGGCGTGCGGTGATGGAATGGATCAAGTCCGGCACGCAGGAGGAGATCCGGCTGCGCGCGGCGATGATGGCCAGCGTCGACGAGAGCACGGGGCAGCTTCTGGACCTGCTGGAACGCAAGGGCGAGCTCGACGACACGCTGGTGCTGTTCCTCGGCGACAACGGCTACTTCTTCGGCGAGCACGGCCTGGGGCCGGAACGGCGCTTCGCCTACGAGGAGGGCATCCGCTCGCCGTTCCTGGTCCGCTATCCGAAGCGCTTCGATGCCGGGCGCCAGGTATCGAAGATGGCGCTCGCGCTCGACATCGGGCCGACCCTGGTCGAGCTGGCCGGCGGCAAGGCGGCCGATCTGCGGACGATGCAGGGGCGGTCGCTGCTGCCGCTGGGGCGCAAGGGCGCGAATCCGCCGTGGCGCCGTTCGTTCATGTGCGAGTACTTCAGCGAGAACGCGATGCCGTGGCTGCACGGCATGACCTACAAGGCGGTGCGCACCGATCGCTACAAATACATCCACTGGGTGCAGAAGTCGCTCGAGGGCGTGGAGTGCGACGAGCTGTACGATCTGCGCGAGGATCCGTACGAGATGAAGAACCTGATCCGCTCGCGCGCCCATGCGCCGGTGCTCGCGCGGCTGCGCCGGGAGCTCGGCAGGCTGGTGTCGGGGTCGATCGGCTTGTAGGGTGTGATCGTTGCGCCGGCCTGTCGGACATATGAACCGGGAGAGGACGTGATGGGCGAATCGTTCGGCAATCGGAACTCGGTGATCGGCGATGGCCGCGACCTCCGCCTCAGCCGTATGCGCCGCAGACATGGTCTGGCCCGCCCCGGCCTGGCCGCGTTGCTCTCACTGGGGCTGGCGGCAACGGCCGCCGCACAGACCTGGCCGGCGCGGCCTGTCCGGCTGCTGGTGCCGCTGGCCGCCGGCAGCACCGCCGACATCGTGTCGCGCGCGATCGGCACCGAGCTGGCCAAACAGCTCGGGCAGCCGGTCGTCGTCGAGAACAAGCCCGGCGCCGGCGGCACGATCGCGATGGCCGAGGTCGCACGGTCGGCGCCGGACGGCTACACGATCTCGTTCGCTTCGCAGGGCACGCTGGTGTTCAACCTCGCGCTGTACTCGCGGCCCGGCTACGATTCGACCAGGGACTTCGCACCGATCGGCCTGATCGGCGGCGTGTCGAACGTGATGATCGTGTCGCCATCGAATCCGGCCACCAGCCCGCGGGACGTGATCGCCCAGGCCAAGGCCCGGCCCGGCCAGCTCACGTTCTCGTCGGGCGGCAGCGGCACCAGCCACCATCTGTCGGGCGTGCTGTTCTCGCAGATGACCGGCACCGAGCTGATCCACGTGCCGTACAAGGGTGCACCGCAGGGCATCCTCGCAGTGATGAGCGGCGAGGTGACGATGGGCTTCTTCAACACGCCGACCGTCGTGAACCAGATCCGCGACGGCAAGCTGAAGGGGCTGGCGGTCACCAGCCTGCAGCCTTCGCCGCAGCTTCCGGCGCTGCCGACCCTGGACGGCGCCGGCGTGAAGGGCTACGAGGTCAACACCTGGTTCGGCTTCGTGGCACCGGCCGGCACGCCGCCCGACATCGTGCAGCGGCTCAACGTCGAGGTCGCGCGGGTGCTCGCCGACCCGGCGGTCCGCGACAAGCTGGCCGGCCAGGGCTTCGAACTGTCGCCGGCGACACCGCCCGAGGCGTTCAGCCGCCTGATCCGCGACGATCTGGACAAGTGGGTGCCGATCGTCAAGGCATCGGGGGCGAAGGTGGATTGACGGCCGCCGCGGAGGCGGAAGCGGCGTTCAGACGTTTCCGCTGAAACGGTGGTGCCTGTTCGTCGACGGCCGGCGTTCCGGGCCCGCCCCGATGCGACGGCGACGGGCGGCTATCGGGAACCACGGCCGGCCTGGCGTTCCAGCCCGGCGATCAGCCCGTCGCGGGCGGGTGCCAGGCCCCGGTAGTCGAGCACCGCGTCGCTCATCGATGCCAGTGCCTCGTGCAGCCGTTGCGCACGCGCCGGCGTGTCGATGGCGTCGGCCAGCGGCCGTAGCGCGACCCGGATCGTGAACACCGCCTGCATCCGCCCGGGCACCGGCAGGAACACCTGGTGCTCGGTGCGGAACCACGCCTGGCCGGCCAGTTGATCGGGTGTGCCGCCGCGCCAGGCAGGTCGCGGATCATGCCGGGGATCGGCGGCCAGCCGCGGATGCGGCGTCACCGTCCAGCCGAAGCGCTCCCAATGGTCCGCACCACTGACCAGCCGCATCAGATGATCACCGGCCGCGCGCAGCAGTTGCCCGTCCGCCACCGGCTGGTGGATCTGCGCGAAATGCCGGCCGATCTTGTCGCGCGGCGACCAGAACGACGGCAGGCAGACAGCGAGCCACGGCACGGTGCCGCCGGCGCCGTCGACGATCGCAAGATCCTCCTCGACGGACAACGCCAGCAATGCCGGCAGCCGCCACCGGGCGGGCAGGCCGGCGAGCACCGCGCCGATCGCATCGGGTTCGACGTCATCGGCGGCCCCGGCGCGGCAGGTCATCGGACGAGCCTGCCCATCGCTGACCGCCCAGCCCAGTCGCGGTGCTTCGATCCCCCTGCCGGCGCATCGCCGCAGTGCATCCGGATGATCACCCGCGACGCGGTCGATCAGGGCATCGAGCGCCGGGCCGGCGTCGAAGCCGTGGGCCGACAACAGCGCGTCGCAGCCGTGGTGCCGCAGCACGCGCAGCTTCTCGGCGAGTGCCGGCGTCTGCCGCGGCACCGACGGATTCAGCAGCGGCGCCTGCGGCGACCGCCGGCGCAGGCCCGGCTGCATTCTGAAGGGGGCGGTGACCGCGAAGTCGAAATCGAAGCCGTGGCCCATCTCAAGCTGCTCCAACCGGCCAACGTCCGAATGAACGTCAGATCCGGGTAGTTTGCCCGGCGCGCTTTGCCAATGCGTAGAGACTACACGCTTCGATTTCTCGCAGCACCGGTGACGGTGATCCCGGTCATCGGCTGATCCGCAAAAAGGTCGGTTGTGATGGGCAGTCTGGTCGACCGGATCATCACCGGCTGGTGCAGCCCTGTCCGAGGCGGATAGCACGTCTGAGCGGCTTCCGACGCGCGCAACTTGCCCCCACCGGCCGATCCCTTTAGGATGATGATCATAATCCTAAAATGGAGCCTCGAATGACCGCCATGCCTGCGGCCGCGGACATATCGCCGCGGCAGTCCGGCGCCGAGCGCCTCGCGACGTTCGCCGATCGGTTCTTCGTTCCCCGACGCCCTGATCTCCGTGCATGGCCGGTCGATGCGGAGCCCGACATCGTTCCGCTCTCCTGCGCCCCCTACTGGAGCGGCCGCGGCGAGCTCGACGTGGCGACCTACGCGACAGGTGCGGGCCCCCGTGTGCTGCTGATCCATGGATGGGAGGGGCAGGCCTCGGACATGGCCGCGTTCGTCAATCCCGTCCTGCGCCGCGGCGCAAGCGTCGCCGGGTTCGATCTGCCCGCACACGGGCGGTCCGGGGGTGAGCGGATGTCGATCCCGCTGGCTGCGCAGGCCCTCGTCGCCGTGGCCCGACGCCGCGGGCCGTTTCAAGGCGTCATCGCGCACTCGATGGGTGGCGCCATCCTGGTCGAAGCCATCGCGCTCGGTCTCGAGGCTGGCGCGGTTGCCCTGATCGCACCGTCGACCCACTACGGGCGACGCGCACGGGAAGTCGCGCGGATGTTCGGCCTGGACGAGCGGCAGGCGCAGACATTCATCGATCTGCTGAGCCAGCGTGCCGGCATGCCGCTGGACGACGTCGACATGGCCAGGCGGGCCGTAACGCTCACCTCGCCGGCCCTGTTCGTGCGTTCGCGCGACGACCGGACCGTCTCCGGCGAGGAGGTGGCGCGAGCCGCTCAGGCCTGGCCCGGATCGACGCACTGGGAAGTGGATGGCCTGGGCCATCGTCGGGTGCTGGAGGACCCGGGCGTCGTCGAACGGGTCGTCGAGTTCGTGGCGCCGGTGAACTGACCCCGGCGTGCACGGATCCCACGCGAGTGCGCGGCAGCGCGCCGTTCAGCGGTGGGGAGCGCCTCGCTGCTCGGCGCGCTCGGGGTCTCGCAGCGCGTCGATCATCCGGTGAAGGGTGCTCAGCGCATCCTTCAGGTAGGCCCTGGAGCTTGCAGCATCCGTCGGGACGCGCGACAGGGCAACCGCCCCGATCATCATCGCCAGGAACGCACGAGGCGCGATGCGGCATCGGTCCGCCTCGGCAAACCGGGCGATCATCGCGAGGAAGGCATCGAGCTGGCGATCCACCGCGGCGCGCACGGGCGAAGCCTGCCGCGCCACCTCGCTGACCAGCGCTGCGCCGAAGCACCCCGCCTCCGGCTCGTCGCGGTGCAGTTCACTGACATAGGCGGCCGCCAGCGCCTTGAGCCGCTTGCCGGGAGGGTGTCCGAGCACGTAGGCCTGAAGCTGCGGAAGGGTCTCCTCGAACGCTGCCGTCCCGGCCTCCTCGACCAATGACTCCTTCGACGGAAAGTGCTTGTAGAACCCGCCATGAGTCAGGCCCGTCGATTTCATCAGGCTCGCCACCCCGACCGCGTCGATGCCCTCTTGCCGGAACCGCCGCGACGCCGCCGCGACGATCGCCTGGCGGGTCTGCTGCAACCGGTCTTTAGGGTATCTCATGGTGGTGGCGGACGCGCGCCCACTCGGCGATTGGATGAGAATCATCATACTATGGTGGCAGGCAGCCTGCCGGGCTGCGGCCGGGCCGGCGCGATGAGCCGGCCCGTCATTAAGCGGCTGATCCAAGACCGGGCGCTACCGATGTGGCTGGCTCAGCTCACTCGTACGGCCGGCCGTCGCGGCGGAAAAACTTCCAATCGCCGTCGACCCGCTCGGCGACGAGCTCGTCATCCGGGTACGTAACGCGATCACCAGGCGTACGGTCACCGATCTCGAGGTACGAGGCCGGCTCGTCGGATCGGATCAGGAGCCGATCATCGAGGCGAACGGCTCGGGGTGGTTCGACCTGCGGCGCGCGTGCACGACAACGCGAAGCGGGTCGATCCCGCTCAGGCATCGGTGGACGCGCTCGTTGGCTGGCACATTGATGTTCGATCGGTGCGCCGACCGTGCGGCGCGGTGTTCTCATCAGCCACGTCCCATGGGATCCTCTCGGGCAGTCTGCTGCCCGAGCTGCTGGGCCAGCCCGATGAGAATTCCTTCCGGACCCCGGATGTAGCAGAGCCGATACATGTCTTCATACTGGCTCACCTTGCCGACGAGCTTCGCACCGCGTTTGCCGAGGCGGACGAGCGTATCGTCGATGTCGTCCACCGCGAACATGACGCGCAGGTAACCGAGCGCGTTCACCGGGGCGCTGCGGTTGTCAGCGGCTACCGGCGGCGCGAGGAAGCGGGACAGCTCGACACGGCTGTTACCGTCGGGCGTACGCATCATGGCAACCTCGACGCGCATGCCGCGCAATCCGGTGACGCCATCCGCCCAGTCCCCCTCGACCGGGCCACGCCCCTCGAGTTCCAGGCCCAGCTCGGTGAAGAACTCGACTGCGGCATCGATGTCTTCCACGACGATGCCGACGTTGTCCATGCGCTTGACTGTCATGATTGTCTCCTCGGCGGGTCACTCCGGAGGTCTGCAACGATCTGCTTGGCATGTGACGTGCCTACGGTCTTTGAGCGACCACGATCAGCCGCAGGCCCAAAAGGCACATGACGGCTCCCGCCGTCCGGTCGATCCACGACTTGCAGGCAAGGTAGCGCTTGCGGAGGAGGTCGGTCGACAGGACCGAAGCGACAAGCCCATACCAGCCCGCCTCCAGCAGAAAGACCGCGCCCACGAGTATGAACGCGAAAGTGCTCGAGTGGGTTTTGGGCAGCAGTGCAGCGAAAACGCTGGCGTAGACAACGGCCGTCTTGGGATTGCTCATCTGCGTGATCAAGCCGGAAAGAAAGGCGCTGGCCACCGAACGCGGCGCGGCGTCAGTTCCGTCGTCCCTGGCATCCAAGGGCAGTGACGCCGACTTCCAGATTCGGAAGCCAAGGTAGAAAAGGTATGCGCCGCCCAGCACCTTCAGGAACAGGTAGAGCGAGGGGACGGTGAGCAGCGCGGCCTGCAAGCCCGCGAGCGCGGCGGCCGCGAACGCTGCGCCGCCCACCCCCATTCCAAGGGCGGCGAAGAGGGCGTGACCACGGGATGCCGCGACCGCTTCGCGAGCCACCATGACGAAGCTGGGACCCGGACTGATCGTCCCCGCCGCCAGTGCTCCGATGATCGCCAGCAAAGAGATTGTCTCTTGCACACTTTCCTCCTGTGACTTGTCTGGGAGAGGCGTTCATGAGGCCTGCGTTGGGCTGAGCGGCGGACAGCGAAGGATCAGGCCTCGCCCAGGTGGCCACGCTCAATGGCCGCAGCTTGATTCTCGAAGATCGCCATGGCCGTCAGCAGGCGCATGAAGCCCAGCTTGCGATAGAAGCCTTCTTTACCCGGCACGGAGTACAAGATGATCTTCTTGTGCCCGCGCGACGCTTCAACGAGACGCGACACCATCTCGCGGCCAAGCCCGGAGCCCTGATGCGTCGGCATGACCGCCACGTCGCAGATATACGAGCAGTCTGCGCCGTCCGCAAGCGCACGGCCTGCGGCGACGAGCTTGGCGTTCTCGTAGGCGAAGAACTTGAACCTGCTGTGGGTGAAGACCGTTTGCAGGAGTTCTGCACTCTTGTCGCCTAGAGGCGCCAGGCGATAGAGCGTTTCGAGCTCATGCCAATCGACGCGCTCTTGGCTGTTTGTCCAGGTGAACGACATGCCAGGCATCATAGCTCCCCCGCCGCGAACCACAGCCTCTCACCGCCGACCGCCGGGTACCAATGCTCGAACTCACGACGCCAGCCTTCCAGCGGTTCTGGAAGCGGACGGCGAGGATCTTCACTCAGAGAGTACGCCATGCCCTCGAGGAACCAATCCGGCGTGAAGAACCAGTTTTTCAGGCTGCCCAGCCGCTCGTTCTGAACATGATGAATCAGCTCGTGACGGACGAAGTGTCTGTGCCAGCCGCGCGGACCGATGACGAGCCCGAACGTGCCGACGCTGTATGCCACTTGGGACGAAAGGCCGAAGGATTCTGCACACGAATAGCCAGAGCAGAAGATCGCCCTCGGGGCGCTCTCGATCCGGCCGACTCGGTCATTGACGAATCGGACTGCTTCCGCCTTCAGCTCCCGGGCTTCGGGAAGACGCGAAACGTCATCGATGCAGATGCCGTCCTGTGTACAGGTCAAGCCGAGCAATTCGGGCGCGATGACCCGGACCGGCTTGAATGAGGCCCAGGCGACTACGGGCATGAGATGGAGAACTGCGACGATGAGTAGGAGCCTTCGAGTTCGCATGACGGGTACTTACTGTAATGACTGACGACAGAGTCGAGGCGTCTGCTGCAACGCCAAGTTAGACGTCGTCACGCCACAGGTGCCAACGGAAGGTGGATCTCGACAGCCTCGTACGGCACGAACACAGTATCCTCCTCTGTTCGTTCGATCAATCCAAGCTGCTCCAGCCGACCAACATCCGAATGAACGTTCGAGTAGTTTCGTTCAGCACCTTTTGCCAACGCGTAGACACTACAGGGGCCGATCTTTCGCAGCGTGTCGAGCAACTCAACCCGAGCGGGTGTTAGCTCATTCAGAAGAGAGCGTGCCGATTCGAAGCTGAGATAAAAATCAGGCTCCTCGCCTCGCGCCGAGGAGGCAAGCTGTCGCCGCGCGGCCTTCACCGCAGAGCCGCGCTTCGAAACTTCGATGATCGCTTTCATAGAGGACTCCAGGAGTCGACATCGCGCTCGAAGTCGTCGAGCAATTGGTCGATAGAGGTGAAGCTGTAGGGAGCCTCATTTCCCGCCACATGCCGATGATCGCCCTTGCCACGTTCGTTGTCGTAACGCACTCGCTCGCTTCCCGGCAACCCGTAGAACAGTCGATACTTGTACCGGTGTACACACGGGTGCAAGGGCTCGGGCACCTCCCAAACGACGACCTCTACGATCGATCCGTCGTCGCGAACCTCTTTGGAGCGCGCGAGCAGGGCGCGGCCTTCATATATTGCATGGTAGCAATATATTGCTCGCAGGTCTATTATCGCTCGCCGAGTCGTCTAACGCCTGAGCCGAACGGCCGGGTCGCCAGCGTCGGCTTGAATGAATTGCCAGGCGACACAACCCATCTCCGAGTCAGCGCGCGCGCCGGTAGTGCATGGCAACCGCGCCGCAGCGGAGCGGCTTCGCCGAGACCAGATCGAGCCGTCGCGTGCCAGGGAGCCCGCTCTGGTACAGGGTCGGGCCGT
>OEIU01001400.1_pt1 | contig 15754 bp, 13 predicted proteins | sample 1539221 | NCBI WGS metagenome assembly OEIU01 (sample SAMN03792071, study PRJEB22550) | activated sludge metagenome | feature: wastewater treatment plant; material: activated sludge; isolation source: Wastewater treatment plant of a petroleum refinery complex | place: Argentina: Zarate | collected...
CTGGGAATCCTGCCGTCGTGGGACCAGGCGAAGGCCTTTTACCGGTCGCTGTCGATGAAGGGAAGTTGAGCATGCGAGGGATTGTGCTCGCCGGCGGGTCCGGCACGAGGCTGTGGCCGATCACCAAAGGCATTTCGAAGCAGCTCATGCCGGTTTACGACAAGCCGATGATCTACTACCCGCTCTCCACGCTCATGCGCGCGGGCATCCGCGAGATTCTGGTGATTACGACTCCGGAAGATCAGGACCAGTTCGTGAGGCTGCTTGGCGATGGCAGCCAGTTGGGTATCGACCTGAGTTATGTCTCGCAGCCCAGCCCGGATGGGCTGGCTCAGGCGTTCATCCTTGGGGAGCAATTTATCGGTGACGAGAAGGTTGCGCTCGTCCTCGGTGACAATATCTTCCACGGTGTCGGGTTGGGGTCCAACCTGCGCAAGAACACGGACATTGACGGAGCCCTGATCTTTGCTCATCAGGTTGCGAATCCGGAAAGCTATGGCGTCGTCGAGTTCGACTCCGAGTTCCGTGCCCTCTCTATCGAAGAAAAGCCAGCGGCACCAAAAAGCCGGTATGCGGTCCCTGGCCTCTACTTCTACGACAATACCGTCGTAGAGGTCGCCAAATCGATCACGCCGAGCGCGCGCGGCGAACTCGAAATCTCAACAGTGAATGAGCGTTTTCTGGATCAGGGAAAACTCCAGGTGCAGGTTCTCGATCGCGGAACGGCATGGCTGGACACCGGCACGATCGAATCAATGATTCAGGCGACGGAATTCGTCAAGGTCGTTGAGCACCGTCAGGGCTACAAAATCGGGTGCGTAGAGGAGATCGCCTGGCGTGCTGGCTGGATCGATGATGCGGAACTCGAAGCTTTGGCGGCATCCTTGCTCAAGAGTGGATACGGGGAGTACCTGCGACGACTGCTAGTGGACCGTCCGTGACGAAGGTACTCATCCTCACGGGAGATCCGATTGGTGCGAAGATGGCCGGCCCGGCTATCCGCTCATGGAACATGGCACTGCAGCTTTCTCAGGAAAACGAGGTGATACTCGTTACGACGACAGTTCTTGAGGAAATCGCAGCACCGTTTGGGCTCCGACGGGTGAAGCCTGGCGAGAATCGGGCATTCGCCGAATTGGAGCGATGGGCTGACGTCATCGTGTTCCAGGGCCATGCCATGAATCAATTCGAAGCGTTGCGACACACGTCGAAGATAGTCGTCGTGGATATCTACGACCCCATGCACCTTGAGATGCTTGAGCAGGGCCGAGAGCTTCCGTTTGCGACGTGGGAGTTGCGGGTGTCGACTGCGACCAGCGTCCTCAATCAACAACTCACCCTTGGCGACTTCTTTTTGTGCTCCTCTGAGCGCCAGCGGCTCTTCTACCTCGGCCAGCTCGCCGCGCTTGGAAGGATAAACCCGAAGACTTACCAGAATGATCCTCATATGCGGAGCCTCATCGCCGTGGCGCCCTTCGGGCTAAGCGCAGAGCCGCCCCTCCATCGCAAGCCCGCGTTGCGCGGCGTTGTGCCTGGCATAGGAACTGAGGACAAGGTTCTCATTTGGGGTGGGGGTGTGTACAACTGGTTCGACCCGAAAACGCTTATCTCTGCGGTCGCCGAACTTGTCAGCCGTCGAGACAACGTGCGGTTATTCTTCCTCGGAACGAGGCATCCGGGAGTGGAAGAAATGGGCATCGTTCGAGAGTCGGTTGATCTTGCGCGTGAACTGGGGGTCCTGGACTCCGCGGTGTTCTTCAACGAGGACTGGGTAGATTTTGCCGAGCGTGCGAACTACCTCACCGAAGCGGATGCCGGCGTAAGCACACATCATTCGCACATCGAAACAACATTTTCGTTTCGCACACGCATTTTGGACTACCTGTGGGCGGGCCTTCCGATGGTCGTAACCGAGGGCGATACCTTCGCTGAACTGGTCGAGCATGAGGGATTGGGAATCGTCGTGCCCGCTGGGGACAGCGTAGTTCTCGCTGCGGCACTCGAAAGCATATTGTTTGACGACCAGCTAGTCGCCAGTTTCCGGGCGAACGTGGAAAGGGTGGCCGCAGACTTTCAGTGGGAAATGACACTGAGTAGCGTCGTGAAGTTTGTAAAGAATCCACATCACGCCGCTGATTTCACAGGGTCTCGGAATGATTCTCGCTCACGCCCTTTTGGGGTTCGCAAGCCCCATGGCGTTCGACACGACCTCTCGATGACATGGCATTATTTCAAACATTCTGGTCCTCGGGCTACTCTCACAAAACTAAGAAATCGTTTGCGTCGGCGCCGGTAGTCTCGCGGAGCGAATCCCTTATCACTTGAACTCCGCCTCATTCGGTCAAAGGTAGGATTGTAGCTTCACATGGCGGATACGAGTTGATGAGGGCAAATGACTGAGTCTGTGGGAACGAAGCGTGCGATGGTCACGGGAATTACGGGCCAGGACGGTTCGTACCTTGCGGAGCTGTTGCTCTCCAAGGGCTATGAGGTGCACGGGCTCATCCGTCGGGCATCGACATTCAACACTGAGCGCATCGACCACCTCTATCAGGACCCGCACGAGCCATCGGCCAGGCTCATCCTGCACTACGCGGATGTTTCGGATGCATCACGTCTGTCATCGTTGATGACGAGCATTGCGCCCCATGAGGTTTATCACCTCGCCGCCCAATCACATGTTCGTGTTTCTTTCGATGAACCGGAGTACACGGGAGATACGACCGGGCTCGGCACCATTCGGCTCCTGGAAGCAATCAGGCAAACACAGGTACCTGCACGCTTCTATCAGGCCTCGAGCTCCGAGATGTTCGGGGCTACGCCGCCTCCGCAGGGGGAAGACACCCCCTTCTATCCTCGGTCCCCCTATGCCGTCGCAAAGGTCTACGCCTACTGGGCAGCAAGAAATTATCGTGAGGCTTATGGCCTTTTCGCCGTGAATGGCATGCTCTTCAATCACGAAAGTCCACGTCGCGGAAAGACCTTCGTCACGCGCAAGATCACGACTGCCGTTGCGCGCATTAAGGCTGGGCTCCAAAAGGATCTCTACTTGGGGAACCTCGACGCCCGACGAGACTGGGGTTACGCACCAGAATATGTTGTGGCCATGTGGCAGATGCTTCAAGAAGACGTTCCGACTGATTACGTTGTTGCCACGGGTACAGACTACAGCGTTGAAGATTTTGTTCGATTTGCATTCGAACATGTCGGCTTGGAATGGCAGAAGTATGTGAAGACTGATGAGCGGTACTTGCGCCCAACTGAAGTTGATTCGCTCGTCGGTGATGCGTCAAAGGCATTTCGCGACTTCGGGTGGAAGGCGACGGTTCGTCCAGAGCAACTGGCACGGATCATGGTCGACCATGATCTGAAGGAGCTTGATGGCTATGTCGTCGACGTACCTGTGGTTGAGCCCTGGGTGGCGTAATGGCCTTGGCTTCCCCGAAGTGCGCGATTGTTGTACCCACTCTGGGCCAGAGGCCGGAGTTCCTTGAGAAGTCATTGGAGTCGATTCGCGCTGCCGGGCAGTGCCACCTTGTCATGGTTGCCCCCTCATCATTCGATGCGACACCATTACTGAAGAGTGGCCTGATTGATGTCAAGCTCGACGAGGTCGGGACGAGTCTCCCTGCGGCAATCAATCAGGGCTTTGGTTCGTTGCCCTCTGAAATCGAATTCATCTCGTGGCTGGGGGATGATGACGTGCTGGGGCCCAATGCAATTCAGATTGCGGAAGAATTTCTGGTCGCCCACCCACGCACCTCGTTGGTATACGGCCGTTGCGACTATATCGATGAGGTCGGAAACGTGGTCTGGACAAACAAATCGGGACGCTGGGCGGCTCCAGTCTTGCGAGTCGGTCCTGATCTGATTCCACAGCCCGGGTCAATGTTCAGGAGGGATTCCTTCGAGCGCGTCGGTGGGCTTCGCACTGACCTCGGCTGGGCATTCGATCTCGACTTGTTTATCAAACTGAGCAAGCACGGCAAGCTTTCCTACGTGCGCAAGACTCTTGCAGCATTCCGGTGGCATGCTGACTCACTGTCAGTTGGACAACGTGCCGACTCGGTGCGTGAAGCCAGCCAGGTTAGGCGGGAGAACCTCCCCGCGTGGCTGCGGCCCGTTTCGCTGTTGTGGGAAGGCCCGGTGCGACTGGCTACCTATCGCGCCGGCGGATTTGTCGGAAGGGGAAGTCAATGAACGACAACCGAGAGTTGGTCTACGTTGCCGGGCATCGTGGGCTTGCCGGATCGGCCATCGCCCGCGCGATCGAGAAGCGTGGCAAACAGGAATGGATTGGCCGGACTAGAGCCGAATTGGACTTGACCAATCGAGACGCAGTGTTCGAATTCATGAAAGAAACGAAGCCCGATGCGGTTGTCGTCGCTGCGGCAAAAGTTGGGGGAATTGGGGCGAACGACGCGTTCCCCGTGGAATTCCTCACTGAGAATCTTCAGATCCAGTCTAATCTGTTGGATGCTGCGCACGAGGTGGCGGTTCCTCACCTTCTCTTTCTTGGCTCCTCCTGCATTTACCCCAAGTTCGCAGACCAGCCAATCCACGAGTCCTCGCTACTTACTGGCCCCCTGGAGCCTACGAATGATGCCTATGCCATCGCGAAAATTGCGGGAATTCGACTGGTCGATGCTTATCGCAGCCAATATGGGCATCACTGGATTTCCGCAATGCCGACAAATCTTTATGGAATCGGCGACAACTTCGATCTCGAGTCCTCCCACGTTCTTCCTGCGTTAATCAGACGGTTTCACGAAGCTGCAGAATCCGGGGTTGCCAATGTCACGCTATGGGGTTCGGGCGTCGCGCTTCGCGAGTTTCTGTATGTTGACGATCTGGCCGATGCGTGCCTTTTCCTCCTGGAAAACTACGATGAATCGGGCCCAATCAATGTCGGGTTTGGCGAGGAGATCAGCGTCCGCGATCTCGCAACCAAAATCGCTGAGGTTGTCGGATACCGCGGGACCATTTCCTGGGATGGTTTGCATCCCGATGGAACCCCACGAAAGCTACTGGACTCAAGTCGTATCCGCGCTGCTGGGTGGGCACCCTCGGTTGGCCTCGCCGAGGGCATTCAGCTAACATTCGAGTGGTTCAAGGCGACTCAAACGCCGTCAGCGGGCCCTGCAAATTAGCCCATGTTCATCACCAAATCGGTCTGAGAGTTATGTACGCTGTCGTTCGCCTTGCGCTAGGTTTCATGACGCGCCGCGAACGGTTCAACTACTTCAGCCTCGTTGTCGTTCGGGCGCTGACCGGTTTCCTCGATGTCTTTGGGATCATGCTCATCGGATTCATTGGCAGCGTTGCGGCTATGCAAATTGGTAATGCGGGAAGTGAAGAGCCGACCAAACTGATGGGTCTGTCGATCCCTCGCCTGAGTAATGAGCAAATTCTCTGGCTCGTTGTCGGAGTTCTCGTGGTGTTCGTGGTTAAGGCACTCATCGCAGTTTTTCTGGCGAGGGCATTAGCGTTTTCTGTCGCCAAAGTGGAGGCGAGAAATGCGAAGATCATTGCCGAATTCCTGCTTCGTGGTTCGCTGGATGATGCCAAGCGTTATTCAAAGGCTGAGTTCCAGTACGCCATAACGACATCGACCTACGCGGCATTCACGGGAATACTCAATAACGTCGCGACGATTTTCACCGAGTCGTTCTTGCTGGTTGTGGTGGCTGGCGCGTTTTTTCTTGTCGACCCCGTTGCAGCGGTCTTTGCCCTGCTGTATTTCGGTGCAGTTGTCATCATCATTCAGGTGGTTATTGGGCGAAGCCTCAAGCTTGCTGGCCAGGATGCCGCAGTCGGGTCTGTCGACACCATCAATGCCGTCAGCGACACGGTTGATACGTTTCGTGAGATATCCGTGATTGCCAAGCAGGATTTGTTCATCGACAGGATTTACAAGTCGCGAATGCGTTTAGCAAAAAGCGGCGCGGTGATCACCTATCTTGGCGCGATGCCCCGGTATGTCGTTGAAACCGCACTGATTCTTGGCGTCGTGATTTTTGTTGGACAACAATTCTTCTCCGGTCAGCTCGCGACCGGCATTGCGACCGTTGGTGTGTTCCTGACTGGCGGTGTGCGCATTATGGCGTCCCTGCTTCCTCTCCAGGCTTCGGCAGCGTCGATAAAGCAAAATGTCGAAATCGGGGCCCTTTCTCAGGACATTCTCCTGCGCTCCAGAATCCGGGGTGAAGTCGACGTACCCAAGAACGTCGAGGACAACCGGCCGGTTGCTTTCTCGCTCGACCGCAGCGACGGGCTGCCAATTTCCATTGACAAGGCGTCGTTTCGATATCCGGGCGACGATCACGACACACTCCACGACGTGACCCTCAACGTGGAGCCGGGTGCTCACGTCGCGGTAATTGGGCCATCTGGAGCAGGGAAAACGACCTTGGTCGACCTCACCCTGGGGCTCATCCTCCCGTCCTCGGGATCTGTCACGCTGGGTGGGATTGAACCCAACGAGCTTCGCAAGATAGTGCCAGGCGCGGTGGCGTATGTTCCGCAACGTCCTGGACTCGTTTCGGGGACTATCGCCGAGAACATCGCCCTTGGCATTGAAATTCAGGACATTGACCACACTTTGCTCAACGAGGTCATTGACTCTGCATTTCTGCGCGATTTCATGGATTCACTACCGGATGGTGCGTCAACTTCTGTCGGGAAACAAGCAGATGCCCTGAGCGGTGGGCAAATTCAGCGAATTGGATTGGCCAGAGCGCTATATTCCCGGCCCCGCCTGTTAATACTCGATGAAGCGACAAGTGGACTTGACGCGGGTTCCGAGGCGTTCATCTCCGAAAGCCTTGCGAAGTTGAAGAACAGCGTGACAGTTGTAATTATTGCCCATCGGTTATCCACAGTGCAGCATTCCGATGTTGTCCACGTTGTCGAGGGAGGGCGAATTACAGCTTCGGGAGACTTCAAGTCCTTGCGGAAGTCGGTACCAATGGTCGCCGAGTATGTGAAACTCATGTCATTCGACCACGAGTGAAGGAACAGTGATGAAGACTCTTATTGCCATCCCTGCCTTTAACGAGGAGGAGTCGATCAGCGCTGTCTTGGAGGATCTTGCGCGCCACCACCCACTTGACCATGTGATCGTCATCGACGATGGCTCCAGGGACTCCACCTCGCAGATCGCCAGGAATGCGGGCGTTCGAGTTATTCGGCACCCGATCAACCTTGGTGTTGGCGCTGCGATGGGAACGGCTTTCATTTTTGCCGCCAAACATGGTTACGAAGCACTCGTTCAGCTGGACGCGGACGGGCAGCATCGACCAGAGTTTCTCAGCGTTCTGCTTGAACAGGTTGGGGTTGCCGATGTCATCGTCGGAAGTCGCTTTGCTGGCGGAGGAAAGTTCAAGACCACTTTTGCGAGAAGAGGCGCCCAGCGGGCCATCTCGTGGGTCGTGTCCAGTTACGCACGAACCCACCTTACCGATGTGACTTCGGGGTTTAGAGTTGCCGGCCCGCGGGCGATTGAGCTGTTTTCGCGGCATTACCCCGTTGAATGGTTGGGGGACACCGTCGAGTCGATCATTCTTGCCTCGCGGCAAGGGCTCACGGTCAGGGAAGTTTCTGTGACCATGAACGAGCGGGCCGGTGGTCTCCCGTCTCAGTCGATTCTGAAAGCTGCAATGTACACGGGTCGGATCTTTCTGATCCTGGTCCTCGCCGCATTTAGGAGCGCACCGCCGAGTGTGATCAACCGAAAGAAAGTGGTCAAGTCAAAATGAGTCCTCAAATTCTTTCCATCATTCTTTCCGTCATCATGTTCCTCATCGTTCTCGCACTCCTACGGTTCTACTTTCTGCCGGAAAAGTACGCCGTGATATGGCTGGTTGCCGCGGTGGCTGCCATTGTGCTCTCGGTATTTCCCGGCATATTGGATGCCATATCCGGCTTTTTTGGGATATCACAGCCCGTCAACCTGCTGTTTGTCGCCGGGTTCTTTATCGTGCTCCTGTTGCTTATGCAATTGAGCCTGGAGCTGGCACGCACGCGAGATGAACTAAGAAAGGTAGTGCAGCAAGTCGCTCTCGAGCTGGAGGAGAAGTCGGAGCACAATTGCAAGTGAGCAAATTCTCGGGGTTTCGACTGTTCTACCTGGCGCCGGCACTTGCCCTGATTGCGCTCACCGCATGGTCCTTTGCGTCACCTATGGGGTCCAGCCCAGACGACGATTTTCACCTTGCCAGCATCTGGTGTGCGGGCGGCGCCAAACCTGGTGAATGCAAATTGGGAACTGAGAACAACAACAGGTATGTACCCGAAGCGCTTCACTATGCGCCGTGCTTCGCGATGCGACCGACGGAGAGTGCGAAGTGTCAGACCGAATTCGACCTGAATTCAAACGCTATGGTGCTTACCGATCGCGGCAGCTTCGCGAACAATTATCCGCCGATGTACTACTCGGCAATGAACCTATTTGTGGGTAGCAACATCCTTGCCTCTGTCTTGGTGATGCGTATCATCAATGCACTCTTGTTCGTCGGTGTGACGTGGTTGTTGTATTGGCTGCTACCCATTGAACGACGATCGACCTTGATCTGGGCGTGGCTGATCACCACGGTACCTCTGGGCTTATTCCTCATCGCATCGAACAACCCGAGCGCCTGGGCGCTGATCGGAGTCGGTTCGGCATGGTTGGCACTCTTGGGGTACTTCGAGTCCTCTGGCAGACGAAAGGTCGCACTGGGAGCCATTTTTGCCGCCACGGCGATCATGGCGGCAGGTTCTCGTGGCGACGCCGGAATCTACGTGGTGCTCAGCGTCATCGCAGTCGGAATTCTGACCTTTCGGCGGGACAAGGGCTACTTCGTGAGCGCAATTCTTCCCTTAATCATGTCCGCCATCGCCATCCTGTTTTTCTTGTCCTCCCAGCAATCGTCTGTCGTATCGTCGGGTTTGGGTTCGGGCACCGGTTCGGCAGCTGCGGGTCAGCTGACTGGATTTGCGCTGATCGCATACAACTTGCTGAGTGTCCAGTCGTTGTGGACCGGGGCCTTCGGGGGAGCTGGCCTGGGTTGGCTTGACACAACGATGCCGGCGATCGTTGAAGTGAGCGCCGTTGCAACCTTTGTCGCCGTCGCCTTCGTTGGCCTTTCCCGAACATCGTGGCGAAAGACTCTCGTCGTCGTCGCGGCAGCCCTGACGCTGTGGATTCTTCCCACTTATGTCCTTGTAAAGGGCGGCAATGTGGTCCCGGAGAATGTGCAACCGCGGTACCTCCTGCCTCTCATCGTCGTTTTCGCCGGACTCGCCATGTTCTCCGTAGCGAAGGCGCGTCTAAAATTTTCGAGAATACAGGTGGTCTTCATCATATTGAGTCTGTCGATCGCGCAGGCTGTAGCGTTGCAGATCAACATGCGCAGATACATCACCGGGATCGATAAGCAAGGGTGGAACCTGGACGCGAACATCGAATGGTGGTGGGACATCCCGTTCTCACCCATGTTTGTGTGGATAGTCGGTTCGGTGGCGTTTGCGGCACTCGTGACTGTCACAGTTAGGGAGTTGACCAGGACACATGAACTCGCCTGAGAAGATTCCCTTCAATGACCTCTCGCGGGCTCCAAAAGAGATCCGGGATGAAATAAATGCCGCCATCGCAAAAGTGATCGCGAGCGGCTGGTATGTCATGGGTCCGGAGCATGCCGCCTTCGAGCAAGAGCTCGCTGATTTTGTTGATGCTCGTGAGGCCGTATTGCTCGGCAACGGGACTGATGCACTTGAACTCGCGCTGGCGGCCGTCGGAGTGGCGAATGGTGACGGCGTCGTGACCGTTGCCAACGCTGGTGGCTACACCACGGTGGCGGCCAGGTTACTGGGGGCACGATTGGAGTACAGTGATGTGGATCCAATCTCGCTCCAGATGACGGCAGCGACGTTTGGCGAAACCCTGAAGCGATTGGGAACGAAGCCAAAAGCTGTTGTCGTTACCCACCTGTTCGGAACGATGGCTCCTGTGGAGCAGATAGCGGGCATTGCTCGAGGGCAGGGAATAGCGGTGGTCGAAGATTGTGCCCAAGCTCTCGGAGCTCGCGACGGCGGCAAGGCGGCAGGCACGTTTGGCGACATCGCGACCACGAGCTTTTACCCCACGAAGAATCTAGGAGCTCTGGGGGATGGGGGAGCTGTGTTTACCAATAATTCCGAGCTTGCTGATTCCGTGCGAAAGATGCGTCAGTATGGCTGGGGCACCAAGTACCGCATCGTGCATGACCACGGCCGCAATAGTCGTATGGACGAATTGCAGGCGGCAATCCTGCGGGTCAAACTTCCACATCTCGATTCGTATAATGAGCGACGTCGCCACATTCACGAACGCTACGAACAAGCAGGTTCAATGAATTTGCGGGTGGTCGGAACCGCCTCCGAATCGAGTATTTCCCATCTCGCGGTACTGGCATCTACGGATCGAGATGAAGTGAGAGCCAAATTCACCGAGTGGGGTATCGGTACCGATGTTCACTATCCGGTCCCGGATCACCTTCAGCAGTTTCCATCACGCCCGCCGGAGCGACTGTCGCTGCCGGCGACTGAGCAGGCGGCCAAAACCATATTCTCCGTTCCAATTTTCCCGGAGTTGACGGATTCAGAGGTTGATCGGATCTGCGTGGTAATTCAGCACATAGGCGGCCAATGATGCGAGTTGGGCCTGGCAATGTCGGTGGCGTAAAGCTCATTGAACTTAATGAGATCGTGGGGGATAACGGTACTGTCATTGTCGGTGAGGTGCCAGATTCTCTCCCCTTCACGGCACAAAGAATCTTCACTCTTCACGATGTACCGGCAACGGAAGCCCGGGGTATTCACGCCCATAGAAAGTGCGAGCAGTTCCTTGTGTGTGTGCGTGGTTCGGTTACGGCACTTGTTGATGACGGGAGCCGACAGCAGGAATTCGTGCTTGATCGCCCTTCTATTGGCCTTTACATGCCAGCGCTCATCTGGGGCACTCAACACCATTACTCATCAGACGCGCTTCTCGTCGTCCTTGCGTCGGACCCTTACGACGCTGATGATTACATTCACGACTATGCAGAATTCCGTAGCCTAAGCGTTAGTCGGTGGCAGTGATCAAGAGCACGTTGCTTTGGATCGCTAACACAGCTTCAAAGAGGGCTAGTTACGGAGTAGCGTTCCTCATTATCGTCACGGCAACCGTCGTGGTCTCCGTCAATGCGATCCCCATCAAAGCAACTCCCGACGGCATACTCTACGTTGCCAGTGCGAAGGCACTATTCAAGGGCGAATTTTCTACTTATTACGCATTGTTCCGGGAACCGGGCTACCCATTCCTTCTCACCGTCCTGCACCTGTTCGGCAGCAGCGGGCTGCTGGTGATTGCGGTACAAGCGACTTTCCTGGGCTCCTCTGCATTCATCGCACTCTATTGCGTGAGAAAAATTCTGCGACAGGATCACGTCACAGTATTCCAGGTGGTTCTGACCGTACTCCTGACGCTTAATCCAATGTTTTTGATTTACAGCGCGCTAGTTCTTCAACAGGCCTTGTTTACGCTTCAACTGGCGCTGAGTGTGCTCGGGATATTTTGGGCACTTCACCGTCCAGCTTGGTTGCCGCGTCCGGTACTGCTTGTCCTGATCATTGTCAATTACTTTGTAGAAATCTGGACGTCGATCGGTTGGCTGTACCTCGGCTTGGTTCCTGTCACAGCCGCCGTCGCGCTTGTCCTGTGGCCATCACTACCAGCAAAGCTAAGGGAAGCCGCATCATGGACCCGCAAAGTGTTGCGTGCAGTCCTGATTGCAGTCGGAATGCTTGTCCTGTTCGCTCTGGTCTATCTAGCCGGGTCACAGGTTTACGCAGGATGGCAAGCGGTGAAGGCGCCCGTCGCGCACAGCTCACCGCGGCTTGATGCGGTAATTCAACCTTTGGACAGCGTCCCGCGTATCCCGACGGTGCAGGAAATGACAGCTCGAATGTTTGCCCTCATGCATATGGGAACGATCGATCCATACGTCCATGAAAACGATCTGTTTCTGACTGATTTGGCGATTCCCGATCTGTGGGCGGCGCAGTGGGACACGGCCTATCAGGATGAACCATACTCGTCCTATGCAGTAGGGTTCATATCCATCTCGAATCCGTCGCCTATTTTCCACTACCTCTTTGCCAAGGTATCGATATGGGCGTCACCGCTCTACAACGCCGCGTTTCTGGGGTTTCTTCTGGCCTACTTTCTGTCTGCTGTGAGACGAAGGTGGACACTGCTGTTGTTGCTTTCCATGCCACTGGCGTTCCTGGCGGTTTATGCAGCCTCGAATTCGCCCATTGATCGCTACGGTATTCCTACATATCCGTGGGCTGTGGCGGGGTTTGGCGTGTTACTCACGTGGCTTGGGCAGTTTCTCGCGAAAACACGAATGGCCGAAATGCTCCACAGTGCCATCCGGGGGGAGCGCGACAAACAGAACTAGCGCTGAGAAAGCTGACGGACCGAGATGGCATTGCCTGTTGCGATCGTCACGATATCCAGAGTTCGTTTGCGAGTGCGGCTGAAGATCCCCCGCCATCCACGGCCTCGTGAGCTCGTTTGCCTTGGCTCCATGGCGGCGAGAACTGCGGTGTGCGCGGATTCCAATCGCTTGAGGTAAGGCTCATAAACATGCTTTCGAAGCGTCGAATTCAATCTCGCACCGTAGACGAGTTGGCCGGTCACATACCAGCCGCCCACCCGGCGAAGCCCATGGAAGTGGAAAAATATGAGCGGGTCGGTTCCGTCGATGACGATACCTGTCTTGGTGTCGTGGGCGAGCTTTCGCCCCTTCGTGTTCCAGGGTGCGAGGTTAAACCCGAGTGACTCGAGTACTCGAACTCCCTCAAACTGCGGAAATGAGTCGAGGTAGCCCTGGTCCGCGTACTTACCGGCTTCCGGTCGGTCGTAACACCACTCAAGGCAACGCGCCGCCCACCATTCGAGGCACGCGTGCCCTGCCTTGTCGGCCCGGAACCCGACCCAACCCACGTTGAATCGCCCATACTTTGCGAGCTTGTTCGCGACCAGGTCAGGGTAACGATGCTCGATGATGCCGACTGAGCCGTCGCCCAATGCATCGAGTACAAGTTCCGGATCATCGAAAAAGTAAAGGTCGGCGTCCAAATAGATTATTGTCGTCGACGGATCCGAATACTTCCCCATGACATACCGGGTCAGTTGTGGGGTGCACGTGAAGTAATACTCCATAACCGAGCGGCTCGCCCGCAATGGCGCAAGGGCTGGCTCGGCACTCTCAAGGTCCTTGACCGTCACCACCTGCACATTGTGAATTGGTGTCTCGCTAAAGTACGAGGCCACGCCGTCGTCAAGTGCGAGTACCCATACGGGTGAGTCATCGCCATGTTTGCGGAGCGATTCGATGAGCGCAATGCCCCGCGGCAAGTAGCCACTGTCGAAGTACGTGCAATATGCGCGAAGTATGGGCATTCTGTGCTTTCTGGCGGTCGGAGAAGGTAGGGATGGAATCCGATCTAGAGGCGCGCCACGTTCTTTCCCGTAAACCTGCCAGTCGCGTCAAGCACTGGAGTTCCAGATTGAACTATCGGTGCCGTTTCATCCACATACGACTTGTGCGCCTGCACAATGATGATGGCATCGGCGGCAGAACAGGCCGCAGCCAGATCGGTTGCTTCATCAATCGGCTCGCCATCAACCGTCCAATTCGAAACAAAGGGGTCGTGATACTGCAGAACGCAACCCATTGCGAGCAGCTTCTTCGCCAGCGGAACGGCCGGCGACTCTCTGCGGTCAGAAATATTCGCCTTGTAGGCAACCCCCAACAGGAGCACTTTGGATCCTCGTGCTGACTTGTATTGGTCGTTCAGCATGTCCTGAAGGCGCTGGCTCACAAACGTCGGCATGCTCTGGTTGACTTCCTCGGCAAGTTCGACGAAACGGAACGGACGATTCAGATCTGTCCGCACTTTGTACGCGAGATAGTTGGGGTCTATCGGGATGCAGTGGCCGCCGACACCCGCGCTGGGAGAAAACGACTGGAAGCCGAAAGGCTTGGTCTTTGCAAGGCGAACGACATCCCAAATGTCAATTCCCATGGCGTGGCAGAACTGGGCCATTTCGTTCACGAGAGCGATATTGACGTGCCGGTAGGTGTTCTCAAGAAGCTTCGCGGTTTCGGCCTCCCGTGGTCCGCGCGCGGTTACCACTTCGGAAACGAACTGACTGTAGAACGCGGTCGCGTTCGCCGTGCACTGCTCCGTGACTCCTCCGACAATCTTGGGAGTGTTCGTGATCGTGTACTTTTCGTTGCCCGGGTCGATGCGCTCAGGCGAGAAGGCGAGAAAGAAATCCTTGCCACACACCCGACCGCCTTCTTCGAGTAGGGGTTTCAGGATCTCGTCCGTTGTGCCGGGGTACGTTGTCGATTCCAGCACAACGGTGGTGCCGGGTGTCAGGTTTACCGCAATCGACTTGGTCGCAGAAATTATCGCTGCGAGGTCCGGACGACCCGCCTTGTCGAGCGGTGTTGGAACGCAAATGACGACTATGTCTGCCCCGGCAATTTCAGCCGGATCGTTCGTGGCTCGAAAGCCGCTGGCGAGCAGACTCGCAATATCGGCGTCGCTTAGGTCATCGATGTGGCTCTTTCCTGATGCCAGACCGTCAACTGTTCGCGGATTCACGTCAAATCCGACGACATCGATTCCTGCGTGAGAAGCGGCGTTTGCGAGAGGGAGCCCAACATAGCCCAGTCCGACGATAACTGCTCTCAAGGCCGTATCCTTAGGTCGTCCAGCAAATAACCGGCTGCAGGTTTGTCGCTCGGTGCCTTTCTAGACTACCGATTCCAAGGAAACTCGTGCGCCAAACCCCGTTGCTCATCCTGGCTTACAACCGCCCCGACAAAGTTCGTAATCTCATTGAACGGCTACGACCACTTTCGCCTCACCAGATCATGGTGGCTGTTGACGGCCCCAAGCCCGGCAATGAGGTTGATGCGAAAAATGTCGCGGCCGTCCAAGCAGCGATCGGTGAGATCGACTGGACGGATAACATCGCGGTGCGGTTTCGGCCGAGCAATCTCGGCCTTCGCGCTGCGGTGGTCGATGCGGTGAGTTGGGCGATCAGCAAGCATGGACAGGCTGTCGTCATGGAGGAAGACGTTTTACCTGGGCCGGACTTTCTTCCCTACGCAGAACACATGCTCGATCACTATCGCGCGGAGGAAAGAATTGCCCACATCTCCGGCTACAACGTCGTACCGCCTACCGTGCTGTCCAACACAAACGAATCCAGCCGACTCACTATCTACCCTGAGTCCATCGCGTGGGCGACCTGGGATCGGGCTTGGAAGTTCTACGATGATGACCTCACTTGGGCCATGAATTGTGACACGAGTGAATTGGCGAGTGTCACTGGGAGCACGGCATCAGCATTGAGGTGGAAGCTCAATTTTGCCGACGCGAAGGCAGGTCGGATTTCGACCTGGGCCTATCGCTGGATCGCGAGCATGTGGTCGCAGCGAAGCCTCACGTTATCGCCGAATGTCAATTTGGTCACGTATGCGGGCCGCGACGAGGGCACCCACACCACAATGAAGTCGCCGTGGGACGAGTTGCCGCTCTTCGAAGGCAAACGAGGAGCCATTCTGGATCCGACAGCGCACCTCGATGAAGCAGCCGATGATTGGGTCAACCGGACCGTCTTCGGCGGCACTGCGAGTGGCGTGACGAAGGGAGCCGCGATTTCCGC
>OEIU01001401.1_pt1 | contig 15749 bp, 13 predicted proteins | sample 1539221 | NCBI WGS metagenome assembly OEIU01 (sample SAMN03792071, study PRJEB22550) | activated sludge metagenome | feature: wastewater treatment plant; material: activated sludge; isolation source: Wastewater treatment plant of a petroleum refinery complex | place: Argentina: Zarate | collected...
GCCCCCAGGGGGGGGGCGCGGCCGGGCGCTGCCAAAAACCCCCCCCCCCCCCCCCCCCCCACGGGAGTCCCCCCGCCGCAATGAGGCACAAGCCCGCGCCGAGGGCGAGCTTCAGGCCCGCCCGACCCGCCGGCCGGGCCTCCTCCATCGGCATGGCTTCGATCCGCTCCACGGCTCCCCTCCGCCCGGACCTCGTCCCGAGGCCCGCGGCGATTCCTAGATAGCGTCCCTTCGCACTCCCCTCCAGAGCGCGGCGGGCCGCATCGATCCGCCCTTGCTGCCGTCCGGAGGAGCGGGCACCATGACCGGGACGAAAAGCCGCGCAGGTGTCGCGCAAGTGCTGCGCCGCGACGGCTTCGAGGAACGCCCGTGTCATCGCTCGTTCTCGCCATCGACCAGGGCACGACCTCGACCCGCGCCATCCTGTTCCGGGCCGACACCACCGTCGCGGCGATCGCGCAGGAGGAATTCGCCCAGCATTTTCCCGCCTCCGGCTGGGTCGAGCACGAGGCGGAGGATCTTCTCGCCACCACGCTCTCGACCTGCCGCGCCGCCATGGCGAAGGCCGGCGCCTCGGCGGCGCAGATCGCCGGGATCGGCATCACCAACCAGCGCGAGACGGCAATCGTCTGGGACCGGCGGAGCGGACGGGCCATCCACCGCGCCATCGTCTGGCAGGACCGGCGCACCGCCGATCTCTGCGCCCGGCTGAAGGCGGAAGGCGCCGAGGACCTCGTGACGCGCCGGACGGGTCTCCTGGTCGATCCCTATTTCTCCGGCACCAAGGTCGCCTGGATCCTCGACAACGTGCCCGGGGCGCGGACGCGGGCGGAGCGGGGCGAGCTGGCCTTCGGCACGGTGGACAGCTGGCTGCTCTGGCGCCTGACGGGCGGGCGCGTCCACCGCACCGACGCGACCAATGCCAGCCGCACCATGCTCTTCGACATCCATCGCGGGGCCTGGGACGAGGATTTGCTGCGGCTCCTGCGCGTGCCGGCCGCGATCCTGCCCGAGGTGGCCGATTGCTCGGGCGATTTCGGCACGACGGAGGCGTCGCTGCTCGGCGGCCCGATCGCCGTCCGCGGCATGGCGGGCGACCAGCAGGCGGCCATGGTCGGCCAGGCCTGCTTCTCGCCGGGCATGGTGAAATCGACCTACGGCACCGGCTGCTTCGCCCTGGTGAATACGGGCGGGACGGCGGTGCCCTCGCGCTCGCGGCTGCTCACGACGATCGCCTACCAGCTCGGCGGCCGGCGGAGCTATGCGCTCGAAGGCTCGATCTTCGTCGCCGGCGCGGCGGTGCAATGGCTCCGCGACGGGCTCGGGCTGATCGACCGGGCCGACCAGTCCGGCTCCCTCGCGGAAGGGGCCGATCCGGGCCAGGACGTGGTGCTCGTCCCCGCCTTCGTCGGGCTCGGCGCGCCCTATTGGCGGCCGGAGGCGCGCGGGGCGCTGTTCGGCCTCACCCGCGCCACCGGCCCGCGGGAACTGGCGCGGGCGGCGCTGGAGAGCGTCTGCTTCCAGACCGCGGACCTCCTCGAGGCGATGCGGGCCGATTGGCCGGAGGCCGGGGCGCACCGGCCCGTCCTGCGCGTCGACGGCGGCATGATCGCCTCGGCCTGGACCATGCAGCGCCTCGCCGACATCCTGGGGGCGCCCGTGGACCGTCCCGAGGTGGCGGAGACGACCGCACTCGGCGCCGCCTATCTGGCGGGCCTCGCCGCGGGCCTCTATCCCGATCCCGAGCGTTTCGCCGATCGCTGGCGGCTGGAGCGCCGCTTCACGCCCGCCATGGCGCCGGCCGAGCGCGAGGCGCGCCTCGCGAGCTGGCGGCGGGCAGTGGAGAGCCTGCTCGGGCCTGCGACCGCGCCTTGACGTCGCGCGCGGCATTTGCCCTTCCTCGCCGCATGACGACCTTCCTCACGCGCGACCTCAGGGATTCCATCCGCACCATCGCGGATTATCCGAAGCCCGGCATCATGTTCCGGGACATCACGACCCTGCTCGGCGACGCCCGCGCCTTCCGCCGGGCGGTGGACGAGCTGGTCCATCCCTATGCGGGGGGCAAGGTGGACAAGGTGGCGGGGATCGAGGCGCGGGGTTTCATCCTCGGCGGCGCGGTGGCGCACCAGCTTTCGGCCGGCTTCGTGCCGATCCGCAAGAAGGGCAAGCTGCCGCATGAGACGGTCCGGGTCTCCTACCTCCTCGAATACGGCGAGGACGAGATGGAGATGCATGCCGATGCCCTGGTGAGGGGCGAGCGCGTCATCCTCGTTGACGACCTGATCGCGACCGGCGGCACGGCGCTCGGCGCCGTCGACCTGCTGCGGCGCCTCGGCGCGGAGGTGGTGGCGGCCTGTTTCGTGATCGACCTGCCCGATCTCGGCGGCGCCGCGAAATTGCGGGCGGCGGGCGTCGAGGTCCGCACGCTCGTCGCCTTCGAGGGGCATTGAGGAACCCATGGATTCCACGATCCCGAGATGAACATCGCAGGACGGCCCACTCGCACCATCCGGCCCGCCGCCGACGGGGCGGCTGTCGAGGTGATCGACCAGACGCGGCTTCCGCACGAGGTCGCGACGCTGCGGCTCGCGGGCCTCGTCGAGGCGGCGGCCGCGATTCGCACCATGGTGGTGCGCGGCGCCCCGCTCATCGGCGTGACGGCGGCCTATGGGATCGCGCTCGCCATGGGCGAGGACGCCTCGGATGCGGGTCTCGCGCGCGCGGTCGCGACGCTGGCCGCGACGCGGCCGACCGCCGTGAACCTGCGCTGGGCGCTCGACCGCATGGCAGCCGCCCTGCGGGAGCTTCCCCCGGGCGAGCGCCGCGAGGCCGCCTGGCGCCTCGCCGGGGAGATGGCGGAGGAGGATGTCGAGACCTGCCGGGCCATCGGCCGGCACGGCGCGGTGCTGATCGGCGACGCGCATCGGCGCACGGGCCGGGCTGTCAATGTCCTTACCCATTGCAATGCCGGCTGGCTGGCCACGGTCGATTGGGGAACCGCCCTCGCGCCGGTCTATGCGGCGCATGATGCGGGGGTGCCGGTCCATGTCTGGGTGGACGAGACCCGTCCGCGCAACCAGGGGGCGGCGCTGACGGCCTTCGAACTGGGCCAGCACGGGGTGCCGCACACGATCGTCGCGGACAATGCGGGCGGCCATCTCATGCAGCACGGCCGGGTCGATCTGTGCATCGTCGGCTCGGACCGCACCACGGCGACGGGCGACGTCGCCAACAAGATCGGCACCTATTTGAAGGCTCTGGCCGCGCGCGACAACGGGGTCCCTTTCTATGCCGCCCTGCCGGGCTCCACGATCGACTGGAGCCTCGAGGACGGAGTCGCGCAGATCCCCATCGAGGAGCGCGACGCGCGGGAGGTCACGCATATCACCGGACGGGGGGAGGACGGCTCCCTCGTGACGGTCGCGGTCGCCGCGCCCGGCAGCCCGGCCGCGAATCCCGCCTTCGACGTGACGCCGGCCCGGCTCGTGACGGGCCTCGTCACCGAGCGCGGCATCGCGCCAGCGAGCCGGGAGGGTCTCGCGGCGCTGTTCCCGGAGGCCCGGGGCGCCTGAACCCGGATCGGGGCGGGGAGCTTATCCGCCCTTGCCTTGCGCCATGAACCTCCCGCCGCGGAACTCGAAGACGAGTTCTCCGTGCTGGTTGTGGCCCGTATTGCGGCTGAAGACGAGGCCCCAGCCCGGCCGGGAGGCGGAGACGCGCTTCTCGACCGGCTCGGTCGCGAAATGGATGGTATCGCCGGCGAAGACCGGGCGCCGCCATTTGAGGTCGCGGAAGCCGGGCGACACCCCCCAGGCGGGGGGTGGCCGTCCGGGGGCTTCCCCCGCGCGGCCCCCGGCCCCGCCATGGGCGACGAGCCTGCTCATCCAGGCCGAGGCCGTGTGCCAGCCGGAGGCGGCGAGGGCGCCGAAGGGGCCGCGCGCCGCCGCCTCGGCATCGACGTGGAAAGGCTGCGGGTCGAAGTCGCGCGCGAAGGCGACCACCTCCCCGGCGCCGAAATGATGCGAGCCGAGATGTGAGACGCGGCCGATCTCGACCGCGTCGAAATCGGCCGGCTCGTCCTCGGGACGGGCGGGCGGCGGGGCATAGGGGAGCGCCCGGGGCGAGGACGCGGCCGGCTCGGCCGGGCCGGGTGCGGCGCCGCGCCGCGAGAGGAGGACCCAATGGGTCTGCGACAGGACGGGCCGGCCGTCGCCGTCGAGGGTCTCGAGCCCGAAGCGCACGAGGCCCCGATCGGGCCGGCTCCGCGAGGCCCGCGAATCGAGGATCGTCTCGCGCACCGACAGGCGGTCGCCCGCCGCGACGGGGAGGAGCCATTTCACCTCCTCGATGCCCGGCGCGCCGAGGCCGGCCGCGCGCAGCATGGTGCCGTCGCAATACATGCGCATCTGGAGCCCGGCCGTGTACCAGCCGGAGGCGATCAGGCGGCCGACGGGCGATGTCTTCGCCGCCGCCTCGTCGACATGGAAGGGCTGCGCGTCATAGGTCCTGGCGAAGGCGACCATCGCATCGCGGTCGACGAGATGGTCCCCATAGGCGCGGACGGAGCCCGGCTCGAAATCCTCGAAATACAGCTCGGGCATCACGTGTTCTCTCTTTGGGCCGAACCGCGAGCGAACCCGATCGGGATGGCCGGGACAAGCCCGGCCATGACAAGCGTCACGCGACCCGGACGCAGATCTTCCGCGTCATGGCCGGGCTTGTCCCGGCCATCCCGATCCGGTCGCAGGAAGCCCGGCCCTCAATTCGCGAAGCGGAAATGCATCACGTCGCCGTCGGCAACGTGATAGTCCTTTCCCTCGAGCCGCAGCTTGCCGGCATCGCGGGCGCCGGCCTCGCCCTTGAGCGTGACGTAATCCTCGCAGCCGATCGTCTCGGCGCGGATGAAGCCCTTCTCGAAATCGCTGTGGATCACGCCCGCCGCCTGGGGCGCCCGGGTGCCCCTGGCGATGGTCCAGGCGCGCGCCTCCTTCGGGCCGACCGTGAAATAGGTGATGAGGCCGAGCAGCGCATAGCCGGCCCGGATGACCCGGTTCAGCCCGGGCTCCTCGAGGCCCACCGCCTCCAGGAACTCGCTCTGCTCGCCGGGCGGCAGGAGCGCGATCTCGCTCTCGATCCGGGCCGAGACCACGACCGCCCGGTTGCCCTCGCTCGCGGCGAAGTCCACGACCTTCTCCGAGAAGGCGTTGCCCTTGTCGGCCGCCGCCTCCTCGACGTTGCAGACATAGAGGACGGGCTTCGAGGACAGGAGGCCGAGCTGGGAGAAGAGCCTCTCCTCCTCCGGCTTCCTCTCGACGAGCCGGGCGGGCCGGCCCTCGCGCAGGAGGGGCAGGCAGCGCTGGACGAGATCCAGAGTTTCCTTCGCCTCCTTGTCGCTGCCCTTGGCCTTCTTCTCCAGCGCGACGACGCGGCGCTCCAGGCTGTCGAGATCGGCCAGCATCAGCTCGGTCTCGATCACCTCGATATCGGCCAGGGGATCGATCTGGCCCGAGACATGGGTGATGTCGCCGTCCTCGAAGCAGCGCACCACATGGGCGATGGCGTCCACCTCCCGGATATTGGCCAGAAACTGGTTGCCGAGGCCCTCGCCCTTGGAGGCCCCCTTCACCAGCCCGGCAATGTCGACGAAGGTCAGGCGCGTCGGGATGATCTCCTTCGAGCCGGCGATGGCCGCGAGCTTGTCCAGCCGCTCGTCCGGCACGCCGACCTCGCCCACATTCGGCTCGATCGTGCAGAAGGGATAATTCGCCGCCTGCGCGGCCGCCGTCTGCGTCAGCGCGTTGAAGAGCGTGGACTTGCCGACATTCGGCAGGCCCACGATGCCGCATTTGAAACCCATGATGGAACCCGATGCTGAGACCTGCCGGAGGGCAGGGTCCGGCCGAAGGCCGGACGGTGAGTCAGGGAAGGGCGAAGCGCTGTCAATCGGCGCACTTCACCCGGTCACCTTGTCGCCCGGCCTCTTCACCTCGCCCCAGCCGCGCGCCTCCATCGCGAGATGGATTTTGTTCTGGAAGCTGGCGTCATCCCCGCGGGCGAGAAGCGGCGAGGCGTCGGCGACCGCCCGCGTCAGGTCCTCGACCCACGGCTCCTCGGCCTTGGCGAAGTCACGCAGGACATAGCCGTGGACGAGGTCCTTGTGGCCGGGATGGCCGATGCCGAGGCGCACGCGCCGGTAGTCGTTGCCGCAATGGGCGCTGATGGAGCGCAGGCCGTTATGGCCGGCATTGCCGCCGCCGGCCTTTACCCGCAGCCTCGCGGGGGGAAGGTCCAGCTCGTCGTGGAAGACGACGAGGTCCGGCAGGCCGAGCTTGTAGAAGCGCAGGGCCTCGGCGACGGCGCGGCCCGACTCGTTCATGAAGGTCTCGGGCTTCAGCAGCACGACCTTCTCGGCCCCGAGCACGGCCTCGCTCGCCTGGCCCTGGAAGCGCCGGCGCCAGGGCGCGGCGCCATGGGCGCGGGCGATCTCGTCCACGGCCATGAAGCCGATATTGTGCCGGTTGCCCGCATAGCGGGCGCCCGGATTGCCGAGACCCACGAAGAGACGCATGGTGAGCGACGCTCCGGCGGATGACGGCGCCGGAGCACCGCCATCCCGAGCCGGATCAGGCTTCCTTCTTCTCCTCGGCGGAGGCCGCCTTCTGGGCTTCCGCGGCCGCCGTCTGCTCGGCTTCCGCCGCGGCGCCGAGGCCCGCCGGCGCGGCGATCGTGGCGATGGTGAAGTCGCGGTCGATCGTCATTTCGGCCCCGGGGGGCAGCTTCACGGCCGAGGCATGGATGGAATCGCCCATATCGACCGAAGTCAGGTCGATATCGATCGAATCGGGGATCTGGTCGGCCGGAACCTCCAGCTCGATCGCGTGGCGCACGACGTTGAGCACGCCGCCGTTCTTGATGCCGGGCGAGGCTTCCGTGTTGAGGAAGTGCACCGGCACCTCGACCGTGATCTTCTGGCCGGCGGCGATGCGCAGGAAATCGATGTGGATCGGCGTGTCCTTGACCGGGTCGAGCGCGTAGTCGCGCGGGATGACGCGGCTCTTCTTTCCGTCCAGCTCGACCTCGAAGACCGTGGTCTTGAAGTGGCCGGCATAGATCAGGCGGCTCATCGCATTGGCGCTCAGGGCGATCGGCGTCGCCGGCGCGCCGCCGCCGTAGATGACGGCGGGAATCTGGCCGTTCCTGCGCAGAGCCCGGGCGGCCCCCTTGCCGACCCGGTCGCGCGCGACGGCCTTGAGTTCCTTCACAGCACTCATGGCTATCTCCAAAAAAGCTTAAGGCCGCCCGGATGATCGGGGCGGCCCCTCGACAGATGCGAACCGCCCTCACGGCGATCCGCCCGGCATCCGGCGGCCTCCAAGGGTGCCCGGAGGATGCGAGCCCGCGCTATAGCGGCGAGGCGGCTTCGGCGCAAACGAAAACGGCGCGGATGATCCGCGCCGCTTCTCCGACCGGAGGCCGGCCGTCAGTATTTGCGCATGAGGGGCGCGGGCTCGTAGGCGGGGGCCGGGGCGGGTCCGCCCAGCGCCCAGCGGACGCCGATCTTCAGCTCGTGGGCCTCGATGTCCTTGATCTTGAAGCCGGGCTTCGTCTGGCCGCAGAAGCAGTCCACGACGCCGGTGCGGGCTTCGCCGAGATTCAGGTAGCGATAGGCCAGCTCCATCTTGACGTTCGGGGTGATGTCGTAGGCGACGCCGGCATGCAGGGCCCAGGCGAAGTCGCCATGGCTCTTGTTGCGGATCGTGCCTCCGCTGACGCCCGACCAGGGCTGGACGATGAGCGAACTCGTCTCCATGCCCGAGATGTTGTGGTTCACATGGCCGATGCCGCCGCCGACGAAGGGGGTGAAGCCCCACCAGTTGCCGAGGTCGAAATAGCCGTTCACGAGGAACAGGCCGGCCGAATAGTCGGCCCGGTATTTCTCGTAGCCCAGGAAGCCCGGGCTGGCGTCGCGGTCCACCGCGCGATACCCCGTCGAGTAGCGGTATTCACCCGTCACGTCGGCGCGGAACCAGCTGTTGAACTGATAGCCGACGCCGCCGCCCACGAAGGAGCCCGAGCCGAGGCCCTCGCCGTAGGTGAAGGTGCTGTTGTTGAACGAGGAGTTCCACAGCTTCCCGCCTTCGTAGGAGCTGACCCCCACGTCGCCGCGGAGATACCAGCCGCCGACATCGGGGGCGGGCTCCTCCGGCATCGGGGGAGGCGGGGGGGGCGGGAGGGGATCCGCCCCCCGCCCCGTCGCGGTCCGCGTGGCCCGCCCGGGAAAACCCGCCACACCCCGGGACGCTTTCCAGCTGCCCATGAGGGGGTCCTCGAATCTTGGGGCACCGCTCATCGGTGCCGCCAGGTTGACGAGGAGACCTTCACAGAGATCGGTTAAGCAGGACTTAACCTTACCAATTAACCTTAATTTTCGAATTCCGGCGGGCTGGCGCGCCAGGGCGATCGGGTGGCGTTCCCCTGTCGTCCCCGGCGGCCCGAAGGGCCGGGAAGGGGACCCAGGGAGCTCGCAGGCGGCTCTGGATCCCCTTCCCCTCCGCTTCGCTCCGGCCGGGGATGACAGGGGGCATCACCCGAGCGCCGCGTCCGTCTCGTCGCTCACGCGGCGCGCGTGACCGCCTCCACCACGTCGTCGACGATTCTGTTGACGAGGTCGCGGTCGTCGCCTTCCCCCATGACGCGAATCACGGGCTCCGTCCCCGAGGGGCGAATCACCAGCCGGCCGGCGCCGCCGAGGCGGGCGCGGGCCGATTCGATCGCCGTCGCGACGGATTCGGCCTGGAGCGGCTGGCCGCTGCGGTAGCGCACGTTCTTGAGCACCTGCGGCAGGGGCTCGAAGCAATGGCACACCTCCGAGACCGGCTTGCCGAGCCGCGTGACCACCGACAGGAGCTGCAAGGCCGCGACCAGCCCGTCGCCCGTCGTCGTGTAGTCCGACATGATGATGTGGCCGGATTGCTCCCCGCCGAGGTTGAAGCCGTGCTCGCGCATGTGCTCGAGCACGTAGCGGTCGCCGACGGCCGTGCGCACGAGGTCGAGCCCGAGCCCGCCGAGGAAGCGCTCTAGGCCCAGATTGGACATGATGGTGGCGACGATGCCCGGCTGGGCGAGGCGGCCGTCCTCCGCCCAGGAGCGCGCGACCGCCGCCATGAGCTGGTCGCCGTCGACATGCTGGCCCTTCTCGTCCACGATCAGGACGCGGTCGGCATCGCCGTCGAGGGCGATGCCGATATCGGCCCGCAATTCGCGCACCTTCGCGGTCAGCGCCTCCGGCGAGGTCGAGCCGACCTTGCGGTTGATGTTGAACCCGTCCGGGTCGACCCCGATGGAGATCACCTCGGCGCCGAGCTCCCACAGCGTCTCCGGGGCGACCTTGTAGGCGGCGCCGTTGGCGCAATCGACGACCACCCGCATGCCTTCGAGATCCACCTGGCGGGGCAGCGTGCGCTTGGCGAACTCGATGTAGCGCGCATGGACCGATTCGATGCGCTTCGCCCGCCCCAGCGCCTCGGGCCCGGCGAGATGCGAGGAGAGGTTCGAATCGATCAGCGCCTCGATCTCCAGCTCCGTCTCGTCGGAGAGCTTGAAGCCGTCCGGGCCGAAGAGCTTGATGCCGTTATCCTCGTAAGGATTGTGCGAGGCCGAGATCATCACCCCGAGGTCGCAGCGCATGGAGCGCGTCAGCATGGCGACGGCCGGGGTCGGCATCGGGCCGAGCTGGAGCACGTCCATTCCGACCGAGGTGAAGCCCGCGATCAGCGCCGTCTCGATCATGTAGCCGGAGAGGCGCGTATCCTTGCCGACGACGACGCGATGGCGATGCTCGCCCCGGACGAAGACGCGGCCCGCCGCCTGGCCGATCTTGAGCGCCAGCTCGGGCGTGATGACGCCGTTGGCGCGCCCGCGAACCCCATCGGTGCCGAAATATTTCCGCATGACCATCCCCGCTGCCGCCGGTGCTCCTCGTCGCTCAGGATGGCGACATTCGGGCGGAGCCCTCCCGGCATCATAGACGCCCGGAAGTTCATGCCGGGTTGCCGCCGGAAAACGGCCGGCAGATCGTCGCTCCAAGAAAAAAGGCCGCCCGTGAGGGCGGCCCAAGTCAAGGGAGGAAACGCCCAAGGAGGGCAGCAACGGCAGGACGTCGTCCCGTCGTTGCAGTGCAACATCTAGGTCAGTCCTTCTGACCTTGCAAGCCCCATCCGGCCTCTCCGGCCCGCGAGGTGCGCCAGATCACGCGACCGCCGCGGCGGCGCGCTCCCCGCGCCTGACGGGGCCGCCGTCGAGGAAGAGCCGGTAGGCCGGGTTCGCCGTCTCGTCCTCGTAGGGGTAGCCGAGCGCGGCGAGGGCCTGGGCGAAGGCGGGGCGCTCCGCCTGCGGCACCTGGATGCCGGCCAGGATGCGGCCGTAATCGGCGCCGTGGTTGCGGTAATGGAACAGCGTGATGTTCCAGTCGGGCTTGAGGCTTTCGAGGAAGCGCATCAGCGCCCCCGGCCGCTCCGGGAACTGGAAGCGCAGCAGCATCTCGTCGGGGATGCCGCCCGCGACGCGGCCGCCGACCATGTAGCGGGCATGGAGCTTGGCCATCTCGTTGTCGCTCATGTCGAGGACCGGGAAGCCGCCCGCCTCGAGCGCGGCGATGATCTCGGCCTTGTCGCCGGGCTGCTTCAGCTCGACGCCGACGAAGATGTGGGCATCCGTCTCGTCCGCGTAGCGGTAGTTGAACTCCGTGACGGCGCGGCGGCCGAGGAGGCCGATGAAGCGGCGGTAGGAGCCGGGCCGCTCCGGGATCGTGACGGCGAGCAGCGCCTCGCGGCCCTCGCCGATCTCGGCCCGCTCGGCGACGTGGCGCAGGCGGTCGAAATTGAGGTTGGCGCCGGAATTGATGGCGACCAGGGCCTGTCCCGCGCCGCCTCCGCGGGCGGCATAGGCCTTGAGCCCCGCGAGCGCGACCGCCCCGGCCGGCTCCGCCACCGCCCGGCAATCGTCGAAGATGTCCTTGATGGCGGCGCAGATGGCGTCCGTGTCCACCGTGACAACCTCGTCGAGCAGCTCGCGGCAGATGCGGAAGGTCTCCTCGCCCACCTGCCGCACCGCGACGCCGTCGGCGAAGAGGCCGACCTCGTTCAGGATCACCCGCTCGCCCGCCTCGATGGACGCCTTCATCGAGGCGGCCTCCACCGGCTCGACGCCGATGATGCGGATGTCGGGGCGCAGGTAGCGGATGGCGGAAGCCACCCCGGCGGCAAGCCCGCCGCCGCCGATGGCGACGAAGACCGCCTCGATCGGCCCCGGATGCTGGCGCAGGATCTCGAGCCCGATCGTGCCCTGGCCCGCGATCACCTCGGGATCGTCGAAGGGATGGATGAAGGTCGCGCCGGTCTCCTTCTCCAGGCGCCTTGCCTCGGCATAGGCGTCGTCGAAGGCGTCGCCGTGCAGGACGATCTTGCCTCCGCGCGCGCGGACGGCCTCGACCTTGATCCCCGGCGTCGTGACCGGCATCACGATGGTGGCGGCGATGCCCCGCTGCGCGGCCGCGAGCGCGACGCCCTGGGCGTGGTTGCCGGCCGAGGCGCAGATGACTCCCTGCGCCAGCGCCTCCTGCGGCAGGCCCGCGATCTTGTTCAGCGCGCCGCGGATCTTGAAGGAGAAGACCGGCTGGAGATCCTCGCGCTTGAGCAGCACGGGAATCCCGCCGAGGCGCTCCGAGAGCCTCGGCATCGCATCGAGAGGGGTTTCGCTGCCGACCCCGCGCACATGGGCGGTGACGATCTTGTGGATGAGCTGGTCCATGGCGGCGCTTGTGCGCCGCAGCGGGCGCGGGGGCAAGCGGCAAGGCAGCGGGGAAGGCCGCGCCTCTAATGCGGCGGCTTCTTGGGAGCGGCGGGATGAGGCGCGGCGCGGGGCGGAGCTGGTCTCGCCATCGGCGCGGATCGCGCCATGGGGGCCGGCATGGCGCGCGCCACCGGCGGAGCGGGCCTCGCCATCGGGGCGGACCTCGCCACGGGCGCCGGCATCGGCCGCGCCATGGGCGGGGTCGGACGCGCCATGGGCATAGGCCGGGCCGCCGGCATGTGACGCGCGACCGGAGCGGGGTGGGAGACGGGGGCCGTCCGCACCGGCGGGGCGGCCGGGCCCGGCTGACGAAGAGCGGGCTTCGGCCCGCCCGTCTTCGGTCCCGTGAAAGCCGGTCCGGCGGGCATGGAGCGTGGCCCGGCGACGGGCGGGCGGCCCGCTGCCGGCGGGCGCCCCGCGACGGACGGCATTGCCTTGGGGGAGGGGGGAACCCGCCCGGGCGCGACGACGGGCGGCGTCAGGGGCATGGGGCCCCGGGGTCCGCCCGCGCCTCCCGCTGGGCCGGCCGGGCGCAGGGCGGGCGGGACGGGACGGGCGGCGAGGGGCGGCAGGGGCCGCGGGGGCGCGGCCGCCGGGCGGCCGGGCACGGGCGGCATCCGGGGAGCGCCGGGGGCGCGGGGCATCACCGGCTTTCCGGCCGGCCGCACGGGAGCGGAGGCGAGGATCTGCGGCTTCGTCGGCAGGAGGGCGGGGGCGACGGGCCGCCCGCCATTCACCACTGCGACGGGGACAACCGTTACCGCACGGCGGTTGCGGAGTGCGGCGACGGCCAGCGGCGCGGCGATCAGGGCGCCGATCGTCGCGCCCGTGACGCCGACGATGTTCAGGTTGACGCGCCGCGCATAGTCGATCCCAGGGGTGGGATAATAGGGCCGGTAGATCTCGCCCGGCCCGAGCGGAACCCAGCCGAAGGCGGGGTCGGGGCCCTCCACGGCATCCGGGGGCGGGTCGATGAAGGCGACCATGGCCGGCGCATAGACCGGGCGCTCCACGGGCTCTCCCGGCAGCCAGCCCCAGCGTCCGTCCAGCTCGGCCCAGCGCCCGTAATGGAAGGGCGCGAAGCCCCAGGGCGCGTCGTCGACCCAGGTCCAGCCCCAGGGCGCCACCCAGCTCCAGCGGCCGTCGCGATAGGGTGCCCAGTCCTCCCCGACATTCGGGAACCAGACGTCGCCGCCCTCGGGCGTGCGGGACCAGCGGCCGTGATCGGCGAGATCGCGGATTCCGGTCATGCGGCGGGAGACTTTCTGCGGCAGGCGCGCCTCGGGCATGGGCTCGGCGCCGCAGCCCCCGGACGGGGCGGCAGCGACGCGGATCTGGGGCGCGGAGGCATCGCCGCTCAGCATCGCCATCTCGCCCTCGCGCAGGCGCGTCTGCCCGTCGGCGAGCGTCGCGCCCCCGCGGCAGACGGCGATCTCCGTCGGGGCCGTCTCGTCGCCGGCCGAGACGCGGTAGACCCCGTCCGGCCCGAGGGAAGCGCTGCCGCGCGGCGTCAGCACGGCGAAGGGCTCGCCCCCGGCGGCCGTGACGATCGAGGCGCTGCCGCTGTCGGCGCGGAGCGAGACCGAGCGGTCGTCGAGCGCGGCGAGGTCGACCACCGCGCCGGGCCGGACGGTGACCGAGGCGCCCCCGATCTCGAGCCGGGCGCGCCCGTCGGCGGCGGCATAGATCGCGTCGCCCGCCACGATGGGCCAGTTGCGCTCGGCCTTCTCCCACTCGGAGGCCGAGGCGGCCTTGTGCGAGACCGAGCCCGAGATCTCGGCGATGCGGCCGACCACGGCGGGCGGCTCGGCGGAGGCCGGCGCCGCGTCCTGCGGGCCGGGGGGCTGCTGCGCGAGCGCGGCGCCCGCGAGGCAGGCCGTCCCGAGGAGGCAGAAAGTCCCGAGGACCCTCCCGAGGGTCCTGGTCGCGCCGCGCGGGCGCGTGGGGCCGGGAAGCGTTCGAACCATATCGATATCCCGTTCGCGGGCGGCAGGACGACCGGCACTATCGGCGTCCCCTCGCGCGGGCAAGCGACCGCATCCGCCTTTTCCGGCCCGCCTCCTGCGGCAGCAATCCGCCGCAATCATGGCGCGCTTCTTCGCCCTCACTCCTCTTCCGAGGGGCAGGGCCAGGATTTGGGCGCCGTGAGCCCGGCCGGGAGGCGCGTCTCCCGCGTGCCGCAGGCGAGGTCGATCTGCTCCTGCCGCAACCCCTCAGCCCGGGAGAGATCGGCGCGCCCGAGCTGGGTCAGGAACAGATAGGCTCCCCCGAACCTGACGCCGGCGAGGTCGAGCCCCTCCAGGCGCGCCCGGGACAGATTCGAATAGCCGAAATCGACCCCGGCGAGCCTCGCCCCGGAAAAATTGACGCGGGCGAGTTCCGCCTTCGAGGCGTCGACGCCGGTCAGATCGGCTCCGGCGAAGTCGGAGCGGTTCAGCTCCGCCTTGGCGAGATTGGCGCCCGCGAGGTCGGCGCCCGCGAAGACGGCGCGGCTCATCTGGGAATTGCCGAGATTCGCCCCGGCGAGCTTCGCCCCGGTGAAGTTCGTCTGCCAGCCGACCGCCTTGGTGAGGTTCGCCTTCGACAGGTCCGCCCCGTCGAGGCGCGCGAAGGTGAGGTCGCTTCCGGTGAGGTCCGCGCCCCTGAGGCTCGCCTTGCGCAAATCCGAGGAGGCGAGGGAGGTGCGGACCAGGGTGCCGCCGTCGAAGCGATCCTCCGAGAGCAGCAGGTTGCGCTTGAGGCAGCCGGTCCAGTCGACCCCCGGGGCCGGAGAATCGCTGCAACCCGCCCGCGCCGGGAGACTCGCCGCGACGAGCAGGAGGGCCGCGATTCGCGCCGTTTCCGCGACCATCCTTGCGGCCATGCTTCCTCCTTGGGGCCGCGCCCGCAGGCCGGGGCCCGCCGTGACTTGGGGCCATCCGGCTGCCCGGTCAACCGGGAGCGGGGCCGGGCTGTTCCGGGCGCGAGGGAGCCGGGCGGGCGTGGACAGGGCCGATCGGTTCTGCTATCGGGCCGGCTTCGAACAGGGGTGCTCCATGCAGCGCCCTTTCGCTGTTTCCACCAATCCGCCGCCAGGCGAATGCTTTTGACGAGGAAGACGCGTGCAGGTTCTTGTCCGGGACAACAACGTCGATCAGGCGCTGCGTGCCCTGAAGAAGAAGATGCAGCGCGAAGGCATCTTCCGTGAGATGAAGCTGCGCGGCCATTACGAGAAGCCCTCCGAGAAGCGGGCGCGCGAGAAGGCCGAGGCGGTCCGCCGGGCCCGCAAGCTCATCCGCAAGCGCATGCAGCGCGAGGGGCTGCTGCCCTCGAAGCCGAAGCCCCCGCCGCGGGCGGGCGGTCCGGGCCGCGGCCCGCGTCCCGGCGGCGCCCCCGCCGCGGCTCCGGCGGCGGCTCCCGCGGCCGCCCGCGCCTGATCTCGCCCGGCCGCGGGCCGGACGGTCCGCGCGTGGCCACCACGAGACGACACGGCCCGACCGCCGGTCGGGCCGGCGAAGGAGCGGGGCCCATGCTGCGTTGGAACCGGCTGTCCGGGCTGGCCGCGTCCGCCGTCCTGGCCGCGACGCTGGCGGGATGCGAGTCGGCGGGACGTGTGGCGAGCGCCCCGCGCGTCGCCGTGCTCGACGAGGATCGCTCGGGCTCGAGCGCCGTCAATATCGAATCGCTCAGCGACGTGGTGGCGCGCAATCCCGGCGACGCCTCCGCCTACAACACGCGCGGCGCCGCCTTCGCGCGCTCCGGGCGCTATTCCGACGCGATCGCCGATTTCAACAAGGCGCTCCAGATCGATCCGGCCAATGCGCCGGCCTATACGAATCGCGCGCTCGCCTATCGCCAGATGGGACGAAGCGACGCGGCGCTCGCCGATTTCAGCCGCGCCATCGAGGCCGATCCGA
>OEIU01001402.1_pt1 | contig 15744 bp, 14 predicted proteins | sample 1539221 | NCBI WGS metagenome assembly OEIU01 (sample SAMN03792071, study PRJEB22550) | activated sludge metagenome | feature: wastewater treatment plant; material: activated sludge; isolation source: Wastewater treatment plant of a petroleum refinery complex | place: Argentina: Zarate | collected...
GACTCAGCCGCCCCGCAGCGCGATGACGGAGTCGTAGAGCCTGCGCACGTCGGCGGCCGAGGCGTGATTCGTCAGCCGCCCGAGTGCGGCGTCGAGCGCATGCAGCCGGTCGGCGGCCACCCGCGCGCCGAGCCTGCCGCGCAGGGACGTCCAGAGCCTCGCGAAGTCGTCCATGGCGGCGTGAAGCCCGATGTTGTCCTGCCACACCAGCGCCCTGCGCATGCGCAGCGCGAGAAACAGCAGCGCCTCGATCAGTGGCGCCACCGCGTCGCCGTGACCGACGAACGGCAGTGACAGCTCTCCAGCCCGCGCGGCGACGTGGCTGGCGACACTGACCAGCCAGCGCCGGTCCTGCACCGACACGGCAGTACCCGCTTCCAGCAGGTCCGCGCCCAGGCCGTTGCGGGCCTCGATGTACCGATGCAGCGCCCCGCCCGCGTCGGTATAGGCGCCCTCGACGCTGCGCAGCGCGGCCGTAGCGACCCGGGCGCGGGACAGCGCGTCGCGGGCGTCACCCCAGCGCCCGGCTTCCGCGGCGTCGAACAGGTCCATCGCGGCGCGGTCGAGATCCAGCACCGGCTGCGGCGCGGCGATCGCGCGTGCGTCGTGCGCAGCGATCGGAGCAGTGGTCGGCATTGCCGTCGCGATCGGCAGCGCCGGCAGCGTTGCGAAGGCGGCGAGCGCGCGACGTCGCGCGGCCAGGAAGGGCTGGCGCCGCTGGCTCACTGCATGAACCAGCCGTGGCTCACGACCAGCGACTGGCCCGTCAGCGCGTTCGAAGGGAAGCTCGCGAAGAAGAGCGCCACCTGCGCGACGTCGTCGACGGTCGTGAACTGGCCGTCGACCGTGTCCTTGAGCATCACCTTCGCGACGACGTCGGCTTCGCTCAGGCCCAGCGCGCGCGCCTGCTCGGGAATCTGCCTGTCGACCAGCGGCGTGCGCACGAAGCCGGGGCAGATCACGTTGGCGCGCACGCGGTGAGCGGCCCCTTCCTTGGCGATGACCTTGGCCAGGCCTTCGAGTCCGTGCTTGGCACTCACGTACGGCGCCTTCAGAACGGAGGCCTCCTTGGAATGCACCGAGCCCATGAAGATGATCGATCCACCGCGCCCGCTCGCGATCATCCGGCGCATCGCGGCGCGGGCGCTCAGAAAGGCGCCGTCGAGGTGTACCGCCAGCAGCTTCTTCCAGTCAGCGAAGCCGAACTCCGTCAGCGGCGCGACGATCTGGATGCCGGCGTTGCTGACCAGCACGTCCAGCCCGCCGAGTTCGGCGACGGTGCGGGCAACCGCAGCGTCGACGCCGGCCTCGTCGGTCACGTCGACCGCCACGGCGAGTGCGCGGGCGCCCTGCGCGCGCAACGCGGAAGCTACGGCCTCGGCGCCGCGCAGGTCCAGGTCGGCGACCGCGACGGCCGCCCCGGCCCCAGCATAGACCTGTGCGATGCGCTTGCCGATGCCGCTGGCCGCGCCGGTCACGAATGCCACCTTGTCGTCGAGTCTCATGTCCTGCTCCTTCATCGGAAATGTCTGTTGTCGGGCGCCGTGCAGTCGAGGACGCGGAACGCGCCCGGCGTGGCGGCCGAAGGCGCCATGAGGAGGGCGCGAAGCGAGCGCGCCATGTCGGCGCGGCCCGCTTCCCAGTGCTCGCGCATCGAGGCCCGGGAGAACTCGTAGTCGCGCGTTTGCGTCTCGCTGCCCTTGTGCCGGTGGATGATGTGCACCAGCGTGATTGCGGGTTCGCGCTCTCCGGCGCGCAGTCCGGCGAGCGCGTCCGCGATGCGCGGGTCGCGTCGGCGATCCGCCGGGAGCAGCGCGACCAGTTCGCGCAGGCGGCGACGCATCTCGTGGCGCTCGCGAAGCAGGTCGGAGATGGCGCGGGTGCGGCTGGAGAACTGGATGTCCTTCTCGCGGTCGGCCACCTGGGACAGCGTGCGCGGTACCGGGCCGCGGGCGCTGAACAGGTCGACCTGGAAGACCGTCGCGTCGGTGCCCCCTAGGTGCTCCACCACGTGGCGCAGCGGCGTGTTCGACACCAGCCCGCCGTCCCAGTACACGCGTCCGCCGATGGTCACTGCCGGAAAGCCCGGCGGCAGCGCCCCGCTGGCCATCACGTGCTCGGGCCCGAGGCGCTGCTCGCGGCTGTCGAAGTAGACGAAGTTGCCGCTCTGAACGTCGACGGCGCCGACCGATAGGCGGGTCGGCCCGTCGTTGACGCGGTCGAAGTCGACCAGCTCCCGCAGCGTCTCGCGCAGCGGGCTCGTGTCGTACAGGCTCGGCGCGTCGCCCTCGCACGGCCACAGCGACGCGCAGGGCCGCGGCAGGAAGAACGACGGCAGGCCGAAGGCGCTGCCCCAGGCGGCGGCCAGATCGTTGGCCCAGGCTCGAAGCGGGCCGCCGGGGCCGGCCCACTCGGGCGAGGGTACGGTGGCGGTGACGCGGCGCCAGAACTCGCGCACCTGCTGCACGCGGCGTTCGGGCGGATTGCCCGCGATCAGTGCCGCGTTGACGGCGCCGATCGAGATGCCGGCCAGCCAGTCCGGCTGCCGGCCGGCGGCCGCCATCGCTTCGAAGGCGCCTCCCTGGTAGGCGCCGAGGGCGCCGCCTCCCTGCAGCACGAGGGCCGTCAGGCTGCGGCTGGCACGACGGGTCGGCGAGGATCGCATGGCCGAGCCTCAATGCGCGCGGACCGCGGCCCGCTGCCGGAACAGGACCAGGCACGCCACGATGAAACTCGACAGCGCGAGCGATGCTCCGAGTCGGCTCAGCGCCAGTCCGCCCAGCGACGCCGGCTTGTCGAGAAAGTCGCCGACCACCGCGCCGAGCGGCCGAGTCAGCACGAACGCCGTCCAGAAGAGCATCGTGCGCGAGACATGCGTCCAGTAATAGGCCGCCACGACCGCGAGCAAGAGGCCGCCGAACACCAGCGTGCCGCCGGCGTAGCCCAGACCGGCCGTATCGGCGGTCCAGTCGCCCAGCGCGGTGCCCAGCGTCTGGGAGAACATGATCGTCACCCAGTAGAAGACCTCTGCACCGGGCGAGCTCACCGACTCCACGGACACCGAGCCCAGGCTGCGTCGCCATGCCCATAGCGACGTCAGCAGCAGGGCCAGCAGGATCGTGGTGCCGCCGGCGTACCCGACGCCGAGCGAACGGTCGAAGTAATCGGCCATCGTTGTCCCGACCGTGGTCGTCGCGATGATCGTGGTCCAGTACAGCCAGGGCTGGAATCGACGCGTGCGCATCTGCGCCGCCACCGCGATGGCGAAGACGGTGGCGAAGATGGCCGTGCTCGCCAGGTACCCGAGGCTCATCGACATCGACAGCGCGTCGCCGCCGGTCTCACCCAGCGTGGTGGCCGCGATCTTCACGATCCAGAAGAGCAGGCTGACCTGCGGGACCTTGGTCAGCGCCTGCCCGGCGGCCTGCGTATTGGTGGGAGCGATCATGGCGTGCTCGGGGCGCGTGATGGCGATGTCGCCAGTGTCCCGAGGCGGCGCGGGTGCGCCCAGAGCCGGACGTCACCGAATGGTCACGCGATGCGCGTGACCTTGGTCATCGGCAGCGGCGGCGCGTGTCGCGCCGCGCGGCGAACCCGGTCTCAGGAGCGCCGCTCGAGCGCGCGCACGGCGAGCTCCGTACGGCTGCGTGCATGGAGCTTTTCCATGATGCGGCTGACGTAGTTCTTCACGGTGCCTTCGGCGAGGAACACTTTCGCACCGATCTGCTTGTTGCTCAGCCCCTGGGCGATCAGCTCCAGGATGCGGCCCTCCTTGTCCGTCAGCGGCTCTTCGAGCGGCGATGCGACCCGCGCGACGGGCGGGGGCGAGGCGCTCGACGGCGCTGCGGCGAAGGCGCGAAACTGCTCCATCACCTTGCGCGCGATCGTCGGCGAGAGGCGGGACTCCCCCCGGCTGACCGCGCGAATCGTCTCGAGCACTTCGGCCTCCGAGGCGTCCTTCAGCAGGTAAGCCCGCGCGCCGGCGCGGATCGCGTCGAAGACCAGGTCGTCCTGGTCGTAGGTGGTGAGGACGACGACGCCGGTGGCCGGCAGCTTCGCGGTGATCTCGCGCGTGGCCACGACGCCACTGGCGCGAGGCATCTGCAGGTCCATCACGACCACGTCAGGACGCAGGGCCAGCGCCTGCTCGATTGCGTCGACGCCGTCGATGGCCTGCCCGACCACGTCGATGTCGCTCTCGGCGTCCAGGATCATCGCGAGCCCGCGGCGAATCAGCGGCTGATCGTCGGCGATCAACAGGCGCAGGGGGCGCGCGGCGAGTCCGGGCGCAGGCATGCTCATTCGGGCTTGGTCCGGTCGCGGGCATGCCGGACGGACCGGGGCGCTTCGGCGGCCTGCGTGCCGAGGCGCTCGTGGAGTTCGCCGACGAGCGAAGACGGCAGCCGCGCGGTGAAGAACTTCAGCATCGCGGCGACCGCGAGCGCGGCCTGCTCGGGTGACAGGCCGGCACCGCGAGCGACCGCCGGGATCAGCTCGTCCAGCATGGCAGAATGCCTTTCACGGACATGCCGGCCAATCTACCCGACCGGGCCCGCACCAGCATAGTGACGAACAGCACCTCCGAGTCATCGATCCGGGGAAGGGGGCGGGACGCCGCGGACCTTCAGGCGCCGGTCGCGATTGCATGAGCGCGATCGCCAGGCTCGATCCCCGCCGCCACCTCTCCGCGGCGATCGGCTGGGCGACATTCGTCATCATCGCGCTGGCGTCGCTGGCGGCGGCCAACGTGGTCTCCGCAGATGCCGAGCGTGCGGCGGTCTCCGACACGGAACGCCTGCTGAATCAGTTCGCCGCCCAGATCGGCGACGCGCTCGACACGAGCCTGAGCACGCGGCTGTCCATCGTGCAGGCGACCGCGGCCCAGATCGTGGCCTCCGGCGACCGCGGCCCCGACGCCGTGCGCCGGCACCTCGAGGCGCTTCAGGCGCAGTTCCCCGAGTTCGCATGGCTCGGCCTCGCCGATCCGCAGGGGCGTATCGTCGCGGCGACCGGCGGCGCCCTCGTGGGCGACAGCGTGGCCGCGCAGCCGTGGTTCCGCCGGGCACAGTCCGTACCTTACCTCGGCACATCCCGTGCGACGGCGCCGAAGGAGGCCGACCCGACCGGCGAAGCCGGCGGCAAGCCGCAGCGCTTCGTCGATGCGGCCGCGCCGCTCGGCGACGCAACGGAGCGGCCGCGCGGCGTGATCGGCGCGCGTCTATCCTGGGCCTGGATCGAGCGCCTGCAGGCCGGATTGCTCGGCTCGCTGGACACTCGCCGTCGATTGCAGTTGATGCTGGCCAACGGCGACGGTCTGGTGCTCGCCGGGCCGGCGCAGTGGCTGGGGCGAACGCTCGACCCGAATGGCGGGCTGACCGAGGGCGGGGCCTACGTGGTCGGCCGCGACGACGACGCCCGCGCGGCCGGCGGCCTGTCCTGGACCGTCATCGTCCGACAGCCCGCGTCGGAGGCGCTTGCCGCGGCGCGCGGCTTGCGTGCCAGCGTCCTGAGCACGGTGCTGCTTGCGGGGCTCATGACGGGCCTGGCCGCGCTCGCGGTCACCGGTGTGCTGACCCGGCGCCTCGCGGCGCTGGACGCCGACGCGCAGGCCGTGCGGCGCGGCCTGCGCGCGTCGGTGCCGGTGCCGCCGGGGCTCGACGAGGTCGGGCGCCTCGGCGCCACGATCGCCGAGCTCATCGGCCACCTGCAGCAGGAGAAGGCCGCGCTCGCCGCGCTGAATGCGGAGCTCGAAGCGCGCGTGACCGAGCGTACCGCGAAGATCGAGCGCATGGCCGGCGAAGCGCGCCACGCGGCGGTCACGCGCGAGCGCCTGCGGCTCGCGCGCGACCTGCACGACACGCTGGCGCACTCGCTGATGGCGCTGCTGACGCAGATCCGCGTGGTTCGCAAGCTGCGGGGCCGCCTGTCCGCCGACGAGTTCGACGCCGAACTGGCCCGCGCCGAGCAGGCGGCCGCGAGCGGCCTCGCTGAGGCGCGCGCGGCGATCGGCCAGATGCGCCACAACAGCGTGCGCGACGCGGGCCTCGGCCCCGCCATCGACGACGTGCTGCGGCGCTTCGGCGAGCGCAGCGGCGTCGCGACGAGCCTGCGCGCCGAGGCGGCGGCCGCTTCGATGGCCGACGAGACCGCCGAGACCGTGTTCCGCATCGTCGAGGAGGCCTTGCACAACGTCGAACGTCATGCGCGTGCAGGCAGCGTCGTCGTCACGCTGGCGAAGCAGCCTCCCGGCGAGCGCGTCGTCGTTACCGTGGCCGACGACGGCGTGGGCTTCGACCCCGCGAGTGCCCAGCCCGGCCACTACGGGCTGATCGGCATTCGCGAGCAGGCGGCGCTCATCGGCGCGCGCGTGGCGTGGGACAGCGCGCCGGGCCGGGGCACGACGATGCGCCTCGAGCTTCCCGCGTGACGTCGCCCGGGCCCCGGTCCTCGTCGTCGGCGGCGACGCGTTGAACTCGCCGCGCTCGCGCAGGCTGCGCCGCGCGCTGCACCCCGTGCGGCGCGCGTTGCTCAGGCTGGATGCGCCTTGGCGCCACCTCGTCGTCGCCGCGATCACCGGCGCACTCGGCGCACTTGCCGTTCACGCCTTCAGGCTGCTGCTGTTTGGCATGGAGTCGGTCATCGTCGGCGCGCACGAAGGCCACCTCGTCGCAGCGGCGCGCCGGCTCGCGCCGGAGGTGCGCGTCCTGGCGCCGGCCCTGGGCGCGTTCGCGGCGGGCCTGATGCTCTGGCTGAGCGAGCGCGGGCGCGCGCCGGAGCCGGCTCGGCACCGCGGCGACTACATCGAGGCCGTGGCGATCGGCAATGGCCGGCTCGACGTTCGCGCCGGACTCCTGAAGGTGGCGGCGTCGCTGCTGGTGGTGAGTACGGGCGGTGCCGTCGGACGGGAGGGGGCGATGGTGCTGCTGGCTGCGATGCTGGGCTCGACGCTCGGGCGCGGGCTCGGACGAAGCGTGGACCTGCGGCTCGTCGTCAGCTGCGGCGCGGCGGCGGGGCTGGCAGCGGCCTACCAGGCACCGCTGGCCGGCGCGGTATTCGTCGCGGAGATCCTGCTGGGATCGCTCGCGCTCGCGCAACTCGGGCCGGTGGTGGTCGCCGCCGTCATGGCGTACGGCCTGACCGTGGCGCTGGGAGAGCGCTCGGTGTTGTTCGCAGTGCCGGCGGTCCCTATGCCGCAGGTCGCACAGGTCGCCGCCATGATGGGGCTGGGCCTGCTCGGCGGCGTCGCTGGCGCCACGCTGCTGTCCTGGCTACGTGCGGCGCGCGCGCTATACGTGCGCTCACGCCTGCCGCTGCCGCTGGCGTTCGCGGTGGGCGGGCTGGTCGTGGGCCTGCTCTCGCTGTGGCGACCCGAGGTCTGGGGCAACGGCTACAGCAGCATCGAGTCGCAGCTCACTGCCCCGGCGTCCTGGGCGGTGTTGGCGATCGTGCTCGGGCTCAAGCTGATGGCGATCGCCGCCACCACCGGCTCGGGCGCGCCCGGCGGCGTCTTCACGCCGACGCTTTTCGTCGGCGCCGCCGCCGGCTCGCTGGCCGCGGCCGCGCTCGCGACACTGGGGGTGTCGTCCGTCGCCGAGCCCGTCTATGCGGTCGTGGGCATGGCGATTGCGCTGGCTGCGACGACCCACGCGCCGGTCATGGCGGCCCTCATGGTGGTCGAGATGACCGGACAATACGCGCTGCTTCCGGTGCTGCTGCCGGCCACCGTGCTTGCGACACTGGTGTCGCAGCGGCTGTCCCCGCAGTCGGTTTACGGACTCGGCGGCGGTGGCGACACCGCGCGATGACGCAGGTCACGTCGCCGCACTGACCGCGACATGACCATTGCCCCGCCCACGAGATGACCTCCGCCACTGTGAACGGGCGTTCGCGCTCCCTACATTGATCGCATCGGCAGCACACGGCTGCCGAACCGCCTCAACACACGGAGTTCGACATGAGCAACACCGACATCGCAGTGGCCGTCTACGATTCGCACGTCCTGGCGGAGGATGCCGTGCGCCGGCTGGCCAAGGCCCGATTCGACATGAAGGCCATCTCCATCATCGGCAAGGACTACCACACCGAGGAGCAGCCGGTGGGCTACTTCAACGCCGGCGACCGCGCCCGGTACTTCGGCAAGTTCGGCGCGTTCTGGGGAGGCCTGGCCGGGATCCTGTTCGGCTCGGCGCTGATGTTCGTGCCGGTGGTCGGCCACATCGTCGTGCTGGGCCCGATCGCGGCCACGATCGCCGGCGGCCTGCAAGGCGCGGTGCTCGGCGGCGGCTTGAGCGCCCTGGTCGGCGCGCTCACCGCGCTCGGTGTGCCGAGGGACTCGGTGCTGCGCTACGAGACTGCGCTCAAGGCCGACAAGTTCATCGTCATCGTCCACGGTGATGCCGACACCGTCGGCCGCGCCCGCGAAGTCCTGACGGCTGCCGGCAGCACCGACGTGCAGGCCCACACCGCCGCGTGAACGCGCTCGATGCGTTCTCGCGGAGTTCATCCCGCTACTGGAGGACATCACCATGAGGCTCCGTTCCATCCCGATCGCCTGTGCGGTCGCGCTGCTTGCGCTCGCGCAGGCGCCGTTGGCCGTCCAGGCCCAAGCTGCCACCCGCGCCGTTTTGGCGCAGGAGAATCCCGCGTCCACGCCCGCCGAGCCGCAGCGACATGTCGGCGCGGCGGTCGAGGACTTTGCAAGGAAGGACTACCAGGCCGCGGCGACCGAGGCGCGCGCGATCGGCCGCAGGCTGGCGAGCGGCGGTGCGTGGGCTCGGGCCGAAGTCGCCCGCGGGTTCGACTCGCTGGGCGATTCGCTGAGCGGCTCACTGAGCCGGTTAGAGCGATCCTTCGGTTCGAAGTCGCGTGCTTCACCGCTCGACGTGGGCGCCTGAGGGAGCTCCGATGAAGACGATCGCGAGACCCCTGGCGACTGCGGCCGTTGCCGCCGCAGTGCTGGCGCTCGGCGCCTGCGCGACCAGCGGCATGGGTGGCGGCGAACTGGTTCGCAAGGGCGAGGGCGACCAGCCGGTGCTGTTCTCCTGGAAGAGCGACGACGGCGGCATCAGCGGAACGATGACCGCGAGGCTGCCCGACGCGACCTATCGGGGACGTTTCTTCCAGATCACCCGGCAGACGGAGCGTCGGTCGATCGAGCCGCTGTGGAACGGCTGGCCCGAGGGCTGGTACGACTGGCACTATTGGGGACCCGACGCGTACGAACCGTACGCCGTGACACAGTTCATCACGCGCTACACTGGCAAGGTGGTCGCGAACTTGCGCAACGACGACGGCAAGCGCATGCGCTGCCGCATGCACCTGATCGCGCCGGCCCGCGGCATGGCGGGCGGCGGGGAAGGCGAATGCCAGATCCATGGGGGCGGCACGGTGAACGCCAGGTTCTGACGGAGATGGATCGGGTCGAGACATTCCTCACTCAGCGCGTGCACCCGGACAGCCTCGCGGGTGCGCTGTTCTACCTGCTGCTCTTCCTGCTGCTGGGCGCGGTGCTCGACCTGCTGACGCGTCGCGTCATCCGCGCCGCTCGCGCGCGCGATACCCAGCATCGGCTGGACCCGATGGCGCTCGACTTCCTGAAAGGACTGGCAAGCGTGGCCGTCTGGGTCGTCGTGCTGGTGGCATACGCGCATCTCATTCCCGCGCTGCGAAACCTGGGTACCGCGCTGCTGGCCGGCGCGAGCGTGATCTCGATCGTGGTCGGCCTCGCGGCGCAGAGCACCCTGGGCAACCTGATCGCCGGCTTCGCGCTCTTGCTGTACCGGCCGTTCCGCGTCGGCGATCGGCTTCAGGTCAGCGCGCCAACCGGCGTCGAGACCGGCACGGTCGAGAGCCTCACGCTCGGCTACACGGTCCTGCGCACCTACGACAACCGGCGCATCGTGTTGCCCAACAGCGGAATCGCCAGCCAGGTGGTGCTCAACCTCTCGAGTGTCGATCCGAAGGCCATGGCGATCGTGCCGGTGAGCATCGCCTACGGCGCGGACATCGACCGGGCGCGCGAGATCCTGCTCGGGCTGGCGCGGTCGCATCCCGGTGCGAAGGCGCCGTTCACGTGCCCAGTCATCGGCCTGGGCCCTTCGAGCGTCGATCTTTCGCTGCGTTGCTGGTGCGCCGACGCCGGAGTCGCCGCGCAACTGAAGTCCGATTTGCTCGAGCAGGCTGCCCGACAACTGCCGCAGGCGGGCGTCGAGATTCCATTCCCGACCACCACCGTTCTGCTGCGAACTGCGCCCGGATCGGCCGCTCCCGAATCCGCCTAGGGCGCGGGCATGTCGCCGCTCAGAGCAGGCCCATCTGCCCCGCTTCGTAGACCGCCTCGCCGCGCGAGTGCACGGCGAGCTTGCGGTAGATCTTCTTCACGTGCGTGACGACCGTGTGCGCCGAGATCCCGAGCACGCCGGCGACGGTCTCGAAGCTCAGGCCCTTGGCGATCATCCGCAGGATCTCGGTTTCGCGCTCGGTCAGCGGCGTATCGACGCCCGCCGGCTCGCCCTGCGGTGCCGCAGCCGCCGTCCCCGCAGCCGCAGCGCCTGTCGCCGCCGTCGCGACCGGGACACCGTTGCGTGTCGCGCCGCCGACGCGCAGGCGCGCGAGCACGCGACGCGCGAGGCCGGGGCTGATCGGCGCGCCGCCGGCGCGCAATTCGTGGATCGCGGCCGCGATGCGCTCGTTGCTCGCGTCCTTCAGCAGGTAGCCGGTCGCACCGGCCTCGATGCTCGACATCAGGTGCCCTTCGTCGCCGAAGACGGTGACGACCATCACGTCGCAGCCGGGGTGATGGCGCGCCGCGTGGCGGATCACGTCGAGGCCGTCGACGTCGGGCAGGCCGAGGTCGACCAGCATCACGTCCGGCGGCTGCGCGTCGAGGAGCGCCTTCGCCGCGTTCCCGTTCGACACCACGCCGACCAGGCTCAGCTGCGGATCGGCGTGCACCGCGTCCGAGAGCCGGCGCTGGAAGGTCGGTTCGTCCTCGACGATCAACACCGTGGTGGCCATGTCGCTTGCCTCCGCTTCGACCCAGCGGCGATTCTTCCACTCAGCGCCGCGGCGGAGAAGCCGCGTTCGCGGGATGGAGCGCGGCCGCGCGCGGCCTGAGCGCCACCACGCTGCCGGTCGCGCGATCCTCCGCCGGGCGGGCCGCGTCGCCCCGGGGGGCCGGGAAGTGGACCGCGACGATGGTGCCCTGCGGGCCGCTGTCGATGCGCGCTTCGCCGCCCAGCGCGTGGGCCCGGCGCCGCATGTTCTCGAGGCCGTGCCCCGCGCGCGGGCGGTCGGCAGGCAGGCCGACGCCGTCGTCCTCGATCACCACGCGGCAGGTATCGTGGTCGACGGCCATGCGCACCTTCAGCAGCTTCGCGCCGCTGTGGCGCATCGCGTTCGACAGCGCCTCCTGGACGATCCGCAGCAGGTGCAGCGAACGCTCGTCGCCGAGTTGCACCGCGTCGAACGCTTCGTCGGACTGCCAGTCGAGCGCAATCCCCGCCGCCTTGAGCCGAGGCTCCATGCGAAAGCGCAGGTTCGCGAGCGCCGCCTGCAGGTCGGAGTCGGCCTGGCCGAACGCGTCGATCGCCAGCCGCATCTCGTCCATCGCCTCGCGCAGCAGGCGCGCCACCTCGTCCGGCGGCGCGGCGCCGCGTTCGACCATCACCAGCGTCGACACGAGCTGCGCGCCGAGCCCGTCGTGCATGTCGTGCATGATCCGCTGCCGTTCGGCCGCGCTCGCTTCGCGCCGCTCGATCTCCGCAACCCGCTCGTAGTGCGCTTCGAGTTCGCGCTCCTTCTCCGCCAGCCGTGCGGCGAGCGACAGGTTGGCGTCTTCCGCCGAGCGCAAGGCCTGCACGAAGCGCATCGACAGGATCGTTCCGATCGTGATCAGCAGCACCGGCAGCGCCAGGTGCAGCGTGTAGACGCGCGTGACGGAAAGCAGTCCGCTGACCGTCGCATAGTCGTTGGCCGCGAGCACGGTCGCAAGCAGCGCGCCGATCGTGATCACCAGCGCCTCGACCGAACGGGTGCGCCGTCCCCACAGCGCCAGCCGCGCCAGCGCGATCCCGATGAACACGAACAGGAACGCCTGCCAGTAGCGATAGACGAACTCGTGCAGCCGGCCGTCGCTGGCGACGACCAGCACGGGCCCGAGCGCCGCGTGCAGCCCCATCGGCCACACCCAGCGCCGGAACGACAATCCGGCGAACAGGTGGAAGAACGCGGCCAGCGTCATCGTCGCCAGCGCGACGGTCAGGAAGTGGAAGCCGCGCCACCACCACCACAGCTCGGTCGGCATCGTCTCGACGCTGTAGTTCAGCGTGCGCACCGCCCACAGCAGGCTCGACAGTCCGAACAGCAGGTAGTGCGGCTCGCGGCGCCGGGCCCACCAGATCGCGAGCATGAAGGCGCCGACGATGGCGGCCGTGAAGCCGGTGAACTGCGAACCGTACTGGTCGAGCCACTGGCGATCCTCGGCCGCGCGCTCCATCTCGTCGCGCTCGCCCAGCAGCAGGTACGGCACGTCGACCAGGAAGTCGCGATTGACGATCTTCATCGTCAGGCGGTTCGCGTGCGCGGCGACGTGCTCGTCGGGCAGCACGAACCAGCGGGCGCGGCGCCAGCGCACGCGGGTCAGCGCGTCCGACCACGGCAACGAGAACACCGGCGCACCGTTCAGGTAGAACGCGCCGCCGTCGTTCATGCGCGGCAGGTAGATCGCGGGCGCCGGCGGCATCGCCTCGCGTCCTGGCAGGTCGATCTCGAGCCACAGCACGGCGCTGGCATTGCCGTCGTCGCGGTGGATGCGCGCGGGCAATCTGATCGGCAACGACGCGGGGGTGGCGCCGGGGTTCGGCCGGTCGGCGACGATGTCGGCGGGGGTCGCCGGATCGCGCCGGTCGATCAGGCGAGCGGTGTCCAGGCGCAGCGCCCGCTGCAACGTCGCCTCGCTGGCGCAAGCGCTTTCCCATGCGAGGCTCCAGGCGACCAGGCCCGGCAGCGTCGCCGCCAGCGCGCACAGCATTCGGCGGACACGGGCGGGCATCTGCCCCTCCCGATCGAAACGACCCGAACGGTGGAATATGCAGCGCCGCGGGCGGCTGCGCAAGCGGGCAACCGGTTCGCTGCGCGGGCGTGTTGCCGCCCGCGCCCGAAGTTCATATCCTGTATCGATCATGCAGATTCAGGCAGGACAGCGGCCGCTCAGTCTGGCCAAGCTGACCGCGCCGCAGCCCCATCGCGCCTGGCCGCGGGCCCGGCTATTCGGCCGGCTCGACGCGGCGCGCGCCGCGGGCGGCGTCACGTGGATCGCCGCGCCCGCCGGTTCGGGCAAGACGACGCTGGTCGCCAGCTACCTGCAGGCGCGTCGGCTGCGCGCCGCCTGGTACCGGATCGACGCCGCCGACGGCGACGTCGCGTCGTTCTTCCACGACCTCGGGCAGGCGGCGGCGGTGCGCGGCGGCCGCAGGACCGAGCCGCTGCCGGACTTCACCGCCGAGTACCTGGCCGGCCTGCCTGTGTTCGCGCGCAACTGGTTCCGCCGCTTCTTCGTGCGGATGCGAAGCGTGCCGATGCTGGTCTTCGACGATTACCACCAGCTCGCCGCCGACTCGCCGGTGCACGTCGCGCTGCGCGAGGGGCTGGCCGAGGTACCGCCCGGCCTGTCGGTCATCGTGACGAGCCGCGCCGAGCCGCCGCCGGCGCTGACACGGCTGCGCACGCTGGAAAACTTCACGCTGCTCGATCGCGAGGCGCTGCGCCTGAGCGCGGACGAATTCGTCGAGGTGGCCCACGAGCGCCTGGCCGGCGGCGCACCCGACGACGCGACGCTGCGCGCGTTGCACGCGCGCACGCAGGGCTGGGCCGCTGGCCTCGTGCTGATCCTGGAGCGCGGGTCGGCCGCGTCGGCGGGCAACGACGGCGCGGCGGCCGAGCCGCTGGTGTTCGATTACTTCGCCGGCGAGCTGTTCGACGAGGCCGAACCGCGCCTGCAGCGGTTCCTCGTGCGCACCGCGCTGCTGCCGCGCTTCACCGCGGCATCGGCGGCGGCGCTCGCCGGTGTCGACGACGCGGCCGCGCTGCTCGCCGAGCTCGATCGCCGCAACTTCTTCATTGCGCGCCACGCCGGTGCCGGCGGCGGCGACGCGTACGAGTACCACCCGCTGTTCCGCGAATTCCTGCTCGAGCGCGGCCGCCGCCAGCTGGCGCCGCGGGAGCTCGCCGATGCGCGCCGCGAAGCGGCCGGATTGCTGGCCGCCGAAGGCGACGCTCCGGCCAGCATCGCGCTGCTGCGCGAGGCCGGCGACTGGCCGCGCCTGGTGGCGCTCGTGCTCGCGCAGGCGCCGGCGCTGCTGTCGAGCGGCCGGTTCCAGACGCTGGCCGAGTGGATCCTCGACGTGCCCCCGGCGCAGCGCGACGGCGTTCCGTGGCTCGGCTACTTCCTGGGCCTGTGCCGGCTGCCGTACGACCCGGCGAAGGCGCGCGAGCTGCTGTCGGCGGCGTACACGGGTTTTCGAGCCGCCGGCAACGCGAAGGGCGAATACCTCGCGTGGGCCGGCATCGTCGACACCTTCATCTACGCGTGGAGCGAGTTCGGGCCGGCCGACGCGTGGATCGACGAGTTCGACGCGCTGCGCTCGCGCCACCCGCAGTTCCCGTCGCACCAGGTCGAGGTGCGCGCGGTCGCGGCGATCTTCGCGATCCTGATGTACCGGCGACCGCAGCACCCGGAGCTGCCGCGCTGGACGCGGCACCTCGACGCGCTGGTGGCACAGGACATCGACCCGGCGTTGCGGATGACGGCCGCCACGCACCTGGTGCTGTACTACAACTGGTGGACCGGCAACATGGCGCGCGCCAACGAGCTCGTGCGGCGCGTCGAGCCGTTCGCGAGCGCGCGCGCGATCGGCCCGTTCGTTCGGCTCGGCTGGGAAGGCATCCTCGCGATCTCGCACTGGATGAACGCCGACAACGCCGCCGCGCTCGCCGCCGTGCGCCGCGGGCTGGCGCTGTCCGACGAGACCGGCGCGCACGTCTGGGACTTCATGCTGATCGCGCAGGGCGCGGTCGCCGCGGGCACCTCGGGCGACGCGGCGCAGGCGCGCGACTTCCTCGGGCGCTTGCGTCCCGGTACCCCGGGACAGCGTCGCCTGGACGACGTGCAGTTCCATTTCTTCTCGTTCCAGGAGGCGGCGCGCCGCGACGACCTTGCGGCGATGCTCGAGCACGGGCACGCGGGGCTGGCCAGCGCGATCGACGCCGGCGTCGTCTGGGGCGAGGTCTACACCCGCCCGGCGCTGGCCCAGGCGCTGTTCCTGGACGGCGACGAGGCGGGCGCGCGGCGCGAACTCGGGCAGGCGCGGCGCATTGCCGAGGCGATCGGCTGCAGCAACGCGCTCTACTACATCCACGAGCTCGAGGCGCAGTTCGCCGCGATGCGCGGCGACGGCGCGGCGCAGCTCGCGTCGATCGCGCGGATGTTCGAGGTGATGCGCGCGCAGGGCTTCAGCAATTCGGCGTGGTGGCGCGACGACACGATGGCGCACGCGTGCCGGCTCGCGCTCGAGAACGCCATCGAGCCCGACTTCGTGCGCGGGCTGATCCGGCTGCGCGGGCTGCGACCCGACGGGCCGGCCGTGCGTCTCGAGCACTGGCCGTGGGCGGTGCGCGTGCGCACGCTCGGAGACTTCGCGATCGAGCTCGACGGCGAGCCGCTGCGCTTCACCGGGAAGGTACAGA
>OEIU01001403.1_pt1 | contig 15738 bp, 17 predicted proteins | sample 1539221 | NCBI WGS metagenome assembly OEIU01 (sample SAMN03792071, study PRJEB22550) | activated sludge metagenome | feature: wastewater treatment plant; material: activated sludge; isolation source: Wastewater treatment plant of a petroleum refinery complex | place: Argentina: Zarate | collected...
GATACGTATGGCTCGACCTATTCGACGCCAGGCTGGAAGCGCGCGCAAAGCAGGGCGAACGACGCCAAGAGCGGCGGGGGCGGTTTCGGCGAGCGCGCGCAATCCCCGTTCGCCTCCGGCCGCGCTCAGACACAGGCCGCGCGGCGCGGGCCACTGACGATCGAAGGCGAACTCGTCGCGAAGTCGTCGGCAAGCTCATCCTTCGGCCGCGGCGACCGGGTGTTTCATATCAAGTTCGGCCCGGGCTCGATCTTCGCGGTCGACGGCAACAAGCTGACGGTCGATTTCGACAAGGCCGGGCGGAAGATGGTGCTGGAGAGCTTTGTGCAGCGGGGGTGACCTGCGCTTTCTTGTGGAAAAGCACCTGACGAAAAATCAGATGCTCCGGAAAGGCAAAGCAACGACTTATCCGCAGCCGCCAGGTCGCACGGGGGTCGCATGAGTTCATTGGCGTCTTGATCTGGCGAGCCCCAACGCTTCAACTAGAGCAAGCACCCTGAGGCTCGGATATGCTCACCAACAGCCGCGACATCATCCGCCGCCTCGAACGCGAGGGCTGGCGGCTTGTCCGTGTCAACGGCTCGCATCATCACTTCTTCCGGGAAGGCGGAAAAACCATCGTTACGGTTCCGCATCCCAAGCGCGATATCGCCCCGGGCACGGTGCGCAGCATCTATAAACAGGCGGGATGGAAGAAAGATTGATCAGGCCGCGCGTTTCAATGCGTCCGGCCTCGGCGGATCGATCGCAATCACGATCACCGCATCAGAAAATTGGTCGGCCCATTCCGGGTCGGTCTTGATATCGGACAGATCGCGCGTCGGCGGCAACGGCAGCCGTTCATCGATCATGCTTTCGGTCCAGCCTTCCAAGGCTTCCTTGGCCATCACGAAAAGATCGTCGATATCGTCAGCTGCCGAAAAGCAGCCCGGCGCATCCGGAAAGGTCATTCCGTAGGCGCTGTCGGGATCCTTGTGCACAATGACGATGTAAGGCTTCATGGGCGATCTCGCGCGTTGGTCCATTATACCCCTTCCGCGCCGAAAATCACCCATCTCGACTCCGCCGCCCCCGCCCCGCTACCATTCGCGCACAAGCGCTGAGGGAGCGAAGCAAGTGGCCAAGAAATCAGCCTCCAAGAAAGCATCGGCAAAGCAAGGATCAGCAAAGCAGGCGTCGTCCAAGAAGGCCGCAACGAAAAAGGCCGCCCCGAAAAAGGCGGCGAAAAAGTCTCCTGCAAAACCGGTCGCGGCCAAGAAATCCGCCGCCAAGGCCGCGCCCGCGAAAAAGGTCGCGGGCAAGCCCGCGGCAAAGAAAGCGCGCATCCCCAGCACGCCCATCTGGCAATGGACGGCCGTCCAGACCGCCGCCGCCATCCGCGCGGGCGCGGTTTCTGCGGAGGAAGTGACGAAGGCGCATGTCGAGCGCATGAACGCCGTCAATCCGAGGCTCAACGCTGTCGTGTTCGATTTTTCGGTCGAGGCGCTCAAGGCGGCGAAAGCCGCCGACCGCGCCCGCGCCAAGGGCGCCGACCTCGGTCCGCTGCACGGCGTGCCGATCACCATCAAGGAAAACGTCGACTATCAAGGTTATCCCAATCCCAATGGCGTGAAGGCGCTCCTGGGACAGATCGCGCCCTCGGATTCGCCCGTCGTGCGCAATCTCAAGAACGCCGGCGCCATCGTGCTCGGCCTCACCAACACGCCGGAATTCTCCTTCCGCGCCTTCACCGACAATCCGCTGCACGGGCTCACGCTCAATCCGTGGGACGAGGCCATCACCTGCGGCGGCTCGTCCGGCGGCGCGGGCGCGGCGGTGGCGGCCGGCGTCGGAACGATCGGCCACGGCAACGACATCGGCGGCTCGCTGCGCTGGCCGGCCCATTGCAACGGCATCGTCACCATCAAGCCAACGCAAGGGAGAATTCCCGCCTACAACGAGAGCGCGCCGGCCGAGCGCCCGATGCTCGCCCATCTCATGTCCGCGCAGGGGCCGCTGACGCGCTCGGTCGCCGACGCGCGGCTCGCGCTCGCCGTCATGAGCCAGCGCGACCCGCGCGATCCCTGGTGGGTGCCGGCGCCGCTGGAAGGGCCGAAGCCGAAGGGTCCGATCAAGGTCGCGCTCGCGAAAATCCCCGGCGACATGAAAGTCGACGTCTCCGTGCGCGCCGCGCTGACGCAGGCAGCCGACGACCTGCAAAAATCCGGCTACCGTGTCGAAGAGGTCGAGGTTCCCGACATCAACGGCGTCTGGCGCACCTGGGCCGACGTGCTGACGACGGAAGTCGTCGCGCTGCAGGAAGCCGGCATGATGGCGGTGACGTCGGACGACTTCAAGATCGCGTGGAAGGGCATGCGCAAGGGCGCGAACATTCTCGACCGCGAAGGCTTCATGCGCGCGACCGCAGACCGCAACGCGCACATTCGACGCTGGCAGTTGTTCTTCGAGGACTACCCCGTCATCCTCGCGCCGACGACTGTGCAGCCGACGCCCGGCCCGCGCGAGGACACGATCAGCGAGGACCGCGTCCTCGAATTCTTCCACGACGAGCTCCGCTTCATCTCCGCGATCAACGTGCTCGGCCTGCCGGGCGCCGTCGTGCCGGTCTCGATCCACAGGGGCCGGCCGATCGGCGTGCAACTCATCGCCGGCCGCTATCGCGAGGATCTCGCGCTCGCCGCCGCCGAAGCGATCGAGAAGCGGGCGGGCATGCTGGTGCGCCATCTCTGGGAGAAGATGGCGGGCTGAGCATCCGTCTCGATTTCGGCGCGGCGGCGGCCCGTCATCCGGACGCCGCCAGCGCTTGCCCGTGCGGCCGGCGCGCTCTAGCTTCGTTCAGACAAGAACGATCTGCGGAAAGCCGCCTTCGAGGAACACCGGAGAGATCCATGTCGTCGATCGCGCTCGAAGCGTCGCGGCCGCAGCCGGTCTCGCACATCCCCGAACCGCCGCTGTCCGCGCTCGCACACATCCCGGGCACGGAAGGCTGGCCGGTGCTCGGCTCGACCCTGCAACTCCTCGCCGATCCCAAGGGCGAGGTCGAGCGCATGGCGGAGACATACGGCCCGGTTTTCCGCAACCGCGCCTTCGGCGGCCGCAGCGTCACGCTGCTCGGGCCGGAGGCGAACGAATTCGTTCTGTTCGACCAGGCCAAGACCTTTTCGTCCGCGCATGGCTGGGGCCTGATCCTCGGCCGTCTGTTTCCGCGCGGCCTCATGCTGCTCGATTTCGACGAGCACCGCCTGCACCGCAAGGCGCTCTCCGTCGCCTTCAAGACCGGGCCGATGAAATCCTATCTCGCGAGCCTCGACCGCGGCATCGTCGAGGGGCTTGGCGGCTGGCGCGCGCAAGGGCCGGACATGCTGTTCTACCCGGCCGTCAAACAACTGACCCTCGATCTCGCCGCGGTCTCCTTCCTCGGCGAGAACATCGGCGCCAACGTGCAGGACGTGAAACGCGCCTTCGTCGATATGGTCGCCGCCGCCGTCTCCGTCATCCGCAAGCCCCTGCCCTTCACGCAGATGGCGAAGGGCGTCGCGGGGCGGCAGTTCATGATCGACTATTTCGGCGGCCAGATCGACGCGCGCCGCAACGGCGAGGGCGAAGATCTCTTCACCCATCTCTGCAAGGCGACGACCGACGACGGCTCGCTGCTGACGCGGCAGGAAATTATCGATCACATGAGCTTCCTGATGATGGCCGCGCACGACACGCTGACCTCGTCCTTCACCTCCTTCGTCTGGTTCCTCGCAAGCCACCCCGACTGGCAGCAGAAGCTGCGCGAGGAGATCGCGGGCCTCGGCCTCGCGAAGGACGAGCCGCTGCCTTACGAACGGCTCGACGATCTGCCGCTGACCGAAATGGCCTTCAAGGAAGCGTTGCGGATGATCCCGCCGGTGCCGTCGATCCCGCGCTGCGCGGTGCGCGACACCGAATTCGCGGGCTTCAAACTACCGGCCGGCACGCGCGTCAGCGTCAATCCGGTCTACACGCACAACATGCCCGACGTCTGGGTCGATCCGGAGAGGTTCGATCCCCTGCGCTTTTCGAACGAGGCCGCGCGCAACCGGCACAAGTTCGCCTTCGTGCCCTTCGGCGGCGGCGCGCACATGTGCCTGGGGCTCAACTTCGCCTACATGCAAGCCAAGTGCTTCGCCCATCGCCTGCTCTCGACCGCGCGCGTCACGGTGGCGCCGGGCTACATCCCCGACTGGAAGCTCTGGCCGATCCCGCAGCCGAAGGACGGGTTGCGCGTGCGGATGGAGCCGCTGGGTTAGCGGCGATGCCGGGACGTTGTCCCATCCCCCCGCGAGCGGGGAGAAGGTGGCGCGACGCGCCGGATGAGGGGCTGGGCCGATACGTGACGCCTGGTCGTTTGCCCCCTCGCCCCAACCCTCCCCCCGCAAGCGGGGAGAGGGAGCGAGCGCTCCCGACGCCGCCCTTGCGCGGCCCGCCCGACCGCCCACAATAGCCGCATGATCCGCGCCCTCGCCCTTCTCCTCGCCTGCCAGCTCGCCGGCGAAATCTTCGCCCGCGCTTTTGGTCTGCCGATTCCCGGCCCCGTCATCGGCCTCGCGCTGCTCGCCGTCGGCATTCTCGTCCATGCGCGGGCGACCGGCGCCGATCCTTCAAAGATCGAAAGCACCGAGCTCGGCCGCACGGCGGGCGCGCTGCTCGGGTCGCTCGGCCTGCTATTCGTGCCGGCCGGCGTCGGCGTCGTGCAGCAATTGCCGGTCGTCGGCGCCTACGGCCTCGCGCTTGCCGCCGCCCTGGTCGGCTCGACCGTGCTCACCCTCATCGTCACCGTCTACGTCTTTCTCTTCGTCAAAAAGCTGACCGGCAAGGCCGGCGCGGCGGGAGAGAACCGGTGAGCAATCCCTTCGCCATCTGGGTCTATCTCTCCGCCTCGCCGCTGCTGTGGCTGACGCTGACGCTGATCGTCTGGCTGTTCGCCGATTTTCTCGCGCGCGCCGCCAACCGCAACCCACTCGTCAATCCCGTGCTCATCTCCATCGCGCTGATGGGCGCGATCCTCGTCGCGACGGGCGCGCCCTATCAGGCGTATTTCGAGGGCGCGCAATTCGTGCATTTCCTGCTCGGCCCCGCGACCGTCGCCATCGCCGTGCCGCTCGTGCGCCATCGCGCGCTGGTCCTCGCCAATCTGCTGCCGATGGCGGCCGCGCTGATCGCGGGCGCCGTCGTCGCCTGCGTTTCGGCGGTGGCCATCGCCGCCGCCTTCGGCGCGCCGCGTCAGGTGCTGGTGTCGCTGGCGCCCAAATCTGTCACGGCCGGCATCGCCATGGCCGTCTCCGAAAATCTCGGCGGCGCGCCGGCGCTCACCGCCGTGCTCGTCATCACGACCGGCATTCTCGGCGCGGTGATCGTCACGCCGCTGATGAACGCGCTGCGCATCAGGGATTTCGCCGCGCGAGGTTTTGCGGTCGGGCTCGCCTCGCACGGCATCGGCACGGCCCGCGCCTTCGTGGTCGACGAGGTGGCCGGCACGTTCGCCGGCATCGCCATGGGGCTGAACGGGCTCGCGACCTCGCTGATCGTGCCCCTGCTGATGCGATGGATGTGAACGGATTTGACAATCGTTCTAAGTTGATAAATTAATCAATTAATTAAATTGAGCGCCCCCCGAGCGCCGCCGGAGGAATTCATGTCCGTCCATCCCCGCTATCCCCTGCTGTTCAGCCCGCTCGACATCGGCGTGACGAAGCTCAAGAACCGCGCGCTGATGGGCTCGATGCACACAGGTCTCGAGGAGGCCGAGAACGGCTTCGCCAAGCAGGCCGCCTTTTTCGCGGAACGCGCGCGGAACGGCGTCGGCATGATCATCACCGGCGGCATTCCGCCGAATTTCGAAGGCGGCGGACGCGGCTCGAAACTGTCCGAGCCGCACGAGGTCGCCGAGCATCGTCTCGTCACCGACGCCGTGCACGCCGCCGACCCCGACGTGAAGATCTGCATGCAGATCCTGCACATGGGTCCGCTCGCCCGCACCAGCGAATGCGTCGCGCCCTCGCCCGTGAAATCGCGCATCGGCGCCTATATGCCGAACGCGCTGACCGCCGAAGGAATCGAAAAGCAGATCCGCGATTTCGCCAATTGCGCCGTTCTCGCGAAGGAAGCCGGCTACGACGGCGTCGAGATCATCGGCTCGGCCGGCTATCTCATCTCCACCTTCCTGGTCGAGAAAACCAACCGCCGCACCGACGAATGGGGCGGCTCGTTCGAAAACCGCATGCGCTTCCCGATCGAAATCGTGCGGCGCGTGCGCAAGGCGGTCGGCCCGGACTTCATCATCGTCTTCCGCATTTCCGCGATGGACATGCTGCAGGGCGGCCTCGCCTGGGAGGAAGTCGTCGCGCTCGGCAAGGCCATCGTGGCGGAAGGCGTCAACGTCGTCTCCACTCATTTCTGCTGGCACGAAGCCCTGGTGCCGACCATCGCCACCATGGTGCCGCGCGCCGCCTTCACGCAGGTGACGGGCCGCCTGCGCAAGGAGCTCGGCGTGCCCATGATCACGTCGAACCGCATCAACATGCCGCAGGTCGCGGAAGACGTTCTCGCGCGCGGCGACGGCGATATCGTCTCGATGGCGCGTCCGATGCTGGCCGACAGCGAACTGGTGAAGAAGTCCTTCGAAGGCCGTGAGGACGAGATCAACACCTGCATCGCCTGCAACCAGGCCTGCCTCGATCACACGTTCAACGGCAAGCTGGTGAGCTGCCTCGTCAATCCGCGCGCCTGCCACGAGACGGAACTGAATTACCTGCCGACGAACCTGCCGAAGAACATCGCCGTCGTCGGCGCCGGCCCCGCCGGCCTCGCCTTCTCGATCACGGCGGCCGAGCGCGGCCATAAGGTCACGCTGTTCGAGGCGAACGACGATATCGGCGGCCAGTTCAACCTCGCGCGAAAAATTCCGGGCAAGGAGGAATTCGACGAGACGATCCGCTACTTCCGCCGCAAGATCGCGCTGCACGGCGTCGATCTGCGCCTCAACACGCGCGTCGACGCCGACGCCTTGTCGGGCTTCGACGAGGTGATCGTGGCGACCGGCATCGAGCCGCGCACGCCGGATATTCCCGGCATCGATCATCCCAAGGTCGTCGGCTACATGGACGCGATCCTCGGGCGAAAGCCGATCGGCAAACGCGTTGCGATCATGGGCGCCGGCGGCATCGGCTTCGACGTCGCCGAACTCGTCAGCCACGCCGGCGTGTCCGCCGCGCTCGACGTCGACGTCTTCGCACGCGAATGGGGCATCGACTTCAGGAACCATCCACGTGGCGGCGTCACCGGCGTCGAGCCGCATGTCGAGACCTCCGGCCGCGAGATCACGCTGATGCAGCGCAAGAGCGACGCGCTGGGCAAGACGCTCGGCCGCACGACGGGCTGGACGCATCGGCTCAGCCTGCAAAGGCGGGACGTGCAAATGGTCGGCGGCGTCGACTATCTGAAGATCGACGACGAGGGCCTGCACACGCGCGTCAACGGCGAGCCGCGCCTGTTCGACGTCGACACGATCATCGTCTGCGCCGGCCAGACCTCGATGCGCAAGCTCTACGACGATTTGCAGGCGCGCGGCGTCAAGGCGGCGATCGTCGGCGGCGCATACGAAGCCGCCGAACTCGACGCCAAGCGCGCGATCGACCAGGCGTGCCGGCTCGCGGCGGTGGTGTAGGCGGCGCGCACGCCGCGCTCCTCCCTCCCCGCTCGCGGGGAGAGTGTCGCCGAAGGCGACGGGCGGGGATCGCCGGGCGCAGGCCGCAATCCTGACAACGCCCGACATGCCCCACCCGCATTGCTTCGCAATGCGACGTCCCCGCAAGCGGGGAGGCAGGACGCTTTGCTTGCTGCGGGAAGCGTGATTTTCCTCCGGCCGCGCCCTATCCTTCCGCCACGCATCGCCGCATAGGGAGCCCGCCGTGGCTAAGGACTATCCGAGCCTCACGCCCGCCTTGCGCGACTTCATCGCGCGCCAGCGCATCTTCTTCGCCGCCACCGCCGCGGCGGGAACGCGCGTCAACGTCTCGCCGCGCTCGACGCGCGAATTCCGCGTGATCGGCGACAATGAAGTCTGCTGGCTCGACCTCACCGGCTCGGGCGCGGAAACCGCCGCGCATCTGAAGGCGGACGGGCGCCTCACCATCATGTTTTGCGCCTTCGAGGGGCCGCCCAGCATCCTGCGGCTCTACGGCCGCGGCGAAATCCTGCATCGCGACAGCGCGGAATTTTCGCGCGCGCTCGCGGCGCATTTCGACAACGAGCGTCCGGTCGGAACGCGCCAGATCGTGCGGCTCGCCGTCGACCTCGTGAAAACATCCTGCGGCTACGGCGTGCCCGCGTTCGACTATCAGCGCGAGCGCCCCGCTCTGGACAATTGGGCGGACAACAAGGGGCCCGCTGGCGTCGAAGCCTACTGGCGCGAGAAGAACGCCGTCAGCATGGATGGGCTGCCGACCGGGATCGTGGAATAGGGATGAGGCCCGCGAGCCTTCAGGCTCGCCTTGGCATTGCGAGCCTGAAGGCTCGCGGTCCAGTTGCGACTATAGCGCCCCGACCTTCTCCAACTCCGCCGCCAGGTCCATCCCGGGCGCATACAGAATTCCGGCCATTCCGAGCTTCTGGGCGGCGGCGATATTGCGCGCGACATCGTCCACGAACACCAGCTCGTCCGGCGCGCGCCCCGACCGTTCGAACAGGATTTCGTAGATGCGCGCATCCGGCTTGGTCACGCGCTCGCGACCCGACACGACGATCGTGTCGAATTCGTCGAGAAACGGATGGATTGCGCGCGAAAGATCGAATTTTTGCGCGGGATAATTCGTCAATCCGTAAACCGGCCGCCCCTGCGCCTTCAACGCGCGCATGATCGCGACATTCTCCTCGATCGCGCCGTCGAGCGTCTCCAGCCAGCGCGAGTCGAAGAGCGCCAGTTCGTCGGCGAACTCCGGAAATTCCCGCGCGCGCGCCGCGATCGGCGCGGCGAAGTCGTGGCAGCCGTCGATCGAATGATCCAGGCGAGCGAACAGGCGCCCGAGAGAAACGCCTCCATGCGCGCTTCGTCCGAAAACACGTTTCGATAGAGATGGCGCGGATCCCAGCGCAGCAGAACGTTGCCGAGATCGAAGACCACATCCTTCCGCGCCACCGCGAGACCCCGCATTGATAGCCCGCGCCTTTCCGGCGCATAGTCCCGGCCAGAATACCCAGAGGAGCGCATGGGCGCGAAGGCCTTTTTCTTCGACATTTTCGGCACGGTCGTCGACTGGCGCGAAGGCGTCGCGCGCGAGGCGCGCGACATTCTGCATCCGCTCGGCCACGACCTCATCTGGGCCGCCTTCGCAGACGCCTGGCGCGCGGAATACCAGCCCGGCATGGAGGAAATCCGCTCGGGCCGCCTGCCCTTCGCCAAGCTCGACGTCGTTCATGCGCGCATGCTCGAGCGCATCCTGCCGCGCTTCGGCCTCGCCGACATTTCGGACGACACGAAACGCGCGCTCGTGCTCGCCTGGCACAAGCTGGACGCCTGGCCGGATTCTGCACGCGGCGTTGCGATGCTCCGCAAGCACGCGCTCGTCGCGCCCGTCTCCAACGGCAATATCTCACTGATGGCCGCGCTCGCGCGGCGCAACGCCTTCCATTGGGACGCGATCCTCGGCGCGGAATTTTCGCGCGACTACAAGCCCAAGCCCGACGTCTATCTCTCCGCCTGCGCGGCCTTCGATCTCGCGCCGGCGGATTGCATGATGGTCGCCGCCCATTCCGACGATCTCGCCGCGGCCAAGGCCTGCGGCCTGCAAACGGGCTTCGTCGCCCGGCCGAACGAGAAAGGCCCCGGCAAGGGCGAGAGCGAGCCGAAGATCGCCGTCGACGTCGCGGGCGAAAATCTCGTCGATCTCGCGCAGAAGATTTTCGGCTGAGCCGTCAGCCGCAGGAGACTCTCGAGACGCGCCCGCCTTCGTCCGTATGCAGATTGAGGCGCGAATCGAGGAATTCCATCGTGTAGGCGAGGCCCTTGACGATGCGCCGCACGCTCGTGGCCTCGGCGGCGACACGGGCCCGCTCGGCAAGTTCGGCGGAAAATGGCTCGCCGACCGCAAACCCCGCCTTGCCGGCGTCGCAGGCGGACGTGACGCCGCCGAACGCGCAGAGAAAGCCGCAGACCGCTATTCGTCGCATCGCCCGTTCCTCGCTGCGCGGCCCCCGCGCCCTGCGCTATGATAGCAGAATGGCCCGCCGATTCTTCACCCTCGACGTCTTCGCCAGGGACGCGCTGTCAGGCAATCCGCTCGCCGTGGTCATCGACGCCGAAGGCCTCGACGATGCGCGCATGCTGCAGATCGCGCGCGAGTTCAACCTGTCCGAGACGGTCTTCGTCCTGCCCGCGCGCAATCCGGTCAACACGGCGCGCGTGCGCATCTTCACGCCGGCGATGGAGCTTCCCTTCGCCGGCCATCCGACCGTCGGCAGCGCGGTCCTGCTCGCGTCGCTGCGCGCGCCGGAGCTTGCCGGCGGGCGCGATCTCGCCGTCGTGCTGGAGGAGAACGTCGGCGACGTGAATTGCACGGTGCGCCTCGAAAGGCGCGGCGCTTCCTTCGCCTATTTCGATCTGCCGCGGCTGCCGGAAAAGCTCGGCGAGGCCGATGCGCGAACGCTCGCCGACGCATTGTCGCTGGAAGAAAAGGACATCGGCTTCGACGGCCATCGTCCCGTCGTCTGGTCCGCCGGAACGCCCTTCTGCTTCGTTCCCGTCTCGCGCCTCGACGCGATCGCCCGCGCGAAGCCCGATGCGCAGAAGCTGACGCCCGCCTGCGCCGGCGGGCGCGGCGCCTGGCTCTACACGCGCGAGACGGCGGACGCCGCGAGCGCCGTTCATGCGCGCATGTTCAGCGCGCTGATGCCCGGCCTCGAGGATCCCGCCACCGGCGCCGCGGCGGCCGCCTTCGCCGGCGTCGCGCATGCTTTCGAGAAACCGGCGGATGGCGAACACGCGCTCGTCATCGAGCAGGGTTTCGAAATGGGCCGGCCCTCGCACATCACGCTCGGCATGAGCGTGACGAATGGCGCGCTCGTCGCCGCCACCATCGGCGGCCACGCGGTGCGCGTCAGCGAAGGGATTCTGGCGCTGTGAGCGACCTGCCGCGGATTTTCCGCGTCGCGCGGATCGACGCGCGCGTTTCGCCCTTCGACTGGGATTTCGCGCGCGAGCGCGCCAGCGACATCGCCGCCCATTGGACCGAGGCCGTCGCGAAAAAGCCGGCAATGTTCGATGGCCGCGTGCTGCTCGGCCATGCGCTCGACTACGCGCCGCAGAATGGCGGCCAATTGCGCTCCCGCTATTTCGAGACGGCCTTTTCCGCCTTCCTCGCCTATCGCGATTTCGACTTTCCCGGCGGACGCGTCTTCAACGGCTTCGCCATGGCGGCGCTACGCACGGCCGACGGCGCCTTCCTGCTCGGCGAAATGGGCGCGCATACCGCCAACGCCGGCATATCCTACTTTCCGGCCGGCACGCCCGACCGCGACGACGTCGTCGGCGACGAGGTCGACCTGACGGGCTCGGTCCTGCGCGAATTGCAGGAGGAGACCGGCGTCGCGCTGGCGCGCGAGGATCTCGCGCCCGACTGGACCATCGTGCGGCTCGACGGCCGCGTCGCGTGCATGAAGCCCGTGCAACTCGACGGAAACGCGCAGGAGCTGGCGCGCGCGATGGACGCCTTTCTCGCGCGCGAAAAAGAGCCGGAGCTCGCCGGCATGCGCATCGTGCGCAGCATGAACGATCTGGACAGGCTGCGCGTGCCGGAATTCACGCGCCTCTATCTCGCGCACGAATTCGGCGCGGACGACACAGATTGAGCCGCGCCTGCCTCCCCGCTCGCGGGAGGCGGGATCTCCTCACTTCCGCCGGCACACGATGTCCTGCGAAACGCACGCGATGCCCGGCGTCGAACAGCCCTCCTTCGTGCAGGCGACGCAGGCGTCGCTCCATTCCGCGCAATCGGGATTGTCGCGGCCCCAGGCTTGAACGCTTTTCTGCTCGGCCTGCGCGTCGGCGGGCGGCGCGGGCGCCGGAACCGTCGGCGTGTCGGCGTTCGCGGACGCGCTTGGCGCGGGCGCTGCGTCTTCGGCGGACACGGCGGCGGGCGCAAGCAGCAGGCAGAGAACGATCAGAATCCGGATCATGCCGCCATCCTAGCACGCCCGCCCATGACTCCCGCGCGCCGCCATGCTAAGCGCGCCCCATGCTGGAAGGACTTCCCCCCAACGGCGCCGCCTTCGTGATGCGGCTCGAGACAGACGAGGCGACCGCGCGCCTCGTCGCCGACACGATCGTCGAGACCTTCGATCCGACCGAGACCGCCGCCGCCGCCTTCGAGAAGCATCCCTCGACCGATACGTGGAAGACGGAGGAATGGGTGGCGGAGATCTATTTCGGCCCCGAACCCGACGAAGACGTGATCCGCGACCTCGTGCGCACGGTGGCGGGCGATGCGGCGGCCGACGGCCTCGTCTTCGGCCGCGTCAGCGAGCAGGACTGGGTGGCGGCCTCGCTCGAAGGGCTCGCCCCCGTGCGCGCCGGCCGCTTTCTCGTGCACGGCTCGCACGACCGGCAGGCCCCGCGCGCCAACGACATCGGGCTGGAAATCGAGGCCGCGCTCGCCTTCGGCACCGGCCACCACGGCACGACGCTCGGCTGCCTGAAGGCGCTGGATGCGATTTCGAAGCGCCGCCGCCCGAACCGCATTCTCGACATCGGCACGGGCACCGGCGTGCTCGCCATCGCCGCCGCGCGCCTGTGGCGCAAGCAGGTCGCGGCCGGCGACATCGATCCGGTCTCCACGGAGGCGGCGACCGCCAATGCGCGGCTCAACGGCGCCGCCCCCTGGGTGAAGCCCGTGACGGCGCGCGGAACCATGCACCCGGCGCTGCGGCAGGGCGGCCCCTACGATCTCGTTTTCGCGAATATCCTGGCCAAGCCGCTGCGGCTGCTCGCGCCGCAGATCGCGGACGTGGCCGCGCACGACGCGGAACTCGTGCTGTCGGGCCTGCTCGCCCGCGACGTGGCGGGCGTGCTCGCGGCCTATGCGGCGCAGGGCTTCGCGCTCGTCGCCCGCGCCGATCTCGACGGCTGGGCGACGCTGACGCTCAGGTCGGGCGGCGCGGCCGCCCGACCTCTTCACGATCTCGGCTGAAAGGTGCCGGAAGACCGGCTTAGAACAGCCGGTGCATCTCCGAATTGGCCAGCTTTTCGTTGATTTCGCGCTCGACCGAATCCGACCAGCGGCCGTTCATGTAGCGGGCCACGATCGCGTCGGCATCATGCTGGTGCGCCGCCTTCATCGCATCGAGAAAGCGGGTCAGAAGGCCGCGCGGCTGCGCGCGCTTGGCGCGGGCGCCATAGGCCTTGGAGGGAATGATCATCGTCGCCATGGTTCGGCTCCTTCGTTCGAGAGAGCCCCTGACGTTCCACCCGACTCGGCTTGTCGCCGTTGCACGCAATATAGGTCAGCAATCATGTCGGAACTATTGATGTTGCGCTGCACAATCCGCATGGCTGACGAGCCAAGAGCGGCGCCCTCGCTGAGGCAAATCCGGGACCGCCGGCCTCCGGCCGGCAAGCCGAAATCGCGCAGCCGGAAAGGGCCAGCCGGAGGCTGGCGGTCCTGGCGGACGCCTTCTAGGCTCGGCGCATGAAAACGCTCCCGTTCGAATCGCATTTCCAGTCGTTCGCTGAATTGTCCGATCCCGCCCGCGCGGGACCGTGGGTCGCCGCCCTGCGCGCCGAACTGGTCTCGCGCGGTCTCGCCGGCTTCGTCATCCCGCGCGCCGACGAACATCAGAACGAATATGTGCCGCCGGGCGCCGAACGGCTGGCGTGGCTGACCGGCTTCACCGGATCGGCCGGCGCGGCGATCGTGCTCGCCGATAAGGCCGCCGTCTTCGTCGACGGCCGCTACACGATCCAGGCGCGCGAGCAGGTCGACGGCGGCCTCTTCGCCATCTGCGACCTAGTCTCCGACCCACCCTCCCGCTGGCTGGCGCGCGAGGCGGCCAAGGGCGCCGCCATTGGCTACGACCCATGGCTGCACACGCCCGCCGCGGTCGAGGCGCTGCGCAAGGGCGCGGAAGAAGCGGGCGCGACGCTCGTGGCCGTCGACAGCAACCCGATCGACGCCATCTGGCGCGACCGCCCGCCGGCGCCCTCGGCGCCCGTCGCACTGCACCCGGAAAAGCTCGCCGGCGAAAGCGCGGCGAAGAAGCTCGCCCGCATCGCCGGCGCGCTCGGCAAGGCGGACGGTCTCGTGCTCAGCGACCCGCATGCGGTCGCCTGGGCCTTCAACATTCGCGGCGGCGACGTCGCGCATACGCCGCTGCCGCTCTCATGGGCGATCGTCCCACGCGAAGGCCGGGCGCGCCTTTATGTCGAGAGCGCGAAGCTGTCGAACAGCGTGCGCGCCGCGCTGGAAGACCTCGCCGACGTGCGCGAGCCCGCCGCGCTCGTGCGCGATCTCGAAAATCTCGCGCGCGAAAAAAAGAAGCTGATGTTCGATTCCGCGACCGCGCCGGAAAAACTCGTCGCGCTCTTTCGCGAAAAAGGCGGCGCGGCGGACGTCGGCGCCGATCCGGTCGCGCTGATGAAGGCGAGGAAGAACGCGGCCGAATTGAAGGGTTCGCGCGCCGCCCACATTCGCGATGGCGCCGCCATGGTCGAATTTCTGGCGTGGTTCGCCGCCGAGGCGCCGAAGGGCAGGCTGACCGAAATCTCGGCCGCGCAGGCTTTGGAAACGTTTCGACGCGCGACGGGTAAGCTGAAGGAAATTTCGTTCGGCACGATTTCGGCCTTCGGCGCCCATGCCGCATTGCCGCACTATCGCGTGACGGAGCGGAGCGACGTGAAAATCGGCAAGGGAATCTATCTCGTCGATTCCGGCGCGCAATATGTCGACGGCACGACCGACATCACGCGCACGACCGTCGTCGGCGCGCCGAAGGGCGATATGCGCGACAAATATACGCGTGTGCTGAAGGGCCATATCGCCATCGCCACCGCCGTGTTTCCGCAGGGAACGACCGGCGCGCAGATCGACGCCTACGCGCGCCGCGCGCTCTGGGAAGCCGGAACCGATTTCGACCACGGCACGGGCCACGGCGTCGGCGCCTATCTCAGCGTGCACGAGGGCCCGCAGCGCATTTCCAAGCTCGGCGGAACGGCGCTCGAGCCCGGCATGATCATCTCCAACGAGCCCGGCTATTATCGCGAAGGCGCCTGGGGCATCCGCATCGAGAATCTCATTGTCGTGGAGGAAAGAAAGATCGCCGGCGCCGAACGCAGGATGTTCGGCTTCGAGACGATCACGTTCGCGCCGATCGACACGGCGCTGGTGGATGCGAGGCTGATGACGCGCGAAGAAATCGCATGGCTCAACGCCTATCACAAGGCTGTGTGGGAGAAGCTGGAAGGCAAGGTCGCGCCGGCGGCGCGCAAATGGCTGAAGGGGGCGACGAAGAAGCTGGGATGAAGGCTCGGGAGCCCTCCCTCCCCTTCATGGGGAGGGTGTCGCGCGAAGCGCGACGGGTGGGGCTCGCGCCGCTGCGCAGATGATCGAGCTTTGCGCCGTTCGTTCGGACCCCACCCGCGATGCTGCGCATCGCGACCTCCCCGCAAGGGGGATCGTTGCGAAATTCTGCGGGGGCGGGATTTGGTCCGCTCGGGCGCGGGAT
>OEIU01001404.1_pt1 | contig 15710 bp, 16 predicted proteins | sample 1539221 | NCBI WGS metagenome assembly OEIU01 (sample SAMN03792071, study PRJEB22550) | activated sludge metagenome | feature: wastewater treatment plant; material: activated sludge; isolation source: Wastewater treatment plant of a petroleum refinery complex | place: Argentina: Zarate | collected...
CGCCGATCTGGTGCAGGCTGAGCGCCAGCGTCAGCCCGCCGATGCCGCCGCCCGCGATGAGAACCGTCATGGTACGCCCCTGTTGCTTCCCGGGCGTCATGACATGAGGGATGGGCAGGGGGCAACTGCGAAGGGGCGGCACCGGCGCTTTCGAGGCAAAGCGGACATCAACCAGCAGACACCCCCGCCGGATCGATCGAAAATGGACCCAACTCGGACGTGGGCATCGCCGGACATCGGCCCACAATTATGCTATACGAACAATCAATTTCCCCGAGCCCCGGGGGTGCATCTTGAGCAGCGAGCACGTAGAGCGGCGACTGGCGGCTATTCTGGCGGCGGATGTCGCGGGCTCTTGCCGCTTGATAGGGATCGACGAAGAAGGCACGCTGGCGCAACTGAGAGCTCTTAGAAAAACGCTTTTTGATCCCAAAATCGCTGAGCATCACGGGCACATCGTCAAGAACACCGGGGACGGCGCTCTCGTCGAGTTCGCCAGCGTGGTCGACGCCGTACGATGTGCCGTCGAAGTTCAGCGCTGCATGGCCGAACAAAATATCGACGTGCCGCAGGACAAGCGGATCGAATTTCGCATCGGCATTCACGTCGGTGATATTATTGCCGAAGACGATGATATCTTTGGTGATGGGGTCAATATTGCGGTGCGTCTCGAAGGAAACGCAGAACCGGGCGGTATCAGCCTTTCCGATGATGCCTACCGACATATACGCGATAAACTCGACATCGCCTTCGATGATGCTGGCGACCAAAAGCTCAAGAACATCGAACGGCCTATCCGCGTGTTCAGAGTTAGGGATCGCGGCATAGCGGCAAGCCAAAGATCGTCCTTGGCGCTGCCGGACAAGCCCTCCATAGCCGTCCTGCCCTTCAATAACATGAGCGGCGACCCGGAACAGGAATACTTCGCCGACGGCGTTGTGGAAGAGATCATCACCGCCCTGTCGCGCATGCGTTGGCTGTTCGTCATCGCACGCAATTCGAGCTTCATCTACAAGGGCCGGGCCGTGGGCGTGAAGCAGGTCGGTCGCGAGCTGGGTGTGGGCTATGTGCTTGAAGGTGGCGTGCGCAAGGCTGCGAACCGGGTGCGCATCACGGCGCAGCTCATCGATGCGTCAACAGGGGTGCATCTCTGGGCGGATCACTTCGAGGGAGCACTCGACGACATCTTCGATCTGCAGGACGAGGTGACCGCGAGCGTCGTGGGCGCCATCGCGCCGAAGCTGGAATGGGCCGAGATCGAGCGTACGAAGCGCAAGCCGACCGAGAGCCTCGATGCCTACGACCACTATCTGCGCGCCATCGCGAGCTTTCATCAGGGACACAGGGATTGCAACAGGCAGGCCAATGAGGAAGCGTTGCGACTGTCCTACCGGGCGATCGAGCTCGACCCATGCTATTCCTCGGCCTATGGCTTGGCCGCGCATTGCTATGCCTCGCGCGGGCCGAATGACTGGATGGTCGATCGCGTGAAAGAGATCGCCGAAGCCCGGCGCCTCGCCCGACGGGCGGCGGAACTGGGCCACGACGACGCGCTCGCGCTCAGCAGGGCCGGTTGGGTGCTTGCCTTTCTGTGCCACGACCTCGATGCGGGCGACGCGCTCCTCGAGCGGGCGCTCGCGCTCGATCCGAACCTGCAGTTAGCGTGGCGGTTGAGCGCCTGGGTGAAGGTTTTTCTCGGCGATCTCGAGTCGGCGATCGAACACTTCACGCATTCCATCTCCCATGGCCCACGCGATCCGTTCATCTTCGCAGCGCACCACGGAATCTCGTTCGCTCACTTCTACGCAGGCCGCTATGATGATGCGGTGGCGTGGGCCGAGAAGGCGCTCGCAGGGGCGCCGAATCACGCGGCCGCACTGCGTTTGCTCGCCGCCGCCCATGCGCTTGCCGGGCGGCTGAAGGAAGCGCAGAGTGCAATCGCACGGATGTGCGAGCTCGATTCCTCATATCGGATTTCCTACGTCAAACGGACCCCGTCACGCCGACCGGACCATATTGCCAGGTACGAAGAGGGGTTGCGAAAAGCGGGTCTGCCAGAGTGACCATACCCCGGCGAGCAGCAGTTCTGTCGTATGCTGTCCTTCAAGTTCGGTCCCTATCCGCTTCACCCTGCAGGGAATAGCGCGGCTCGCCACTTACATCAGAGGTAATTGCCGTCCTGATGCGATGGGCTAGCTAGATTGCCGGCATGGCGGCTTCAGACACCAACGCGCACGAGATCCCGGCCGGTACGCCGATCTGGTGCAGCCTGAGCGCCAGGGTCAGCCCGCCGATGCCGCCGCCCGCGATGAGAACCGCCATGGTACGCCCCTGTTGCTTCCCGGGCGTCTTCGCATGAGGGGCGGCAGGGGGCAACTGCGAAGGGGCGGCACGTCCACCGCCCGTTGGATCGGGTCGAAAATGACCCGTTGCTGGCGCTCCCGGCCGCAAATTGATGCATTGCGAGCAACTCACCGGGCTCGCCACCCGCTGATGTCGTGGAGTGTCCGGTAGTCAATCCATCTTCTTGTCGGAGGGCGTCAATCTGACCGCATCTGTCACGGTTGCCCTCGGGATCGCTGTATAAAGGAAGCTTTCGTAATATCGTTGCAGCGCGAAGCGCGTCAGCACGCCGATAGCGGACGCAAGCGGCACGGCAATTAGAAGGCCGACGAACCCAAACAGGTAGCCGAATGCGAACAGCGCAAACATGATCCAGACTGGATTCAAGTTGACGCGCCGGCCGACGAAATAGGGCGACAGCAAATAGTCTGACAGCGTCTGGCCGACGAAGAAGATCGCCGGGACGATCCAGATGACGGCCCAATGCGGCCAGAACTGTGCAATCGCAACGCACATCGATATGACGAGCCCGCTCAGCGCACCGAGATACGGCACGAAGCTTATCAGTCCTGCCGCAATACCGATCAGTAGCCCATGCTTGAGCCCGAGCAACGAAAGCGCTGCCGCGTAGAATACCGCGAGGATCAGGCACAGCGTGCCCTGACCGATCACAAACCCGCCGATCGTGTCGTCGATGTCGCGGGCAAGAGCCCGGACGGTGTCGCGCTGCGCCGGCGGTATCCAGTTGTCGATAACCGCCACCATCTTCTTCCAATCATAGGTGAGATAGCAGGCAATGATCGGGGTTACCACCAGGAGGGAGAAGGCCGAGATCAGCGCCCGGCCTCCGGTCCAAACCGAACGCAGAAAATCGCGGAGCCAGGCGGTCGCCAACGTGGTAAGTTCACCGACCGATTGCTCGGCGGACGCCAGGCCTTCTCCAACAAGCTTGCTCAGCCACGGCCGATTTGGATCGGTGGCGAGCCCCCGCACCCTTTTGATGTAGAGCGGAAAACTATCGATGAAATAGACAAGCTCACCGACAGCGACCGGGGTGGTCAGAATGATAAGCGCGGTCACGCCGACGACGAACGACCCGACGATGGTTAGCGTTGCAATGAGGCGATTCATTCCGATCCGTTCCAGCCTGGTGGCCAGAGGATCAAGTAGATACGCCAGTAGCATCCCGGCGACGAAAGGCAGCAGGACTTCACGCAACAGAATGACGGCGACGACAACCGCCGCCAATACCGCAATCCAGAATGCGACGGGCCGGGTGATCATTGTTCAGGCTTACATCAAGCCGGCCGCGGGGATATCCTGCGCACGTGTATGACCCGCGGTCGGAGCTTTTCGACCGGTCTGGCACGGAGATCATACTTTGGCACAGAAGTATTACTTTGTCAGTGACCTGCACATGGGTGGCGACGGTCAATTGCAGCATTGCGACTACGCCGCCGAGTTCATCGAGTTTCTGAAGGAGTTGGAAAAGGAGGGCCCCGACACCGAGTTTCTGATCGTGGGCGACACGTTTGGCTTCTGGGAGCTCACGCTTGTACGCGGGGTCGAAAGGCTTGCGCACATCATACAGGCGCACCAGGCGATTTTCGATCAACTCAGAGCCACCGGTGCGCGCATCAAGGTGACCATGATGGTCGGGAATCACGATTATGATCTCGCTTGCGATCCGGCCTTTGTGGAGAAACTGCGGGCGTACAACATCCATCTGGACCCGAGCCTGGTCCTGATCCGCACCGTGGGCGACAAGAGGATATGGATCGAACACGGACAACAGCGCGATCAGTTCAACAGCTTCCCCGAATATGGCAACGCCTACGCTCTCCCGGTGGGCTACTTCATCACGGAAACCTTCGTCAGCGGAGCCAGCCGGTATGCCGACTTCGGCCGGGGAAACTGGCTCAAGGACATCCGCTCCGTGGGCACGATGCAGATTCCCGACTGGATGCTGTCGAACTACTTCTACCGCGAGATGAGTATGGCGCTACGCTGGGTGCTGCTGCCCTTCCTGCTGCTGGCTGGCGTCACGGCGATTGCGATTTTCGGGGAAATCCTTCGGGTCGCGGGCATCTTTGATTACAATATCATATTTCACAACCCGCTGATGAGCAGGCTCGGGATCATCGACAACGTCCTTCAGGTCGTGATCACGATCAATTCCCTGTTTTTGATTTTGTTCGGTATCCCTGCGTTGGTCGTCGAACGCGATCTCATGCGAACGTTGCATCGCTTTCGTCTACAGACGAGCCACGGAGTGACCCCGAACCTCGATTCGGAAGCGCCCTACCTGAAAGGGGCCCAGGAGGTCTTCCAGGCGGATGACAAGGTAGCGGTGTTCATTTTCGGACACACGCATTCGGCGTTCCTGCGGCGACTGGGGCCCGCCGGTCAAGTCGTCATCAATACCGGCACGTGGCTGAAGCTGTTGTCCCGCGTTCCGGTGCGCTTTGGCTTGTTGCCCGCGGTCTATTATCCTTCGTACCGCTTGAATTACTTCCGGATCGAGAAGGCGAACGACCAGATTGTGATCGACTATGTCGAAATGCCCAAGACGCCTGAGCGCGAACTGACCTGGCTGCAGCGTCTCGTGATCCTGTGGAATGTGCCTAAGTCACCAGAAGCAATCCCTGCAAGGACGATTATCGATCTGTAAGGCGTTGCAGGGAATTGCGCGGCCCGTCACTTACATCCGAGGTAATTGCCGTCCTGATGCGATGGGCTAGATTGCCGGCATGACGGCTTCAGACACCAACGCGCACGAACTCCCGGCCGGACATTTCAGCCGCCTGCTGAAGCACTGGCGCGGCGTTCGCCGGCTGACCCAGATCGAGCTGGCCGCGGACGCCAACGTGTCGGCCCGGCATCTGTGCTTCCTCGAGACCGGCCGCTCGCAGCCGAGCCGCGAGATGGTGCAACTGCTCGGCAGCGCGCTCGACCTGCCGCTGGAGGAGCGCAATGCGCTGCACGTCGCCGCAGGCTTCGTGCCGCCCTATGGCGACAAGGGGCTGGCGGCCGAAAACCTGCAGCCGGTGCGGCAGGCGCTGGACTTCATGCTGAAGCAGCAGGAGCCGTATCCGGGGATCGTGATCGACGGGCACTGGGACGTTCGCATGCGCAACCAGGGCTCGGCACGCCTGTTCAAGCCGTTTCACGATTCATTCGAGATGGAAAACGGCCTTGCCGACAATGCCATGCATGTCGTCTTTCATCCAAAGGGCCTGCGGCAGTTCATATTGAACTGGGACGAGTTCGCGCGGCAATTGATCCAGATTCTGCATCGCGACGTCGCCCAAGGCAGCCGAGCCGCGGCGCAGTTGCTTGATGAAATCATGATCTATCCCGGGCTGTCCGCGGAGTGGCGGCTGCCGCCCCATCCGCCGTCTTCGCCTGTCATGACGATGCAGCTTGGGAAGGGTGACTACCGTCTTTCCTTCTTTTCCACCTTCACGACGCTCGCGATGCCGACGGATGCAGCGCTGCAGCAGATCAAGATCGAGTGCTTCTTTCCGGCCGACGACGCGACCGCCGAGACGGCGCGGCGGATTGCCGTTGGATAAACCCGGAGGAATCGAGATGCAGACTGCCTTGGCCGCCCCTCAATCTGATGCCGTGATGGACGAACTGCGCGCGCTGAACGCCCGCTTCATCCATAATTTCGTGACCAGCGACGTGCCTTCGCACGACGCCATCCTGCATCCCGCCTTCATCAACATCTGGCCGACCGGCCAGCGCTGGGACCGCGCGACCTACCTGAAATACTGGGCGACCGCGTTTGATCCCAACGTCATCGTCTACTGGGACGTTCGCGACGAACTGATCACGGTTATTGGCGACGTCGCGCTGGTTCGTTCCACCAACAAGCACATCCGACGCCGCGACGGCAACGACGTGACCGGGATGACCATGTATACCGACACCTATCTGTTCGAGAACGACGCGTGGAAATGCATCCAGGCGCAGCTCACTTCGGTGGCGCCCGAGCACTGTCCGGCCGACGACACGATCGTCAGCGTCTATATCGGGGGAAAGCTGCAGCCGCGGGCGAGTTGAACCGCGTGCGGACACTTCGCCCAGCGGGGGTGGACGGCGCGGGGCCCTGCCGGTAACGTCCGGCTTTCCCCACGAGGACCGCCATGTTCAAGCTTTACACTGCCCCCGGCACCTGCGCGCTGGCTTCGCATATCGCCCTGGAGGAGGCCGGCGCCGACTACACGGCCGAGCGGCTCGACTTCAAGAATGCCCAGCAGACCACCCCGCAATATCTTGCGATCAATCCGAAGGGGCGGGTGCCGGCGCTGGTGACCGACCGCGGCACGCTGACCGAGACGCCGGCGATCCTCGCCTTCGTCGCGAGCAGCTTTCCGAACGCGAAACTGGTTCCCGACGATCCCTTCGCCCTCGCGCAGGCGCAGTCGTTCAACAGCTATCTCTGCTCGACGGTGCACATCAACCATGCGCACAAGATGCGCGGCTATCGCTGGGCGGTCGACGAGACCTCGTTCGCCGACATGAAGCGCAAGGTGCCGGAAACCATGGCCGCCAGCTTCGCCCTGATCGAGCGCGACATGCTGAAGGGGCCGTGGGTGATGGGCGAGCAGTTCACGATCTGCGATCCCTATCTCTACACCATCTCCGGCTGGCTCGAAGGCGACGGTGTCGATCTCGCGACGCTGCCGAAGGTGGCGGCCCACCGCAAGCGGATGGAAGAACGGCCGGCCGTGCAGAAGGTGCTGGCGGACGTCAAGCGCTGATGCAGTAGGGTGGGCCAAGGCGCGCTTGCGCCGTGCCCACCATTCACGCAAGCGGAAAGATGGTGGGCACGTCGCTACGCTCCTTTGCCCACCCTGCGCAGCGTGTCCCGCTCCATCTCGCGGCCGATGCCGAGCATGATGTTGCGCAGCCAGATCGAGCCGGGGTCCATCTGGGCGCGGGTCGGGTAGAACATGTGCTGCTCGTCGATCCCGGGATCGAGCGGCGGCGGCACCGTTGCGAGCGACAATTGCTTGGCGAGCGCTGCGATCAGACGGCGCGGCACGAAGGCGACGAGATCGGTGCGCGCGGCGACGTGCAGCGCCTCGATATAGCCCGGCACGACGAGGGCGATCCGCCGCTCGATGCCCCTGGGGCGCAGCCACAGGTCGATCAGGTCCTCGCTCGCGCCGCGGATCACGACCGCGACATGGCGCGCCTCGAGAAATCTGTCGATCCGCTTCAGCCGCGTGCCGGCGGGGTGGCCGCGGCGGACGGCCAGCGCGTCGCTGTCGGTATAGAGCCGCTGGCGGTGGAAGCCGGTGAAGGCGTTACCGATCGAGATCACGAGATCGATGGTGCGGGCGAATTCCGGAGTGAAGATCGCAGGTCCCCGCCACGGCACTACGTCGATCCGCACATTCGGCGCCAGTTTTGTGACCTTCGCCATCAGCGGCGGCATCAAAAGCTCGACCGCCAGGTCCGGCATCATCAAGCGAAACTGGCGCTCGCTTCTCGCAGCGTCGAAGGCATCCGGAATGAACAGGGAGCGCACCTGATCCAGCGTCTGCGCCAGCGGCGCGCGCAGCGCCTGGGCCCGCGGCGTCAGCTCCATGCGCGCGCCGTTGCGGACCAGCAGGGGATCGCCGACCAGGTCGCGCAGCCGCTGCAGCGCATGGCTCGCCGCCGGTTGCGACAGCCCGATCCGCAGCGCGGCGCGGCTGACGCTGGCTTCGCGGAGCAGCGCGTCGAGCGCGACCAGCAGATTGAGGTCAAGCGAATTCAAATTCATGAAGCGAATATATACTATGTGAGCTATCGATTGGAAGAATAGGGAGCGGCGCGCCATGTTCGGAAGGCCTGCAGGACACAAGGAGAAGCAGCCATGAGCGCAGCAGCGAACAAGAAACTGGTGCAGCAGATCTATACGGATTCAGCGAACCGCAGCGGAACGACCTTCATCGACAACCTCGCCGAGGATGCGACCTGGATCGTCACCGGGCAATATTCGTGGTCGCACGAGTTCAGGGGGCGCGAGGCGATCTATAACGGCCTGATGGGCCATTTCCGCTCGTTCTTCGCGTCGCGGCCGCGCACGCTGGCGTTCAACTTCATCGCGGAAGGCGACTACGTCGTGGTCGAGGCCCGCGGCGACAACGTCACCAAATCAGGCGAGCGGTACGACAATCAATACTGCATGGTCTGGCGCATCGAGGACGGCAAGATCAGGCAGATCAAGGAGTATTGCGATTCCGCGCTGGTCGAGCGCGTGCTCGGGCCATTTCCGGCGGAGCGAAAAGTCGCGGTCGCGGTGTGAGATCTAGGTCCGCTGCGTAGCAACCATTCGATCGCATACACAATCGATCTAATGGTTGCTACGATTTTCTCGTTCAGGCGGCCTTGATCTTGAGATGCCTGAACATGTTGCCGCGGGCCTCGTCGTCCATTTCGGCCTTGAACTTGAACCTGTCCTTCAGCGCGATCGCTTTCGCCGCCGCCGGGTGTGCAGAGATCTCGTCCACCAGCCGCTTGACGTTGGGATATTTCGCAACCGCGTCTTCTCCCATCACGAAGGGGATCATGCGGGCCCAACCCCACACGTCCATATCGACGATGGTGTAGGTGTCGCCGACCATGTAGCGGCGGTTGGCGAGATGGTCGTTGAGAATGCCGTAGTGCCGCTGCGCTTCGAACTGGTAGCGGTTATGGGCGTAGTCGACCTTTTCCGGCGCGAAGTGCTTGAAGTGGACGGCCTGGCCCGAAAAAGGTCCGATCCCGGTCGCGACGAACATCAGCCATGACAGCAATTCGGCGCGGTTGGCCGGCGTGTTCGCCGGCAGAAACTTGCCGGTCTTTTCCGCCAGATAAAGCAGGATGGCGTTGCTGTCGAAAACCTTGATGCCGTCGTCGTCGATCGCGGGTACCTTGCCGTTCGGATTGATGGCGAGATATTCCGGCTTGAACTGGTCGCCCTTGCGGGTGTCGACCGCGACCGGCTCGTAGGTGAGGCCGGCTTCCTCGAGGAAGAGGGCAACCTTGGTCGGGTTGGGCGATCCGTTGAAATAGAATTTGAGCATCTGGCATTTTCCCCCGTTGCTTCTTGCTGGGCAGGCTTGTTGCGCACGGCGGCCCGGCCCGCGGACGTAAGTCCATGCTCAAATTTTCCGGGGATGCGCAATAGACGAGTTCGTGAAGGGCCGAAGCACTTACGACAGCACGAGACCGGCCGCGCCCGCAACCGCCAGGGCCACGCCGCCGCCGATCATCAGCGCCGCGAAGCGCCTTTCCGCATGCAGCGCGGTGCGCTGGCCGGCGCGCTCCGATCCGCGCGCATAGCCATGAACGATGATCTGCTCGCTGAAGGTCGAGATAGCGTCGAGAATGTCGGTCAGGCCGGCGCAGGCGATGAGGATGCCGAGGATGATCAACCCGGCAGGGCCGAGCAGGCTGAGCAGCAGCATCGGAAATATGCCGATCAGGAAGACCGGCAGCAGCGGCAGCACGATGAAAGACTCCGAGCCTCGGGTGCGCATGGGAGCAATCTCGTTTGGAAAAATGAATGTGAACAGTGTGCCACGAGATATGGGCGAAAAGGCGCTTCGCTAGCCGCGACCGGTACAGAGCGGCCATGCCGGCCGATTGCACCGCCTGGACGAAGTCCGGGCAAGCCGCATTTCGCGTCATTCACGCATTCTATATGCACGCTGCCGCGCATTGGCGCGGGCGTATCCGAGGGCCCCGCGCGTGGACGCCGGTGAGAGCGAGGCTCAGCCCGCCGCCATCTCGGAGCGGATTTCGGCGCGCAGTTCGTCGATCAGCTTGAGGCCGTTCTTGGTCTCGACATGCCAGAAGGTCCAGCCGTTGCAGGCGGGGGCGCCCTGGGCGACCGCGCCGATGCGGTGGATCGAGCCGACCTTGTCGCCGAGCATGATGGCGCCGTCGGCGCGGACCAGGGCGCCGTGGCGCTTCTTGGAATCGACGAGCCTGGTGCCGGGCGGGATCATGCCGCGTTCGATCAGTTCGGAGAACGCAACGCGCGGCGCCTCGCGCGCGGTCATGAACGGCGCCAGCGTCGCTTCGGGCAGCGGTTCGACCGCGGCGATGCGCGCTTCGGCGGCTGCCGCATAGGTGCGGTCGCGCTCGAAGCCGATGTAGCGGCGGCCGAGACGTTTTGCCACGGCGCCGGTGGTGCCGGTGCCGTTGAAGGGATCGATCACGAGATCGCCGGGCTTCGATGACGACAGCAGCACGCGCGCCAGGAGGCCTTCCGGCTTCTGGGTCGGATGAACTTTCTTGCCGTCTTCGCCCTTGAGGCGCTCTTCGCCGGTGCAGAGCGGGATCAGCCAGTCGGAACGCGCCTGGACGTCCTCGTTGGCCGCCTTCAGCGCTTCATAGTTGAAGGTGTAGCCCTTGGCCTTCTCGTCGCGCGCCGCCCAGATCATGGTCTCATGCGCATTGGTGAAGCGGCGGCCGCGGAAATTCGGCATCGGATTGGACTTGCGCCACACGATGTCGTTGAGGACCCAGAAGCCGAGGTCCTGCATGATCGCGCCGACGCGGAAGATGTTGTGATAGGAACCGATCACCCACAGCGTGGCCGATGGTTTCATCACGCGGCGGCAGGCGAGCAGCCAGGCGCGGGTGAAATCGTCATAGGCCGAGAACGACGAGAACTTGTCCCAGTCGTTGTTGACGGCATCGACATGGGATTCGTCGGGGCGCTTGAGTTCGCCCTTCAACTGCAGATTATAGGGAGGGTCTGCGAACACCAGATCGACCGAACCGGCCGGAAGCTTCGACATCTCGGCGACGCAATCGCCGATGACGATACGAGTGCTGGAATCAGACTCAAATTTAGTGCGGGGCGCCCTTGCAGACGCCCCGCGACGCGACACTACCATGACTCAATTACTCTGACTCAGGCGACGCTGTCGGCGACGCGGGACTAAACAACCGACTGGCGATACATTGACCCGGCAAAGTAAAAATCGACTTAACCTGCGGTGTCATGATCCGAAAATGCGGAGAGATATCATCGGCGGAATGCCATCAGAGATTGCGCGCCTTTGCGCACTAGGCAATTTTTGCCGGGCGGGTTATTGATTAATGAAATGGAAATTTTACGTGACTGGCGCGTTGTGTTCGAACGAGCAGTCCCGGGGATGAGGAAATTGCGCCATGCGTTACGATGACTTCCGCCGCAGCGATAGTATCGACGACCGTCGCGACGATGGCGGTGGAATGGGCGGCGGTGGCGGCGGCTTCGGCCTGCCGATGGGCGGCGGCGGACTGGGCATCGGCACCATCATCATTCTCGGCCTGGTCGGCTACGCCTTCGGCATCGATCCGCGCATTCTGATCGGCGGCGCCGAAATCCTGACCGGCGGCAACCAGGCGCCGACTTACCAGACCGATCGCCGCTCGGGACCGGCAAAGACCGGCGCGCCGACCGACGAGGTCGGCAGCATGATCGCCGGCATCCTCGGCGAGATCGACGACCGCTGGAGCGAGATCTTCCAGTCCAGCGGCCAGAACTATACCGGCCCGCGCATCGTTTTGTTCCGCAACGCCACCAATGGCGGGCGCTGCGGCATGGCGCAGTCGGCGATGGGGCCGTTCTACTGCCCGCCCGACAAGCAGATCTTCCTCGACACCGCCTTCTTCCGCGAAGTCGAGACGCGCTTCCGCGGCTGCTCGGGCAGCGCCTGCAAGTTCACGACCGCCTACATCATCGCGCATGAAGCCGGGCACCACATCCAGAACCTGCTCGGCATCCTGCCGCGCGTGACGCGGCTGCAGCAGCAGGCCGGCAGCAAGGCCGAGGCCAATGCGCTGCAGGTCAAGGTCGAACTGCAGGCGGATTGTCTGTCCGGCGTCTGGGTCAACCGCGAGGAGAAGAAGCGTCCCGGCTTCATCGAGCCCGGCGACATCGACGCGGCGCTGCGAACGGCGACGGCGATCGGCGACGACACGCTACAGCGCCAGGCGACGGGCAGGGTGGTGCCCGACAGTTTCACCCACGGCTCGGCGGCGCAGCGCAAGCAATGGTTCATGACCGGCTATCAGCAGGGCACGGTGCAGGCCTGCAACACGTTTGCGGCCGGCGCGGTGAATTGAATCAGGAAGTTTTTTCATGGCCGGGCTAAAGCGCGAAGCGTGTCTTTGCGCTAGGGTGTGTACTTATAAACAGGCCCTCCCGACGCAGGACAGGTGATGTCCGGTTAGACCCCGAAATCGGACATCAGGCGCAGACGAAGGAATGTCCGCTTCGGGTCAGAAGCAGACATCCCGACCTACCCGCTCCTTGTCCGCTCTCCCCCTGAAAGCGGACGTCGTCGGTTTCGGCCGTCATTTCGGCTATGGGCCAGAACCGGACTTGGCTAGGTGTTTTCAGTCTGCCGGTTCACAGTGGTTGCACGCGTCCATTTGTTCGCCACGGGGCTGAACCGAGCCGTTCACTCAGAAATTCCAAGAACACTTTTACCTTTAGAGATCGTTGGCGGCCCGACGGTAAGAGAGCCGACAGCGGGTAGCCTTCGCTCACCTGCACGTCTAGTAGAAGCGGCTCCAGACACCCGTTCCTGAGCGCCCTAGCAACTGCCAGTTCGCCCAATCGAACGATCCCAACGCCTTCCATAGCTAATCTCAAAAGAACATCCGAACTGTCGGCACTGATGGCACCGCTGACTTCCACAGCAGTCCGGCCATTCTCCCCATGAAACGTCCATGTCGTCGGTTCGGGGATACCGTTGAGGATCAAACACCGATGGCGCGCGAGATCGGCCGGTACGAGCGGACGACCATGGCGTGCTAGATATTCTGGACTGGCACAGATTATCTGCGTGAGATCAATAATTTTGCAGGCAATCAGCGACGAGTCGGAAAGCTTTCCCGTCCGCATCGCAATGTCGACATTCTCGGCCACAAGATCGACCACGCGGCTCGTTACCAAGAAATCAATCGTCATCCGTGGATAGCGATCCAAAAATTCCGTTAGCGCTGGACCAAAATGATCGCCGATCATGACCGGCGGCGCATGTATACGCAGATGGCCGCGCGGCGACACGCGCGCTGAAGCAATCTCCGATTCCGCCGCCTCGATGGCCGCAAGGATTTCCCGCGAGCGCTTAAGATATGTCCTGCCTTCTGCGGTTAGCGCCAGTTGCCGCGTTGTACGGTTGATCAAGCGCACGCCAAGGCGCTGCTCCAATCGCGTAATAAGTTTCGAGACCGCCGAGGGTGAAAGACCAACATCCTGAGCTGCAGCAGCAAAGCTGCCGCGCTCAATCACTCGCTCAAATACACCCATCTCATTGGCAGCATTGACCATAGGTGAACTCAATTCATGAGTGTTTCGCCTTCATCGCTGATTATCCCCGACGTGTAAAGGCCTATGGTTCTCAGGCATCGAGTGCGATGCATCGCTCGGGGACCAGAAAATGAGCTCCAGAAGCGCTCGCCCACTTTTCGCGCTCCTACTTTCATTGTCGGCAGACGGTGCCTTCGCCGAGCAATCTGCCGATATGGAAGAAGTTAAGGCTGCAAGCAGGGCTTTCTATGAAGCGGTGGTAGTGGTCGATGACGGGACGGCGATGGAAAAGGTCTGGGCACAAACACCCTATGTAACTTATGTGGGACCTCGCAGCACCGCCATCATCGTTGGTTGGGATGCTCAAAAGAGGTACTGGAACGAATTCAACAGGCCCTTTTTGCAGCGGACAGTCACGTTGGTTGATGCTCACGTCCGCGTTGTCGGCAATCTCGCCTGGGAAATCGGTACCGAGAGCGGGCTCGCCCATATGAAAGACGGCAGCACCCGCAAGGTCGATTGGATTGTGACAAACGTCTACGAAAAAATCGACGGCCGCTGGCTAACGGTCTCCCATCATGTGCAGCCAAAGCCGCAATAGAGGGTCACAGATTCTATCTGCATACGTTCGGGAGGAGTCCATGAACACCGAAACTTCAATCGGCAATAGGGCGGTTGCCCGGCCGAGCTCGAAACCATTCTCTTCTCGAATTCCCTCCATTGTGTTTACGCTGGCGGTGGGCGCCGGCGCCGTCTATGCGGCGTGGATCGGCCCAGTAGTGTACAGCACGGGGCAACGCCTCAGGACCGAACAACTTCAACAGGAAGACAGGTTATTCTGCGAAAAATTCAACATGCCGCTTGGCAGCGAAAGCTTCCCAACATGCGTTGACCATCTCTCGCAAATCAGACGGCTGCAAGCTGAGCGCGTAGCGGCTGAGGCAGCAGGTATGCCCTGAACAATTTCATTCTGCATCCCATGATTCCGCTTTGGGTCACTAGCGGTCATCTGACTGAGATTGCACCACGTCCGCTTAGACAAACAAAGCGGACTTCAATCGACCCGACCTCAAAGTCGGCTAAGGGCCAGAAGGCGACATAACTGATGACTTGCTTCTGAGTCCGCCATCCTAGTAAAGGCTGGTCCGCACCCGTTCATCCGCAATGGCCTGCATTTCCTGAACGGACAGTTCAAGCTTTCCATGTGCAACCATTGCTGATCCAATGGTGAACTGCAGACCCTACGGCTTCCATGATTCAGGCTTCCAAAGTCCCGAACGCACCATGCATTTTGTGCAATGGGCGAACACCTCCTCAGCTCTGACAACCAACGCCAGCTCCGGCACTATTCCCTTATGAGCTAGCTTTTCCCGAAGCCACGAGTCGCGAACGATTCGGGCAGATCCACTGATTCTCAGCGTCTCCCCTTTGCCGGGGACGAGAAAGATAAGCCCCACCTTGGGATTTTGGAGGACGTTGCGAAAAGTGTCAGCTCTACGGTTGCCCGGTCGTTCAGGAGCGTCCAATCGTCGAGAACATGAACAAATCCAGCCAGATCGCCTTTCGGCGAGCAATCCATTCGGCCTTGAGCATCCGAGGAAGAAACAACCAAAAAAGGTGATGCGGCAATAAACTCGCGGCAAAGGTCATCAAGCCTGTTCGTGACTTTGGCCAATACCCGCGAATTTGGCCGCCCTATGATGCTGTCGATCTCGAACTCGCTGCTCACCACTTCGTTGAATATCAGCGAGGACTCAGGCGCGGCCGCATGAGCGATGCCAACGTCCTTCTCAATCATGGTGGCCCCCTTGCGCGCAAAACCAGGCGGTAGCCATTCCTATGGTCACACTCTGCCGGTCCATGCAGGGTAAGCGCGGCTGGCAAAGTCCGGTATGGGTCGGACCTGCGACAGCTTGCGGGGGATGATCATGCAAGCGAGTACGCTTCAACCGTTAGCAGGCAGCCGACCTCTCATCTGTGAATGATCCCATTATTGCTTCCGTTCAGTGCTGACGCCGCCCCAGCCCTATGAGCGCCGTCGACACCGAACTAAATCCCTTTGCCCCACCAG
>OEIU01001405.1_pt1 | contig 15710 bp, 11 predicted proteins | sample 1539221 | NCBI WGS metagenome assembly OEIU01 (sample SAMN03792071, study PRJEB22550) | activated sludge metagenome | feature: wastewater treatment plant; material: activated sludge; isolation source: Wastewater treatment plant of a petroleum refinery complex | place: Argentina: Zarate | collected...
CGTGCGTTCAAACTTCTCTTTGGCCACAGCGGCGGTCCTCTAACAACGGTTGACTGACTTTAGTTGACGGTTCAAAAACAACGATCGGCGACTGCCCTGCGGCTGTCGCTGATCTCACATCTTCTTCGTAATCACGTTCGCAACGTTCGACGGCACTTCCATGTACTTCGCGAACTCCATGGTGTACGTCGCGCGACCCTGGCTCATCGAGCGCATCGAGGTCGAGTACTGGAACATTTCCGCCAGCGGCACTTCGGCCGTGACGACCTTGCCCGAAATCGAATCTTCCATACCGACGATCTGACCACGACGACGGTTCAGGTCGCCGACGATGTCGCCGTAGTAATCCTCGGGCGTCACGACTTCGACCTTCATGATCGGTTCGAGAATGACAGGCTTCGCGTTCGACATGGCTTCCTTGAAAGCCATGGAACCGGCGATCTTGAATGCCATTTCGTTCGAGTCGACGTCGTGGTACGAGCCGTCGAACAGCGTCACTTTCACGTCCACGACCGGATAACCGGCGAGTACACCGTTCGCGGTCGCTTCCTTGATGCCCTTGTCCACCGCCGGAATGTATTCCTTCGGCACCGTGCCGCCGACGATCGCATTGACGAACTCGTAGCCCTTGCCCGGCTCGGACGGCTCGAGCGTGATCCATACGTGGCCATACTGGCCGCGGCCGCCCGACTGACGCACGAACTTGCCTTCCTGCTCGACCTTGGCGCGGATCGTTTCGCGGTACGCCACCATCGGCTTGCCGACGTTGGCATCGACCTTGAACTCGCGCTTCATGCGATCGACGATGATTTCCAGGTGCAGTTCGCCCATGCCGGCAATGATGGTCTGACCCGATTCGGCGTCGCTCGACAGACGGAACGACGGATCTTCCTTCGCCAGGCGCTGCAGCGCGAGACCCATCTTTTCCTGGTCGACCTTGGTCTTCGGCTCGACGGCGACGGAAATGACGGGCTCCGGAAAGTCCATCTTCTCCAGCTGGATCACACTTTCCGGATCGCACAGCGTGTCGCCGGTGATCACATCCTTGAGGCCCACCGCTGCGGCGATATCGCCCGCACGGACTTCCTTGATCTCGCTGCGCTCGTTCGCATGCATCTGCAGCAGGCGACCGATGCGTTCCTTCTTGTCCTTGCCCGGATTCGACACGGTATCGCCCGAGTTCAGAACGCCCGAGTAGACACGGAAGAACGTCAGGTTGCCGACGAACGGATCGTTGAGGATCTTGAAGGCCAGCGCGGAAAACTTTTCGTCATCGCTCGCCTTGCGAGTACCTTCGGTGCCATCGGGCAGCGTGCCCTTCACGGGCGGCATCTCGACGGGCGACGGCATGTACTCGATGACGGCATCGAGCATGGCCTGAACACCCTTGTTCTTGAACGCCGAGCCGCACATGCAGATCACGATCTCGTTGCGGATCGAACGCTCGCGCAGACCCTGCTTGATCTCGACCTCGCTGAGATCGCCACTCTCGAGGTACTTGTTGAGCAGCGTCTCGTTACCTTCGGCGGCAGCCTCGATCATTTTCGCGCGCCATTCCCGGCACTCTTCGAGCAGGTCGGCCGGAACGTCGCGGTACTCGAACTTCGTTCCCTGCGTCGAGTCGTCCCACCAGATTTCCTTCATGCGGATGAGATCGACGACGCCGACGAATTGGTCTTCGGCACCGATCGGCAGCTGGATCGGCACGGGCACGCCGCGCAGGCGCGTCTTGATCTGGTCGACGCAGCGCAGGAAATTGGCACCCGCACGGTCCATCTTGTTGACGAACGCGATGCGCGGCACCTTGTACTTGTTCATCTGGCGCCACACCGTCTCCGACTGCGGCTGCACGCCAGCCACGGCACAGAAAACGGCTACGGCGCTGTCGAGCACGCGCAGGCTGCGCTCGACTTCGATCGTGAAGTCGACGTGTCCCGGCGTATCGATGATGTTGATGCGGTGCTCGGGGAAGTTGCTTTCCATGCCCTTCCAGAAGCAGGTAGTCGCAGCGGCAGTGATGGTGATGCCGCGTTCCTGTTCCTGCTCCATGTAGTCCATGACGGCCGCACCGTCATGCACTTCGCCGATCTTGTGGGAGACACCCGTGTAGAAAAGGATGCGCTCGGTCGTGGTCGTCTTTCCGGCATCAATGTGCGCGGAAATACCGATATTCCGATACCTCTCGATGGGAGTTGTACGTGCCACGATGAACTTCTTTGTCGGACGCTCGCCGCAAGGGCAAAGCCTCGCGCTTACCAGCGGTAATGCGCGAACGCCTTGTTGGCGTCGGCCATGCGATGCACGTCTTCGCGCTTGCGAACGGCTGAGCCGCGGTTCTCGGCGGCATCCAGCAGTTCCGCAGCAAGGCGCTGCGACATGGACTTCTCGCTGCGCGCGAGCGCGGCCTCGATGACCCAACGCATTGCGAGCGTCTGGCGACGAGCTGCACGGACTTCAACGGGCACCTGGTAGGTAGCACCGCCGACGCGGCGGCTCTTCACTTCCACCGTGGGCTTGACGTTGTCGAGCGCCTGCGCGAGCAGCTCGATCGACTTCTCGGCATCGCGACCGGTCTTTTCGGTAATGCGATCGACCGCGTCATACACGATGTTCTCGGCCACGGACTTCTTGCCGGAGTCCATCACCATGTTGACGAACTTCGCCAACAGCAGGCTGTTGAAACGCGGATCCGGGAGGATGGTGCGGGTGGGGGCCGAGGCTCTGCGGGACATAGGGAATACCGGCTAATTTAGTGACGAGTGATAAGCGACGCTGAGGTCACTTCTTGGGGCGCTTGGCGCCGTACTTGGAGCGGCCCTGGCGGCGCTCATTGACACCGGCACAGTCCAGCGTGCCGCGGACGGTGTGATAACGCACACCCGGCAGGTCTTTCACACGGCCGCCGCGGATCAGCACGACCGAGTGTTCCTGCAGGTTGTGACCTTCGCCACCGATGTAGCTGATGACTTCGAAGCCATTGGTCAGACGCACCTTCGCAACCTTGCGCAGCGCCGAGTTCGGCTTCTTCGGCGTGGTGGTGTAGACGCGGGTGCAGACGCCGCGCTTCTGCGGACAGGCTGCCAGCGCGGGCACCTTGGTCTTGTAATTCGCCGTGGTCCGCGGCTTGCGAACGAGCTGACTGACAGTGGCCATATGACTTTGATGATCCTTAGAGAAACACGAGGCCGCCATTAGGCGGCCTGGGTGAAATTTGCGCGATGAGCGGCGAGGTTACTGGGGACGCCGGCTGATCAAAGGCGCGGGATTGTAGGAACGAGCCCCCCGGGTGTCAACCGCATTGCAGCGCCCCCGGACCTGGAATTTACCGTCAGGGGTCAGGTGGTTACCGAAAGGTCCGGCATCCCGGACCTGAACCCCGTTCCCCTGACGGTCCATCCGCTTACTGCGCCGAGGCATCCGCCTCGTCGGACACGGACTCGTCGGCATCGCCGCCGCCACCGCCCATGTCCATGAAGCCGCGACCCGTGCCGGTATCGGCCCGACGACGGCGACGCTGGTGATAGAAGGAGCCCGTACCCGCCGGGATGAGCCGGCCGACGATGACATTCTCCTTCAGACCGCGCAGGTCATCCTTCAGACCGCGAACCGCCGCTTCGGTCAGCACGCGGGTCGTTTCCTGGAACGAAGCCGCCGAAATGAACGACTCGGTGGCCAGCGAGGCCTTGGTGATGCCCAGCAGTACCGGCTCGATGCGCGCTTCGATCTTGCCCTGTTCGGCAATCCGCTCGTTGACGTCCACGACACGCGATCGATCCAGCTGCTCGCCGCGCAGCAACGCCGTGTCGCCCGTGTGGGCGATTTCGACCTTGCGCAGCATCTGGCGAATGATCACTTCGATGTGCTTGTCGTTGATCTTCACGCCCTGCAGACGGTAGACGTCCTGGATTTCGCGGACGAGGTAGTTCGCCAGCGACTCGACGCCCTGCAGACGCAGGATGTCGTGCGGGTTCGGCTCGCCATCGGCGATGACTTCGCCACGCTCGACCTGTTCGCCTTCGAACACGTTGAGATGACGCCACTTCGGAATCAGCTCCTCGTGCTTCTCGCTTTGCTCGTCGGTGATGATCAGACGACGCTTGCCCTTGGTTTCCTTGCCGAAGCTGACCGTACCCGAGTACTCGGCGAGGATCGCAGAGTCCTTCGGCTTGCGGGCTTCGAACAGATCGGCCACACGGGGCAGACCGCCGGTGATGTCGCGGGTCTTCGACGATTCCTGCGGAATACGCGCGATGACGTCACCGACCGACACCTTCGCGCCGTCCTCCAGGCTGACGATCGCGCCCGGGGGCAGCGCGTACACGGCCGGAATATCGGTGTTGGCGAACGTGACTTCCTTGCCCTTGGCATTGATCAGTCGCACGACGGGACGCAGATCCTTGCCGCTCGAACTGCGCTGCTTCGGATCCATCACGACGATGCTCGACAGACCGGTCACTTCGTCGACCTGGCTCTGCACCGTGATGCCGTCGATGAAGTCCTGGAACTTGATCAGACCGGCCACTTCGGTGACGACCGGGTGAGTATGCGGATCCCACGTCGCCACGATCTGGCCCGGCTCGATGGCATCGCCATCGCTGACGGTGATGACCGCGCCGTACGGGATCTTGTAACGCTCGCGCTCACGACCGAATTCGTCGATCACGCCCAGTTCGCCGGAACGCGATACCGCGACCCAGTGACCCTTCTCGTGATGCACGGTCTTCAGGTTGTGCAGACGCGCACTGCCCTTGCCCTTCACTTCCACCGAGTTGGCCGCTGCGGCACGCGATGCCGCACCGCCGATGTGGAACGTACGCATCGTGAGCTGCGTGCCGGGTTCGCCGATCGACTGTGCCGCGATGACGCCGACCGCTTCGCCCATGTTGATGCGATGACCACGCGCAAGGTCACGGCCGTAGCACTGCGCGCAAACGCCGTAGCGCGTGCGGCAAGTGATCGGCGAACGGACCTTCACCTGGTCGACGCCTTCCGACTCCAGCAGCTTGACGAGCTTTTCGTCGATGAGCGTGCCGGCTTCGAGGATCACGACCGAGTTGTCGCCGGGCTTCAGCACCGGATCGGCAACCACGCGGCCGAGGACGCGTTCGCCCAGACCTTCGACGACGTCGCCGCCTTCGACGATCGGATTCATCGTCAGGCCATTCTCCGTGCCGCAATCGACTTCGGTCACGACCAGATCCTGCGCCACGTCGACCAGACGACGCGTCAGATAACCTGAGTTCGCCGTCTTCAACGCGGTATCGGCCAGACCCTTGCGGGCGCCGTGCGTCGAAATGAAGTACTGCATCGCGTTCAGACCTTCACGGAAGTTCGCCGTGATGGGCGTCTCGATGATGGAGCCGTCCGGCTTCGCCATCAGGCCGCGCATACCGGCGAGCTGACGGATCTGGGCGGCGCTACCGCGGGCGCCCGAGTCGGCCATCATGTAGATCGAGTTGAACGACTTCTGCTGCACCGTCTGACCGGCCGAGCTGGTCGCGTCTTCGACGCCCAGCTTGTCCATCATGGCCTTGGCGACCTGGTCGTTGGTACGCGACCAGATGTCGACGACCTTGTTGTAGCGCTCGCCGTTGGTGACGAGACCCGAAGCGTACTGCTCCTGGATTTCCTTCACTTCACGCTCGGCCGACGCAAGGATCTTCGTCTTCTGCTGCGGCACGACCATGTCGTCGACACCGATCGACACGCCTGCACGCGTTGCGTACGCAAAGCCCGTGTACATGAGCTGGTCGGCGAACACGACGGTTTCCTTCAGACCGACCGTGCGGTAGCAGACGTTGATGACGCCCGAGATCGCCTTCTTGGTCATGTCGCGATTGACGAGATCGAACGACATGCCCTTGGGCAGGATCTCCGACAGCAGCGAACGACCCACCGTCGTGGTCACGACGCGACGACGCGGCGAGAAACCGCCTTCTTCGTTGCGGATGTATTCGACGACGCGAACCTTCACCTTCGCCTGCAGATCAGCCACACGGCCTTCATAGGCACGGTGCACTTCCTGCACGTCTGTGAACATCATGCCCTCGCCCTTCGCATTCACGCGCTCCCGGGTCATGTAGTACAGACCCAGCACGACGTCCTGCGACGGCACGATGATCGGATCGCCGTTCGCCGGCGACAGGATGTTGTTCGACGACATCATCAGCGCGCGCGCTTCGAGCTGGGCCTCCAGCGACAGCGGCACGTGCACGGCCATCTGGTCACCGTCGAAGTCGGCGTTGAAAGCCGTGCAGACCAGCGGATGCAGCTGGATCGCCTTGCCTTCGATCAGCACCGGCTCGAACGCCTGGATGCCCAGACGGTGCAGCGTCGGGGCGCGGTTCAGCATCACGGGATGTTCGCGAATGACTTCTTCGAGAATGTCCCAGACTTCCGGACCTTCGCGCTCGACCATGCGCTTGGCAGCCTTGATGGTCGAGGCTTCGCCGCGCAGCTGCAGCTTGGAGAAGATGAACGGCTTGAAGAGCTCGAGCGCCATCTTCTTCGGCAGACCGCACTGGTGCAGGCGCAGCGTCGGACCGACCACGATGACCGAACGGCCCGAGTAGTCGACGCGCTTGCCCAGCAGGTTCTGACGGAAGCGACCCTGCTTGCCCTTGATCATGTCGGCCAGCGACTTGAGCGGACGCTTGTTGGTGCCCGTGATCGCACGGCCGCGACGGCCGTTGTCGAGCAGCGCATCCACCGCTTCCTGCAGCATGCGCTTTTCGTTGCGGACGATGATGTCCGGCGCGTTCAGTTCGAGCAGACGGCGCAGACGGTTGTTGCGATTGATGACGCGGCGATACAGGTCGTTCAGATCGGACGTCGCGAAGCGACCGCCGTCCAGCGGCACCAGCGGACGCAGATCCGGCGGCAGCACCGGCAGCACGGTCAGGACCATCCACTCCGGCTTGTTGCCGGATTCGATGAAGGACTCGAGCAGCTTCAGGCGCTTGGTCAGGCGCTTGATCTTCGTTTCCGAGTTCGTGCCGGTGATCTCTTCGCGAACCTTCAGCACTTCTGCAGGAAGGTCCAGCGACTTCAGCAGCTCGAACACGGCTTCGGCGCCCATGCGGGCATCGAATTCATCGCCGTGCTTCTCGATCGCTTCCAGATACAGCTCGTCGGTCAGCAACTGGCCGCGCTGCAGTTCGGTCATGCCGGGCTCGATGACGACGAAGGCTTCGAAGTACAGCACGCGCTCGATCTCGCGCAGCGTCATGTCGAGCATGAGGCCGATACGCGACGGCAGCGACTTCAGGAACCAGATGTGTGCGGTCGGGCTTGCCAGTTCGATATGCCCCATGCGCTCACGACGCACTTTCGACTGCGTCACTTCGACGCCGCACTTTTCGCAGACCACGCCGCGATGCTTCAGGCGCTTGTACTTGCCGCACAGGCATTCGTAATCCTTCACCGGTCCGAAAATCTTGGCGCAGAAAAGACCGTCACGTTCCGGCTTGAACGTGCGGTAGTTGATCGTTTCAGGCTTCTTCACTTCGCCGTAGGACCACGAACGGATCATCTCGGGCGAAGCGAGGCCGATGCGGATCGAGTCGAAGTTCTCGACCGGGGCCTGCTGCTTGAACAACTTCAGTAGATCTTTCATCTCAAGTCACCTGTGTATAGGTGTATGGATCAATTCATTGAGTCAAGAAACCGGGAGCGACTTACTTGTCGCTCTCCTGCTCCAGCTCGATGTTGATGCCGAGCGAACGGATTTCCTTCACGAGCACGTTGAAGGATTCGGGCATGCCGGCCTTCATCTCGTGGTTGCCGTCGACGATGGCCTTGTACATCTGCGTACGACCGTTCACGTCGTCCGACTTGACCGTCAGCATTTCCTGCAGCGTGTAGGAAGCGCCGTAGGCCTCGAGTGCCCACACTTCCATTTCGCCGAAGCGCTGACCGCCGAACTGCGCCTTGCCGCCCAGCGGCTGCTGGGTGACGAGCGAGTACGGACCGGTCGAACGTGCGTGCATCTTGTCGTCGACGAGGTGGTTCAGCTTCAGCATGTACATGTAGCCGACCGTCACTTCGCGCTCGAAGCGCTCGCCGGTACGGCCGTCGTACAGCACCGTCTGACCGCTGAGCGGCAGATCCGCCAGCTTTAGCATGTGCTTGATTTCCTCTTCGCTCGCACCGTCGAACACCGGCGTTGCCATCGGCACACCGTGACGCAGATTGCCCGCGAGAGTCTGAATCTCACCATCATTCAGCGAGGCAATATCCGCACCCTGGCCGCCGGTCTTGTTGTAGACCTCCTCCAGGAAGCCACGGATCTCGGACGACTGACGCGCTTCGTCGAGCATGCGACCGATCTTGTGGCCGATACCCTTCGCCGCCCATCCCAGATGCGTCTCCAGAATCTGGCCGATGTTCATGCGCGAAGGCACGCCCAGCGGATTGAGCACGATGTCGACCGGCTGACCGTTGGCATCGAATGGCATGTCTTCGACCGGAATGATCGTCGACACGACACCCTTGTTGCCGTGTCGTCCGGCCATCTTGTCGCCCGGCTGCACGCGGCGCTTCACCGCGAGGTACACCTTCACCATCTTGAGCACGCCCGGTGCGAGATCGTCGCCCGCCGTGATCTTGGCGCGCTTCTCGTCGTAACGACGCTCGAACTCCTTGCGCTGCAGCTTCAGGCGCTCGGCGCTGCGCTCGAGCGCGGCGTTGCCTTCTTCGTCCTGCAGGCGGATTTCCAGCCACTGCTCGCGCGGCAGATCCGACAGATAAGTCTCATCGATCAATGAACCCGGCTTGAGCTTCTTCGGACCGGCGTCTGCCGGCTTGCCGAGCAGCACGGTCTGAACGCGCTGGAACAAGTCGTCTTCGAGGATGCGGCGCTGGTCTTCGAGATCCTTGCGAACCTTCTCCAGCTCGGCCTTCTCGATCGACAGGGCGCGCGAGTCCTTCTCGACACCGTCACGCGTGAACACGCGCACGTCGATCACGGTGCCATCCATGCCCGGCGGAACGCGCAGCGACGTGTCCTTCACGTCGGAGGCCTTCTCACCGAAGATGGCGCGCAGCAGCTTCTCTTCCGGCGTCAGCTGGGTCTCGCCCTTCGGTGTGACCTTGCCAACCAGAATGTCGCCGGCTTTCACTTCGGCGCCGATGAAGGCGATGCCCGCCTCATCGAGCTTGGCCAGCGCAATGTCGCCGACGTTCGGAATATCGGCCGTGATTTCTTCCGGCCCGAGCTTCGTGTCGCGAGCGACGCAAGCCAGTTCCTCGATGTGGATCGTCGTGAAGCGATCGTCATGAACGACGCGCTCGGAGATCAGGATCGAGTCTTCGAAGTTGTAGCCATTCCAGGGCATGAACGCGACCAGCAGGTTCTGGCCCAGCGCCAGCTCACCCAGGTGCGTCGACGGGCCGTCGGCCAGCACGTCGCCGCGCGCGATCACATCGCCCGCCTTCACCAGCGGACGCTGGTTGATGCAGGTGTTCTGGTTCGAACGCGTGTACTTGGTCAGCGAATAGATATCGACACCGGCTTCGGCAGCCGACGTTTCTTCGTCATGCACGCGCACGACGATACGCGAGGCGTCGACGGAGTCGACCACACCGCCACGGCGCGCGATGACCGTCACACCGGAATCGATCGCCACGGCGCGCTCCATGCCGGTGCCGACCAGCGGCGTTTCGGCACGCAGCGTCGGCACGGCCTGACGCTGCATGTTCGAACCCATCAGCGCGCGGTTCGCGTCGTCGTGCTCGAGGAACGGAATCAGCGAGGCGGCCACCGACACGATCTGCTTCGGCGACACGTCCATGTACTGGATCTTGTCCGGCGTCGACAGCACGAATTCGTTCAGGTGACGGCTCGACACCAGGTCGTCCTTGAACTCGCCCTTCGGGCTCAGTGCCGCGTTTGCCTGCGCGATCACGTACTGGCTTTCTTCGATGGCCGACAGGTAGTCGATCTGCTCGGTCACCTTGCCATCGTTCACTTTGCGATACGGCGTCTCGAGGAAGCCGTAGTCGTTCGTGCGAGCGTAGACCGACAGCGAATTGATCAGACCGATGTTCGGACCTTCCGGCGTTTCGATCGGGCACACGCGGCCGTAGTGCGTCGGATGAACGTCGCGCACTTCGAAGCCGGCGCGTTCGCGGGTCAGACCGCCAGGTCCGAGCGCCGAGACGCGACGTTTGTGCGTCACTTCCGACAGCGGGTTGTTCTGGTCCATGAACTGCGACAGCTGCGACGAGCCGAAGAATTCCTTCACGGCGGCCGCGACCGGCTTCGCGTTGATCATTTCCTGCGGCATGAGGCCTTCGGATTCGGCGAGCGTCAGACGCTCCTTCACCGCGCGCTCGACGCGCACGAGACCGATGCGGAAGGCGTTCTCCGCCATTTCGCCGACCGAACGCACGCGCCGGTTGCCGAGGTGATCGATGTCATCGACCTGGCCGTTGCCGTTGCGGATGTCGCACAGTTCCTTGATGACTGAGATGATGTCCGAGCTCTCGCCCAGCTCTTCGACGAGCTTCTTCGAGAATTCATCGGTGCGCTTCGCGAAGTGCGCGTGGTCGTACAGGATGCCCGGTCCGAGGATCTCGTCGCGATGCACGCGACGGTTGAACTTCATGCGGCCGACGGCCGACAGGTCGTAGCGTTCCGGATTGAAGAACAGGTTCTGGAACAGGTTTTCAGCCGCGTCCTTCGTCGGCGGTTCGCCCGGACGCATCATGCGATAGATCTCGACCAGCGCTTCGAGGCGCGTGCGGGTCGGGTCGATACGCAGCGTGTCGGAGATGTACGGGCCGCGATCCAGATCGTTGACGTACAGCACGCGAACCTGGTCGATGCCGGCCTCGATCAGCTTGTCGACGACGGCGACCGTGAGGATGTCGTTGGCCTTCGCCAGGATTTCGCCGGTTTCGGTGTTGAACACGTCGTGAGCCAGCACCTTGCCCGTCAGGTATTCCTTCGGTACTTCCAGGCGCGACACATTCTTCTGTTCGAGCTGACGCACGTGACGCGCGGTCACGCGACGGCCTTCCTCGACGATGACTTCGTCGCCGACCTTGATGGTAAACGTGGCGGTCTCGCCGCGCAGACGGGCCGGCACGAGTTCGAATTCGATCTTGTCCTTCGAGATGTGATACGTGATCTTCTCGAAGAACATGTCGAGCATCTGCTCTTCGGTGTAGCCGAGCGCACGCAGGATGATGGTCACCGGCAGCTTGCGGCGACGGTCGATACGCGCGTACACGCAATCCTTCGGATCGAACTCGAAATCGAGCCACGAGCCGCGATAAGGAATGATGCGTGCCGAGAACAGCAGCTTGCCCGAGCTGTGAGTCTTGCCGCGGTCGTGATCGAAGAACACGCCGGGCGAACGATGCAGCTGGGACACGATGACGCGCTCGGTGCCGTTCACGACGAACGTACCGTTGTCGGTCATCAGGGGCATTTCGCCCAGATAGACTTCCTGCTCGCGAATGTCCTTGACCGTCTTCTTGGTCGGGGTCGACGTCTCTTTGTCATAGACGATGAGTCGAACCTTCACGCGCAACGGTGCAGCATAGGTGAGGCCGCGCAGCTGGCATTCCTTCACGTCGAACACCGGCGTACCGAGCCGGTAGCTGACGTACTCGAGAATGGCGTTGCCGGAGTAGCTCGTGATCGGGAACACGCTCTTGAACGCAGCGTGCAAACCGGCGTCCTTCCGATTGTCCTCTGCAGCCTCTTCCTGCAGGAACTTGCGGTAGGAATCGAGCTGGATGGCGAGCAGGTAAGGCACCTCGAGGATGCTTTCACGCTTGCCGAAGTCCTTGCGGATTCGCTTCTTCTCGGTGAACGAATAGGCCATCTGGGTCACCCTCAGGATACGGGCAGAACTTTCAAACTGCGGTCATCGCCAATGGTGGCGCCGACCGGAAATACAAATACGGAAGGCGGCGGCAGGATTGCTCCTGCTGCCGCTTTCCGCTTTTCGCACAAGCTTCCGCAAGCGAAGTGAACATGGGGACGAATCCCCATATTTCACTTGATCTCCGCAGCGGCGCCTGCTTCTTCCAGCTTCTTCTTGATCGCGTCCGCGTCGGCCTTCGACACGCCTTCCTTGACGGAAGACGGAACGCCTTCGACCAGGTCCTTGGCTTCCTTGAGGCCCAGGCCGGTGATTTCGCGGATGACCTTGATGACGCCGACCTTGTTGGCGCCGAAGCTGGTCATGGTCACGTTGAACTCGGTCTTCTCTTCAGCGGCCGGCGCGGCAGCAGCGGCAGGGCCGGCAGCAGCAACGGCAACCGGAGCAGCGGCGCTGACGCCCCACTTCTCTTCGAGCGACTTGATCAGTTCAACGACGTCGAGGACCTTCAGATTCGAGAGGGCTTCGACCAGTTCTTCCTTAGTAACAGCCATTGTCGTAACTCCAAACAGTTTGTGCTAACCGATTCGAACGCTGCGGCCTCAAGCCGAAGCGCCGAGCTTGTCTTTCTGCGCAGCCAGAACGCGCGCGAACTTGGCTGGCGGTTCCGCCAGTGTCCGCACGAGTTGCGAAGCCGGGGCCTGCAGTACTCCGAGGAGCATTGCGCGGGCCGTGTCCAGCGTCGGCAAACTCGCCACCTTGTCGAGATCTTTCCCGGACAGCGCCACCCCGCCCAGCGACACTACGGTCGGGACGAGCTTGTCGTTGTCCTTGGCAAAGGTCTTGACCAGGCGCGCTGCTGCACCGGGATCATCCTTCGAGAACGCGAGAATCAGCGGACCCTTCAGGCTCTTGCCGACGCACTCGAACTGAGTGCCGGCGATTGCCTTGCGGGCCAGCGTATTCTTCACGACTCGCAGATAGACACCGGAGCTGCGTGCCGTGGAACGCAGCTTCGTCATCTGCGTCACGGTCAGGCCGCGATACTCCGCAGCGACCACGGATTGCGCTGTCGCAGCAACCCCGGCCACTTCGGCGACCAACGCCTTTTTGTCATCGAGTCTGAGCGCCATGTATTCCTCCTGGCGTGAAGAGCATTGATAACGTCGAGCGCGCATCCCTTCGCACTCACCCATTGACGGCGCCCTTCAGCCGGATCTGCGCGCGACGATGAATCGCTCTCAGCTCCGAATCAGGTAACACCATCTGCGCGGGCGGATGATTAAGAGGCCGCTGGCTACTGGCTGCTGGCGACTGGCCAGAACAAGAGTTCCGTCAGTTACCCTCAACGCTCGCCGGCTCCTCGCCTGCGGTCTTCGATGATGGTCGGCTTCAACCAATCGATTGGATCGATTCGTCTGCACCGGCCCTGCATCAATCAACGAAATCGAAAACTCCGGCTGCCTTCTCTGGCTAGTAGCCAGTCGCCAGCAGCCGATCGCCCGCTCGTCGCTTACAGCGACAAGCTCGACTGTTCCACCGGCACACCGGGACCCATCGTCGAAGACACGGAGATCTTCTTCAGATAGATGCCCTTCGAAGCTGCCGGCTTGGCCTTCTGCAGGTCCTGCAGCAATGCAGTCAGGTTGTCCTTCAGCTTGGCCGCATCGAAATCCGCCTTGCCGATCGTGCAATGAACGACACCGGCCTTGTCGGAGCGATAACGCACCTGACCGGCCTTGGCGTTCTTCACCGCGTCAGCAACGTTCGGTGTCACGGTGCCGACCTTCGGGTTCGGCATCAGGCCGCGCGGACCGAGGATCTGGCCGAGCTGGCCGACGACGCGCATCGCGTCCGGACTGGCGACGACCACATCGAAATCCATCTGACCGGCCTTCACCTTCTCGGCGAGATCTTCCATGCCGACGATGTCGGCACCGGCTGCCTTGGCGGCATCCTGGTTCTTGCCCGAGGTGAACACGGCCACGCGAACGGTCTTGCCGATACCGTGCGGCATCACGGTCGAACCGCGGACCTGCTGGTCCGACTTCGACGCATCGATGCCGAGATTGACCGCCACATCGACCGACTCGCGGAACTTCGCCTTGGCGAACTGCTGAATCAGGTTCAGCGCTTCATCGATCGGATACTGCTTGCCGGGCTTGATCTTGTCGGCCCAGGCCTTCATACGCTTTGCTACGAATGGCATGTCACACGCCCTCCACGTCAACGCCCATGCTGCGCGCGCTGCCCGCGATCGTGCGGACTGCGGCTTCGAGATCCGCGGCCGTCAGGTCCGGCTGCTTGATCTTGGCGACGTCTTCGAGCTGCTTGCGACTGATACGGCCAACCTTGTTGGTGTTGGGCGTACCGCTGCCCTTTTCAATGCCGATGGCCTTGCGGATCAGCACGGACGCGGGCGGCGTCTTGAGGATGAACGTGAAGCTGCGATCGCTGTAGACAGTGATCACCACCGGGGTCGGCAGACCCTTTTCCAGACTCTGCGTCTGCGCGTTGAACGCTTTGCAGAACTCCATGATGTTCACGCCCTGCTGACCGAGCGCCGGACCCACGGGCGGGCTCGGATTCGCCTGGCCTGCAGGAATCTGCAGTTTGATATAGCCAGTTACTTTCTTGGCCATGATGCTCTCCGGGTACAAACGCTGCTGGTTGGCAGCTCCCCATTGCGATCCATCGATGCGACGTCTGCCGTCCTGGCAGACCGAAAAGACAACTGATCGTCGATCAGTTGCCGCTCTTTACGTCAGGCCTTGTCGACCTGACTGAAATCGAGCTCCACCGGCGTGGAGCGACCGAGAATCTGCACTGCCACCTGCAGGCGATTCTTTTCGTAATTCACGGACTCGACGACACCGTTGAAATCGTTGAACGGACCATCGATGACACGAACGACTTCGCCCGGCTCGAACAGCACCTTGGGCTTCGGCTTGTCGACGCCTTCCTCGACGCGACGCAGGATGCTCATGGCTTCCTTTTCCGTGATCGGCGCCGGCTTTTCCGGAGTGCCGCCGATGAAGCCGAGCACCTTCGGCACTTCCTTCACGAGGTGCCAGGTGCCTTCATCCATTTCCATCTGGACCAGGACGTAGCCCGGGAAGAACTTGCGATCGCTCTTGCGCTTCTGCCCCTCGCGCATCTCGACGACTTCTTCCGTCGGCACGAGGATCTCGCCGAACTTGTCCTGCAGACCTTCGCGCTTGATGCGGTCCTTCAACGCTTCGGCAACGCGGTGCTCGAAGTTCGAATAGGCGTGCACGACGTACCAACGCAAGGCCATCTCAACCTCCCTGCCCGGTGAGGTAACGCGTCAACAAAGCCAGCAGCGTGTCGAGGCCCCAGAAGAACAGGGAGAGCACGATGACCATCACGAACACCACGATGGTCACCTGCATCGTCTCCTGGCGGTTCGGCCATACGACCTTGCGCAACTCGACGCGAGAACCCTGCACGAAAGACCAGAACGTCTTGCCCTGATAGGACTGCAGACTGACCAGCGCGCCGAGGACGAGGCCCGCCAGCACGATGATCCAGCGCAACCAGATCGGCTGCGCGGTCAGCAGGTAGAAGCCCACGACACCGGCCGCCACGATGGCGACGCCGGCCGCAAGCTTTGCTGCGTCGAGCGCAGTTGCGCTTTCTTGTACCTGTTCAGTCATGAGTCACTGTCAATGCGCCGCTGCCGGGCGCCGCTGTCGATCGTGGCAGGCCAGGAGGGAATCGAACCCCCAACCTGCGGTTTTGGAGACCGCCGCTCTGCCAATTGAGCTACTGGCCTAAATCGATGCGATGAGGCGATGAAACATCGCCTCATCACGAATTGATTACTTCAGGATCTTCGCCACGACGCCGGCGCCG
>OEIU01001406.1_pt1 | contig 15694 bp, 14 predicted proteins | sample 1539221 | NCBI WGS metagenome assembly OEIU01 (sample SAMN03792071, study PRJEB22550) | activated sludge metagenome | feature: wastewater treatment plant; material: activated sludge; isolation source: Wastewater treatment plant of a petroleum refinery complex | place: Argentina: Zarate | collected...
ATCAATATTATTGTACCATCCGTGAAAATAAACTACAAAATTTATTTTGCCGGTTGGTTTTAATCCTTTGGGAATAAATATCGCAACACTGCTATCACTATAATGCTCTTTGGCAGAATATGTTTTACCATTATAATCGTGTCCATTTATTCTTTTGGGATGGGGAAAAGGGGCTGAAGGGAATTGTAAAACAAACATCTCTCCAAGACTCTTGTATCTTTCTGTAAGAGATTGTGGATATAAAATTTCTGTGATGGCTATGATTATGAATGGTAAAAATGCAATTAATTTTTTCATAGTTTCCTGTTAATACTAAGCTGCCACCAACCATTTGGTGGCAGTTAGCAAACTAATCTTTGAATTACAGTCACGAAATGGTTCGTGACTGCCGAGTAAAATTCCTAAATCTCTACGTGACTAACACTAAGTACGTTTGGATTTTCACTAATTGTCTTTAGCATTTCCGCAGTTGCGGCTGTCTGTAACTTCATCGTACAGCAGGCAGCAATACCACCCTCAAAAATTATATTTTCAATTTCCTCAATATTAATGTGTCCGCTTCTGATTACATCAAGCACGCTTGCAAGCACTCCAGGTTTATCATAATGCTTTACAACAAGTTGATAATGTGCGTCCGTAATTTTAGCTCTGTTAACCCAGTGATCTATAACTCCGCTGTGTACAAATTTCTTTATGATATTTACTGTTTCCTGAGCAACAGCATCCTGCGCCTGCTCTGTGGAAGCTCCGATGTGATGGGTAACGTAAATATTCGGATTGTTTTGCAGTTTAGATGAAACTTCACCGGACTTTGCTTCGGGTTCACCTTTAAATACATCGCAGGCATATCGAATATTTTTTTCTTTAATAGCTTCAAGCAAATCATCCTCAACAATTATATCGTGGCGTGAAGTGTTTATAAGATAGGCGCCGTTCTTCATATAACTAAACATCTGTTTGTTAAACAATCCTTTTGTTTGCGGAGTAGCAGGAAGGTGGATTGTTACTATATCGCACAACGGAAGTAATTGATCCATTTCACTAAAATCTTTTATCTGAACACCTTCAATTCTTGTAATATCTTTTCCATAAACATTCATTTCAAAAGCAAGCGCACGCTTAGCAACTTCTTTACCTATGTTACCAACTCCAATTAAGCCAAGCGTTTTACCTTTTAATCCTTTGCCCTTGGAATATTTATCTTTATTCCAGATGCCTTTGTTAAAATCAGCAACGTTATCCGGAATAAAACGATCAAGTGAAATCATTAATCCAATAGCAAGCTCTGCAACTGCAACTGCATTCATTCCGGGACAATTGGTTACGTATATACCTTTTTTATTTGCAGCCGCTATGTTGATGTTATTTACACCAGAGCCGGCACGGATGATAAGATTTAACTTTTTGCTGTTGTTGATTGTTTCTTCATTTACTACTGTTGAGCGAACAACAACAATATCAACATCTTTCGCTGCTTCGGGTAGATCTTTCTCTCCAAGTTTTGGTTCATAAATAACTTCCAGATCAAGATCTTTCATTTGCTGGATATACTTATCCGGAAATTTATCTGCTACTAATACTTTGAGTTTCATATTAACCTCTCTGATATTATTTAAATTCAATTGTCATCCTGAGCGAAGACGAAGGATGACTTACCTTTATTGAACGAAGGTCACACTTCGACTACGCTCAGTGTGACACTGGAATTAATTTCTATGGCTTACCAGGAAACGATTCTACAAATTTTATTTTTATATCAGGAAACACATTCACTATTTTTATTTTTACATCTGGAAATGAATCAACAATCTGCCACTCGCCACATTTATCAGGAAATGAATCAACTATTTTGACTTTAAGATCAGGGAACGAATCAACTATTTGAACTTTAATATCCGGAAATTCATTAACAAATTTTACCTTTCCGTAAAGTGGGAAACCTTTGAATGAACAATTATCATAATCTATTTTGATTTTTTCTTGAGCAACTACAAAGGAATTTAATGTTGCAATAAAAACAATTAAATAAATATTTTTCAAATGTGTTTTCATTTTTTTGTCATTCCCGCGAAAGCGGGAATCCAAATCGTATGATACAAAATAGATTCCCACTTTCGTGGGAATGACAATTTAGTGTTTCTGACTTTTGAGAAAGCATCCATTCGAAAGGACAATATTACATTCATTATACTAATCATTTATTTTAGCCGTTAGATTGCTTCCCCGATCGAATCGGGGCAGGCTGACGTAAAACTCCTCTCAATGACATATCCGAGTAACTACTTTAACATCGGAATTTTTACATTCCATTTTTTTGCATTATCAATCGCTTGCTTGTAACCAGCATCAGCGTGACGCATAATTCCCATGCCGGGATCATAAGTAAGAACTCTTTCTAATCGTGCTTCAGCTTCTTTTGTTCCATCTGCAACTACAACCATTCCAGCGTGTATAGATTTTCCAATTCCCACTCCTCCGCCGTGATGAACTGAAACCCAGCTTGCACCACCGATAGCATTTAGCAATGCATTTAGAATTGGCCAATCTGCAATTGCATCGCTGCCGTCAATCATACCTTCTGTCTCTCGATTTGGCGATGCAACAGAACCGCAATCAAGATGATCTCTTCCGATTACAATTGGAGCTTTAACTTTTCCATCTGCAACAAGCTGATTGAAAATCTTTCCCATCTTTGCGCGTTCACCGTAACCAAGCCAGCAAATACGTGCAGGCAATCCCTGAAAGTGAACTTTCTTTTGCGCCATGTCAATCCAATTGATAAGCTGTTTGTTATCTGGAAATGCTTCTCTTATTGCCTGATCAGTTACATAAATATCATTTGGATCACCGCTAAGAGCAGCCCAGCGAAATGGACCTTTTCCATCACAAAAAAGCGGACGAATAAACTCAGGCACAAATCCCGGAATATCAAAAGCATTTGTTAATCCGTTTTCTTTTGCTTCGCCACGAATGTTGTTACCGTAATCAAAAACTATTGCACCGCGTTTTTGAAATTCCAACATCGCCTCTACATGCTTTACAACAGTTTTTCGTGCAAGCGAAATATATTTTTCTGGATTAATTTTTCTTAAATCAAGCGCTTCCTCAAAACTCATTCCCATTGGAACGTAACCATTTAACATATCGTGAGCAGATGTTTGATCCGTTACAACATCAGGGATGATACCACGCTTTAAAATTTCGTGATGAACTTCGCCTGCATTGCCAACTAATCCAACAGAAATAGCTTCTCCTTTTGATTTTGCGTCAAGAACTATTTTTAATGCGTCATCAATATCTTCAGTTATTACATCGCAATAACCTGTATCAATTCTCTTTTGAATTCTTGCACGATCAACTTCAACACCAAGAAAAGCAGCGCCGTTAAAAGTTGCCGCAAGTGGTTGAGCGCCGCCCATTCCGCCTAAACCAGCAGTTAAGACAAACTTGCCTTTAAGTGATCCGCCAAAATATTTTTTTGCAGCTTCAGCAAAAGTTTCATAAGTGCCTTGAAGAATTCCTTGAGTACCGATGTAAATCCAACTGCCTGCGGTCATCTGTCCGTACATTGTTAAACCGAGCTGCTCAAGCCGGCGGAATTCATCCCACGTTGCCCAATCCGGAACGAGCATTGAGTTTGAAATAATTACTCGTGGTGCATTTAAATGTGTTTTGAAAATCCCGACTGGTTTACCTGATTGAACTAAAAGTGTTTCATCATTCTCTAAATTCTTTAATGAATTTATGATTGCTTCATACGCTTCCCAATTACGGGCAGCTTTTCCTCTTCCGCCGTAAACAACTAATTCCGCAGGATTTTCGGCAACATCAGGATGAAGATTATTCATCAACATTCTCATTGCAGCTTCCTGTATCCATCCTTTGCAGGAAATTTCTGTTCCGGTTGGAGCTATAATATCTTTTACTTCGGAGATCATTTTAATCCTTAAAATGTTTTTCTAATAAATTATCATATTGATTATATAAAGATTTGTACAACCATTTTTTAAAGAACCAGCTTTTCTTCATTTCTTTCTTCATAAAATCAGAGTTTTGTTTAAGCTGATGTGTTAATCTTATCTTTTCATCTTTAGTAAACTTTATCGTTCCTTCTGCCTGATTTAGCTTTCCAATGATCGAGTTGAACGCTTTTTCTTCTGCAAAAAATTTATCATCGCCCGACATTTGTTTTAGTGCCTGCTTGCAGAAATTGATTAATAATTTTTTTTCGTTTTTATCGAATTCAAAATTGTAATTAGCGAATAGTTTTTTCATCTTCTCCTTTGTGATTGTTAAATGATAAAATTCTTTCTCTCATTTTTTGATATCCCGGTTTTATTATATCGTATATGTAATGAAGTCTTTCTTTGTAAGGAATGAAAGCAGATTTCATTGCATTGATGGTTATCTTTTCAAAGTCTTCAAAATTAAGATTGAAATACTGGATTGCAGTTAAAAACTCTTTTGTCATTGTCGTATCGCTCATAAGTCTATCGTCAGTATTTAATGTAACCCGGAATTTTTCTCTGTATAAAATTCCAAACGGGTGATTCTCAAGTTTATCAACTGCGCCTGTGTGAAGGTTACTAAGCAAACAAATCTCTAATGGAATTCTTTTATCAAGAACGTACTGTGCAAGATCACCAAATTTTACAACATTACCATTTGCATCAAGAACTATGTCTTCCAATAATCTTGTTGCATGTCCTATACGATGCGCGCCGCACCATTGTATTGCCTGCCAGATTGAATCTTTGCCAAAAGCTTCTCCAGCATGAATGGTAATATTAAAATTTGCTCTCTGGATATACTGAAATGCTTCAATATGTTTTTTTGGTGGATAGCCGCCTTCTTCGCCTGCAAGATCAAAACCAACCACACCCTCATTTCTAAAATTAACCGCAAGTTCTGCAATATCCACAGTATCTTTCATATTTCTCATTCCACAAAGTATCAATCCATATCCTACTCCAAAATCACGTTTGCCTTTTTCCAGTCCGGCAAGTACTGCGTTTACAGAATCTTCGTAGTATAATCCTTTTGCACGATGATAAACCGGAGCGAATCTTGTTTCAACATAAACAACTCCGTCGTTTTTCATATCTTCCATCATCTCATATGCAACACGCTCTAATCCATCTCTGGTTTGCATAACAGCGGTAGTATGTTCAAAGCCCTGAAGATACTCAACAAGATTTCCTTTGTTTGCTCCGCGATGAAACCATTCGGCAAGTTCTTTTGGATTGTTCGTTGGTAATTTATCGTAGTTTAACTCTTTGGCAAGATCAATGATTGTCTGAGGTCTTAGTCCACCATCAAGATGGTCATGAAGTAACACTTTGGGGATAGTTTTGATTATTTCTTCTGTATTCACGAAAAACCTCTTTTTTGCTATCAAAAATATCCTTTTAGGCAGGTAAAATCAATTTGAGAAAAAATTAAAGCTGATAAAATTCCCTATAGATTTTTTAATAATAATTGTATCTTTGTAACACAAATAATCAATTTAATAGTGAAATTAATAAAAACTAATTTATAGACTAGAACGGAGTAAAAATGAAAAACTCAAAATTGTTCATTGCTGTGTTTTTAATGTTAGGTATGATGTTTATGGGATATCAGTGTGGTTCAACTGAAATTACCAGCGCTAAATTATACATACAGCAGAAAAATTATCCTAAAGCAATTGAAGTATTGCAGAAGGAAATTACTAAAAATCCTAAGAGTGATGAGGGGTATTATCTTTTAGGTTACGTTTATGGTGAAACAAACAGCTATCCTGATATGGTTGCTGCTTACAACAAATCTCTTGAAATAAGCAAAACATTTGAAAAGAATATTAATGATTCAAAAAAATATTTTTGGGCACAATCATTTAACAGAGGTGTTAATTTATATCAAAGAGGTATAAAATCAACTGATACCGATAGTGCTAAAGTTTATTATGATAAATCAATCTCAGAATTTAATTCTGCTATAATGATTGAACCGGACTCAGCAGATACTTACAAGAATTTGGCTTTTGTTTACTTAAGTAAAGGTGATAATGAATCAGCAATCGATCCACTAAAAAAACTTATTGAAAAAGAAAAAGCAATTGACGGCTATAAATTTTTAGGAGAAATTTATTACGTAAATGGTAATAACCTTAAAAATCAAGGTAAGGACGAAGAAGCTAAAGCAGAGTTTAACAAGGCGATTGATGTTTTGCAGGAAGGATTAAAACTTTATCCAAACGATTCCGATATTTTACTTACTTTATCAAATTCCTTTATTGGTGCCGGCCGTACTAACGAAGCAATTGAGCCATTCAAAAAAGGTGTTGAAGCAGAACCAGAAAATAAATATTACAGATATAATTACGGTGTGCTTTTATTAGGTATAGATGATTATCAAGGTGCAGAAACACAATTTAAAAAAGCAATTGAAATTGATCCCGATTATGATAATGCAATTTATAATCTTGGTGTAACTTATATTAAGTGGGGAAATTATCTGAACAAAAAAGCTGATGAAGAAGGAAAGTTAAGTGAAGAATATAAAGATAAATATCGCTTAGCTCTTCCATATCTTGAAAAAGCTGTTAAGATGAAAGATGCTACTTCCCAGACATGGGAATTTTTAGGAAAAATTTATTCAGTTCTCGGTATGCAGGAAGATGCAAACAATGCTTTCAAAAAAGCTGATGAAATGAGAAAATAATTATCATGGATTCGAATAAACAACCACAGGGTCAACAGATTAATATTGAGCTTGGTGAAAAAGAAGCTGAAGGGATTTATTCTAATCTCGCTATAATTTCACATTCACCAGCAGAGTTTATTATTGATTTTACCCGAATTGTGCCCGGAGTTCCTAAAGCTAAAGTACACGCAAGAATTATTACAACTCCGCAGCACGCCAAAATGTTGATGAAGGCACTAAAAGATAATATCGAAAAGTATGAAGCTAAATTTGGAGATATTAATATTGATGCAGCACCAAATCAACACTTTGGATTTGTTCCACCCAAAAGTGGTGAAAAAGTTAATTAAGTATTAACAATATGTTTTATTCAAAGAGGTTGTCTTAAAAGTTAGAAATATAGAATTGTCATTCCCACGAAAGTGGGAATCCATTTTATATTGTGGATTTTAGATTCCCGTCCGTTAGCTAACGGATCACGGGAATGACAAATAAAACTTGACTCATGAGACAGCCTTTTTTTATTGCCGTGCACGCCACAGATTATAAACTGCAGCTAACATAAAAATAAAATTTGCAAACCACGCAGTTATTACTGGATTTAGCGCTCCATTTTTCCCAAACGCCTGGCTGATTTTCATAAAAACTAAATATAAAAATGTAACTAAGATGTTTAATCCAACCTGGGCTGCAAGTCCGCCTTTTCTTTTGTTTGCAGAAATGGGAAGACCAAAAAGTACCACTATCATACTTGTTACAGCAAATGCAATCCGGGAATGATATTCAATCAATGTAGATGTCGGATCATTTCCAGCCATCTCCTGGGATTTTATCAAATCACTTAACTCAGCAAGATTCATTTCTGATGGGCGTGTTTGTTTTTTTAATAAATCAGCCGGTGAAAATTTTAGATCTTTTATATCAAGAACTTTGAAATAATCAGCGGATTGCTTGTTGCCTTTAAAATTTCTTTGTATTCCGTTTTTTGCTATCCACAAATGTTTAAGAGTATCGTATGACAAACTATTTGCATCAATTCTGGATGTCATTTTCTTAAGATCATTTGGATCAAAATCCTGTATGCTGACTCTGTTTGCTGTATTGGTACCGGCATCAAAAAAAGATATACTTACAATTCTTGATTTAGTATCCTGAAAATAAATATTACTGCCGGCAAAGTTGATGTTCTTCTTTAAATATTGTTGTTCAATATTCAACTTGGTTTTATTAGCCATCGGCACAACATATCCGCCGAAGTAAATTGAAAAAATACTTATGAAAAATGTTGTAATTAAAAATGGCAGCATAAATCTGAATAAACTTACACCACTGGCTTTTATTGCTGTAAGTTCACTTAAGTTCGCAGCTTTTCCCGCAGTAAAAAGGGCGGCAAATAATACTGCAACAGGAGTAATAAGCTTAATTATTTCCGGTGAGAAAACAACATAGTAGTGAAGTATAATTAAAGTAGATACGTTTTGATCAATGAAGTCATCAAGATTTTCCATCGCATCAATTACAATGAAAATAAACGTAAAGGCAAGTAACCCAAAAAGTATTGTTTGAAGAAACTGTTTTATAAGATACTTATCTATAATCTTCATCGTCTGTCGTTTCTTCTTTTTGTCTGAATGACTTGGGAATAAATTTTTTGAAAAAGTTGAATGAGATTGTTTTAACTTCTCTGTTAGTTTTTATTGTTAGAATAATTCCCGCAATGCCCAGAACAATATTGGCAGCCCACATGCCAATAAAAGGGGAGAAGAATCCGCGCTCGGCTAATTTTTCACCACCAATTAAAAATGACCAGTAAATCAAAAAGAATAGTAAACTGATACCGCCGGCAACTCCAAATCCACCTTTTCTTACAACAACACCCAACGGTGCACCAATAAGAATAAATATTATGCAGGCGCCGGGCAGGGCATATTTTTTATAAATCTCAACGTCATATTTTTCAATCTCACGTTCAGTCCATTCAAGACTGTTTAAATTTGATGCGATAATATTTTTAGCTGTCCGGATTTTTTCAATAGATCGCAGGTAAACTAAATCTAAATTTTTACCTGGATTTTTTTCAGGAGTAAAATTTTTAAATGAACTATCTACAAACAAATATCTATTCGTTTCTTTCCTAAATACATTCTGTTGTGATTTAAGAATATTATTCAAACTATCAGATATAAATTGCATATCCTCAACACTCATCTCGCGTTCGCCTCTTGAAACCGGACCTGATTGCTGAAATGAAAACTGATCAGCATTCATTGCAATAATATGTTTTTTAAATTCAAGCTTTCTGTACATCGTTGTATTCTGAACATCAGATTCGTGAATTTCACCATTATAAAGATCCATAACTAATTTAGTTTGATCTTTTGAGAAAAATATTTTACCGCTATCGGCTGTAATTACATTAATCTTTGCGGGGTTTGAATAATCATACAATGTTATCTGATACAATTCATTTGATTTCTGATCAATGGCACGAACTAAAATTGCGTAGTTAGAAACTTCCTGCGAGAAAAATCCCGGCTCAAGTGAAAGAGTTGGTTTTGTGCGTGAGATATCGCCCATTAAAATTTTTGCCTGATGATTTGCATCCGGCAGAACTTTATTATTAAACTGGAATAAAAGAAATGCTACGACAACCCCGGCAAACAAAGGTGGAATCATCATCTTATAAAGACTAACTCCTGATGATTTCATTATTGTTACTTCATTGTTCTGGCTCATATTTCCAAATGCCATTAGCGACGCAACCAGCGTTGCCATTGGAACGACAAGCACAACCATCCACGAAAGATTATAAACGATTAGTTTTATTATAACCCAGGTATCCAAACCCTTTCCAACTAACCGATCCGCAAATTTCATCATAAACTGAAGCAGGAATATGAAAATAAGCGTGATTATTGAAAACACAAATGGAATGAAATGGGCTTTTAGTATGTAGCGGAATAAAATCATCAATCAAAGATAATTAAGGTAAAAAAGTTTAACAAGGATTGAAATTTTATAATCTTTCATAAGCTTTGTTGTATATTTGAAATACAAATTTTTAATGTTTTAAATGATAAGAATTTTTGGTCTCTTACTAATTATTTTAACTGAATTCTCATTTGCTCAGGTTGAACAGATCGAATTAGTAAAAGATTCTGCTTATCCGCGCTGGTTAAAAACAGAAGATAACAGAACCGATCAAACTTCCGGTATAGCTTACATCAAATCAGAATCCTGTGAAAAATATTTTTTACTTGCGGATGATATTGGCAGGATTCATTCGCTTAGCATTAATTATGATAATTCATTTGAAATTAAAACAATAAATTATTCAGATAGTGCGGAGCAATTTGTAAACAGTTTACCCAAAGCCGATTTTGAGGAAATAATATTCGATCCATTAACTAATTCTGTTTATCTATCTATAGAAGGTAACGGAAATAATTTTCAAAAATATGTTGGTATATATAAAATCCATTTCACCGAAACTGAACCACCTTATAATGAAATCGCATACTTTGAAAAAATAAATTTTTATCCTGCCGATCTCTTTCTTAAATACACAGACAAAAATATCGGATATGAAGGACTTGCTGTAGATAAAAATTATTTTTATTTAGGACTTGAAGGATTTGTGAAAAATTATCAGTTCGCTGATAGTACGATAATTTTTATTGCAAATAAATTTGATCACACAATTACCAGACAAATACATACTAAAGAATTAGGGATACATACTGTTTGCGGGCTTTATTCTGATAAGGATTATTCTTTGTGGGGAATTGATAGGAATCAAAGAAAAATCTTTCATCTTGATTTTGATAAGAACATGAACGTAACAAATTACTATTTATTTGATTGCTCAACTGAAATTCCGGGTTATCCTAAACTAAATTATAAACCATCGTTCGAAAGTATCACAATGGATGATGATCAAAATTTATATATTGTAGATGATCCCTGGAAAGAAGTATATATACCTGAACAAAATATTCTGGATAATCTTGATTCAAAAACAATAGATAACTTTAAGGAATACATTCCAATTATTTTTAAATATAAAATTATATATAATGAAAGGAGCCCACGTAGTGAACGAAGTAATTAATTATATTGACTCAAACAGGGAGAAATATGTGGAGGAGTTAAAAGAATTTTTAAGAATCCCAAGTATCAGCACTCTTCCAGAAAATAATAAAGATATGCAGCGTGGGGCTCAATTCGTTGCAGAGAAGTTGAAAGATGCAGGATTAAATCGTGTGGAAATATTTCAAACCGAAGGGCATCCGCTTATTTATGGTGAATGGCTTGGCGCGCCCGGTAAACCGACAGTTTTAATTTACGGACATTATGATGTTCAGCCGGTTGACCCGATTGAGTTATGGTCTTCACCACCTTTTGAGCCAACTATTGTAGGAGATAAAATTTTTGCACGCGGCGCCACTGATGATAAAGGGCAAATGTATATGCATATTAAAAGTGTGGAAGCATATTTTAAAACAAAAGGAAGTTTACCTTTAAATGTTAAATTTATAATTGAAGGCGAAGAGGAAATCGGCAGCGGCAATCTTTCCCAATTTATAAAAAATAATACCGAGTTATTAAAATCAGATGCCGTATTAATTTCTGATACAGCATTATTTGCACCCGGCGTTCCAACAATTACTTATGGTTTGCGTGGCTTATGCTATATGGAAGTTGAGGTAACCGGTCCATCCCGTGATTTACATTCCGGTTCTTTTGGAGGTGGTGTTCCAAACCCAATAAATGTTTTAGCAAAAATGATTTCTCAGTTGATTGATGAAGATGGCAAAATAAAAATAACCGGTTTTTATGATGATGTTTTAAAATTATCGAAAAAAGAAAGAGAAAATTTTAAATTGCTTAAATTCTCAGAGAAAGAATGGGGCAAAGAAATCGGATTAAAACATCTTACCGGTGAAAAAGGTTATACGACTTTGGAAAGAATCTGGGCAAGACCAACGCTTGATTGTAACGGTATTATAGGCGGATTTACCGGGCAAGGAGCTAAAACTGTTATTCCATCCAAAGCAACTGCAAAGATTAGTATGCGCTTAGTTCCGCATCAGGATCCAAAAAAAATTGAAAAGCTTTTTACAAAGTACATCAAAAAAATTACACCTAAAGAAGTAAGCGTTAAAGTTACAAGTTTACACGGCGGCTATCCGGTAATTACACCACTTGAAGATAAAGCAGTAATTGCTGGTGCAAAAGCTATGCAATTAGCTTTTGGAAAGAAAACAGTTTTTATGCGTGAAGGTGGTTCAATTCCGATTGTAGTTGAGTTTGCAAATAGATTACATGCTTCTCCTGTTCTTATGGGATTAGGTTTGAATTCTGAAAACCTTCACTCGCCAAACGAGCATTTTAATCTAAATCATTATCAGCTTGGAATAAAAAGTTCTGCTTATTTTATGGAAGAATATTCTAAATAGCTGTTTTATTCTAAGATTTGTATTTAATTGATAGCCCCAGCTTTCAATAATGATTGAAAAACTGGGGCTATTTTATTTTATAAAAGGGCATAAATGTTGCGTTAAATTGGGTATGCAAATCAAAAAAAACAAAAAAATTAGATTAGAAGCTCTTATTTATCCAATAATTCTGATAATTCTTTTGCTGCTATTAAGTTGCACTAAAAATGAAGAATCAGCAAAGACTGGATTAAACTATAATAATCAAGCTGCTTTTGATCCACAGAAGGATGCAGAAATTCAGCGATACAATCTTGAGTTAAGAAAAAAACAGACTAAAGAAAGATATCCTTGCGATACAATTTCAGTAATGGAATATGTGTTTGATAATTATCCACCCGGGACCTATTTATTGCAATTTGATCGCACGACAACTTATAATATTCCCAATCCCGCAATAATTTATTATAGTGAAAAAAATCAGAAGTATGCATTTGCAATTATTGCTACTTCCAGACCTGGGGAAAGACTTATCGAACCTGCTAATATTATCGGTTTTGATGAGAGTTATATTGATTTAGACAGCACAAAATTAGGTGCACCATTTATATCACTAGTACTTTTTAATTGCTCTGGCGGAAATCTTATAAAAATCTGGGAAGCCCCAATTCCTTCACACGGTGGATTTAATAATTTTTCTTTTAAAACATGGAACTATAAAAATATACCATATATCGAAAGTAAATTTCATTATGCTCAAGGCGTTGGGCATATCAACTATAATTATTTTTTGGTTGATGGTATTACAAAATATCCGCACTTACTTATGACTTATGAGGGAACTCATTTTAAAAGGACGTTTGCAAATATTAATAATGATAATTACCCCGACTATTATGAACATATCTTTTATAATCTATCTGACAAGATTTATACTAAGGATTCAGTAGGATTTGTATGGAGTACAAAAGATAGCGCCTATATAAATACAAAGAACCCAAAACAGACTCGCCCTTATTAATTTTTTTCTTATCTTTGCACCGAGAATTAATCCCTTTTCATATCATAAAATTGTAAAATCAAAACGGAGAAAAAATGTTCGAGGTGCAAAATACAAATTCGGATATGATATCATTTTTTATGTCACTTGGCGGTAAAAGCGAAGTGCTTGATGGTTTAAATGTTTTCCGAAGCTTTTCCACTCCTGAAGATGAATCCTTTAGTTTGTTTAATGGTGTTGGTTTAAGATACTTAAATACGTCGGGAATAATTGAGTTAAAAGGAACTGATTCGATAGATTTTTTACACCGCATTTCCACAAATTCAATGAAGGATTTGAAAAAGGAAGATGTAAGGAAAACAATTTTTACATCCGAAAAAGGAAAAATTATTGGGGTATCAACAATATTAAACTTTGAAAATTATCTATTACTGGTTTCGTCATTAAAAAGTCAGCAAAAAATAATGAGCTGGCTAAATAAATATATTATCGGTGATGATGTTAAGTTAAGCGATGCAAGCCACAGATTTAATATGTTTGAAATTCTTGGTCCACAAGCACAATCATTTTTAACTTTTACCTGCGGAGATTCTGTAAATGAAATTCCCGATAATTCATTTAGCGTTATCAGCAGCGAAGGAGCATTGTTTTTTCTTGTAAGAATAAAAAATCAAGATGACAGAGTTAAATATTGGGTATTAGCTGATCAGGATAACAGTAAAAAATTATTAAATCATATGCTGGAGAATAAAGGTCCCTATGATTTTAATCTGATTGGTGAAGATGCATATAACGCTTTCAGAATTGAAATGGGTATTCCCGCTGATCCAAATGAACTGAACGATTTTTATAATCCTCTTGAAGCAAAGATTAGTCATTTGGTTGATTTTAAAAAAGGTTGCTACATCGGGCAGGAAGTTATTGCAAGATTAGATACTTACGATAAAGTTCAAAAGCATTTAATGGGAATTTGCTTTCCAGAAGAAATAAATCCTGAAGAAAAATTTATGCTTCTGGATGATCAAAAAAATGAAATTGGAAATATTACCTCAGTTGCATATTCACCAAGGAAAAGAAAAAATATTGCTTTGGGTTATATAAGAAGGGCTAATGCGATAAATGGAAATAAAGTGTTGGCTAAAAATAATACTAAAGAAATTGAAGTTACTTTACACGAATTACCTTTTAAGAAATGAAAATTTATACAAAGACAGGCGATAGAGGCGAAACAGGATTATTTGGAGGTGAAAGAGTTCCAAAAGATTCATTAAGATTAAATGCTTATGGAACTTTAGATGAACTTAATGCTTTTATTGGATTGGCTATCACGGAAGTTAATTGCGATGAAATAAAAAATGTTTTAATTGATTTGCAAAACAAATTGTTTGTTGTCGGATCAGATTTAGCAACGCCCGAAAATGAAAAAAATCAAAAGCTAAAAATTATCAGAACACCTGAATCTTATATCTCAGATACTGAAAAACAGATTGATAAGTTTGATATACAACTTGATGAACTTAAAAATTTTATACTTCCGGGTGGAACCAAAGGTACAGCACTGTTACATATTTGCAGAACAATTTCCCGCAGAGCCGAGCGCGAAATTGTGGCATTAAAAAATACGGTTCATATCGGTGATAACATTCTTATATTTATTAATAGAATATCCGATTTATTTTTTGTTCTTTCACGTTTTGAGAATAAGTACTCAAATATTCCAGACACAAAATGGATCCCTTAAATAGTTGTTTCAGCTAAGTTTCTACATCTAATTGCAAATTGTGGACTGCAGACTGAAGACTAATTTACACGGGGGTGAATTTTGGTTTCGACGGGATTAAAGAGACTTAGAACTGCGTACCGTGTTCCCCGAATACACGTTAACGAATTGGGAAAAAACAATAACTGGCGAATATAATTACGCCTTAGCTGCTTAATTAATAGTTAACAGCCGTTCAACTTATCCTCTTGTACCGGGCTAAGATTGAACGACGTTTAGGTACAATAGCTGATTCTGTCGCTTGCGCAGAAAAGGCGAAATAAACAGCAAGCTGACTTTAAGTGATCTTTGTCTGCTTGGTAGCTTAAAGTCCAAATGAAACAGACTACGTATGTAGACGTTCTTTGGATCTTAATTTCGGACCGGGGTTCGACTCCCCGCACCTCCACTAAAAGTTATCAAGAATATGTATTACACATATATACTCTACAGTAAAAATTATAATAAATATTATTACGGTTCAACAAATAACCTTCTTAAAAGACTTTAAGAGCATAATAAAGGCAAATCAAAGTTTACAAAAGCATTTATTCCCTGGGAAGTAATCTATTATGAGGAGTATGATACAAGGAGTGAAGCATACAAAAGAGAATTGTTTTTTAAGAGTTCAGAAGGGAAAAAGTGGTTGAAAGAAAATAATAAAATATGAATTAATTTCAGACGCGGGTTCTGCACGGCATCCTTCGGAGACTCCCCGCACCTACACTTTGGCTGACTTAAAAAATTTACTAGACTCTCTTATTTTCCACTATAAGTTCTTACTCGCCCACAATTTTTTACCACTCATCATCA
>OEIU01001407.1_pt1 | contig 15665 bp, 14 predicted proteins | sample 1539221 | NCBI WGS metagenome assembly OEIU01 (sample SAMN03792071, study PRJEB22550) | activated sludge metagenome | feature: wastewater treatment plant; material: activated sludge; isolation source: Wastewater treatment plant of a petroleum refinery complex | place: Argentina: Zarate | collected...
CGCGGCGGCCCCCCCCCCGGCCGTTGTACGGGTGACCGCGGGGGGGGCCTGGGTTTCCCCCGCCACTCCGTGGCGGGTCTTCGCTCGTCGCTCCCCCCCCGGCCCCGCCACGGAGTGTCGGGGTACCCGATCCACCCATCCAATACCCATCCGCCTCGCGCGACACCAGCCTCCGGTCGTTCTTGGCATCGCAGTACCGCAGGAAATACCACGACGACCCCGCCGACCCCGGCATCGTGTTCGTCTCCCGCCGCACCCTCGTTCCGGGCGCGAGCACATCCGCCGAGACTCCCGCGGCCTCCGCCGTCGTGCTCACCCACGTCGTCGCCTTCGCCAAGAGCGGCCGCGGCTCATCGCTCTCCACCGGCGAGTAGTCCTCCAGTTCCGGCAGAACCAGCGGCAGGGCCTTCTCGCCCAGCGGGTAGTGGTTCCCGTGCTCATCGAACACGATCGGGATCGGCTCGCCCCAGTAGCGCTGGCGGCTGAAGACCCAGTCGCGCAGGCGATAGTTGATCGTCTTGACGCCGAGGCCCTTCTTCTCCAGCCACGCGATGATGGTCTTCTTCGCCTCGGCGACCGGCAGACCGTTGAGCGACACCTCCGCGTTGGCCGAGTTCACGCCCACACCGTCGCCGCCGAAGCACGCCTCCGGGGTGGCCCGGCTCTCCGAGCCGGGTTTCTGAATGACCTCCACAATCGGCAGCCCAAACGCCCTCGCAAACGCCCAATCCCGCTCGTCGTGCGCCGGCACCGCCATGATCGCGCCCGTGCCATACCCCATGAGCACGTAGTCCGCCGTCCAGATCGGTATCTTCTCCCCGGTCGCGGGATTCTCGCAATACACACCCGTAAAAACGCCCGACTTCTCTTTGGTCTCGGTCATCCGATCCACTTCGGACCGGTTCCGCGAGACCTCAACATACGCCTTGAGCTTCGGATCTCGGCCCATTCCGATGGCCGCCTCCACCAGTTCGTGTTCCGGCGCAACGACCATGTATGTCGCCCCGAAGATCGTGTCCGGGCGCGTCGTAAACACGCGCAGGAACGGCATGCCTGACACGGGCGACGCGACGGGAAAGTCGATCTCAGCCCCTTCCGACTTCCCGATCCACTCCTCCTGCTGCGTCCGCGTGCTCTGCGGCCACTCGATCAGGGCCAAGTCATCCAGCAGCCGCTGCGCGTAACTGGTAATCCGGAACTGCCACTGCTGGAGCGGCTTGCGCAGCACCGGGTGGCTCCCCCGCTCGCTCCGCCCGTCGATCACCTCGTCGTTGGCCAGCACCGTGCCCAGCGCCGGGCACCAGTTCACCGTCATCTGGTCCAGGTACGCCAGCCGCTGGCTGTCGATGACCTGCCGCCGCTGCGTCGCGTCCAGCTCGTGCCATCGGCGCATCCCCGCCATCTCCGCCCCGCCCCCCATCACGGCCACCGGGTTGTCCGCCGCGACGCCGATGTGCGAGAGTTCCCCATCCGGCCCGACGCGCAGGTCCCCCTTCTCGAGTTCCACCATCAACTCCGAGATCGGGCGGGCACACCCGCGCCGGCGCTTCCCATCCGGATACACGGGGCTCTCGGCCTGTGGATCAAACCACGAGTCGTACAACCTCAGGAAGATCCACTGCGTCCACTTGTAATACTCCGGATCGATCGTCCCATACTCGCGCGACCAGTCGTACGAGAACCCGAACCGCTTGAGCTGCCGCCGGAACGTCTCGATCGACTTCTTCGTCGTGATCGCCGGGTGCACGCCCGTGGCGATCGCGTACTGCTCCGCCGGCAGTCCGAACGCGTCCCACCCCATCGGGTGCAGCACGTTGAACCCCTTCATCCGCTTGTACCGGCTCACGATGTCCGTCGCCGTGTACCCCTCCGGGTGCCCCACGTGCAATCCCGCGCCCGAGGGATACGGGAACATGTCCAGGCAGTAGAACTTCGGCCGCGTCGCGTCGAACCCCGCCTCCCCCGGGTTCGGCTGGCGGAACGTCCCCTGCTCGTCCCATGTGCGCTGCCAGCGCGACTCCACCCGATCCGCCAGCGCGGCCGTGTACCTGAACGGCGGGGCATCCTCGCCACCTCCCGATCGCCCGGTCGTGGGCTGGTTGGCATTCGGCGGCACGTTGGTCGGCTGGGAACTCATGGACCCAACCTTATCGGCCTCCGCGCTCCCAAGGCCGGTCCATCATCACCCCCCACAATCGGCTGATCAACACCCAGATCTCTCAGTTTACCCAAACATATACCGAATATATCGGCCATTCGCCTACCCCCACCCCCGCTCTGCTTGTAGTATTCAGGTGGCCCACCCGTCCGATCAGGATGGGCCGATCTCGTGTTGGGAAACGGGTGGCGGGGAGTATCTATGTCCGGGCTCGACCGCGACATCCTGAGTCCGGGTCATGGCGCGCCAACCAGCGCCCCGAGCGCCTCCGTGGACATTCTCGACCCCACCGGCCTCCTCTCCCGCGAGGCCCTGGCCAACCTCCGCCTCGAAGCCGCGGCCGCGCTTTCCCACATCCCCCGCCCCGGCGAGGTCCGCGTCCGCCTTCTGGGCGACGCCGAGATGGCCGAGGCCCACCTGAAATACTCCGACATCCCCGGCACGACCGACGTGCTCACCTTCGACCTTTCCGAGGGCCGCACGGCCACGGGTGGCCCGCTCGACGTGGACATCCTCGTCTGCATCGACGAGGCCCGCCGCCAGCCCGCGACCCACCAGCACGCCCCGGAGCGCGAGGCCCTGCTCTACATCCTCCACGGCGTCCTGCACTGCCTCGGCCACGACGACCACGACGACGACGCCTTCGACCGCATGCACGCCGAGGAAGACCGCATCCTGCGGGCCATCGGCATCGGGCCGCTGTTCGATCCCGGCGCCCCTCCGGTCCCCCCCAGCCCCGTTATCCACCTCGGCACTCGGCACTCGGCGCTCGGCACTCCACCGGGGGTGTCCCTCCCATGAAGGACTACGCCCCCATCTCCATCCTCCTGCTCTGCTGGGCCCTGGGCACACTGCTCAGCGCCCTCCACGCCTGCATCGAGAACTCCACCGGCGCGGCCCTGGAGTCCTACGCCGAGCAGCGACGCGGGCGCGTCGTGGGCGCGCGCCTGGCCGCCATCCGCGGCATCATCGCCGACCTCCCCGGCCACGGCCACGCCGTCGCCCTCGGACGGATCCTCTGCAACCTCGGCGTCGCCGTGGCCAGCGTCTTCGTCGTCGCCTCCACGCACACCGCCCAGAGCGAGCCTCTCAACCCGACGACCCTCGACGCGGCCATCGGCGTGTGCATCAGCGCGGCCGCGCTGTGGATCACCTCCGTCGCCCTCGCCGAGAGCATCGGCCGCCACCTCCCCGAGCGCTTCCTCTTCACCTTCGGCCCGATGGTCCGCGTGGCCTATCTCATCCAGCGCCCGCTGAATCCCTTCGCCGCGCTGCTCGACACGATGGTGCGCAAGATCGCCGGCGCCGAGCACGTCTCGAAGACCGAGGAGGTCTCCGAGGAGATCATCTCCGTCGTCGAGGAGGGCGAGAGAGAGGGCCTCATCGACGAGGGCGAACGGCGCATGATCGAGGCGGTGGTGAACTTCAAGCACCGCACCGTCGAGCAGATCATGACGCCCCGCAACGAGATCGAGGCCCTCGAGTACACCAACAACCTCGGGGCCATCACCGCCTTCGTCCGCAAGGTCCGCCACTCACGCATCCCCGTCTACAAGGCCGACGGCGGCCTCGACGACGTCATCGGCTTCTTCTACGTCAAGGACCTCCTCCGCTGGCTCGCCGGCGACCTGCCCCGCATCGGGCCCGCCACCGGTCCCGCGTCCCAGATCAACAGCGGCGGCGGCCTGGGCAACGCCTCCGGCGGCTTCGACCTCAAGTGCATCCTCCGCCCCGCGCTGCACGTGCCGGATTCCAAGACCATCCGCGAGCTCGCCGACGAGTTCGTCACCAAGAAGGTCCACGTCGCCGTCGTCGTCGACGAGTACGGCGCGCTCACCGGCCTGGTCTCCCTCGAGGACATCATCGAGGACGTCTTCGGCGACATCCAGGACGAGTACGAGAAGACCGAGGACGAGCCCGCACGCATCGAGGTCAAGCCCGATGGCAACGGCGAGGACGGCTCGCCGCGCGGCGGGCTGGCCGACATCGACGCCCGCGTCTACATCACCGCCGCCAACGAGGCCCTCGAGCCCCTCGGCTCCTCCCTCCCCGAGTCCGACGACTACGACACCGTCGGCGGCTTCGTCCTCTCCACCCTCGGCCACATGCCCGAGGTCAACGAGACCTTCAGCCACGGGCGGATGTCGATCACGGTGCTGGAGGCGTCGCCCACGCGCGTGCTCAGGGTCCGCGTCAAGGTCGCGCCCGATGAGCACGAGGCGGACCGGTCCGAAACCGCCGCCGAACGCGCCAAGTAACGCTCGCCCCCTCGGCACTCGGCACTCGGCACTGGGCACTTCGCGCTCTCCCCACTACCCTCTCCACCAATGCCCCTCCGCCTCTACAACACCCTCACCCGCACCGTCGAGCCCCTGCGCCCGATCGACCCCGCCCGCGTCACCTTCTACACCTGCGGCCCCACGGTCTACGACGACGCCCACATTGGCAACTTCCGCTCCTTCCTCGCCGCCGATGTCCTCCGCCGCTTCGTCGAGTCGCCCCTGTGCGAACTCGATGCCCCGGGTACCTCGACACTCCGTGGCGGGTCTTCGGCTTCCGAGTCGCCCCAATCCGCCGCGGAGCGGCGGGCCACCCGAACCGTCGTCCACGTCATGAACATCACCGACGTCGGCCACATGACCGACGACGACGCCCCCGACGGCGGCGGCGAGGACAAGATGGCCGTCGCCGGCAAGCGCATCCTCGAGCAGAAGAAATCCGGCAAACTCCCCGCGGACTCGAAGCTTGACCCGAACAATCCCTACGACGTCGCCGAGTTCTACGCCGCGCGGTTCCTCGAAGACGCCCGCGCCCTCGGCCTCAAGGTCGCCATCGAGGCCGCCAAGGACCCGACGCTCATGCCCCGGGCCACGGCCAACGTCCCCGGCATGGTCCGCGTCATCGACCTGCTCATCCAGCGCGGCCACGCCTACGTCGTCGGCACCCCCGGCTCGCGAGTCGTCTACTTCAACGTCAAGTCCTTCCCCGCCTACGGCACGCTCAGCGGCAACACCCTCGACTCCCTCCGCGAGGGCGCGGGCGGGCGCATCGCCACCGAGAACCAGTCCGGCAAGAAACACCCCGCCGACTTCCTCCTCTGGAAGGAAGACCCCTCGCACCTCATGAAGTGGGATTCGCCGTGGGGCCCCGGGTACCCCGGCTGGCACATCGAGTGCACCGTCATGTCCGCGGCCCGCCTGGGTGGCCCGGCTCTCCGAGCCGGGTCTCCGCTCTCCCCCGACCAACTGGCCGCGCTCGTCATCGACAACGCCAATCCCATCATCGACATCCACTCCGGCGGCGAGGACAACATCTTCCCGCACCACGAGTGCGAGCTCGCCCAGTCCTGCTGCGCCTTCAACGCCTCCCACACCGGCTCCTTCGCCGGCATGTGGTTCCACCCGCGCTTCCTCTTCGTCGAGGGCGCCAAGATGTCCAAGAGTAAGGGGAACTTCTTCACCGCCCGAGACCTCTTTGCCAAGGGCCACGAGGCCGCGGCCGTGCGCCTCGAACTCATCCGCACCCACTACCGCTCCAACGCCAACTTCACCGAGCAGGGCCTGAAAGACTCGCAGCGCATGGTCGACCGCTGGCGCCGCTTCGCCGCCGAGGGCGCCGGCCCCGGTGGCACGGCTCTCCAGAGCCGTGATGCCGACCCCGCCCTCGCCGAGGCCCAGCGCGCCTTCGCCGACGCCCTCCACGACGACCTCAACATCGCCGGCGCCATCGCCGCCGTCAACACCTTCGCATCCACCACGCCCTCCCCCGCCGCGGCCGCGCTCATGCGCACCTTCGACGGCGTCCTCGGCGTTCTCGAACTCAAGCAGACGTCCTCGGCCCAGACCGACATCGGCGTCTTCATCGGCTGCGACCCGGACCCCGTCGTCATCGCCCGCCTGCACGACCGCGTGAACGCCAAGAAGGCCAAGGACTTCGCGACCTCCGACGCCATCCGCGATGAACTCGCCAGGGCGGGCTACGCCATCAAGGACGTTGCGGGCGGCAAGGTCGAGGTTCGACGGGCGTGAGCGGTCTCAGAAGCGAACGTCGTACTCGCGCGACACCCGCATGATCGCCGCCGCGTACTGCACTCGCAACTCCGCCACGTCTTTCCACTCAAAGGGATACGGCGGCTTGTTCGTGGCCTTGAAGGGGAGCAGCACAAACTCATCGAACGCATCGGCGGCCAGCCTCCGCAGGCGGTCTTCCGCGTCCGCCGCCTCTTGGCTCGGGTGCTTGTACCTCTTGCCATCCGTCGGGAACCTCCGGCGGCCCTCGAATGACAGATACTCGTCCGCCCAGTTCACGCCCACGATGCCCACGCAGATCGCCCTCGGATTGCTGGTACGGAAGTGCGTGACCTGCGTTCGCAAGTCGGTGATCACACGATCGATCTGCTTGATCATGGCCTTCGCCAGGATCTTGGTCTCCGCCCCGATCTCGACCGACGCGATCCGCGATCGTGGAACGACGAAGTTCGGAACAACCACCGCCGCCACCCCCGGCACAACCTCGCCGAAGGTTCCATCCCCTCGACGCGCGGCCTTTCCCACCGCCAGGTTCGCCGTGTTCACGGCGACTCGCGCCGAGCGGACACGCTCGCCGAGTTTCTTTGATCGATCGAGTTCGAGAAGGTCCTCGAAGAGGTGTGAGGCGACGAAGTCCCCCAGGTGCGAGCGACGATGCTCGTACTTCACCCCCTCGAACAGCCCCTTGAACGCGCCGAGAAGGCGATACTCCACTCATGCCCTCCTGGCGATCGCCACGCCCTTGCTCGCAACCTGGGTGTGATAGTCGATTGTCGCGGTCAGGGGGGCCTGCTCGAGTCGCTTGCTGATGAGCCGGATGTACTTGGCCTCGAGCTCCACCGAAACAGAACTGCGTCCGCACTCCATGGCGGCCACCGTCGTGGTCCCCGTCCCCGCGAACGGATCGACGACCGTGTCGCCCACGAAACTGAACATCCTGATGAGCCTCCGGGGAACCTCCACCGGATACGGAGCCGGATGTTCCTTCCGGAGCTGCCCCGTCACGTCGGTCCACACGCCCGTGAACCACCTTGCATAGTCGTCGGTCGAGATGAAACTGAGCTTCTCCTGTTGCGCCGTCGGCTTGCGATACCCGCCCGGCTTCCGAAAAAACAGGATGTGCTCCAGATCGTTCTTGACCACCCCGTTGGGCAGGTTCGGCTTGCCGAGAAACCGGCTCGAGTTCGAGGCTTCCAGTCGGATGTTCGACACCTTCATCCATCGAATCGGCGTCAGGTTGTCGAAGCCGATCCGCCTCGCTCTCACCTGGATGTCCGCGGAAAGCGGAAGCACGTGATGCCGCCCCGCGCGCTTGCGGGACAGACACACGTCACCGACCACGCACGCCACCCGACCACCGGGAACCAGTATCCGCAGACACTCTCCCCACACCTTGTCGAGTTGCTCGAGAAACAACTCGTACGACTGGATGTTCCCGAGTTGGTCCGGCCCGTCGGAATAGTGGATCAGCGCCCCATACGGCGGCGAAGTCACCACCAGATGAACGCTCTCCGAAGGAATAAACGAAAGATCGCGGGCGTCGCCGTGATGGATCGCATGATGAGTCAGCGCGGCTCTGGCCATGCGCTGAGGGTATCGAACGCCGACCGACCACGCAACCGCTCGACCAAACAGCCTGTCGCCTCACCCCCGCACCCTCCCCGGCACCCCCACCACCGTCTGCCCGTCGAGCACCGACTTCACCACCACGCTCCCCGCGCCGACCACGCACCCATCCCCCACGCTCAGGCTCGGCAGCACCCGCGCCCCGATCCCCACCAGCGTGTGCGACCCGACCCGCACGCGCCCGGCGAGCACCGCCCCCGGCGCGATGTGCGTGTTGAACCCCACCACGCACTCGTGCTCCACGATCGCCCCCGTGTTCACGATCGCGTGGTCCATCACCATCGCCCGCGCGTTCACGATCGCCCCCGGCCCGATGAACACGCCCGCGCCCAGGCGCGCCGTCGGCGAGACCACCGCCGACGGATGCACGACGGTCTTCGCCCCGCGCCCGAGCTCCATCTGCGCCAGCCGCTCGACCAGCGCCCCGCGAAACCCCACCGCCCCCACACCGAGTATCCACCCGCGATCCGCAACCCGCGCCAGTTCCCCCGTCCCGCCCACCCGGATCGCGTTGTTGGGCAAGCGCCCAAGCGGGGCGTCCGAGTCATCGTCGAGGAACCCCACCACCTCCCACCCCATCGCCGCGGCCGCCTCCGCCACCACCAGCGCATGCCCTCCACCACCCACCACAACAAGGGGATTGCCTTTCCCAACACGCGGCTTGGAGGCTTGTTCGGGCATCACATGGACTATCGGTCCGCTCGCCAAACCCCCTTTGCCCGGCCGATCGGATCGGCCATATCCGAACAAAACCTAAGCCTGTATCCCCTCCACCCATCCCCGCTTGACGAACCGCCCCCGAATCGCGACACTACCGCCCCTCGTCCGGGGCCCCCGGCCCCCATCGCGGCCAAGGGTTTCCGGCGATCCACGCCCCCTCTCGAATTGTGCGTCCGCGCATGAGAGCATCCGGGCAAAGTCGCGGGCGTACAGGTACAGTCTGGGCCCCTCGCGTGGGCCTGTCGGGGCCCGGGGCACGGTTTCACGGACACGGAGAAGTTCCATGGCGGCTCGGACATCCACCAGCGTCGGCGTCGGCGCGACCATCACCATCCTGGCGGTCGCAACCCTCGGCCTGTTCGTCACTTCGATGATCTTCTACGCCAAGGCCCGCGAGGCGACACTCCTCAAGGAAGGCGTCGAGAAGACCACGCGAGACTTCGTCTCCGACATCGACCGCAACGACCCCGTGGTCATCCGCATCAAGGAGGTCGCCAAGCCCGGCACCCCCGCGGGCAAGACCGTTCTCGGCTACGTCATGAACGAGCGCAAGGACCTCATGCAGAAGGTCACCGGCTCGGACCGCGACACCATCGAGGCCGTCAACCGCATCCTCGACGCGGCCAAGGGCACCAACCTCGTCGGCGTCATCCGCGACCGCGACAACACCATCTCCAACCTCACCAAGCGCGTCGAGGACGCCGAGGCCGACCGCACCCGCGCCCTGCAGGACAAGGAGACCGAGTCCAAGCGCGTCAAGTCCATCGAGGAGAACCAGCGGGCCACCGTCGCCGCGCTCCAGGCCGAGGTCGACAAGACCAAGGCCGAGACCGACGCCCTCCGCGAGGGCATCGCCGTCCTCAAGGCCCAGATGGACACCCGCGTGGACGACATCTCCGCCGGCTGCGAGAGCCGCGTCGCCGCCCTCAAGTCCGACATCGACAAGCTCCAGGCCGAGCGGGCCGTGAACCAGGGTCGGCTCCGGCAGTTCGAGGAGCAGCAGCGCGGCTCGCGCTTCGTGGGCCAGAGCGAGTACGCCCTCATCGACGGCCAGGTCGTCGTCACCAACGGCTCCGAGGGCACCGTCACCCTCAACATCGGCCGCAAGCAGCACGTCGTTCTCGGCCTCCCCTTCACCGTCTACTCCCAGGGCACCGTCATCCGCCTCGACGACAAGACCAACGACTACCCCGCCGGCAAGGCCACCCTCGAGGTCATCCGCGTCGAGGAGAACTCCTCCATCGCCCGCATCATCCGCGAGCAGAAGGGCAACCCCGTCGTCAAGGGCGACGTGGTCGCCAACCCCATGTACGACCCCGCCAAGCAGTACAAGTTCCTCGTCTACGGCAACTTCGACCCGCAGCGCACCGGCAACGCCTCCGCCTTCGGCGCCAACGAGGTCAAGGCCTGGATCCAGGATTGGGGCGGCGAGACCGTGGACAAGCTCTCCGGCGACGTGGACTTCATCGTCCTGGGCGAGCGCCCCCAGATCCCCCCGCAGCCCTCCAGCAGCGCCCCCATCGAGGTCATCAACTTCAACCTCGACCAGCAGCGGGCCGCGCAGCGCTACGACGACCTGCTCAAGCAGGCCACCGACACCGCCATCCCGGTCCTGAATGAGAACCGTCTGCGCACCTTGCTGGGGAGGTAATCCGTCGGCATGGGAGCAAGGGAGCAGAGGGAGCATGGGAGCAAGACCCCTGCGCTCCGCCCGCTCCCTCTGCTCCCTTTGCTCCCTTGCTCCCCCTGCTCCCATGCTCTGAACCCCAGGGGTGAGCGAGCCCCTCGATTGGCCAAGACCAAGCGCCGCATCCCCCCCTGGCTCCACCGGCCCGTGTACTACGCCGTCCGGGGCATGCTCGCGACCATGCTCGTGGGCGACATGGCCGCCAACCTGCGCACCGCCCGCGCCGTCGCCCGCCTCTACGCCTCCTTCGAGCCCGCACGCGTCCGGCGCGCTGTGGACACCATCGCCGTCGCCTTCCCCGGCATGCCCCTCGACCAGCGCCGCGCCTTCGCGCTGACGGCCTACGAGCACCTCTTCATGCTCGCCGTCGAGATGGCCCACACGCCGCGACTGCTCACCCCGGACACCTGGCCCGAGCACATCCAGCTCGCCGGCCTCACCCCGGGCGCGCGCCTGCTCCTCTCCGGCCGCCCCTGCGTCATGATCACCGGCCACTGCGGCAACTGGGAGCTCCTCGGCTACACCATGGCCCTCCTCGGCTTCCCCATGCACGCCCTCTACAGGCCCCTCGATCTCAAGCCCCTCGACGCCTGGGTCCGCCAGACCCGCCAGAAGCGCGGCCTGTCCCTGCTGGACAAGCACGGCGCCACCGACGTCATGCCCGGCCTGATGAGGCGCGGCGAGCTCGTCGCCTTCATCGCCGACCAGAACGCCGGCGACCGCGGCCTCTTCGTCCCCTTCTTCAACCGCCTCGCGTCCACCTACAAGTCCATCGGCCTCGTCGCCATGCAGTTCGACGCCCCCGTCATCTGCGGCCAGGCCCGCCGCCTCGTTCCATCCCACGATGGGTGGCACGGGCAGCTCGCTGCCCGTGGCGATCCCCCCGCGCGCTCCACGGGCGGCGCCCCGCCGGCGCCACCCCCGATCGAATCGAGCATCGTCGGCGGCTTCGAGACCTACGACCCGACTCGACCCTTCCAATACCGCGTGGACATCACCGACATCATCCACCCCGAAGACTGGCAGGGCCGCCCCGACCCGCTCTTCTACATCAGCGCGCGATACCGGCGCGCCATCGAGAGCATGGTCCGCGCCGCCCCGGAGCAGAACCTCTGGCTCCACCGCTACTGGAAGAGCCGCCCCCGGTTCGAGCATTCCGGCAAGCCCTTCCCCGAGAGCCTCCGCGAGAAGATCCGCGCCCTCCCCTGGACCACCGCCGACGACCTGGCCCGCATCGAGGACTGGTCCGCCAAGGACGCCGCCGAGATAGCACGCAAGGCGCCGAAACCCCCCAACGTTCCCCTCAACGTGCCGTAACCACCGCCCATATCTCGGGGATCGCACCCATTTCGGAACCCACCCGCCCATCGGCGCGGTAGAGTGTTGGGCGGGCCGCGCAAGTATGCAGCCCGACCGTCAGGGAGGGCCCTTCCGAACGGGCTCGCACGGGGCTGGCCGGGGGGCACAGCGAAGGTGAGGCTCACATGGGCGGCAGACTCGAAGACGTTCGCGTGCTCATCGTCGACGACGACCAGGACATCCTCGAGTCCTTCGACGCCGCGCTCCAGGCCGAGGGCGCCATGACCCTCACCGCCCCCGACGGGAACGCGGCCGTCGCCGCCGTCGCCGAGGACCCGCCCGATATCGTCGTGCTCGACATGATGCTCCCCAAGCGCTCCGGCTTCCTCGTCCTCGAGCGCATCAAGGGCTTCGAGGACTCCCCGCTGGTCATCATGGTCACCGCCAACGAGGGCAAACGCCACCAGGCCTACGCCGAGAGCCTCGGCGTGGACGCCTATCTCCAGAAGCCCGTCCCCCTCGAGGCCCTCGTCGCCACGTGCGTCGAACTCCTCGACAAGGAAGAGGCCGAGGACAGCGCGGCGTGAGCAGACGAGCCCCGAACGCAGTGAGGGGTCTGCCGATGAGCAGGTGAGCAGGTGAGCAGGTGAGCAGGTGAGCAGGTGATTGCGCCGCCCTGTTTCCGAGGATTCCAATTTCCAGTCTCAAATCTCAAATTTGAAATTTGAGATTCCTGCTCTTCCCTCTTCCCTCTTCCCTCTTCCCTCTTCGCCTTGCGCCTTGCGCTGTGCGTGCCGCCCCCTCCCCCCTTCTGCCGCTCCCTCCTACCCTCCGCCCGTGGCCCGGAAACGCTCGCTCATCCTTCTCAAGCCCGGCCCGAGCGGCTCCGACGGCATGCCCCCGCTCGGCACCCTCCGCGAGGTCCGCGAGGCCCTTGGCAACTCCAACATCTCCCCCGACGGCTCCGGCCCCCACGGCTACGGCGAGCGCATCGGCACGGGCGTCTTCCACGGCCCCGGCATGGTCCTCGAGGTCGCCCTCGCCGACGACCCCGCCTCCAACCGCGGCTCCGGCCCCGAAGTCCGCCAGGTCCTCGTGAGCGTCACCGACGAGGACTTCGCCTTCCCCGTCCTCATGCGCCTGTGCAAACTCAACCAATGGCAGATGATGGACCCGGACTCCGGCCGCACGTTCGGGTGAGCATCGGACTCACCACAGAGGCACAGAGACACAGAGAAGCAAGCCGAGAGGCGTTGGTCAAACCGGCGTTCTTGTGCATTTGTCAGGCCCGGAGGGCGAACGCCGCGCCGCATACCCTTCCCCCCTGCCTTTCTCTGTGCCTCTGCGCCTCTGTGGTGAGTCCCCCATGCCCCAAGAAACCAAGTCCATGCCCGCCGACCTCCTCGCCCAGCAGCACTCCGTCGCCGGGGTCTCCATCGACCTCACCGACGACGCCTCCGCCTTCGACATGCTCGAGAAGGCCTTCGACTACCGGGGCGACGTCACCCTCACGCTCAAGGACGGGCGCGTCATCGCCGGGTATCTCTTCGATCGCCGCAAGGGCGCCACCCTCGCCGACTCCTCCATCCGCCTCATGGGCCCGGCGAGCGACGAGAAGCTCACCGTCCGCTACGCCGACATCGCCCACATCGCCTTCAGCGACCGCGACCCCGCCGCCGGCAAGAGTTTCGAGACCTGGGTCAAGAAGTACATCGAGAAGAAACTCGCCGGCGAGAAGGCCAGCATCGAGAGCGAAACCCTCGACTGATCGCACGCCCGGGATGAGCGCGGGCTCCGCGAAGCGAATCCCGCGGATTGCTCGGCGCCTCACTTCGCCCCGTCCGCCTTCGCCTCCGCCCCGACCGGCGCGATCCGCCCGCGCAGCTCGCTCGCCCGCGCCACCAGGTCCCCCTCCGCCCCCTCCTTGCTCCCCGACTCCGCGATCGGCGTGAGCGTCCAGTGCCAGAGCACCCTGTTGTGGAATCGCACCGGCGCGGCCTCCGCCAGCAGGTCGATCCCCGGCAACTCCTGCAGCGGCGTGTCCGCCTTCGCGTGCGTCACGATCGGCTCGTACCCCTCCCGCCGCACCCGCACGTCGTAGTCCCCGTAGAACGTGAAGTCCGTCTCCAGCGGCGTCCGCCCGACCTCGATGTCGTTGATCCACACCAACGCGCCCGGCGGCTCGGTCGTCACGCAGATGGTGCGCTCCAGACAGCCGCTGCACAACAAGGCGGTTCCTCCGACCGTTGCGAACCCCAGAAGGCGTCCAACTCGCGCGCCAGTATTCATGACATCTCCCAGACGATCACAAGGTAGAGACCCACAAGTATCGCGCACACGACGAGCAGAGTCCATCGGAAGCGCCTCGTGTATCGCTTGAGCCCGACCCCCGCAACCGACACGGCCATCACGACTCCCATCGCGCCGGCAATGGCACCGAGACTGCAGGGAACACCGCCACTTCCGGCTGTCAGCAACAGGGCCATCGCCCCGATTCCGCAAACCATCACCATGACGATTGCCGGACCCATCGATTGGAAGCGTCGCGGTGTGCATGGCCTCTTGGTATCGAATGCCGGCAGCAAAGACAGGTCATGGATGGGCGGAAACACCTCATCCGTCAACAGCCGGATGCCGCATTCGGGACAGTTTTCGCCGGCTCCTCCACGCAGGTTGTAGCCACACTTCGGACACCCCACATCGATCTCCGCAAGGTCAGCGGCGTCCACCCGCACCGGACGGCACTCCGCCTCAATGTCCAGCAGGTGCCACTGCTCATCCGCCGCTTGTGCGGGAGACAGGTCGGCATCGGGTATGTCGGACTCCCGAGTGTCCACGACGCCAGAATACCTATTCGGGTGCCGCGCTGCGCACGCAAATCACCCTCTATCCTGCTCTTCATCCAACCGATATGCCGCCGCGCACTCCGGGCACTTCCCCCGCCGCCCCAGCCCCCTCAGGTTATACCCACACGAATGGCACACCCCCGGTGCCCGCAAGGCGCGCCGCTTCCGCAGCCACACTTCAAGCCCCACCGCGATCACCGCCAGAAACACAAACCCCACCACACACGGCAGGTAACTGTGGGTCATCATCATGGGCGCAAGCGCCACCGCGACCACCGTCATCAGCAGCCCCACCGCCCAATACGCCAATATCCACTTCAACGGCTTTCGCACTGTCCGCCCGGCCGATCGCAGCGTGATTTTCCCCCGCGGCGGCATTTCTTCGGGCTGCTTCGGTGGCTTTGCTTGCCGCTTGGGCATCGTGTCCCCGCTCACTCCCCATCCACGACTCATTCCGCCGCAAACCCGGGCCATGCCTTCAACCGACAAGCACGTGCGTACACAATAGGGTTCCCGGATCCCGCTCCTCGATCCTCCTCTTCATGAGAGTCACCCGCCACGCCCCCGACCGCCTCGAACTCTCCGGCCTCCCCGGCGGGGCTGCCGCCGTGGTCGTTCCCATCGGCCTCGCCCTCGTCGGCGCCCTGGCCGCCCTCTTCTGGCTCGCCACCGGCGCCCTCATCCCCCTGATCGCCGGGGGAGTAATGCTCCTCATCGCCCTCGCCGCCGCGGCCGTCTCCTGCACCGCCCGCGAGTGGCTCACCCTCGACCTCCCCGCCCGCACCGCCCGCTACCGCCGACGCTCGCTCATCCCCTCGGATCGCACCGACCTCACGGTCCCCTTCGACGCGGCCCACTCGGTCAGCATCGAACGATCCACGCTCCGCTCCCCCGATGGACGCATGGGCCACCCCATCGAGGTCTGGACGGCCCGACTCCGCCTCACCAAACCCCGGCGGGCCATCGAACTCGCCCAGACCCAGGGAGGCCCGGAACAGGCCGTCCGCCCCATCGCCGAGGCCGTCGCCCGCGCCCTCGGCATCCCGCTCGCCGACGAGTCCGGCGATGAGACTGAAACCCGCGCCCCCGGGTCCATCGGTGCGCGCCTCGCCCACGCCCCGGAACTCTCCGCGTCCTCCTTCGGCCCGCGCCCCGAGGGAGCCCGCGTCTCGCTCCACCTCGCCCCCGACGGCCAGTCGGTCGCGATCGAGTGGAAGACCCTCGGCGGCCCCGCCCTCCCCGTCCCCGGCCTTCTCGGAGTCGGCGTGTTCGTCGTGCCCTCGACCGCCATGACCTTGCAG
>OEIU01001408.1_pt1 | contig 15661 bp, 13 predicted proteins | sample 1539221 | NCBI WGS metagenome assembly OEIU01 (sample SAMN03792071, study PRJEB22550) | activated sludge metagenome | feature: wastewater treatment plant; material: activated sludge; isolation source: Wastewater treatment plant of a petroleum refinery complex | place: Argentina: Zarate | collected...
CCCGGTCTTTTTCGGCTCGGCGGTCAACAACTTCGGCGTGCAGCTGCTGCTCGATTTCTTCGTCGAACATGCGCCGCCGCCCAAGTCGCACGAAACGACCACGCGCACGGTCAGCGCGGACGAGCCGCACATGAGCGGCTTCGTGTTCAAGATCCAGGCGAACATGGATCCGATGCACCGTGATCGCGTCGCCTTCATGCGCATCTGCTCGGGTACGTTCAGTGGCGGCATGAAGGCCCTGCACACGCGCACCGGAAAGGAAATGAAGCTGGCCAATGCGCTGAGCTTCATGGCTTCCGACCGCGAAATCGTCGACGAGGCCTTCGCCGGCGACGTCATCGGCATCCACAACCACGGCACGATCTCGATCGGCGACACCTTCTCGGAGGGCGAGGTCCTGAGCTTCACCGGCATCCCGAACTTCGCCCCCGAACTGTTCCGTCGCGCGCGCCTGAAGGATCCGTTGAAGATGAAACAGTTGCAGAAGGGCCTGGCCCAGCTGTCCGAGGAGGGCGCCACCCAGTTCTTCCGGCCGCTGATGTCGAACGACCTGATCCTCGGCGCGGTCGGCGTGCTGCAGTTCGAAGTGGTCGCCTACCGGCTCAAGGACGAGTACGGCGTCGTCTGCGCGTTCGAGAACGTCGGCGTGGTCACCGCGCGCTGGGTGCATTGCACGAATGCGAAGAAGCTCGAGGAGTTCCGCGAGAAGGCCGCGCAGAACCTGGCGGTCGATGCGGCGGGCGAACTGGTCTACCTCGCGCCGTCGCGGGTCAACCTGCAACTGACCGAGGAGCGCTGGCCCGACGTCCGCTTTGCGGCTACCCGCGAACATGCCAGCGCGGTCGGCGCCTGATCAACGGCGCTCCAAATTTCTCGCGGAGACTTTGGTCCCAAAGCAAAAAGCCCCGCATCTCTGCGGGGCTTATCTACCAGCAGGCATTGTTGCCCTGCTTTCTGAAAAAAACTTGCGACCTGTTCAGTTGACCGATTCCGGGCAATCGTCAGTATTCATCCCGTGACAAGTCCCACCGCCGGTATTGGTAATATTGTCGTTTTGCAGGGTCCAATCCCCTGTTGTGTACGTCCTATTGCTGTTGTAGTTCACCGGGCGCGAATAGGTCGTCGTGCGCAGCCATCCTGGCGAGGTTATCTGATAGGTCACCCGGGTTACGTCACCCGGGACCGACGAGGGCCCCGGCGGAGGCGGCGTTCCCGGGGGATCCCCGGCGGATTGCGTGGTGGCCGGCGGCTCAATACCCAGTTCGTCGAACATTTGATTTGCATTTTGGAACGCGTATCTCATGGTGACCACGCTGCCGTCTGCCATGGACGCGACCGTGGTAAATGCGGTCTGGAGTCGCTCGGCGCGGGACAGGTGTGCGCTAGCTGCCGGCTGCCCAATCGCAGCAGGCGGAATCATCGCCAGCAGTGCCGTCAGCCACAGGCATTTCGTTGCAAGCATTCCGTGCTCCTCTACATTTTCTCTGCAACATTACAGAATGTATAATTTACCCCCCCTGCGCCAAAGTCAACACCTTCCAGAAAGCGAAACGCCCGGACTTGCCGGGCGCTCGTCTGAGCCGCAACACTGGCGACGCTAGCCGCCGTTGAAATCCGTGTGGAAGACAGCGTCGGGCGCCGCGCGCTCATCGACCATGGCGAAGATCCTGTCCTTGCTGGTGAAGATGCGGTCGGGCTTTGCCGAAGACTGCGCTGAATTGCCGGAAATGCCCGATTCGTCGACGCCCGGATGCCAGAGCACGGCGCCGAAAACGAGCATCAGGCAGGCGGCGAGTCCGGCCCATCGCAGGTGGCGGACATGGCGGCGGGCAACCGGCGCATGCCGACGGCCACGTGAATCCCGCGAATGGGCATGGCCCTGGCGCTCGCCAACGGCACCGGCCAGAGTCTCGGCGTCCGCGGCAAGATCGCGCAACAGGCGCACCAGGTCGGTCTGCAACGGCGAGCGCGAAAGCCGCGCCGCGACTTCATTGCGGCGGTCGCCTTTGAGGCTGCCGGCGGATGCGGCCACCAGGGTCTCCGCGTCCAGCAGTTCGGCCGTACCGGTCGCCGGCTGCGTAGCCATGCGGCGGTAGAGTCTGGACAAGCTGCGCTCAGTCATCGAATTCACCATATCCCAGTTCCCGCAGGCGCGATTTGAGGTCATCGAGCCCGCGCGTTACCAATTTCCGTGCCGCTTCGGCCGAAGTTCCGGCCACATCGGCGATCTCCTGCAGGGAAAAGCCCTGCAGATGCAGCGTGATCGGCAGGCGCCGGCGTTCGGGAATCTCCGCCAGGCATCGCTGCAGGCCGCTCATACGCTCGCCATCCGTGGCCGACTGCTCGGGTCCGACGCCGGTTTCCGGCAACTGGCCGGGTTCGTCGTCGTTCTCGGGCAAGGGCTCCGCAGCCCGGACTTCGGCCCTGCGCAGGGCGTCGATCACGGTCGTCGCAACCACTCTCTGCACATAAGACGCATGAAAGGCCCCGGAGCGGTCACGCGAGATCGCTTTCCAGAGCCGGATGCGCACTTCCTGCTCGACGTCGTCGGGATCAATGCCATGCCGATCAAGGCGATAGCTGCGCATGAGTACGCCCAGGCGCGAACCGAAATCGCGCAGGACCTGCTCGAGACGTGCGTCTACGCTGTCGGAATCCGGATTCATCGGGTCGGGGGCTGCTGCGGGGCCGCTATGCTCCACGCCCCGCCGCCGTATCGCAATGCAAAGGCGATGTTTGCGATCCCCGGGCAGTGGCAATCGGCCCTACTGTTGCAGGATCGGCGGCAGCGGACAATGCAGGGCAGCGCAGACGGTACGCAGCAGTTCCGCCTCGTTGACGCTGACCACGCCGTCTGCGCTGATCGCGTGGGTCAGCCCGCGCACCACCAGTTCCTTGCCGGCGGGCGCCAGCAGGTCGAGCCGCGGAAGCGCGCGGTCGAGCGCCATGGCCCAGTCCGGGGGCGGGCTGTAGGACGGCTTGAGCCCGGGCAGCACTTCATGAAGCCCGAGCATGTAGGCGCGCCGCGCACCCTCGGCGTCATCGTGCCCATATTCCGCCACGACCGCGAACAGGTCGCACAATTCGGCCTGGACATCGCCGAGCTTGATCCGGCCCATGGTGCGGGTCGCCGCGGGGTTCAGCGCATCGACGACCTGGATGCCGACCAGCCGGGCCAGGCAGTATTCCTCGAGGCTGACCTTGCCATCGGCCTTGATCAACTGCTTGAGGACGATCACGAACACCTGCAGCTTCGGCCGCGGATGCCGGCGCAGGGCCGGAAAGGCGAGTGCAGCCAGCGGCAGTCTCTGCATCGGATGCAGGCCAGCCGTCTGCGCGGCCAGTGCCTCGACCTCGGCGGCGGTGCCGGCGTCGTAATAGTGGCTGACCAGGTCGATCTGTTGCCTGCGCACGGCCTCGTCGGCATTCAGCAACAGGGCAAACACGACCGACACCGACTGCTCGCGCCCGTGCGCGGCGTCGACCAGCGCATCGGGAATCGTCGCGTTGAGGGCCGCCGCGGCCCGGTAGTCACCGGTGTCGGGATTGCCCACCTGCTCGGCCACGCCGCGGGCCGAGAGGTGCAGCTCGCGCGAGGCCGCCGGCAGTGCTGCGCTGCGCGCCGGCAACGGCGCTTCCGCCGCCGATCGCGCCGGCGCGAAACCGGCCAGGGAGGCGTGCGGATCGTCGGTTTCGCCGACGCGCCGTGGCTGCGTCCAGTCCGCCGCGATGCCGGCGAATTCAGCCGGATCGAAACGCGGCTGCAGGCGCCTGATGCGCTCGACCAGGGGCGGATGCGTGGCGAACAGGGCGGAGTAACCGACGCCATCGCCAAACAGCATGTGCGCCACTTCCTCGCCGTCGTGACTGGTCAGTTTCGAGCCTTCGGAAAGGCCGCCGATCTTCTTCAGCGCGCCGGCAATGCCATCGGTCTGGCGCGTGAACTGCACGGCCGATGCATCGGCGAGGAATTCCCGCTGGCGCGAAACCGAGGCCTTGATGATGCGCGCGAAGAACACGCCGATGTAGCCGACCACGAGCAGGGCGATGCCGAACACGACGATGCCGCCACTGTCGCGGCTGCGCGAACGCCCCGAGGTCTCGGCGATCTTGCGCCCGACGATGGCCAGCACGAGGATGCCGAAGGCGACGCCGATGAGCCGGATGTTCAGGCGCATGTCGCCGTTGAGGACATGGCTGAATTCGTGCGCGATGACGCCCTGCAGTTCATCGCGGGTGAGCTTGTCGAGGCATCCGCGGGTCACCGTCACCGCCGCATCCGCGGGCGTATAGCCGGAAGCGAAGGCGTTGATCGCGGTTTCGTCTTCGAGAACGAAGATCTCCGGCACCGGCACGCCGGATGCGATCGCGATTTCCTCGATCACGTTGCGCAGCCGGCGATAGGCGAATTCAGTGGTGTCGATCGGCACCGGGGTAGCGCCGAGCTGCAGCGCGACGGCACTGCCGCCACTGCGCAGGGTCGAGATCCTGTACAGCGTGGCCAGGCCGATGACGGCGATGACGCCCAGCGTGGTCGCGGCGATCGCGCCGAAGCCGGAGCCGGCTGCGCCGCGCCGGCTTTCGGAACCGACGCCGAGGGCGACCATGACGACAAAATCGACTGCCACGACGATGCAGATCACGGCCAGCGTGAACAGCACGATCATGCGTCGCGTCTGCTTTCGCGCAAGTTCCTGATGGGCGAAGAAATTCAACGCCAGACCCCCGATCCCGACAGGCCGCGGCCGCCTGTCATCGCTGACAGGCGGTCCGCCGCGAGGCTCAAGTAAACGAAACCTTCACGGCCTCGCGCTTCTCGGGCGCTTCGATTTCCAGCAGCTGGGCCGCCTGGAAACTGAACATGTTGGCCACGATCGAGCTCGGGAACACCTCGCGGGCGTTGTTGTAGCCCATGACCGAGTCGTTGTAGGCCTGGCGCGCGAAGGCCACCTTGTTTTCGGTCGAGGTCAGCTCTTCGCTGAGCTGCATCATGTTCTGGTTGGCCTTGAGGTCCGGATAGGCCTCGGACAGGGCGAACAACCTGCCGAGCGTCTGGGTCAGGGCATTGTCGGCGCCGGACAGCTGCTTCATGGCCGCGGGATCGCCCGGGTTGGCCTTTGCGGCCGAAAGGCCGGAGACCGCGGAATTGCGCGCCTGGACGACGGCCTCGAGCGTTTCGCGCTCGTGCTTCATGTATCCCTTGGCGGTTTCGACCAGGTTCGGGATCAGGTCGTAGCGACGGGTCAGCTGGACATCGATCTGTGCAAAGGCGTTCTTGTAGGCATTGCGCGAAGTGACCAGTCCGTTGTAGACACTGATCGCATAAAACGCGAATACGACGATGATCGCAAGGAGTATCAGGGAACTCATATTTCCTCTCCACGAATGCGTGATTCAACGTATGATTTCGAGCATAGCATGCGCCAGCAATCGTCCATGACAGTCAGCAAGAATCAGTCCCTCATCGGCGCCCTGGTCGTGGCGGCATTCGTCCTGTCCAGCGCAACGCAGGACGCGCAGGCAGCGCGCCGGCGCCCGGCCCATCATGCGGCCAAGCCTGTCCAGGTCGATGTGCGCAGCATCGCCAGGGACGCGGCACCCGTTGCCGAGGATTTCAATCGCTGGGTCGACCACATCGAGAACGCCGGGCAAGTTTCGGGGCTGGCCGTGGCCATCGTCAAGGACGACAAGGTGATCCTCGAACGCGGCGTCGGCTACGCCGACTGGGCGCGCAAGGAGAAGGTGGAACCGGACACGGTGTTCCGCCTCGCCTCGCTGTCCAAGGCCTTTGCCACCACCCTCGCCGGCCTGCTGGTCGAGGATGGCGTGATGCACTGGGACACGCGCATCTCCAGCGTGCTGCCGACCTTCGCCCTGGCCGATGACGAGTCCAGCAGCAAACTCACCATCGGCGACATCCTCAGCCACCGCGTCGGCTTGCCGCACAACACCTACGACAACCTGCTCGAACAGGACGAACCCTATCCGCTGCTGGTCGAGCGCCTCAGTGAAGTCCCGATGGCCTGCCCGGTCGGCGAATGCTATGCCTACCAGAACGTCGCCTTCAGCCTGATCGGCGACATCACCTATGCGCTGACCGGCGACTTCTTCTACCACGAGGTCGAGAAGCGCATTTTCCATCCGCTCGGCATGGAAAGCGCGACCTACGGCCGCGATTCGCTCGAGAACTCCGCGCACTGGGCGCGTCCGCACCGGCGTGCCGGCCGGGGCTGGAAGCCGTTCATGCCGAACGAGACCTATTACCGCATGCCGCCCGCAGCCGGGGTCAACGCCAGCCTGCGCGACATGGAACAGTGGTTGATCGCACAGATGGGCGGGCGACCGGACGTCCTGTCCCCCAAACTGCTCGAACAGTTGCACGCGCCGCTGGTGGAGACGCCGCGCGACCTTCGATCGACGCCGTGGCGGCGCGGACGCCTGCTCGACGCGCGCTACGCGCTCGGCTGGCGGGTCTACGAATACGCCGGCGAGCCGCTGGTCTTCCACGCCGGCGCGGTGCAGGGCTATCGCGCGATGATCGGCTTCCTGCCAAAGCGGCGTTTCGGCATGGTCATGCTCTGGAACTGCGAGTGCGCGGCTCCCAGCGGCTTGCTGCCGATGTTGTTCGACCGCTACCTCGGGCTGCCCTCGATCGACTGGGCCGGCGTCGGCCCATCGGGCTCGCCAACCAGCAGTGGTGGAGACGTCGAGTAGGATAGGGGCCGGTCTCGCTGTGCGGGTTGTGCTCCGCGGGCCCGGATTCCACCTGTACACTCCCGATGCCGTAGCATAGGCGCCGCTTTCCGTTGTACAGCCTTGGCGTTGCTTCACGCTCGTCGGCCCGACCGAACCCGGTCGCACCCCTGGAGGGCCAAATGCTGATCGCCGAGCAACTGATGTTGCTATGCCTCGAACCGCAGCGCGGCGACATCGACCTGTCGCGCGCGCATGCCGACATGAATACCTTGTCTGCGGCGGCACTGATCCTCGATCTCGCCGAACAACGCCGCCTGCGCTACAAGAGCGGCCACATCGCCGTCGAGGCGGTCCTGCCAACGACCCATCCGCAACTGGCGGCAGCGGCCCAGGTCCTTTCCGGGCCGGCCAATGGATTGCCGATGGGTGCGGCCATCGAACTGCTGGTGACTCGATTGAATCCGATCAGCCGCCACCTGCTCGAAAGCCTGTTTCGCCGCGATGTCGTGCATCGCATCCGCTCGTCGTGGTGGCCCTGGAGCGCGCCACTCTTTCCCCTGCGTTCGTTGCAGGCGCGCAATGAGGCAATTGCGCAGCTGTACAAGGCGGCCGAAGAAAGCACTGTTACCTTGCGTGGCCTTGGCCTGCTCGTGCTCACGGATTTCGCCGGGCAACTCGCATCGAGCCTCAGCGGCGATGCCCATGAAGCCGCTGCCCAGAAACTGCTGCACCTCGCCAGCGAACCGGTCGGGACGGATGCCGAACACGACATGCTCGTGCACTTGCGGCGCAGCCTGCTGGGCTGACGCTCCGCGTTGCGCGCGCGACAGCCGGGATTCCGGGCGGTAGTCTGCGGCGGGGGTAAGCGCCCCCGCTTGAACTCGATCCGGCGGCGCACCGGCGCGTTGACCGCCACGCCATTTTCCCGACCCGGATTGAACTTTGTCCGCTCGATCGAACGCACCGCTTCGCGATCGAACACGCGGGGAGGTTCGGATGCCGTGACCTTCGCATTCTCCACCGTGCCGGCCGCGGTCACCGTGAACTCGACCTCCACCCAGCCTTCCTCGCGATTGCGTGCCGCCTGGCTCGGGTAAGACGGCGCCACTGGCGTAACCACCTCGACGTCGCGAGACTCGCCCTGCGGGGGGGCCGGCGGCGGGGTCGGCTTCGGTGCTGGCGCTACCGGCGCGGGCGGCGGCGCCGCTGCCGTGGCGGCGGCGTCGGTCGGTACGGGGAGCGGCTCGGCCGGCGCAGCCGGCTTCGGCGCAGGCGCGGATGCGGCAGCGGCAGCGGCGGCGGCGGCAGCAGCGGCCTGGGCCTCCTGCTGGTCGAGCTGCTTCTTGCGCGCTTCAAGCTTGCTGCGAAGTATGGTCAGCGTGTAGTTGCTCGGATCGGCCTTGGCCAGGGAAGCGATGATCCGGTTCGCTTCATCGAGGTTGCCCTGGGTGATCTCCTGCTCCGCCGTGCCGCTGGCGAATGGAAAGAGTTCGCGCAGCGCCTCGTTGGCGCCGGAGTTGGTGGGATCCTTCTCGAGGATCGCCAGATAGTAATCCAGCGCGTTGTTGCCGGCTGGCGCAACCATGCGCTGTTCGGACATCGCCTTGCGAGCCTCGCGATACAACTGGTCGATGCTCAGTTCCTCGACAGCCGGCGAGACTGCCGCGTCGGCCGGCGCGGTCGCGCCAGCGGTCACGCTCCCGGGTACCGCCGGAGTCGCAACCGGCGCGGCGACGTCGCGCTTGTTCAAATACCACCATGCGCCACCGGCGAGGATGGCGAGGACGAGCACGCCAGCGATGATCTTGGGGGCCGCGGATCCGCGAACCGCACGCATTGTGACTAGGGACGATTTCATTATTGCCAGGCGCTCCGGATAATCAGGACAGGACCTTCGCGTTCGTGAGTGACGCCTCCACAGCGGATTCGATGGGAAGACTTTGCATCCAAACATGCACGAAACCTGCCAATGGGACCCGCGAGGCACCCGGCATTCAGCAGATGTTGGCGCCGATGCGCACGCTTCCAAGCTCCCTGCAACCCAGGCCCGGTCAACTGCGAGGCCATGTGGTGATCCCCTTTCGTCAGCATCAACCAGCGTACGGACGGCCCAACGATAGCGCAATCCAGCGCGGGCTGTCACACCTTGGCGCGTGGTGTCACACCGCGCAGCGGGGCGGTCATGCGGCAGGTGCTTGTGCATGCGCGAGGCACCCGTCGCGCCGCACGAAATCGATTCCCGCCCGGACTGATGCCGCGTTGCCGTGTGGCTGCAGTCCCAGCCATGCAGGCTTCAGCCTTCGCGTGCGAGCATGCCATGGTGCGCCTTTGGCGTATGCGGGGCCGCACAAGGCGTCCCGCGCCGGAACCCACCCTGAAAGGAGCCGATCATGAGCACACTGTCCAGACAAGAGAGAAAGGCCGCCGACGACGCTGCCGAAGCCGCATCCACGGTCACCAGCACGATCGCCGGGAAGATCAGCGATGGACTCGACGAAGCGGCGAAGTCGGCCAGCCGTTTCAGCGAAAAGCTGCGCAGCAGCGGCGCACACCTCCACGAAGAACTCGCCGCCGCGGGCGATCGCTTCGGCGAGGGAGCGAAGCGCCTGGGTACGGTGACCTCCGATCAGATCCGTGCCCATCCCTGGGCCGCGGTCGGCATCGCCATTGCGGTAGGTGCCGTGGCAAGCCGACTCTTGCGTCGCCGCTGAGGATCGCGAGATGCCGCCGAGGGGAGCGCCGGATGGCGACGACGAACCGGTCCATTCGACCGAGTCGTTGATCGCCAGCGCGCGCGAGGCGCTGCGCGGCGCCATGCAGGTGGCCGAGGCCGCCCTAGCACTGCTGCGCGCAGAACTCAGGCTCGCGCGCAGCAGCGCGTTGTCTCTGGTCTGGCTCGGATTCGCGCTGATCTTCTTCGGCGCCAGTGCGTGGCTCGCGATATCGGCGGCCATTGCAACGGCGATCTACCAGCTGACCGGCAACCCCCTGCTTGGAGCAGGTGCGGTCGCGCTGGCCAACCTGGCCGCGGTCGCCTGGGTGGTCCTGGCCATGCGGCGATGCTGGCGCGACCTGAGCCTGCCGCGGACTCGCGCGCTGCTGATCGCTTCGAATCCCGAAGCGACGAACGCAAGGATCGAGTCCGATCCGACGCGAACCTCGCCATGAGATTGTTTCGCGACCGAAGGCGTGCTCAGGCTGCCGCCAACACCCTCATCCTGCGCCGGCACCAATTCCGCGAGCAGTCGGCGTGGCTGCACGATGGCGTCGAACGCCACCAGCCCGCGATCCTTGTCGGCGGCGGACTCCTGGCCGGATGGCTGCTCGGTCGGCTCAGCGTGGTCGGCGCCGCGCGCAGGGCCACTACGGCAATGAGCCTCGGCGCAACGCTGATGCGCTCCTCGTTGGGGCCGATCGTCCTGGCCACGCTGCTGGGCCGCAGGCGCGGCAGCAGGAAGCGCGAAGCGGACACCGAAGCTCAGGGCTGATCGAAACCGTCGACGAAGATGCTGTCGCTGTCTGGCAGGACGAGCAGGCTGGCCGAGCGTGGCGGCAATCCGGCCACGCTGATGCTCGAGCCGTTGATCGTTCCGGATCCGGCGAGGCCCAGATCGCTGCTTGCGCTGAACTGATAGAGCTTCCAGCTTCCGGAGACCGCCCGACCGAGGTTGATCGCGGCGGTTGTCGCCGTGGTCGCCTTGTTGAAAAGAAGCGCGACTGCCTGGCTGGTGCACGGCATAGGCGCCGAGATTGTCGACGTCGGCACTGACGGCGCGCACGCTGTCGCCCGCGACCTTGCCGCCCAATGCGTCGTAATCGAGGTACATGCGGAACGCGCGCTCGACGAGCGAGCCCTGCACTGGGGCGACCCAGCGCGCCGCGAGATCGACGCCTTCGCGCGCGAAGATCGCCAGCGCCTCGGCCTGGGCCAGCGCACTGCTCGCCCCGTTGTCCGCGCCCCAGTTGTATTCGGTGATGGCCAGGCCCGTGCCCGGACACGAGGCGTCGATCCATGCGCGCACGCGCCGGATCAGTTGCGGCCGGCTGTAGTGCCAGGGCGCGCTGTTGCCGAGGTCGGCCAGCCACGATTCCGAGTCCCAGTCCGGGTCGTAAAGTTCCTTGAGCGAGCGCAGGCGACGCGCGGAAATTGCAGCCGTCTCGGATCCGCCCGGCGGATCGGAAAAATCGACCACGCCGGCACCTTGCGGGTAGTAGTGCAGGTCGAGGAAATCGACCAGGCGAATGCCGTGCTGGGACTGGTACGCGCAGACCTGCTGCAGGTACCACTGGACGAACGGGACGCCGCCATGCGCCGCGCGATCATCGCCGTCGATGCAGTTGTCGGCCGCCGAACCGAACAGGTCGCAATAGCCCCAGGTCACCGGGCCGAATACCCTGGCAGCCGGATCCTGCTGCTTGATCGCAGTGGCATAGGCCACCGTGCGCTGCCAGATCTCGTCGTAGCTCAAGGGCTGCGGATGGACATCGCGGTGCGTCGAGTTCCACAGCATCGGCTCATTGTCGAGCGCGTAGTAGCGCACGCCGCCATTTGCGGCTGTTCCGAAACGCTGCTGCAGGTGCGCCATCCACGCGCCCTGGAGTTGTGGCGTGCCGGGATCGGACGTGTCGAGCGGATCGTTGCCGACGATGAGGCCGGCGGCACTGCAGAATCCGCTCTGGTTCTGCGACGGGTTGCAGGCCCCATTGCCCGCGTCGGCGCTGCACCAGGGTGGCGGACTGGCTCCGAAGTAGCTGCATTCGGTCTGCAACTGCGGCCCGTACTTGGCCACGGAAAATGCCCAGCGCTTCTGCTGCACGGGCTTCGGGGTCCAGCCGATCGTGCTCAGGGTGAGCAGGGGTTGCGAGCCTGCGGCCAGGGTGGACGCCAGCAGGCCTTCCACCGACGACGAGGACGGCGTGCCATTGCCATCGGGGATGTTCATGTAGAACCAGTCCGCAGCCGTATTGTGGACGTCTGCCTGCCAGTTGTATCGCGTGGTCGAATTGCCACCCCAGCGCACCAGCGGATAGGCAACGCGGCCGAGATCCGGCGAGCCACTGACACCGAAGATTTCAGGTTTGAGCGGATGCCGGTCGGCGGAGAGGTCGACGCTGACGTCGATGGTCGCGGCCGTTGTCTGCAGGTGCAGACCGGTGCAGGCGATCCAGGCCAGCAATAGTCGCGCATTGCGCATGGACGAAAACCGGATGGAAGGGTTGGTTGACGCTAGCAATTCGCGGCCGTGCGCAAATCGGTCGGCGTCACAGTTCCGGATCAGATGGAGCCCGTCCCGGAAGGAAGGGCGGGAACGGTAGCCAACCGCTTCCCCGATTCGCCCCCCGGACCTGATCAGGTTTCCGAAATCTCTCCCTGCGCTGGGCATACCGCAGGGAGAGTAGTCCGGTTTGCTGGATCCAGTGAAGCTTATTTACCTGCACTTGTTGTGCAGTGACTCTGTACTGCCTTGCATCAAAGTGGCGATGCGCGGCGTGCAGTCAATGGCCAGTCGCCCGGAGGCTCCTGGCCGGGTGACAATTACTTCTTCTTGGCAGCCTTTGCAGCTTTCTTGGCTGGTGCCTTCTTTGCCGCCGGCTTCTTGGCCGGGGCCTTCTTGACGGCCGTTGCGGCCTTCGCCTTGACTACCCGCTTCTTGGCAGTCTTCTTCTTGGCGGTCTTCTTCTTCGCGGCCTTCTTGGCCGGAGCCTTCTTCATTGCCGTGGCGGACTTCGCCTTGGCAGTCTTCTTCTTTGCCGGCGCCTTCTTGGCTACGGCTTTCTTGGCCGCTTTCTTGGCGGCGGGTTTCTTTGCAGCTGGTTTTTTCTTTGCAGTTGCTTTCTTTGTGGCCATATCGCGTCTTAGCTCCTCGTCAGTTGGCAGTGGTTGCCCAGTAAAAGCGTGAAGAAATGCTTCGCACAGCAAATTGCTGTTTGTAGCGTGGCGCAGGTTGGCTACCTGGCGCCGGGTCCGTTCGTCGGACAGAAGTCGAAGTATGTGCAGCGGAATCGATACCGTGATTTTTCTTACGGCCGATGATTTCAGGCCGTGCTCGATGTAGGGATCGACGAATCTGGGTGCAGCCATGATTCCTTTTTGTGTCCGTTGTGTTACTGCCGCGAAAATTATTCCTGTCGGGTGCGCGTGTCAACAAATTTCTGAGGGCAAACACGACCCGGAAAACCGCGCGGAAAGCCTTGGAAATCAAGCGCGGAGCGCCGCCCCAGCACCAAGGATTAATCGCATATTTGGACGTTTATACGGCTAGACGTCTTTTTGGTCAACTTTTCTAGAAGCCGGGATAGTGAGCAGTGGCGCGCCATACAGGCCCCGGGCAAGTCCGCCACGCTTCGCAAGTGGCGGCAATCGCATCGGCGCAGCCCTTGTTGATCATGTCGGCTGAAGCGACCCTGGCAGGCCCCCGACGTACCCGAAACGCCAGCCAAACGGATGAAAAATATTTTCACCTTCAAGCCGATTTTTGTCCGGTCGAACGTCCAAAACACCGAATCCGGAAATTCCGGCCACCCGTTGGCGGGCTCCCGAGGCACCGGTTTTTTTCCGCAACCGGTGCGCGCGAACTGGTCCGGATTCGCCATCGCGCGCGTGAGGACCGGCAGCATTCCCGCCGGCGGGCGATTCGAAGTCGTTGGCTGCAAAGTCGCAAGCCCGGCGAACCGGATGTGGAAAGCGATTGGATCTCCGGCGGCCGCCCAAAAAAAACGGGCCGGAATTCCGGCCCGTTCTGGTTTACCTTCCTGCAATACGCAAGCGGTTCGCGCTCAACTGTCCTCGTTCTCGATCAGCTCCGCATAGGCATCGGGATCGAGAAGTTCCTGCAGCTCTTCGCGATCGGAAAGCTTGACGACGAATATCCAGCCATCGCCGTAGGGGTCTTCGTTGATGGTCTCCGGCTTGTCGGCAAGCGACTCGTTGACCGCCACGATCTCGCCGCTCACGGGGGCGTAGACATCCGAGGCGGCCTTGACCGATTCGACCACCGCGGCGGCCGTTCCGGCCTGGGCGGTATCGCCGACGTTCGGTAATTCGACATAGACAAGATCGCCGAGCAGTTCCTGGGCATGGTCCGAGATGCCGATGGTGGCCGTGCCGTTGTCTTCGACGCGCACCCATTCATGTGACTTTAGGAAAATCAGATCGCCGGGAATCTCTTTCATGACAAAAGCCCTGGATTAGGAATCGATGGAAAGGAAGGCCACGTCGCGATTCTAGCAGCCGCCGGGCCGGAATCAGTCCGGGTTCACCGCTTTGCCGTCGCGAACGAAGGGATACTGGACCACGCGCACCGGCACCTCGCGACCGCGTATGTCGACGCGGACGCCCGCGCTCGCGCCAGCCGGAATCCTTGCGAATGCGATGGCCTTGCCGAGCGTCGGCGAGAAGGTGCCCGAAAGCACCTCTCCGTCACCCGCACCGGTCAGCACGGTCTGGCCGTGGCGCAACACGCCCTTCTCGTCCATGACCAGGCCGACCATGGCCATGCGGACGCCGGCGGCCTGCTTCGCCTCCAGAGCCGCGCGACCGATGAAGTCGCGCCTTTCATTGAGTGCGACGGTCCACGCCAGTCCGGCTTCCCAGGGCGTGATCGATTCGTCCATGTCCTGCCCGTACAGGTTCATGCCGGCTTCCAGACGCAGGGTATCGCGGGCGCCGAGCCCGGCCGGAGCCACTCCCGCCGCGACCAGCCGATCCCAGAATTCAACGGCGACGGCTTCGTCGACCATGATCTCGAAGCCATCCTCGCCGGTATAGCCGGTGCGTGCGATGAACATCCCGTCGCCCTGCATGGCGACGAACTTGCCGAGCTTGAGGGCCCTTGCCGCGACATCCGCGCTGAACAGCGATGCCGCCTTGGCGCGCGCGTTGGGGCCTTGCACGGCGATCATGGCCAGGTCGGCGCGCTCGGTTACCTGCACGTCGAACGCCTTCGCCTGCCGGCTGATCCAGGCCATGTCCTTGTCGCGGGTCGAGGCGTTGACGACCGTGCGGAAAAAATCCTCGTCGACGAAATAGACGATCAGGTCGTCGATCACGCCGCCCTGCTCGATGAGCATGCACGAATAAAGGGCCTTGCCCGGCGTCTTCAGCTTGTCGACGTTATTGGCGAACAGGTAGCGCAGGAATTCGCGGGTGCGCGGACCCTTGAGGTCGACGACGGTCATGTGCGAGACATCGAACATCCCCGCATCGCGCCGCACCGCGTGGTGCTCTTCGATCTGCGAACCGTAGTTGAGCGGCATGTCCCAGCCGCCGAAGTCGACCATCTTCGCGCCGAGCGCGCGATGCGATTCGTTGAGGATAGTTTTCCGGGTCATGGCGGGCGCCTGCAAAGGAGGCGCGAATTATAGGCAATGCGCGGCAAGCCTGCTGGCCGCCTCAGTGCGAGGCGACGGCGATCACCTGCAGCGTGGTCCCCTGTACGCCGACCACTTCCACCGTCGTGCCGACCGCGCAGTCTTCGCCCTCGACCAGCCACACCGAATCACCGACCTTGACCTTGCCGCGCCCGTTGACGATGGGCTCGACCACGCTGACCCGGCGCCCGAGCATGCGGTCGCCCTTGCGGTTGAGCAGGGGCTGGTCGTCACGCAGTTCGGCGGCCGGGCGGATGTACTTCCAGTAGACCAGGCACGTGGCAATGGACACCAGCAGGAAGACAATGGCCTGGGCGATGAACGGCATGCCGGGGAACACCAGCATGATCAACCCCATGACGCCCGCGGCCAGCCCGATCCAGAGCAGGAAATATCCGGGTGCGATCAGTTCGGCCGCGATCAGCAGCAGGGCCAGCAGCCACCAGCCATAGCTGGCGAGGAGATCCGGAATCAGACCGTTCATGGCGGCTCCCGTCAGCGCATGACCGGCGGCGGTGCGCGCGGCGGGGGGGGGGGGGGGGGGGTGGGGGGCTTTTTGGGAGGGTTTTTTTCGGTTTCCGGGAGTGCCGGCCGC
>OEIU01001409.1_pt1 | contig 15655 bp, 15 predicted proteins | sample 1539221 | NCBI WGS metagenome assembly OEIU01 (sample SAMN03792071, study PRJEB22550) | activated sludge metagenome | feature: wastewater treatment plant; material: activated sludge; isolation source: Wastewater treatment plant of a petroleum refinery complex | place: Argentina: Zarate | collected...
CCCCCAGCGCCCGCCCCCCACCGGGCCGCCGGGTCGGGGCTCCCCCCCTTGCCTCACTCCCACGGGGCGCGGCGCCCCCCCGGCCCGACCGCCTCCGCCACCCCGACCTCCCCCGCCCCCACGGCGACGACCTCGCCGACGACGAGCCCCTCCCCCAGCGCCACCACCACGTCGGCGCCGGCCACCGCCCTCGCGGCCCTCCCGGTCTACCTCGTCGCCCCGAACGACCCCGCGCTGCGGCGGTACCGCCTCTACCGCGAGTGGCTCAACGCGCCCGGCGTGACGCGTGACGCCACGCCGACCGCCCGCGCCGAGGCGGCGGTCGCCCTCGCCCTCGCCGGCCAGGCGCCGCACGCCGACGGCTACGTGCGGTCGTGGGGCGGAGTCCGGCTGGTGGCCGTGGCCCTCGCACCGTCGGGGATCACGGTCACGCTCAGCGGTGCCGGACCGACCGGGTTCAGTGCGGACGTGGAGCGGGTCAGCGTCCAGCAGCTCGTCTGGACCGTCCAGGCCGCTGCGGGGTCGAGCGCACCGGTGCGTTTCGTGCTCGCCGACGGCGCCACCGAGCTCTTCCCCGGGCTCCCGACGAGCCGCACCTACGACCGACCCGCGGCCCGTACCGACTACGGCGCCGACCTCGCGTCCCTCTGGGTGACCTCCCCGACGCGGGCGCAGGTGCTGCCGGCCGGTCCCGTGACCGCGCGCGGCGAGGCCTCCGCGTTCGAGGCGACCTTCCGCTGGGAGCTGCTGCGCGACGGTGCCGTCCTGCGCTCGGGCTCGGTGATGGCGAGCATCGGCGCGCCGGACCGCGGGACGTGGTCGCTGTCGCTCGGCCGTCTCGGCGCGGGCTCGTACGTCCTCCACCTCGTGGAGGACAGCATGGCCGACGGCACGACCGTCGTGGCCGAGACGAGCCAGCCCTTCACGGTCCGCTGAGCGGAGCCGTCAGCGCCAGCGCGACGCCGCGCTGAGCACCGCGAGGGCGGCCGGGCCGGCGCTCGAGCCGCGCAGCACGGTGGGCCCGAGCCGCACGCTGCGCGCGCCCGCCGCCTCGAGCGCCGCGACCTCCTCGGGCGCGATGCCGCCCTCCGGTCCGACGACGACGAGCACGTCCCCGGACTCCGGCAGCCGGACGGCCGCCAGCGGCGCGTCGGCGTCCTCGTGGAGGACGAGCACGAGGGCGCCGCCGCGGGCCCGCGCCACGAGGTCGGGCGTCGTCGCCGTCGGGGCGAGCACCGGCCGACGGGTGCGGCGCGACTGCTTGGTCGCGGCCACGAGGACGGCGTCCCACTTGCCGCGTGCCTTCTCGCCGCGCTCTCCCCGCCACTGGACGATGCTGCGGGCCGCCTGCCACGGCACGACCTCGTCGACCCCGCACTCGGTCGCCGCCTCGACCGCCTGGTCGTCGCGGTCGCCCTTGGCGAGCGCCTGGACGAGGACGAACCGCGGAGACGGCTCGGGCTCGTGCCGCACGGTGTCCACGCGCAGGTCGAGGACGTCGCGACCGACCTCGACCACCTCGCCCTCGACCGAGCGGCCGAGCCCGTCGGCGAGGACGAGCCGCTCCCCGACCCGGGTGCGGCGCACCGCGACCGCGTGCCGGCCCTCGGCGCCGTCCAGGCGCACGAGCGCCCCCGGCCGGGTGCCGGCCAGCGAGCCCTCGGGCACGAGGTGGACGGGCAGGGTCATCGTGCCGGGAGGTCAGCGGGCCTTGAAGGCGTCGCGGAGCTTGCCGAACAGGCCACCCTCCGCCGGATTGGCCACCCGCCCCTGCGGGCGCTCCTCGCCGCGGGCCACCGCGAGCCGGCGGAGCAGCTCCTCCTGCTCGTCGTCGAGCCGGGTCGGCGTCTGCACGGCGGTGTGCACGACGACGTCGCCGCGCCCGCCACCGCGCAGGTGGGTGACGCCGAGGCCGCGCAGCGTGATGGTGTCGCCGGACTGCGTACCGCGGCGCACGTCGAGCTCCTGCGGCCCGTCGAAGGTGTCGAGCGAGAGGGAGGCGCCGAGCGCGGCCGCCGTCATCGGCAGCTCGATGCTGGCGTGGAGGTCGTCGCCACGGCGCTGGAAGACCGGGTGCCGGCGCACGGCCACCTCGACGTAGAGGTCACCGGCCGGGCCTGCGCCCGGGCCGACCTCGCCCTCACCGGCCAGCTGGATGCGGGTGCCGGTGTCGACGCCCGCCGGGACCTTGAGGGTGAGGGTGCGGCGGGTCCGGACCCGGCCGTCGCCGCTGCACTCGTAGCAGGGGTCGGTGATGATCTGGCCGAAGCCCTGGCAGGTCATGCACGGACGGGTGGTCATCACCTGGCCGAGGAAGCTGCGCTGCACCTGACGGATCTCGCCGCGGCCCTCGCAGACGTCGCAGGTGCGCGCGCCGGTCCCGGGCTGGCGGCCGTCGCCGTGGCAGGTCGAGCAGGCCACCGCGGTGTCGATGGTCAGCTCCTTCTCGCCACCGAACACGGCGTCCCCGAGGTCGATGTCGAGCCGAACCAGCGCGTCCTGGCCGCGGGTGGTCCGCGAGCGCGGGCCGGCGGCGGCGCCCGGCCCGGCCCCGCCGAAGAACGCGTCCATGATGTCGCTGAAGGAGAAGCCCTGCCCGAAGCTCGCCGCGCCGTTCGAGTACGGGTCGGCCCCCATGTCGTACTGCCGGCGCTTGTCGGCGTCGGAGAGCACGTCGTAGGCCTGCGAGACCTTCTTGAACTGCTCCTCGGCCTCCGGCCCCGGGTTGACGTCCGGGTGCAGCCGGCGGGCGGCCCGCCGGTAGGCGCGCTTGATGTCCTCGGGGCTCGCGTCGCGGGCGACGCCGAGGTCGGCGTAGTAGTCGTTCACGGGTGGGGGGTCCTCCGTGGTCGTGGGTGGCGGGTCGCTCGCGTCAGTCCGCGAGGATCCGGGAGACGTACGTGGCGACGGCGCGCACCGCGGCCATCGTCGACGGGTAGTCCATGCGGGTCGGGCCGACGACCCCGAGGCCGGCGACGAGGTCGGCGCCGGAGCCGTAGCCGGTCGTCACCATCGAGGTGGACTGCAGCCCGGCGTAGGGGTTCTCGTGCCCGATGCGCACCGCGAGGGTGCCGCCCTGCTCGGCGACGGTGCCGAGCAGCTTGAGGAGGACGACGTGCTCCTCCAGCGACTCGAGCACCGGGCCGATGCTCGAGGTGAAGTCCGCGCCGGCCCGTGCGAGGTTGGCCGTGCCGGCGAGGACGACCCGCTCCTCCCGCTCCTCGACGAGGGAGTCCTGGAGCGAGGAGACGACGGCGCGCACGACGTCGCGGTCCTCCGGGTCGAACCGCTCGGGCACCGAGGACAGCTCGGCGCCGGCGTCGGCGAGCGTGCGCCCGGTGGTCGCCGTGTTCAGCTCGGTGCGCAGGGCCGCGAGGGTGCGCTCACCGTCGTCGGTGCCCAGGTCGGCACCGACGTCGATGACCCGCTGCTCGACCCGCCCGGTCGTCGTGATGAGGACGACGAGCAGCCGCGAGCCGCCGATCGGCACCAGCTCGACGTGCCGGACCGAGGAGCGCGACAGCGACGGGTACTGGACGACGGCGACCTGGCGGGTCAGCGACGCGAGGAGGCGCACCGTGCGGTCGACGACGTCGCCGAGGTCGACGGCGCCCTCGAGGAAGTGCGCGATGGCCCGCTGCTCGGCGCCGGTCATCGGCTTGATCTGGGAGAGCCGGTCGACGAACAGCCGGTAGCCGGCGTCGGTCGGCACCCGCCCGGCGCTCGTGTGCGGGGCCGCGATGAGCCCCTCCTCCTCGAGCGCGGCCATGTCGTTGCGGACGGTCGCGGCCGAGACCCCGAGGTGGTGGCGCTCGAGCAGCGCCTTGGAGCCGACCGGCTCGGACGTGTGGACGTAGTCCTGGACGATGGCGCGCAGCACGCGCAGCCGCCGGTCCTCGCTCATCGGGTGCACCTCCGCTGCGCTCGTCGGATCGGGCGGGCGGCGGGGTTGGCACTCTCGCCGTCCGAGTGCCAATCCTACGTCGACTCCGGGCGCGGCGCGAAAGCCGGGAGCACGGACCGCGTGCCGCTCCCCGCCCGCGATGCCTCCCCCGGCTAGCCTCGCCGCCGTGGTGGACAGGTACGGCTCCGACGTGCTCTCCGGCGACTGGCGGCGTCCCGCGCGCGGCCGGTCGGTCGAGCTGCCCGCCGAGCCCGGCACGGTCGTCGAGGACGTCGAGACCGGCTGGTGCGGGGCGGTCGTCCGCGTCGAGAAGGCCGGTGGCCTCCACGTCGTGCACCTCGAGGACCGGCGCGGCCGGGTCAAGGGCTTCCGGCTCGGCCCGGGCTTCCTCGTCGACGGCTCGCCGGTCACCCTCGTCCCGCCGCGGGACGCGGAGTCGCGCCGGCTGGAGACCGCCCGGGCGGCCGGGTCGCGGACGGCGAGCGGGTCGGTGGCGGTCCGCGGGCAGCGCGCCCGGGTCGCCGCGGGCTCGCGGATCTTCGTCGAGGGCAAGCACGACGCCGAGCTCGTCGAGAAGGTGTGGGGTGACGACCTGCGGGTCGAGGGCGTCGTCGTCGAGATGCTCGACGGCGTCGACGACCTCGCCGGGGCCATCCGTGACTTCGCGCCCGGCCCCGGGCGACGGATGGGCGTGCTCGTCGACCACCTCGTCCCCGGCACCAAGGAGTGGCGGGTCGTCGAGGAGGCGCGAGCCCTGCGCCCGTGGTCCGAGCACGTGCTCGTCGTCGGGCACCCCTATGTCGACGTGTGGCAGTCCGTGCGCCCCGGGCGGCTCGGGATGGACGCCTGGCCGGTGGTCCCGCGGGGCACCTCGTGGAAGCACGGCATCGCCGCCCACCTCGGCTGGCCGCACGAGACCCAGGCCGACATGGCGCGGGCGTGGCGGCGCATCCTCGCGTCGGTGGGTTCGTGGACCGACCTCGAGCCCGAGCTGCTCGGACGGGTCGAGGAGCTCATCGACTTCGTGACCGCCCCGGCCTAGCGACTTCCGCCGACCTCGCGCGCCGCGGCGACGGCGACCGCGAGCCAGTCCCGCAGGACGGCCTCGTCCGCCAGGACCTCGAGGGAGACCTCGACCCAGCCCCGGCTCGCGCGGCCGGCCATCCGCATCGGCTCGGCCCCCGGCCGGGCGACGAGCTCGGGGAAGCGGTCCGGACCGGTGCGCACGAGCAGCCCCCGCGGGCTGAGCGAACAGGCGAGCGCGCCCTCGACCATGAAGCCGACGCCGCCGAACATCCGCTTCTCCTCGGCGGGCGGGAGCACCGCACGCACCCGGTCGACGAGCTCCATGGGGCCCAGTCTGGCCGCGCGCGGCCGGCTCGCCTAGGGGTCGGCCCTGAACCGACCCCGAAGCCGTCCCCGACATGCCCCCGGAACCCCGTGCGTCCGCCCCGCGTCGGGTGTTCGATGGGACCAGACCCACTCCAAGGAGGAGAGATGAGCGAGAACACCCCTCGCGACGACGCCCCGCAGGGCACCCCCGAGCCCCCGCCCGCCCCCGAGGCCCCGGCCGTGTCCGAGCAGGCCCCGCCACCGCCGCCGGGCGCCCAGTACGCGGCTCCCGAGCAGCAGTACGCGGCACCGCAGTACCAGCAGTCGCAGTACCAGCAGCCCCAGTACCAGCAGCCCTACCCCGCCCCGGCCGCGCCGACCCCGATCTCCCCGCAGGAGGAGAAGCAGTGGGCGATGCTCAGCCACGTCATCGGCGCGGTGGCGATGGTCGTCACCTCCGGCGTGCTCGGCTTCGTCGGCAGCCTGATCATCTACCTGCTGTACAAGGACCGCGGGCCGTTCGTCCGGGCGCACTCGGCGAACTCGCTGAACATCCAGATCACGACCGCCATCGGCGTCGTCATCTCGTTCGTGCTCATGCTCGTGCTCGTCGGCTTCGTGACGATCTTCGTCGTCGGCATCTGGGCGCTGGTCATGCACATCATCGGTGCGGTCAAGGCCAACAACGGCGAGTGGTGGGACCCGCCGCTGGTCCCGAAGTTCGTCCGCTGACCCGACGCGTGCGCCGGCTGCCGGTCCGTCAGGACCCGAGCAGCCGGCGCACGACCGTGTCGGCGAGCAGGCGGCCCCGCAGGGTGAGCACGGCCCGACGGTCGCGGACCGCCGCCGCACCCTCGAGCAGGCCGTCGGCGACCAACCCGGCGACGGCCGTGCGGCCCACGTCGTCGAGACGCGCGAGGTCCAGCCCCTCGCGCAGCCGCACCCCGAGGAGCACCTCCTCGTCCCGGCGCTGCTCGGCCGTCAGCACCTCCCGGCCGGCCGCCGGGGACTCCCCCGCCGCGAGCCGCGCCGCGTACACCCGCGGGTGCTTGACGTTCCACCAGCGCACCCCGCCGACGTGCCCGTGGGCGCCGGGCCCGACGCCCCACCACGCGTCGCCGCGCCAGTACCCCTCGTTGTGGCGGCAGCGGTCGGCCGGGGTCCGGGCCCAGTTGCTCACCTCGTACCAGTCGTAGCCGGACACCGCGAGGAGGGCGTCCGCGAGCTCGTACTTGTCGGCCTCGTCGTCGCCGGTCGGCGCGGGCAGCTCGCCGCGGGCGACCTGCCGCGCCATCCGGGTGCCCTCCTCGACGACGAGCGCGTAGGCCGAGACGTGGTCGGGCTCGAGGGCGAGCGCGGTCTCCAGGCTCGTGCGCCAGTCGTCGAGGGACTCCCCCGGCGTGCCGTAGATGAGGTCCAGGCTCGTCGCGAGGCCGGCGTCCCGGGCCGCCGCCACCGCCAGCCCGACGCGTGCCGGGTCGTGGGTGCGGTCGAGGGTGGCGAGCACGTGCGGGACCGCGCTCTGCATCCCGATGCTCACCCGGGTGAAGCCGCCGGCCGCGAGCTCGGCGAGCCCGGCGGGGGTCACCGAGTCGGGGTTGGCCTCGGTGGTCACCTCGGCGTCGTCGGCGAGTCCGAAGCGCTCGCGGACGCCGTCGAGCATCCGCACGAGGTCCGCCGGTGGGAGCAGCGTCGGGGTGCCACCGCCGACGAAGACCGTGGCGACCGGGGGCGCGGCGTCGCCGAGGACCCGCGCCGCGAGGTCGAGCTCGGCCAGGGCGGTGTCCGCGAAGTCGGCCGTCGAGGCGCCCGGGCCGAGCTCGGTCAGCGTGTACGTGTTGAAGTCGCAGTACCCGCACCGCACCGAGCAGAACGGCACGTGGAGGTAGACGCCGAGCCGGCCCTCGGCGAGCCGGCCCTCGGCGAGCCGGTCCAGGGCGCCGGGCGGCAGCTCGCCGGAGGGCGGCGCGGGGTCGCCGTCGGGCAGTCGGGGCACCCCACCAGTCTCGCCGACGTCGTCCACCGGCCGCTCCCCCGCCCCCGGCCGGTCATCGGTCGCCTCCTACGATGACCGGATGCCGGAGCGCTGGATCGACCTCGACGGGCTCGCCAACATGCGCGACCTCGGCGGCCTGCCGACCCGTGACGGCGGCCGTGTCGTGCCGCGCCGGCTCATCCGCTCGGACAACCTCCAGGACCTCACCGAGGCCGACGTCGACCGCCTCGTCCGCGACCTCGGCGTCACCGACGTCGTCGACCTGCGCACCGAGACCGAGCTGCACCTCGAGGGCGACGGGCCGCTGCGCCGGGTCGAGAGCCTCACCCACCACCACCACTCGTTGCTGCCGCCGCGCCCGGCGGAGTCGGCCGACGACGTGGCCGCCCGGGCCCTCGCCCTGCCGCCCCCGGACCGTGTCGTCCGCGACGCCGACTTCTGGTCGACCCACTACCTCGGCTACCTCGCCAAGCGACCCGACTCCGTGTCCGCGGCGCTGCGGGCCGTGGCCGACGCGCGTGGCGCCGCGGTCGTGCACTGCGCCGCGGGCAAGGACCGCACCGGCACGGTCGTCGCGATGGCCCTCGACGTCGCCGGCGTCCCGCGCGAGGAGATCGTCGCCGACTACGTGCTGTCCGCCGAGCGCATCGAGCAGATCATCGAGCGCATCGCGCGCACCGACTCCCAGGGCCCGGCGCTCCGGGGCCAGGCGGTCGCCGACCAGACGCCGCGGGCGGAGACGATGACGACCATCCTCGAGGCCGTCGACGACGGCTGGGGTGGCGCGCCGGGCTGGCTGGGCGACCACGGCTGGAGCGCCGACGACGTCGAGCGCCTGCGGCTGCGGCTCACCCGTCCTTGACGGATGGCGTTCAGCGAGAGGGTCGTTCGCTCACGTAGATGGTGATCGTGCCCTCGACGACCACCGTGCCGTCGGTGCGCACGGCGCGCACCGACACGGGCACGTCCCCCGCGGCGCCGACCGCCCAGTCGGCCGAGGTCGTGTCGGCGGTGCACAGCAGGTCGGTGGTCGACTTCGCGAGGTAGCGGACCTCCATGCCCTTGGGGATCCACCGGTGGGTCGGCGGCGTCGTCGCCTCGGCGAGCAGGCCCATCGCCGCCTCGAGCCCGTTGCACACGGCGATGGCGTGCACCGTGCCGAGGTGGTTCTGCACGCCCCACCGCTTCGCGACGGTCAGGGCGGCGTGGTGCGGCCCCATCTCGCGCACCCGCGGGCGCACGGTGCGGAAGTACGGCGCCCTGAGGGCGAAGAGCGCCGAGAAGGCCTCCTTGCCGAGGGGGCGGGCGGCGAGACGGCGGTAGAGCGCAGCGGTGTCGGGCACGCCCCGGATGTTACCCGCCGGTAGCGACCGGCGCCGGTTAGCGTGAGGCAGGTGACCTCCCCGCTCCCCGGGCAGCCCGGGTTCGTCGTCCCCGCCCCGCAGGACCGGCCGCGGTTCGAGCGTCGCGCCGTCCGCGTCCTGCTCCAGGACGAGGACGAGCGGCTGCTGCTCATCCTCGACTCCGACCTCGGCCTCGACCCGGTCGCCCACTGGTGGTCGACCCCGGGCGGCGGCGTGGACCCGGGCGAGGCGGACGTGGAGGCGGCCGTCCGCGAGCTCGCCGAGGAGACCGGCCTCGTCGTCGCGGCGGGCGACGTCGACGGACCGCTGCTCGAGCGGATGGTCCTGCACGGCTTCAGCGACAAGGTCGTCGACCAGACCGAGGTGTTCTTCCGGGTACGGGTCCCCGCGTTCGAGGTCGACACCACCGGGCACACCGAGGAGGAGCGGCTCACCGTGGCCGACATCCGCTGGTGGGGCCTCGACGCCCTCGAGGCCACCGGCGACGAGGTGTGGCCGGCCGACCTGCGGGCCCTCGTCGAGCTGGCCGACGACCCCAGCCGGTGGGCCGACGCGCCGGTGCGGGCGCCCGGGGTCGACGAGTCGAGCCTGCCGGTCGACCCCCTCATCTGAGGGGGTACGCGGCCGCGCATCTGCGGGTACCGGTCCGACGGCCACCGACCGACGATGGACGTGACCCGTCGCCCGACGGGCGCCGACCGACCCCACGAGGCCGCGATGCCCGAGGTCCGCCTGTGCGGCACGACGACCGTGGTCACCCCCACGGGCGGGCTGACCGGCGATGCCCTCGGCGGCCCCCGGGCGCGCCGGCTGCTCGGCCGCCTGGCGCTCGTCGACGGCGCGCCGGTGCGCGAGCACGACCTCGTCGCCGACCTCGGGCCGATGGAGCGTCTCCGCGCCGACGCCGCCGCCCTCGCCGAGGCCCTCGACGAACCGGGTCTCGTCGTCGCCGACGAGTCGGGCTGGCGGCTGGCACCGGGCTGGGCCGTCGTCGACCACGTGGTCGCCCGGCGGCTGCTGGACCGGGCGGCCCGCACCGGACCGAGCACGACGCTCGCCCTCACCCTGCGGGCGCTGCGCTCGTTCGGCGGTGCGCTGCTCGCCAGCGAGGGGCAGGCGCCCTGGGCGGTCCGCGCCCGCGAGGCGCACGAGGCGGCCCTGCGCGACGCGCTCGTGCGCGCCGCCGCCGCGGCCACCGCCCTGCACGACCACGAGCTGGCGAACGACCTCCTCGCCCGCGTGCCGGGTGCGGGCGCGGTGGTCGCCGCCGCCCATCCCGCGCGCCCCGGGACGGGTGGCTCCGGCGGGGGCGACGGCGGGCTGCGGCTCCGCTCCACGATTCCCCTGACGCCGGCCGCACCCTCCCGCACACTGGTCCCGTGGCGGACGAGCAGGGTGCGCAGCGGTCGGACGTGGTCCGCGTGGTCGTCGTCGACGACCACCGCACCTTCACCGACCTCCTCGCCCGCGCGATAGACGCCGAGCCGGACCTCGTGTGCGTCGGGGCCGCGCACACCGTCGAGGACGGCCTCGCGCTCGTCGAGGCCGAGCGACCGGACGCGGTCGTCATGGACGTCAAGATCGGCAACGGGGACGGCCTGCACGCGACCGCCTCGCTCACCGCGCGGCTCCCGCAGGTGCGGGTGGTCGTCCTCACCGCGTTCGCCACCGAACCGCTGCTGCAGCGCGCCGTGGACGCCGGCGCCCGCGCCCTGCTCCCCAAGGACGGCTCGCTGGAGGACCTCCTCGGCGCGCTGCGCAGCGAGCAGGACGGGGACGGGTTCCACGTGCACCCCTCGCTGCTGCGCCGGCTGCTCGACGGGCGGCGCGACCGCTCAGCCGCGGTGTCGCTCACCGCGCGCGAGCGGCAGGTCCTCCAGCTGCTCGCCGAGGGGACGGACACGGCCGGCATCGCCCGGCGGCTGGGCATCTCCCGGCACACCTGTCGCGGCTACGTGTCCACCATCCTCGGCAAGCTCGGCGCGCACTCGCAGCTGGAGGCCGTCGCGCTGGCGACCCGCCGGGGCCTGCTCGATGGCCGCGACTGACCCGCCACCCCCGGTCCGCACCGGCGTGGTCGGCACGGCGGTCCGGCGCTTCGTCGCGCTGAGCGCGGTGGCGCTCGTCGTCCTCGGCGTCGGCGCGGTCGTGGTCACCTCGCGGATCGCCGAGGAGTCCGCGCTGCACGAGGCACGGCTGCGCGGCTCGACCATCGCCAACGCCGTCGCGGCCCCGCTCGTCGACTCGGCGGTCCGGGCCGGGGACCCCGACGCCCTCGGCCACGTCGACGAGGTCCTGCGGGCGCGGATGGCCGACGCGTCCCTCGCCCACGTCAAGCTGTGGACGAGCGACGAACGGGTGCTGTGGAGCGACGAGGAGGGCATCACCGGGCGGCACTTCGACCTCGGCCCCGACGAGCTCGCCCTGTTCGGCACCCGCGACGTCGTGGCCGACCTGTCCGACCTCGAGAAGGAGGAGAACGTCCAGGAGCGGCCCGAGGGCGAGCTCCTCGAGGTGTACGCCGGCACCTTCGACGCCGATGGGGCGCCCCTCGTCGTCGAGGCCTACCTCTCGACCGCGGAGATGCGCTCGAACCAGTGGGGCATCCTCGGCCAGCTGCTCCCGGTGACCCTGGGCGTCCTCCTGCTCTACATGCTCGTCATGGTGCCGCTCGCCGTCGGGCTGGCTCGACGGGTCGAGCGCGGCGAGCAGCACCGCGCCCGGCTGCTGCGCCACTCCCTGCGCGCCACGGACCGCGAGCGGCTGCGCATCGCCCGGGACCTCCACGACGGCGTCGTCCAGGACCTGGCCGGGCTGCGCTACGCGATGCCGGTCGTCGCCGCGCACCTGCCCGACACCCCCGAGGCCGCCCCGGCCCGGGCCACGGTCGGCGAGGCGAGCACCATCCTCGCGCGCGACGTCGAGGCCCTGCGGTCGCTGCTCGTCGACATCCCCCCCCCGACGCTGTCCGGGCGGGGACTGCACGACGCGGCCGAGGACCTCGCCGAGCGGGCCCGGAGGGCCGGCACGGCGGTGACGGTGGAGGTCCCGACGGACGCGACGTGGAGCACCGACGTCGCCCGGGTCGCCTACCGGGTCCTCCAGGAGGGGCTGCGCAACGTGCTGGCCCACGCCGAGGCACCGACGGCCCGGGTGGCCGTCCGGCACGAGGACGACACCGTGCACGTCACGGTCGAGGACGACGGCCGCGGGATGGTCGAGGGGCGACCGGCCGAGGAGGGCCACGTCGGGCTCACACTCCTGCGCGACCACCTCGCCGACCTCGGGGGCCACCTCGAGGTCGGCGACCGCGACGGGGGCGGGACCCGGCTGTCGGCCCGCATCCCGGCCACCTGGCCCACCGACGTCGTCCCCGGTGAGTCCTAGGCGCGGCGCGAGCGGGCGGCGACGGCGCGGAACCGCCCGAGCACCAGCACGACCAGGCCGAGCAGCGTGAGCACGCCGCAGCCGGCGAAGACACCGGCGTAGCCGAGGGCGCTTGTGCCGCCGACCGCGATGACCGGCCCGGCGACGATGGCGCCGACCCGGGTGGTGTTCATGAAGAGCGAGCTGGCCAGGCCCGGGCGGCCGAGGACGTCCTGGAAGAGCGTGAGCCCCACGCCGGACATCGTCGCGATGAACACCGCGTTCGGCAGCTGCCCGACGACGAGCACCACCGGCGAGGCGGCGAGAGTGACCAGCGCGTAGTAGAGCAGGCCGGCGAGGCAGCCGACCGCCACCACGCGACGCGGGCCGAACCGGGTCGTCACCCGACCGAGGACGACGAGGATCGGGATCTCGAGAGCCGCGCAGGTGCCGAGCGCCACACCGCTCCACTCGAGGTCGAGCCCGAGCTCACCGGTGACGAGCAGGGGCAGCGCCGAGACGGCGGCCTGCAGCGCGGCGCCGAGCGCGACGAACGTCGCGAGGAGGACGAGGACGTCCGGGCGGCGCAGCGCCACCGCCATCCGGTCCCCGGCCGGTGGGGTCCGGCGCGCGTGCGGCGAGGTTGCGTGCGCGTGCATCATCACCCGGGTCAGGCCCAGCCCGAGCACGCCGAGCCCCGCGACCACCCAGAGCACCGACCGGTGCCCGAGGACGCCCATGAGGAACGCCGCGAACGGCGGCCCACCGACCCACGCGAACGAGAACACCGCCCGGGTGCGCATGATCTGCCGCACCCCTGCCCCGGTGTACCGCTGGTGGGCGAAGATCAGCCCGATGGCGATGCCGGCCGGGCCGCCGAGCGCGACGAGCGCGAGCACCGCCATCGGCAGGGTCGTGGCGAGGGCCAGCGCGGTCGTCAGGGCGATCGTGAAGCCGCCGCACCAGAGCAGCGGCCGCAGGTAGTCGCCCGAGCGGTCGGCCCGGGTCGGCACGACGAGCGTGGACACGAAGCCGCTGACGTTGTAGGCGGCGAGCGCGAACCCGACCTCGGTCGCCGACGCCCCGTAGAGCGAGACGAGGATGATGCCGATCGCCGGGTTGAGGAAGGCGAACTGGGTCCCCCACAGGAGGGCCGCGGTGGGGACGAGCAGGGCGCGACGGTGGCCGGCGAGGAAGCCCGACCCGGCGGTCGCGGTCACTTCTTCGTGGCCTGCGCGCCCGCTCCGTCGGAGGTCAGCGCCGCGATGAAGGCCTCGGGCGGCACCTCGACCGACCCGATGTTCTTCATCCGCTTCTTGCCGGCCTTCTGCTTCTCGAGCAGCTTGCGCTTGCGGCTGATGTCGCCGCCGTAGCACTTGGCGAGGACGTCCTTGCGGATGGCGCGGATGTTCTCGCGGGCGATGACCCGGGCACCGACGGCCGCCTGGATCGGCACCTCGAACTGCTGGCGCGGGATGAGCTCCTTGAGCTTGCCGGCCATCATCAGGCCGTACCCGTACGCCTTGTCCTTGTGGACGATCGCCGAGAACGCGTCGACGGTCTCGCCCTGGAGGAGGATGTCGACCTTGACGAGGTCGGCCACCTGGTCGCCGTCGGGCTCGTAGTCGAGGCTCGCGTAGCCGCGGGTGCGCGACTTCAGCTGGTCGAAGAAGTCGAAGACGACCTCGGCGAGCGGCAGCGTGTAACGCATCTCGACGCGGTCCTCCGACAAATAGTCCATCCCCAGGAGCGTGCCGCGCTTGCCCTGGCAGAGCTCCATGATCGCGCCGATGAACTCGCTCGGCGCGAGGATCGTGGTGCGCACCTTGGGCTCGCGGACCTCGGCGATCTTGCCGCCGGGGAACTCGCTGGGGTTGGTCACGGTGACCCGCGTGCCGTCGTCCATCGTCACGTCGTAGACGACGTTGGGCTGGGTCGAGATGAGCTCGAGGTCGAACTCGCGCTCGAGCCGCTCGCGGACGATCTCGAGGTGCAGCAGGCCGAGGAAGCCGCAGCGGAAGCCGAAGCCGAGCGCGACCGAGGTCTCCGGCTCGTAGACGAGCGCGGCGTCGTTGAGCTTGAGCTTGTCGAGGGCGTCGCGCAGGTCCGGGTAGTCGGAGCCGTCGAGCGGGAAGAGGCCGGAGAACACCATCGGCTTGGGGTCGCGGTAGCCGCCGAGCGCGTCGGTCGCCGGCTTGGCCGCGTTGGTCACCGTGTCGCCGACCTTGGACTGGCGCACGTCCTTCACGCCGGTGATGAGGTAGCCGACCTCGCCGACGCCGAGTCCCTTGCCGGGCAACGGTTCCGGGCTGATGACGCCGATCTCGAGCAGCTCGTGGTGCGCCTTGGTCGACATCATGACGATGCGCTCGCGCGGGTTGAGGTTGCCGTCGACGACCCGGACGTAGGTGACGACGCCGCGGTAGGTGTCGTAGACCGAGTCGAAGATCATGGCGCGCGCCGGGGCGTCGGCGTCGCCGGTCGGGTGCGGGACCTGGGCGACGATGGCGTCGAGCAGCGGCTCGACACCGACGCCGGTCTTGCCGGAGACCTGGAAGCAGTCCTCGGGCTCGCAGCCGATGAGCCCGGCGAGCTCCTCGGCGTACTTCTCCGGCTGGGCGGCCGGCAGGTCGATCTTGTTGAGCACCGGGATGATCGTGAGGTCGTTCTCCATCGCGAGGTAGAGGTTCGCGAGGGTCTGGGCCTCGATGCCCTGGGCCGCATCGACGAGGAGGACCGCGCCCTCGCACGCCGCGAGGCTGCGGGAGACCTCGTAGGTGAAGTCGACGTGGCCCGGGGTGTCGATCATGTTGAGCACGTGGCTCGCGCCGTCGACCTCCCACGGCATCCGGACGGCCTGGGACTTGATCGTGATGCCGCGCTCGCGCTCGATGTCCATCCGGTCGAGGTACTGCGCGCGCATCGCGCGGTCGTCGACCACCCCGGTGATCTGGAGTATCCGGTCGGCGAGGGTCGACTTGCCGTGGTCGATGTGGGCGATGATGCAGAAGTTGCGGATCGCCTCCGGCGGCGTCGCGTGCGGCTGCAGCACGGTGCGGGCGCGGGGTGACACGGGTGCGCGGTTCCTTGCGGTCGGTGGTGGTCAGGGCACTGCGGACCAGTCTCCCACGCCGGCGGCGCTCCCCCGAACCCGATCGGCCGGTGCCGGGCCGGCGCTCAGGCCGCGTCGCCCCCGCGCAGGATGGACGACATCTTCTTGCCCCGCGCCACCTCGTCGACGAGGAGGTCGATCCACCGGATCTTCTGCATCAGCGGGTCCTCGATCTCCTGGACCTTGTAGCCGCAGATCGTGCCTTTGATGAGCGCGGCGTTCGGCGTCATCGCCGGGGCGTCGGCGAAGAAGGTCTCGAGGTCGACCTCGTCGGCGACCGCGCGCTCGAGCCCTGCCTCGTCGTAGCCGGTGAGCCAGCCGATGACCGTGTCGACCTCGCCCCTGGTGTGACCCTTGCGCTCGGCCTTCGCGACGTAGTGCGGGTAGATGCTCGCGAAGGGCGTGGCGAAGATGCGGTGGCCGGGCACGTCGCCAGCGTAGGTGGCGGGACGGACCGGTCGCCAGGGTCGGGCGCGCAGTGGCCGCGTGTCCTCCGGCAGCCCCTCGCCTCGCCTCGCCGCCGTGCCCTCGCCTCGCCGCCGTGCCCTCGCCTCCCCGCCCTGCCACCCCACCCCCGCCAG
>OEIU01001410.1_pt1 | contig 15645 bp, 12 predicted proteins | sample 1539221 | NCBI WGS metagenome assembly OEIU01 (sample SAMN03792071, study PRJEB22550) | activated sludge metagenome | feature: wastewater treatment plant; material: activated sludge; isolation source: Wastewater treatment plant of a petroleum refinery complex | place: Argentina: Zarate | collected...
CCCAGCGTCGTCAGTCCGGCGAAGATCTCGAAGAACAACGAGTAGTTGACCCGGTACCCACCTGTCTGCGGATCGTACACCGTGCAGTACAGGATGACCTTTTCCCACAGGTTCTCGAGGGATGCGTGCTGCGAGGCCTGCCCCGACAGCAGTTCCTTCAGCGGCTGGACCAGCATCGGCAGGTCGAAGTTCTCGCCGTAGACCTGGCGATAGATCACGCCGTCGGCGTCGACGATCGTCACCTGCGTGACGTGGTCGAACCCCTTCGGCGTCGCCTCGTAGGTGAAGCCGAGGTTGGCGGTCAGCGCGTCGACCTGCGTCGGGTCCGGGCTCAGGAAGTCCCAGCCGCGCTCGTCGATCTTGTTCTGGCGCTTGAAGGCCGCCATGGCCGCGGGACTGTCGAAGGGCTGGTTGAAGCCGATCGACACCACCGCGAACTTCCCGTCGCCGAGCGCCCTGCGCGCCTCGCGCACCGCCTCGGCCAGGAACTGCGTGGCCACAGGGCACGCCTGGAAGCAGCCGGTGTAGACCAGGCTGATCAGCAGCGGCCGGCCGCGGTAGTCGCTGAACCGCACGTCCTTGCCGGTGCTGTCGCGCAGCCGGACGTCGACGAGCGGGCGGCCGATCGCCGCCTGGCTGGTTGCGATCACCTTGCGATAGTCGGGCACCCGGCTCGTGCCGTCGGCCGGCGCGCCGTCGGCCCACGCCGGGGCTGCGGCGCAGACTCCCGCCACCAGGACGCCGCTCGCCAGCGCGCGCCGCAGAACCGGGGCGATCGAGTGCAGGTGCGCGGCCAGCGACACCGCCGCCTCAGCCACCGAGCGAGGCCCTCATCCACCCGTCGGCAATGGTTCCGAGGAGCAGCAGCGAGAGCTGGATCAGTGAAGCGTGGAAGCTCGCCAGCGCATTGGCGCGAGACGGCGCGCGCGCGAGCGTCAGCGCACGCCGGATCAGCAGCGCGCCGCCCGATGCGGCGCAGACGAAGTACAGCCAGCCGGGGCCGAGCAGCGCCAGCGAAAGCGAGAGCCCGACCATGACGACGGCGTGCCCCAGGATGGCCCACGCTGCGTACCGATCACCCTTGACGACCGGCAACATCGGGACGCCTGCCTCGGCGTACTCGTCGCGAAAGACGATCGACAGGCTCCAGAAGTGCGGCGGCGTCCAGAGAAACAGCACCAGCGCGAGCACCAGCGCCTCGGCGGACAAGTGGGGCGAAACCGCGGCGGCGCCGGCCAGCACCGCGAAGCTGCCTGCCAGGCCCCCGATGACGATGTTCCACGCGGTGCGCCGCTTCAGCCAGACCGTGTAGACGATCGCGTAGAAGAAGGCGCCGAGGAACGTGTACAACGCCGCGCTGGCGTTGGTGGCCAGCCAGGCCGCGGCCACCGCGATGCCGGTGAGCGCCACGATCAGCGCCAGCCACCCGCCGTGGTGGCGCATGCGCCCGCTGACGAACGGGCGCCGGCGCGTGCGGGGCATCCGCGCGTCGAGATCGACTTCGTAGAACTGGTTGAACGCGCCGGCAGCGGACGAGGACAGCAGCACCGCGAGGGTCAGGACCACGGCCTGCCAGGCCTCGATCGCGGCGCCCGGCGACACCATCAGGCCGGCCACCGCGGTCAGCGCGATGGCCACCCCGATGCGCAGCTTGAACAGGTTGAGCAACGCCTTCATGGCCTGCCTCCATCGCCGGGCCGCACTGGGCGGCCCGGCCATGTTCGTCCGTCGCTCACGTACGCGCTCCGGGGATCAGCTCAGGCCCCAGACGGTCGACAGGTACTTCCAGTTGACGAAGTAGTACAGCACGAAGGCCGCCAGGAACACCAGCGCGAACACGAAGGTGCCCGGCACGCCGAAGCCGCCGCCGTGGCCGCCGTGGCCCGTGAGCGCCGCCTGCACCGGCAGGCGCAGCGGGCTGACCTTCGTCGTGTAGGCGCCGGCATCGAGCCGCTTGCCGAACAGGATCGTGCCGACCGTGATCAGGATGTACATCGCCCCGCCCACGACCGCGATCACCCCGGCGACGCCGAAGATCGCGATCATCAGCAGCGCCGTGCCCGGATACTCGTACGGCAGCGCGGCGCCTGCGAACGTGATGTCCCAGTGCCGGCGCGGCACGCCGAGCGTTCCGGCGCCCATCATCGCCAGCGTGAACACGCCCATCCCGAGCCCGAAGATGTAGGGCTGCAGCTTCGCCCATCCCGGCAGGATCAACTCGCGGTTGAACAGCGTCGGCAGCAGGAAGTAGGTCAGCGACATGAACGCCAGCGTCGTGCCGATCACGACCGTGGCGTGGAAGTGCCCCGGCACGTAGATCGTGTTGTGGATGATCATGTTCAGCTGCTCGGTGCCCATCATGACGCCCGAGATGCCGCCCAGGAAGCCGAAGCCGATCAGCGAGATGAACATCCCCGAGAACACCGGGTTGCCCCACGGCGCCTTGCGCAGCCACTCGAACAGGCCCTTGGTGTAGCCCTTCTCGCGCTGCGCCGCCTCGATCGCGCCCGGCACCGTCAGGCCGTGCAGCATCGACGCCAGCACCGCCAGGTACATCGCGTAGCTGGTGTTGAAGATCTTCCACTCGGTGCCCACCGCCGGGTCGGCCAGGATGTGGTGCGCCGACGCGAGCTGCAGGAACAGGATGTACAGCAGGAACGCCGTCCGGCTCACGCGCTCCGACATCGGCTTGGCGCCGAACACGATCGCCGCGATCGCGTACCAGACTGCGATGTGCGCCGAGACGTTGATCTGCTGTGACGAGTGGCCGAAGGCCCACCAGATCACCCGGTACATCGCCGGGTCGATGTGCTTGATGTAGCCCACCGACCACAGGAACGTCGGGATCAGGATGATCGCGCCCGAGGCGATCGTGAAGATCGCGATGATGCACGCGGTCAGCGCGCCGAACGTCACCAGCGGGATCGAGCCCTCGTAGGTCTTCTCGGCCTTGGCCACGACGAGCGTGCCAAGGAAGATGAAGCAGCCGATCAGCGCGCCCACCGCGAAGAGGATCAGGCCGAGATAGAACGCGGGGTGGCCGGGCAGCGGCACGTACGAGGTCATCATGACCGTCGCGTTGCCGGTGAAGATGGCCGCGTTGAAGGTCAGCGTGCCGATCACCATCAGCGCGAACGCCAGCCACGCGAGCCTGGGCGTGGCGAGCCGGCATCGCAACAGCGTCGACGAGCAGAAGTACAGGATCGCGATCTCGAAGAAGATGATCCAGACGACCAGCATGTCGAGGCCGTGCGCGGTCAGGAACAGATAGAAATTCTCGGCGTCGATCAGGTGGATCGCCTGCCAGCGCGTGAGCGTGATCAGCAGCGCCAGGATGCCGCCGATCAGCAGCGCGACGACGGCCGCGACCGCGTTGAGCTTGATCAGCGTCTCGGCAGACTTGTGGAACTGCAGCCCCGTGCGGGGGCAGATCCGGTATTGCGCTTCAGCGGTAGCCATGTTCCTCCCCCGATTACTTGACGTACAGCCGCGAGACCATCTTGTGATGGCCGATGCCGCAGAATTCGTTGCAGACGATCGCGTACTGTCCCGACCGGTTCGGCTGGATCGTCACGACGTGCTGGTAACCGGGCAGCACCTGGATGTTGATGTTCTCGGGCTGCAGCGAGAAGCCGTGCTGGTAGTCCATCGAGCTCAGGTTCAACCGGTAGGTCTTGCCCTTCTCGAGCTCGAGGATCGGCCACCAGTCCCACAAACGGGCGATCAGGTAGATGTCGCTGCCTGCCGGCGGCGCGACCACGGGAACCTTGTTCTCGCCCTCTTCGCGAACCTTGTACTTGTCGACCATCTCCTGCGTGGCCTTGGCGAACAGCTCGGGCTTGACCTTGTAGGTTTCAGGCGAGAGGTTCTGCTTACCGTACACGTGCCAGTACGGCATCATGAAGAACATGATCATGCACCAGACGAAGGCGATCACGATCCAGAGGATCTCGACCTTGTCGACCGGCTGCTTCCACCAGATCCGATGCTGCGGGGGCAGTATCGCGCTCATCGTTGTTCTCCTCGTGAACGCTTACTTGGCCAGCGGCGTGACGGGCACGGTGGCGATCTCCATCACGCCCCACAGGATGTAGAACACCGTCGGAACCGTGATGCCCAGGAACAGCAGCAGGAAAGGGTTGTCGAGAATCTGCTGCATGACGGGTACGCGTTCTTGCTTTTCTTCGGCCTGCGATTGAGCTTGGTCAGCCATTGCAGCTCCCCTTCCCTGTGGAAAAGATTGGTAACGCCGGCCATCATGGTTGGCCCTGACGTACGCCCGCATTGACTCGCATCAAAGGTTGCCGAGTTGTCGCAACGCAACAGCGCAAATAGATACATCCCGTCTCCACGTTCTTGCAAGGGCCGGGCGTTCGGGCTAGGTTCCCGTTGATTTGCGCGCCCCGCGGTGCCCGCCGCCCGAAATGCGCGCTGCGCCCTTTCCACGGCGCAGCGTGACGGAGAGATTCGTTGCTCAAGAGACTCCAGGCCCTGCTGCAGTGGTTCTTCCTCCGGATGGAAGCCGTCGGCAACCGGGTGTTCGGAGACCGGCTCAATCCGATGTACTACCTCGGGGCGACCAGCTACTGGATGTTCTGGCTCGTGGTCGCCAGCGGCCTGTACGTGTACGCGTTCTACGAGACCGGCATCGACAAGACCTACGCGTCGATGGAGTCGATCACCCACGGGCAGTGGTTCGCCGGGGGCATCATGCGCAGCGTGCACCGCTACGCCTCCGACGCGATGGTGCTCACGATGCTGCTGCACATGGTGCGGCACTTCGCCTTCGACCGCTACCGGGGCTTCCGCGCGTTCTCGTGGGTCACCGGCGTCATCGTGCTGTGGCTCGTCTATGCGTCCGGGGTCAACGGCTTCATGCTGCCCTGGGACAAGCTCGCGCAGTTCGTCGTCATCGGCACGACCGAGTGGCTCGACTCGCTGCCGGTCTTCCGCGGCATCCTCACGCGCAACTTCATCACGCCCGAGGCGATCACCGACCGCCTGTTCTCGCTGCTGTCGTTCCTGCACATCGGCATCCCGCTGGTCGTGATGCTGGCGCTGTGGATCCACACGCAGCGGGTGCCGCGTGCCTCGCAGATGCCCCCGCGCCGCCTCGCCTACGGGCTGGTCGGCATGCTGATCGTGCTCGCGCTGGTCAAGCCGGTGGTGAGCCAGGCGCCGGCCGATTTCAACACGGTGCCGACGCGACTGGACTTCGACTGGTTCTACCTGACGGTCTTCCCGCTGATCTACTCCTGGGACCCGCTGAAGCTGTGGATCGCCTGCGCCGGGGCCACGGTGCTGATGCTGGCGATGCCCTGGCTGCCGCCGGCGCGCACGGGCCGGGGCCAGGCGTATCACCTGGTCGCGCATCCGGGCCGCCAGGGTGCGCCGGTGCGCGCGGGCGAAACCCTGCTCGACGCCGGGCTGCGCGCCGGCATCGCGCTGCCCTACGAGTGCCGCTCCGGCGGTTGCGGGGTGTGCAAGGCGACGATGATCGGCGGCGAAGTCGAGATGTCGGGCTACCAGCCGAGCGCGCTGTCGGAGGAGGAGCGCCGCGCGGGCCGCATCCTGTTGTGCTGCGCGCGCGCGCTGTCCGACGTCGAGTTCGAGTACGAGGAGAACGCGGCCGCCCGCGGCACGCAGGTGGCCACCTACGAGGCCCGCGTCGAGCGGCTCGACAGGCTGGCGCACGACGTGATGCTGGTCGCGCTGCGCCTGCCCGAAGGCCGGAGCATCGCGTTCGAGGCCGGGCAGTACCTGAACGTCGTGCTCGAGGACGGCGCGCGCCGCAGCTACTCGTTCACGACGCCCTCCGGCGCCACCGACCTCGTCGAACTGCACGTGCGCCTGATGCCCGGAGGCCGCTTCACGACCCGCGTGTTCGAGTCGATGAAGGTCGGCGACCCGATCACGTTCGAAGGGCCGGTCGGCTCGTTCGTGCTGCACGAACCCAGCGACAAGCCGCTGATCTTCGTCGCCGGGGCGACCGGCTTCGCACCGGTCAAGAGCCTGCTCGAACAGGCGTTCCGGATGGGCATCGAGCGGCCGCTCTACCTGTACTGGGGCGTGCGCCGGCTGCGCGACCTGTACCTGACCGACCTGCCGCGCCAGTGGGAGCGCCAGCACCCGAACTTCCACTTCGTGCCGGTGCTCTCGGAGCCGGCGCCCGAAGACGGCTGGAGCGGCCGCACCGGGCTCGTCCACGAGGCGATCCTCGCCGACTTTCCCGACCTGTCCGGATTCTCGGTCTACGCCTGCGGTTCGGTGCGCATGGTCGAGGCGGCGCGGCCGGCGTTCGTCTCGCAGGGCCTGCACGAAGACGCCTGCTACTCCGACGCGTTCACGCCGGCCGCGGGCGCGCCGCCCGCTGCGACGCGGCCATAGCCCGCGCCCTCGCCTCGTAGTCGGCCGATGCGCGCCACCGGCCCGTCGATTCGCCATCCGATCGAGGCGCCCGCGAATGCGGCGCGGCGCCGCGCCCGCGGGCCGCTGGGGAGCGTCGGCGTCGCACGATTCATGCGCGACTACTGGCAGCGCCGGCCGCTGCTGGTGCGACAGGCACTGCCCGCGCTGCAGCCGCCGCTGGACCCCGAGGCGCTGCTCGCGCTCGCTGCCCGCGACGAAGTCGAGTCGCGCCTGGTGAGCGCCTTCGGCGGGCGCTGGCGACTTCGTCACGGCCCCTTCGAGGCCGGCGCCGTGCCGAGCCTGCGCCGGCGGCGCTGGACGCTGCTGGTGCAGGGTGTCGACCTGCACGACGAACGCGCACACGCGCTGCTCGGGCGCTTTCGCTTCGTACCCGATGCGCGGCTCGACGACCTGATGGTCAGCCTCGCCTCAGACGGAGGCGGTGTCGGCCCGCACGTCGATTCGTACGACGTGTTCCTCGTTCAGGCCTGGGGGCGACGACGCTGGCGAATCGGCTGGCCCGCGTCGCGCGAGCTCGTTCCCGGCCTGCCACTGAAGGTGCTGGCCAGCTTCGAGCCGCAGCACGAATTCGTGCTCGAACCGGGCGACATGCTGTACCTGCCGCCGGGATGGGCCCACGACGGCATCGCCGAGGGCCCGTGCATGACCTGCTCGATCGGCTTTCGCGCGCCCTCGCGCCACGAGTTCCTGTCGGCGTTTCTCGCCGACGCCGCCGAATCGCCGGCGGGCCCCGATCCGCGCTTCGGCGATGCCGGTCGCCGCCCCACTTCCCGACCGGCGCAGGTGCCCGAAGACCTGCGCGCGCAACTCGCGCGCTGGGCGCGCGGCTGGCGCCCCGGCCCCGCGATGCTCGACGACTTCATCGGCCGCTTCCTCACCGAGCCGAAGCCGCAGGTGTGGTTCGAGCGCGCGCCATCGATCAATGCGGCACGGTTCGCCGCGCGGGCCGCGCGGATCGGACTCAGGCTCGACCGGCGCACCCGGATCGCCTATCGGCGCAGGCAGCTGTTCGTCAACGGCGAGCGCTTCGAAGCCGCCGGGGCGGCCTGGCTCCGGGCATTGGCGGACCGCCGGCGCCTGGATCCGGCCAGCGCCGCGCGTGCCCTCGCCGAGCCCCGCTGCGCCGCGCTGTTGCTCGAATGGCACGAAGCGGGCTGGCTGCACCTGTCGGAATTCTGAGCTTTTGCCACAAGTTTGCTAGAATTCGCGGCTCGGTCGGTCCGCAAATGAGGGTTAATACCTACGGGTTTGACCCGAAGCCGACCCGGAACGTCGCGCCAGCCGCGGCGACGGGTCGCCGGCCGACGAAGTTCAACCCCTCCACGATTTCCTCCCAGGACAAGACCCCATCATGAAGAAGTCGCTCCTCCTCGCCTCGCTGATCGTCGTCACCCTGGCCGCCTGCGGCAAGAAGGAAGAAGCGCCGGCGCCGGCGCCCGCCCCGGCCACCACCGCCCCGGCCCCGGCCCCCGCCGAGGCTGCCAAGGAAGCCGCTGGCGCTGCGGTCGATGCCGCCAAGGAATCCGCCGCGAAGGCCGGAGAAGCGGTGAAGGAAGGCGCCACCGCTGCGGCCGACGCCACCAAGGAGATGGCCAAGGACGCCGTAGAGGCCACCAAGGACGCCGCCGGCGCGACCGTCGACGCCGCCAAGGAAGCCGCCGACAAGGCTGCCGCGGCTGCCAAGGAAGCTGCCGACAAGGCCGCCGAAGCCGCCAAGAAGTAATCCGGGCGACTCATCCGTCGCACGGGGCGGCCGGCGCAAGCCGGCCGCCGGGCACCGGCGATCGCGCCCGGTGCCGACGAAACCGGCCCTCGCGGCCGGTTTCTTTCTTTCAGACCGCGATCCAGTCGATGCCGCTGTCCTGGTCGGCGACGCGGATCATCGCGTCGGCATCCGACCGCAGCACCGACGCCAGCGCCTCGCGCGCAAGCTCGGGGCGATTGTTGTGCCGGCTCAGGTGCGCCGCCACCACGGTGTGCAGCCGCGAGCGGTCGATCGTTGCCAGGATGCGCGCCGCCTCTCGATTGTCCAGGTGCCCCCAGGGCCCTGCGATGCGGCGCTTGAGCGCCGGCGGATAGCGGGGATTGCCGGCGAGCAGCTGCTCGTCGTGATTGCACTCGAGCACCAGCGCGTCGAGCCGCGACAGCGCGCGCACGACGTGCGGCGTGCCTTGCCCGAGGTCGGTGAGCACGCCCAAGCGGCGCCGGCCGTCGTCGACCACGTACTGGACGGGCTCGCGCGCATCGTGCGGCACCGGCACCGGTTCGATCCGCAGGCTCGCGCATTCGAACGCAGCGTGCGAGTCGAACACGCGCAGCAGCGGCTCGACGTCGTCCAGCGTTGCCAGCATCGCCGCCGCCGCGCGCAACGTGCCGTGCGTCAGGTGCACCGGGACGCCATGCGCGCGCGCGAGCCGGAACACGCCGCCGATGTGGTCGGCGTGCTCGTGGGTGACGAGGATGGCATCGAGCCGGTCGGGCTCGCAGCCGGCCGCGCGCAGCCGACGCTCGGCCTCGCGTCGCCCGAAACCGCAGTCGACCAGCACCCGCGTCGTGCGGGCGCCGTCGCTGCTTTCGATCAACAGCGCGTTGCCTTCGCTGCCGCTGCCCAGACTCGCGAAGCGCACCGCGCCGTCACTTCAGCTGCTCGTAGAGCAGCGCCAGGATGCGCCCCACGGTGCGCTGGTCGACGTCGCCGACCGGCTTGCCGTCGGGGCCGAGCACGTTCACGCGGCTGAGTTCGCCACTGCCCTCGACCCGGATGCGGAACTGCTGGCTGGCGTCGGCGCGCGTCTTCGACGAGCCGAACAGCCGCGCGAAGAAGCCCGGCTTCTCGGCGACGCGCCCGCCCTCGACCTCGGGATCGATATAGCGCACGAAGTACAGCCCCTGCGTGCGGTCGCGGTCCTCGACGGTGAAGCCGCCCCGGTCGAGCGCGAGTCCGACGCGACGCCATGCACGTTCGAAGCCCTCGAGAACCTCCAGCGTCTGCGTGGCGCCGCTGCCGGCCAGCCGCGCGCGCGCCACCGGGCTGGCAGCCGCCGTCGTCGTCGACGCCGCTTCGGTCGGGTTGAACTTGAGCATCAGCCGGCGCAGGAACTCGGCCTCGAGTTCGGGGTCGCTCGGCCGCGGTTGCCACGCGGTGTTCTCGCGAGCCGTGTTGGTGTACACCTCGACCATGCCGCGGTGGCTGATGAAGATCTCGGTCTTGCCGCCGACCGACTCGAGCCGCGTGCGGAACTTGTCGCGCTCGCCGGTGGAGTACAGGTTCTGGAACACCCGCCCGATCGTCTCGCGGATGAAGTCCTGCGGAAGCTTCGCGCGGTTCTCGGCCCAGTCGGTTTCCATGATGCCGGTGGCTGGCGACTCGGTCTTCACGACGAAACCGGACTCCTGCCAGAAATCGCGCAGCACCGGCCAGACCTTCTCGGGCGGCTGGTCGACCACCAGCCAGCGCTGCGAGCCGTCGCGCTCGATGTGCGCGCCCGCCACCTTGGGCAGCACCGGGCTCGAGGCGCCGGACGTCGAGCGCTCGGCAGCGCGGCCGCTCTCGAAAGCCGAGGCCGTGCGCGCGCTGCGATCGGGCACCGTGTAGCGGCCGTCGGAGGCCGGCCTGGTGAGGTCGGGAGGCACGTCGAGCGACGGCCCCTTGCTGGCCGACTTGTACTCGATCTTGCTCGCTTCGTCGATGCGCTCTCCGAGCGCGCAGGCGCCCAGCGCCGCGGCGAGCCCCGCGATGGCGGACAGGCGCAGCGCGCGGTCGAGCACGGTCGGGCGGGATGTCGTCGTCAATTGAGAACTCCAGAACGCTTCAGCGCCGCGCGCACGAAGTCGTGTCGCTCGGGCGAGAGCGGCGTCAACGGCAGCCGGATGCCGGGACGGATCCGGCCCATCTCGGCCAGCGCCCACTTGACCGGAATCGGATTGGCTTCGACGTAGAGGTCGGTGTGCAGCGGAAGGATGCGGCGGTGGATCGCCAGCGCCTGCGCCCAGTCGCCGGCCAGCGCCCGCGCGCACATCTGCGCCATCGGGCCGGGCGCGAGGTTGGCGGTGACCGAGATCACGCCATGGGCGCCCATCGCCATCAGCGCCAGCGCCGAATCGTCGTTGCCGCTGTACACCGCGAACCCCGCCGGCGCCTGCGCGAGCAGCACCGAGCCGCGGCCGACGTCGCCGCACGCGTCCTTCAGGCCGACGACGCCCGGCACCTGCGCCAGGCGCAGCACGGTGGCGTTGGACAGGTCGGCGACGGTGCGCGAAGGCACGTTGTAGAGCAGGACCGGCAGGTCGACCGCTTCGGCCACCGCGCGGAAGTGCCGGTACATCCCTTCCTGCGTCGGCTTGTTGTAGTACGGGACCACCTGCAGCGTCGAGTGCGCGCCGACCTTGCGCGCGAACTCGGTCAGCTCGATCGCTTCGCGCGTGGAGTTGCCGCCGGTGCCGGCGATGATCGGCAGGCGCCCGGCGGCGTGCTCGACCGCCACGCGGATCAGCGTCGCGTGCTCTTCGACGTCGACGGTCGGCGACTCGCCGGTCGTGCCGACCGCGACGATCGCTGCCGTGCCTTCCTCGATGTGCCAGTCGATCAGCCGACGGTAGCTCTCGAGATCGAGGCTGCCGTCTTCGTGCATCGGACTGACGATCGCGACAATGCTGCCCTGGATCATGGCGGGTCGATCGCAAAAATCCGCATTCTATCCGAGCGGGCGCAGTGCCTCGGGTCCGGCCGCGCGAACCGCGCAGGCACGCTGCACGACGGCCGGGCGCGGCCGCTCGAGCAGCCCGTGCTCGTAGGCCAGCACTGTCAGCCCCGCGCTGCGGCAGCGCTCCAGCAGCTCGCCCGGCGCGAGCAGGAACGCCGGATTCGACGGCTTGCCGTAGCGCTCGTTGCCCCGCGCGAAGGTCTCGTAGACCAGCAGCCCGCCGGGCGCCACCAGCGCGGCCAGCAGCGCGAATCGCGGGCGAAACAGGTAGTTCGTCACGACGACCGCGTCGAAGCGCTCGCGCCCGAACGGCCACTCGCCCCCCTCGAGGTCGGCCGCGCGCGTCGCGATGCCCTCCCCGATGCCGGCCAGCGCACCGGCGTCGCGGTCGATGGCCGTGGCGCGCAGCCCGAGGCGACGCGCCTCGCGCGCGTGGCGTCCCGATCCCGCCGCGAAGTCGAGCACGCTCGCCCCCTCGGGCAGGGTCTCGAGCCATCGCCGGACCCAGGGAGACGGCGGCAAGGGCGTGAAGGCGGGCGGGGTTGCGGTCGGGGTGGACATATTCCTCGGTTCGGCGCGGGCGATCCGCTACATTACGCCGGATCCCCTGCGGAGATCGACGATCGAACCCGTTGCCGCCTCGCCCAGTTCCCGGCTCTCGTCGCGCGACCTGGCCGTCTGCGCCGTCGCGCTCGCGGCGGCCACGGGCCTGCTGCTGGTGGCCTGGGCGGCGCCGTCGCCGTCGGCATGGCGCGCCGCGCTCGCGGCGTCGGCGTTCGTGGCCATTGCCGCGCTCGGCTGGGTCTGCATCGCGATGCGCCGCGAGCTGCGCACGGGCCGACGCTCGAGCGAGTTGCTGCGCGACCTCGGCGAGCACCAGCAGGCAGCCGAGCAACTCGCCGCGCTGGGGTCCTGGGTACACGACCTGCGGCGCAACACGCTCCACTGGAGCGACGGGGCGTTTCGCCTGTTCGGAATCGATCCGTCGGCCGGCGTGCCCCCGCCGGCCGAGTTCCTCGCCCACATCCATCCGAACGACCAGGAGCGCTGGCAGGAAGCGCATCGGCGCGCGCTGCGCAGCGGCCGCGAGGCGCGCGTCGAGTTCCGCTGGATGCGTTCGAACCGCGACGTCGTCTGGGTCCGCAGCGTCGGGCGCCCCGAGCGCGACGAGCACGGCCAGACCGTGCGGATGGCGGGCATCGTGCAGGACATCACCGGCATGCGCGCGATGCAGCAGCAGCTCGCGGCAAGCGAGGCGAAGTTCCGCGACCTGACGCACCTGAGCTCGGACTGGGTCTGGGAGACCGACGCGCAGCACCGTGTCTCGTTCCTGTCCGATTCGATCGACTCGGTGCTCGGCCCGTGGCGGCGCGCGCTCATCGGGCGGCGCCGCTGGGAGATGTCCGAGGCCGACTTCCTGCGTCCCGACTGGGACAGCCATCGCGCCGCCTGCGAGGCGCACAAGCCGTTCGAGAACTTCGAGTTCGGCCAGATCGATCCGCAGGGCAACGTCTACCACCTGTCGCTCAGCGGCCACCCGGTGTTCGACGAAGCCGGCCAGTTCACCGGCTATCGCGGCACCGGCCGCAACATCACCCGCGAGAAGCAGCAGCGGATGTTGCTCGAGATCGAAGGCGACGTGGCCGGCATCATGCGCGAGCAGACCGAGCCCGCGCGCGTGATCACCGCGATCATCATCACGCTGTGCGGCAAGCTGGGCTGGCTCGGCGGCGTGCACCTGGTGCGCACCGATCGCGGCCTGGCCGCGCGCGAGCGCTGGGGCTATCCGGCCTTCACGAAGATGGTGTCGGACCTGCCGGCCGAAATCGCGCTCGAGGAAGGCAGCGTCGAGGGCCTGTGCTGGCGCGAGGGGCGGCACGCCTGGATCACCGACCTGTCGGCGCATTCGTCGTTCATCGGCCGCTATCGCACCCGCGCGCTGGGCGCGAAGGCGGCATTCGTCGCGCCGATCCGCGACGAGCAGGGACGCACCCTGAGCCTGCTGCTGTTCCTCGGGCCCGTGGCGTTCCAGGGCGACGTGTTCCTGGGACAGGCCGCCGAGACGCTGTCGCGCACGCTGTCGCTGTACCTGCAGCGCAAGGCGGCCGAGCGGCGACTGCTGCACGCGTCGATGCACGACGCGCTGACCGGCCTGCCCAACCGCGCCTTCCTGCTGCAGCAGCTCGAGAAGCGGCTGCAGTCCGACGAGCGCGCCGCACTGCTCTACGTCGACCTGGACCGCTACAAGCTGATCAACGACACGCTGGGCCACACCGCCGGCGACAAGGCGCTGATCGAGGTCGCGCGGCGCCTGCGCACCGCGGTGGGCGCCGACGACGTGGTCGGGCGGATGGGCGGCGACGAATTCGTCGCGTTGCTCGTGCAGCCGGGCACGCGCGAGGACATCGAGCAGGTCGCCCGGCGCGCGCTGGCGGCAATCGAGAAGCCGCTGGTACTCGCCGGCCGCGCCTACTTCCTGTCGGCGAGCATCGGCGTGGCGCTCGCCCCGGACGACGCGCAGGACGCCGAGGCGCTGATCCGCTGCGCCGACAGCGCGATGTACCAGGTGAAGTCCGAAGGCCGCAACGACGTGCGCTTCTTCGCCGGCGGCGTCTCCGACGAGCGCGCCGAGCAGTTGCAGCTGGCCGCCGAGCTGCCGATGGCGATCCGGCGCGACGAGGTCGACCTGTACTACCAGCCGGTGATGAACATCGACGAGCGCGTCGTGATCGGCTACGAGGGGCTGCTGCGCTGGCGCCACCCGACCCGCGGCCTGCTGCTGCCCGACCGCTTCCTGCCCGCCGCCGAACAGAGCAACCTGATCCGCGAGATCGGCCTGTGGGCGATCCGCCGCGCACTGGACGATCGCGTGCGGCTGGGCATCGACGCGTACCCCGAGGTCGCCGTGTCGGTGAACGTGTCGGCGCGCCAGCTCTCGGAGGAAGGCTTCCTGGCGACGCTCGCCGAGCTGCTCGACGAGCGCGACTTCCCGCCGCGCCTGCTGCGGCTCGAGCTCACCGAGAGCGCGTTCATCGAGAACCCCGAGCGCACCATCGCGCTGATCGGCGAGCTGCGCAGGCTCGGCGTGCGGGTCTTCATCGACAACTTCGGCACCGGCTACGCGTCGCTGTCGTACCTGAAGAACCTGCCGGTCGACGGCATCAAGATCGACCACACGTTCGTGAAGGACCTGCCCGCCGATCGCGGCAACGCCGCCATCGTCCAGGCGATCACGACGATGGCCGCGAAGCTGGGCCTGCAGGCGATGGCCGAGGGCGTCGAGACCGCGGCCGAGCTGCGCGGGCTTCGCTCGCTCGACTGCCACCAGGTGCAGGGATCGCTGATCGCCGAGCCGCTACCGTTCGCGCAGCTGCGCGAGTTCATGGAGGCGCTGCCGACGCTGCGCCAGATGCACCTCGTGCGCGACTCGCGCCTCGGCGCGGCCTGAGGCTCCAGGGCGGGGCCCCAGGGCGGGGCCCGAAGCGGGGGCGCCGAGGCGGGGGGACCGAGGCCCGGGGCCTCAGTCGAACGCGAGCCCCATCGCCTCGCGGACCTCGCGCATCGTCTCCTGGGCGATCTTGCGCGCCTGGTCGCAGCCGTCGGCGATGATGTTGCGCAGCAGGCTCGGGTCGTCGAGATAGGGCTGCGCCCGCTCGTGAAAGCCCTGCTGCTCGGCCAGGATCGCGTCGATCACCGGCTGCTTGCATTCGAGGCAGCCGATGCCGGCACTGCGGCAGCCGGTCTGCACCCACTCGCGGGTCGCGTCGTCGGAATAGACGAGGTGAAGCTGCCACACCGGGCAGCGCTCGGGCTCGCCCGGATCGCTGCGGCGCACGCGCGCCGGGTCAGTGGGCATCGTGCGGATCTTCTTGCGCACCGATTCCGGGTCTTCGCGCATCGCGATCGAGTTGCCGTAGCTCTTGGACATCTTCTGGCCGTCGATGCCCGGCATCCGCGACGCCTCGGTGAGCAACGCCTGCGGTTCGGCGAGGATGATCCGCCGGCTGCCCTCGAGGTAGCCGAACAGCCGCTCGCGGTCGCCCATGCTGAGGTTCTGCGCGAGCTCGAGCAGCTCGCGGCCCTGCTGAAGCGCGGTGTCGTCGCCCTGCTCCTGGTAGCGCGTGCGAAGCTCCTGGTAGAGCTTCGCGCGCTTGCTGCCGAGCTTCTTCACCGCCTCGCGCGCCTTGTCCTCGAAGCCCGGCTCGCGGCCGAACAGGTGGTTGAAGCGGCGCGCGATCTCGCGCGTGAACTCGACGTGCGGCACCTGGTCTTCGCCGACCGGCACCCAGGCCGCGCGGTACATCAGGATGTCGGCCGCCTGCAGCAGCGGATAGCCGAGGAACCCGTAGGTGGAGAGGTCGCGGTCGGACAGCTTCTCCTGCTGGTCCTTGTAGGTGGGCACGCGTTCGAGCCAGCCCAGCGGCGTGACCATCGACAGCAGCAGGTGAAGCTCGGCGTGCTCGGGCACGCGCGACTGGATGAACAGCACCGACTGCTGCGGATCGATGCCCGC
>OEIU01001411.1_pt1 | contig 15638 bp, 14 predicted proteins | sample 1539221 | NCBI WGS metagenome assembly OEIU01 (sample SAMN03792071, study PRJEB22550) | activated sludge metagenome | feature: wastewater treatment plant; material: activated sludge; isolation source: Wastewater treatment plant of a petroleum refinery complex | place: Argentina: Zarate | collected...
AAATCTTCACGTACTGCACCGGCGCAGCCTTGCGCGTCGGCAGGTCAGCAGCCTGGGCGCCAGCGACGGTCGCGAGGACCGTCGCGGCGCGGCCGCCGCAACGACGCGAAATCAAGGTCGAACGCCAGTTTGCCCTTGAACATCAAGAGCGTGGTTACGAATGCCCGCTTCCGCTCGATGGCCGATCTCGCTGGAAATACGGCCAAATCAGGTTCGAGATTGCCATTTGATAAAAGCTATCAAAGGTTTAGGCCAAGGTCCCAAGACGATATGGCGCAGCTTGACCTGAGCTATGCGTGAGGCGTGTGACTTGCTCGGCTGCGGCGCGAAGATCACGCGCAAATGGCCGACTTATCCATAGACGGAAGCGCTGACGACGCGCGGGTCCGGCGGCTTGTTGGCCAAGAGAAGGAAATATCGGTGAGTCCGGGGCCGGGAACGCGGCTGGCGGAGACGGTGGGATTCGAACCCACGATAGGGTTTCCCCTATAACGATTTAGCAAACCGTCGCCTTCAGCCTCTCGGCCACGTCTCCGCTGTGCGGGCGAAACGCTCGCCGCGCCCGCGTGATATGCCCCGCCAACGTCGGAATGGCAAGCGCCGAGCGCGCGAGCCGTCTCGTTTTTCCCGCTGTTTTCCGACGAAATACCGGCTGCGCGCGGCGCGAACCGCCCTGCCTCGCCGACCGGCGCTGCGCCGATTGCGAATCGAACAGGCCGGACGCAGCGGCCAGGCGTTCGTCTGCGGGGAGGCTGGCGTCGGTTTCGTATAGTCGAAATCGCCGCTCGTATTGTTCAGTTTAGACGAAGCTCGGGCGCGATTCCGCAAATATTGGCGGAGCCCTCCCGCCGGTGGCCGCGCCGGCCCCGGTCCGCCACGCCTGCGCGCGGGAAAGGCGGCGCGCGGCGTCGACCCGCACGGCCTCGAGCGATCGGACGCCTGCGCTGCGGGCCCGCAATGTGACGACGCGCCGGCCGGCGATTGCGCCCGGCGCGGGCGGGCCACACTGTGGCCAAAACTCCACGCGGATCGCGCATGATCGGTTAACACGATGTTTGCCGAAGGATTTTCAGACTGTTGTGCAGCGCAAATAAACTGTGGCGTGAATGCAACGCACGGGCAGATACGGCTTTTGCCGCCCTGATTTGGTTTCAACCATGGCGAAAAGAGGGGTATGAACAATCTGCGAGCAGGGCCCGTTCCACCCCGCTCCCAAAGGATGCGCAGAAGAGCCGGCCAGGCTTTCCCGCCCATCCCAGACTGAAGTGGAGCCGGGGCCCAGCGTTCCGTTCGTAAGAAGAAGAGTTCCAACCGCCCGACTGGGCTTCTTATTATCTGGAGGTAACACATGAAGGTCGCCAAGAGCCTTCTCCTCGGTACCGCCGCGGTCCTCGCGACCGTCGCTGGCGCCCAGGCTGCTGACCTGCCGACGCGCAAGGCTGCGCCGGTGCAGTACGTGAAGATTTGCGACGCCTACGGCGCCGGCTTCTTCTATATCCCGGGCACGGACACCTGCCTGCGCGTCGGCGGCCTCGTGCTGGCCGATCTCTCGGTTTCGAACGCCCCGAACCGCCTGAACGCCATTGGATTGACGGGGCCGACTATCAACAACGGCTTTGGCGCCGGCGCTGGTATCGCTCCGGGCTTCATTCCCGGCGCATCGCGCGACGCCGTTTCGTGGGGCGCTCTCGGCCGCGTCGAACTCGACGCCCGCACCCAGTCGCCCTGGGGCACGGTCCGTTCGTTCATCCGCGTCGACTCGTACTTCGGTTCGGGCGCCGTCGCGAACACCGGCGCTCTCTCCAACACGGTCCTTGGCCTGCCGGCTCTCGGCACGCAGGCTGCGCGTGAATCGACGGTCCTGAACAAGGGCTTCATCCAGTTCGCCGGCTTCACCATGGGCCGCATCCAGTCGATGTTCGACTTCTATGCGGACGCGGCGACCTACTCCGGTCTGCGCGGCTCCAACCAGACCGTCAACGGCCTGGCCTATACCGCGACCTTCGGCGGCGGCTTCTCGGCCACCCTGTCGATCGAAGACGAAGTCTCGCATCGCGGCCGCAGCAGCGTCCCGACCGTCGTGACGGCCGGCGGCCTGATCCCGGCGAACGTCGTGCAGTTCCTCGGCACCCGCATGCCCGACATCGTCGCGAACCTCCGCGTCGACCAGCCCTGGGGTTCGGCCCAGATCTCGGCCGCGGTTCACCGCGTCGGCGTCGGCCTCTACAACGCGGCTGCTCTCGCCTTCACCCCGGCTGGCGCGCTGCTCAACAAGTCCGACTCGCTCGGCTTCGCGGTGCAGGGCGGCGTGAAGTTCAACCTCGACATGCTCTCGCCCGGCGACAACCTGTGGCTGCAGGCGACCTACGCCAAGGGCGCGGTCGGCTACACCAACGGCTCGAACTTCGCCTTCGTGAACGGCGTCTACTCGTCGACCAACTACGGCGTCGGCATCGCCCGCGTCTCGTCGGGTAACGGCTGGCAGGAAGGCGTGACCGACGGCGATTGCGTGTTCACCTACTCGGGTGGCTGCGACAAGTCGACGGCATTCGCGGTCGTCGGCGCGTTCACCCACTACTGGACCCCGTCGGTCAAGTCGTGGTTGGCCGCCGCCTACTACCAGGTCAAGTACTCCGACGCCGCTCTCAATCCGCTCGCGGGCGCGATTGCTTTCGGCACCGGCACCTTCGTCGCCGGCGTGACAAACTACAAGGAGTTCGATCTGGCCGCCGGTCTGGCGTGGAACCCGATCCGTGGCTTCGAAATCGGCACCGAGTTCACCTGGATGCACGGCGCTGTCAGCCGTCCGGTTGGCCTCGCTTCCGACGCGGCGCTCCTCGCCGCGGGCTTCCCGGCCTTCAAGTCGCAGTCGGACCTGTTCCGCGGCCGCCTGCGCATGATCCGCGCCTTCTGATCCCGCTGGAGCGCGCCTCGCGCGCTCCAGATTTCAGAAGCTGGATCTCAAACGCTTCAGACCCCGGCGCTTTCGCGCCGGGGTTTTTCTTTGCGCCTGGCTCACCCGGCGTCCACGCGGGCAAGCGCCTCCTCCTCGCCGCCACGGGCAGCGCGACGTTGCGCCTACTTCGCGCAGGCCGTTCCGATAGCTCGCCCTACCCCTCCCCGCCTTTATTCAAAATCAGGCTCGTCCGCGCCGGCCCGTCCTTGGCGCAGAAAGCCTTGCAACGGCAGACGCTCTGCTCGAGCGTAGAGCACAGGCGTAGCCCGACGATCGATTTGCATGGCGGCCGCCTCGTGCGAGGCGCCGATTCGGCTTCGCCTCAATTCCATCCATGGCCGTTGGACGCCTGCGCTCGAGCGCTCCAGCCCGACATGCTATTGTCGTCGCCGCGCCCCTGAAACGACCGCGCCCCCTTCGCAGCTCGCGCAGGCCCGAGCTACAAGCCGTTGTCGTGTCGCCCTAACCAGGCCCACCGCAACGCCATTTTATTGCGGTGTCGCAGTGGGGCCCGGTCGCGCCGCACGCGAACGGGGCGGCTGACACTCTAAATATTATTGACTGATATGTTCTTTGCTTCAGGATTTGAATGCATCTCCAGAAACGCCTGCGGCAAGATATACGTTGCATGCAGATCGTATCCGGCTTGCAATACGTATTGAATACGATCATCGAGCGCGCTTCTGCGCACCGGGGATCACGGGCGTCGGAGCGCCTGCGGCCATTCCCGGGAAAATTCGACTTCTTCCATGCGCCAAACCCCTCGACCCTGGCCTGCATGCCCTCCCCTCGCCGCGCGGAGGCGGTCGGGGCCCGGCGCACGCCATTCACGGTTGCGATGGGGCCGAAAACAATGGCAAGGAATGTCGAGGCCCGCATGCGCCGGCTGGGGGCGCCTGCGGCGGGAAGATGCGGTTGGATTTGTTGCGACCATCTGCGGCGATCGCCGTCCCCCTTGCGCTCGCCGTAGCGCTCGCCGGGCCCGTCGCCATCGCACAGGATCGTGCGCCGCCGCTGCCGCCGCCCCGGCCGGCCACGCTCGGCCAGCCGCAAGCGACGCCCGCGCCGCAGACGCCGCCTCAGACCACGTCCGAGGAACCGCTCGACCTCGATCATCCTCCCATGCTGCCTGCCGCAAGCAAGAAACGCATGAGCGAATGCGGCCACGAGTGGGAGGCGATGAAGAAGTCCGGCAAGGATGTCGACGTGCGCTGGCGCGACTTCGCGACGCAATGCCTCACGCGCTGACGCGATCGAACGCCGTCGCATCGATGCCGGCGGTCCGACGCGCAGCTCCGCCGCACATGTCTTCAAACGATCGAATGCGCGCTGCGGCGTTCACATGTCGCGCACGGAGAGGGTGCACAAAATGAAATGTCCTCCCGACCGTTCGATCAGGAGGACATGAGTTCCAACCGCGGAAATATCGCGATCGAGATGAGCGCCGCGAGATGATGCGACCGGGTGTTCGAACCCGATCGCAGAAGGGCGCCCGTTCTGAACGGCGTCAGTTCGACTCGGTCGGAGCCGGAGCGGCAGCCTTCTTGACGGCCTTGCGAGCGCCCTTCTTGACGGCTTTCTTGGCGCCTTTCTTGGCGGCCTTCTTGACGCCTTTCTTGACGGCCTTCTTGGCGCCCTTCTTGACCGCCTTCTTGACGGACTTCTTGGCGACCTTCTTCGAAGCGGCTTTCTTGGCGCCCTTCTTCACCGCCTTCTTGGCGGTTTTCTTCGCAGCAGTTTTACGCGCACCCTTCTTCGCGGCCTTCTTGGCGGCCGGCTTACGCTTCGTGGTTGCTTTCGCCATCTTGTGTCCCCTTATCGAGTTCGCCGGCGTGAATTCGCGAGCCGGCAAGAGGCCTGATTAGCGTAGCGTGGTTAACTACTCGTGCAAGAGGCGTTGCGCTGAGACGCAAGCAAACAGCGCGCAAACGGCGTTCGAACCACATGCGAAGCACGCGAAGACTCGGCTCGACATGTCTTTCGCAAAGCCTCGAAACGCGTTCGACGGACGACGCGCAAGGCATTGCTCCAAAGCGCTTTGCGACCGCGCGCGCTCTTCGTTTTATCTCTTCGCAACATCGCCGCGCGTGAAGTTCAAAGCGCGCAAGACGTAAAATCGATTACTCGATTTTCCTTTGTTTCTCTAAGGATTCGAGATGATCGCGCAAGGCCGCTCGCGCAAGCGCGCGCATCGTCGGCGAGGCGTCGGCGTCGTGTGCGCCGCACGCGCCCGGTCGATCGAAACGCAACGAGCGGGAGACGCGCGGCGCGCGCTTCCATCGTCGCGCGTCACACGCAAGAGCGCATGCCGACGGACGCGTCGGCAGAGGCGAAAATTTTTTTGTGCGAAGTTCGATTTTTATCCTTCGCGCGTCATCAAAATGCGTCGTCGAAGGATCGAATCGCGCGAATCGGTCGAATCGTCTCAACACGATTCGCGCGAAGACGATGTCGTCAGATGCCGAGTTTGCTCTTCAGCAGCTCGTTCACCGTCTGCGGATTGGCCTTGCCGCCGGTCGACTTCATCACCTGGCCGACGAACCAGCCGAGCATGGTGGGCTTCGCCTTCGCCTGTTCGACCTTGTCGGGATTGGCGGCGATGATCACGTCGATCGCCTTCTCGATCGCGCCGGTGTCGGTCACCTGCTTCAGTCCGCGGCGCTCGACGATCGCGCGCGGGCCCGCCTCCCGCTCCTCGCCGAACATCAGGGCGAGAACGTCCTTGGCGATCTTGCCGGAGATGACGTTCTCTCCGATCAGGTCGACGAGCTCGGCGACATGCGCGGGCGGGACATGGGTCTGCGCGACGCTGAGGCCCGACGCATTGGCGAGCGCGGCGATGTCGCCCGTCACCCAATTGGCGACGACCTTCGCGTCGCGCGTCTTGCCGCCCGCCGTCACGCAGGCCTCGTAGTAATCCGCCACGTCGCGGTCGGCGACGAGCACGCCCGCGTCGTAGGACGGCAAGCCGTAAGCGCTCATGAAGCGCGCCTTCTTCGCGTCCGGCAGTTCCGGCAGCGCGGCGGCGAGTTCGTCGACGAAGGCCTGGTCGAATTCGAGCGGCAGCAGGTCGGGATCGGGGAAGTAGCGATAGTCGTGCGCCTCTTCCTTCGAGCGCATGGCGCGCGTCTCGCCGCGGCCGGGATCGAACAGGCGCGTCTCCTGGTCGATCGAGCCGCCATCCTCGAGAATGCCGATCTGTCGCCGCGCCTCGACGTCGACCGCCTGGCCGATGAAGCGGATCGAGTTCACGTTCTTGATCTCGCAGCGCGTGCCGAAGGGCGCGCCGGGCCGGCGCACGGAAACGTTCACGTCGGCGCGCAAGGAGCCCTGCTCCATATTGCCGTCGCAGGTGCCGAGGTAGCGCAGGATCGTGCGCAGCTTCGTCACGTAGGCGCGCGCCTCCTCCGCCGACCGGATGTCGGGCTTCGACACGATCTCCATCAGCGCCACACCCGAGCGGTTGAGATCGACGAAGCTCGAATCCGGCGACTGGTCGTGCAGCGACTTGCCGGCGTCCTGTTCGAGATGCAGCCGCTCTATGCCGACCTTGATCTGCTCGGTCGGCGAGACGTCGACGACGACCTCGCCTTCGCCGACGATCGGGTTCTTGTACTGCGAGATCTGATAGCCCTGCGGCAGGTCGGGATAGAAATAGTTCTTCCGGTCGAACACCGAGCGATGGTTGATCTGCGCCTTCAGGCCGAGCCCGGTGCGCACCGCCTGCTTCACGCATTCCTCGTTGATGACGGGCAGCATGCCCGGCATGGCGGCGTCGACGAGCGAGACATGCGAATTGGGTTCGCCGCCGAACTCGGTCGAGGCGCCGGAGAACAGCTTCGACTTGGACGTCACCTGCGCGTGAATTTCCATGCCGACGACGATTTCCCAGTCGCCGGTGGCGCCCTTGATCAGCTTGGAAGGTTTGGCCTGCGCGTTCATCGCGTCCCCGTTGCGTGGATGAGGTGATTGGCCGGTCTTTTAGCGCCTTTCGGCGGAAAGCGACACCGCGCGCGACGACGCCGAAAGAGGGATGCCGCCGCCGCGGCCAGCGGAACTGCTTGAAAATCCATGATTTGCCGCGTGCGGCCGAGGCGCCCTTGACTGTGACAGTTTCATGTCGGCCTCTCCTGTCTTCCGCGCCGCACGGCGCGCGCGTAGCGTGAATGAGCCAAGACCTTACCCAAGACCCTGCCCATTCGGCCGGCGACGCCCTGCGGCAGGCGATCCTGAGCGCCTTGCGCGAGATCGAGACCCGTTTGTCCACCGATGCGATCAACGCGAGCGACGTGCACCTGGCGCGCCGCGCCGCCAAACGCGCGCGGGCGCTCGCGCGGCTCGCCCCGCCGGATCTGGCGGCGCTCGCCGTCAATACGCGCAAGACCGTCGACCGGACGCGCCGCGCGCTCGGCGAGGCGCGCAATGCGGAAGTGCGCGCGGCGACGCTCGCTGCGCTAAAACCCCGGCTCGGCGACGTCCACGACACGCTCGACCGCCTCGCGCGGCAGGACGCCCCCGGCGGCGACGCGCGCCCTGATATCGCGGCGTTGCGCCGGGAGATCGACGCGCTCATCCGCGACTGGAGCCTGTGCGAAACGAAGGACGGCCTCGACGAGATCGTCGGCGCGGCGGCCTCGACCTATCGCCGCATGCGCAGGCGCGCCAGAAGCGCGCGCGGCGGCGAAGGCGAGGCGCTGCATCACTGGCGCTCGGCCGTCGTCGAGTTCGAATACGAGGCGGATTTCCTCGCGCGCTTCGCGCCCGGCTTGAAAGACGCAGGCCGTGCAGCCGATCGGCTGCGCAAGCATCTCGGCGAGATCAGCGATCTCGACGATCTGCGCGCCTATATGGCGGAGCGCGGCGCGGACGAGGCGGAGCGCGCCGCCGTCGACTGCCTCGAAAAGGCGAGCGCGACGCGACGCGCGCGCCTCGTCGCCCGCGCGCTCGAACGCGCCGACGCGCTCATGCGCGAGAAGCCGGCGCAATGGGCGAAGAAGCTCAGGCGATCCTGCGCGCGATAAAGCGGCAGGCGACGCCGACGACGAGCGCGCCCAGAGCCAGCGCCAGCGTCGTCGCCAACGGCGCGCCTGCCCCGTCGGCGCGCAGATGATTGGCGATCGCGAGCAGAACGAGCAGCAGCGCGATGGCGTAGAAGATGAACCCGAGAACCGCGGCGCAGGCAGCGAGCACGGCCCTCGAGAATTCCATCACGCCCACCAGGCCTGCGGCAGGTCGATGTCAGGCGCGGCCTGCTCGATCGCGGCGCCCAGCGAGAACAATGTCTCCTCCTCGAACGGGCGGCCGATCAATTGCAGGCCGAGCGGCAGGCCGTCCGAGGCGAGGCCGCCGGGAACGACGAGGCCCGGCAGGCCCGCCATGTTCACCGTCACCGTGAAGACGTCGTTGAGATACATTTCGACCGGATCGGCTGACCCCTTCTCGCCGATGGCGAAGGCGGTCGAGGGCGTGGCGGGCGTGAGGATGGCGTCGACGCCCGCATGGAACGCCGCCTCGAAATCGCGCCGGATCAGCGTGCGGATCTTTTGCGCGCGCACGTAATAGGCGTCGTAATAGCCGGCCGAGAGCACATAGGCGCCGATCATGATGCGCCGCCGCACTTCGGCGCCGAAGCCCGCCGCGCGTGTGTTCTCATACATGCCGACAATATCCTTGCCGGGCTTGCGCAGGCCGTAGCGCACGCCGTCGTAGCGCGCGAGGTTCGACGACGCTTCGGCCGGCGCGACGATATAATAAGCAGGCAGCGCGTGGTGCGTGTGCGGCAGCGAGATGTCGACGATCTCCGCGCCCGCAGCCTTCAGCCATTCGACGCCCTTCATCCACAGCGCGTCGATCTCGGCCGACATGCCGTCGAGCCGATATTCCTTGGGTATGCCGATCTTCTTGCCTTTCACGGACGCGCCGACGGACGCCTCGTAATCGGGCACGGGGCGATCGACGGAGGTGGAATCCTTCGGATCGAAGCCCGCCATCGAGCGCAGCATGATCGCGGCGTCGCGCACGTCGCGCGCAATCGGGCCGGCCTGGTCGAGCGACGAAGCGAAGGCGACGATGCCCCAGCGCGAGCAGCGGCCATAGGTCGGCTTGACGCCCACCGTGCCGGTGAAGGCGGCGGGCTGGCGGATCGAGCCGCCCGTGTCGGTCGCGGTGGCGGCGAGACAGAGATGCGCGGCGACGGCGGCCGCCGATCCGCCGGACGAACCGCCGGGCACGATCTTCGCGTCGCTATCCTTGCGACGCCACGGCGACACGACCGGACCGTAGGCGCTCGTCTCGTTCGACGAGCCCATGGCGAATTCATCGAGATTGAGCTTGCCGAGCATGACGGCGCCGTCGCGCCAGAGCTGGCTGGTGACGGTGGATTCGTAATGCGGCTTGAAGCCTTCGAGGATGCGGCTCGCCGCCGTCGTCTCGACGCCGTTGGTGCAATAGAGATCCTTGACGCCGAGCGGCAGGCCTTCGAGCGGCCGCGCCTCGCCCTTCGCGAGCCGCGCGTCGCTCTCGGCGGCGGCGGCGAGCGCCTTCTCCGGCGTCTCCTTCAGATAAGCGTTGAGCGCGCGCGCCTTCGCGACGGCGTCGACATGCGCCTGCGTGAGTTCGGTCGCGGTGAATTGCTTCGACTTGAGGCCGTCGCGGGCGGCGGCGAGCGAAAGGCGGGTCAGATCGCTCATGGCTTACTCCACCACCTTCGGCACGACGAAGAAATCGTCCTCACGCTCCGGCGCGTTCGCCACCACGTCGGCGGCGATGAACCCGTCCGTCACTTCGTCCTGCCGCATGCGCAGGTGCATGGGCAGCACCGAGGTCATCGGCTCCACGCCTTCGACATCGACCGCGCCGAGCGCCTCGACGAAGGAGAGGATGGCGTTGATCTCGCCTTGCAGATGCTCGACTTCCTTGTCCTCGACCGCAACGCGCGCGAGATGCGCGATGCGGCGGACGGTGGCCTGATCGACGGACATGAGGGCTCCGGACTGGCGGGCTTTTGAAGTCGGGCCTGCCCGACTTCGCAAAAGACTTCCGCAAACAAAAATGCAGCGCCGCCCTATAGCATCCGGGGCTTTTGCAGCGCAAACGCGCCCTCAATCCGCCTGCAGCCGCTGGCGAAAAAACGCGATCACCCGCGCCTCGGCCTGGCGCGTCGGTCCTTGCGGATCGGAATCGTCGAGATGCACGGTCAGGACGGAATGCGGATAGGTCGTCGCCTCGGGATTGGTCGCCATGTCGTCGATCTCGATCGCTTCGAAGGCCGCGCCGAATTCGCGCCGGTAGCGCGCGAAGCGCGCATCGCCGACATGCGGGTCGCCCTTGAAGCGCAGGCCTATCATCGACAGCCCCTCGTCCCTGAACCGATCTCGCGCGCACGCAATCTCCTGCGGCGAGGCGTCGATCGCCCGTCGCCGCGCCGCCGTCAGCGTGTAGGGCAGCGAGGGCTGCGACAGCACGGGCGCGATCACCGACGGCTCCGTCATCATCGCCAGCGCGAAACCGCCGGTCAGGCACATGCCGAGCGCGCCGACGCCCGGCCCGCCGCACTCCTCGTGCACGCGTCTCGCCAGCGCGCGCAGCCAGTCGACGATCGGACTGGAGCGATCCGTCGACCAGACCGAGAATTCGCGCCGCATGCAGAAGGTCGCCCGCGCGAGCGACCTGAACGCATAGCCGGGCGTCACCGGCCGCTCGGGCTCGCCGAACAGGCTCGGCAGGTAGACGGTCATGCCGGCGTCCATCACGCGGTCGGCGAAGCGGACGACGGGCGGATGCAGTCCGGGAATTTCGTGGATGATCACGACCGCCGGCCCCTGCCCGCGCCTGTAGACATCGTGCGTGAAGCCGCAGGCCGAGAAGGAAAACTTCTCGTAAGGCGCGAGCGTCGTCCCCATCCGTTCCTCTCGCTTCAGTTCGCCGCGGCGATCCCCAGCGCCGGCGCGAGCAGCAGGCCGACCGAATCGACCGCCAGATGCGCCACCATGCAGGCGACGAGGTCGCGCCGCCACAGATAGACGAGCGTGAAGAAGCCGCCGCCGACGATCGGCGTCGCGACCGCGCCGAGACCCCAGAACGGCAGATGCGCGGCGACGAAAGCGGCGAGCGCCAGCAGCGCGGCGAGCCAGCGCCTGCCGGTCAGCGCCGTCAGCCGCTCGATGGCGAAGCCGCGAAACAAGGCTTCTTCCACGACGCCGGCGGTAACCAGCATGAACAGTCGCAGCCACAGCGGCCATTGCAAAATCTGGGTCGCCGGCGTCTTGGCGTCGAACAGCCCGTTCTTCCACAGCACGAAGGCGATGGCGTAGAGGCCGATATAGACGGAAGCGCCGACCGCGAGCCCGAACAGGATCGAGCCGATCCGCGGCCGGACGAGGCCGACCGCCGACAGCGGCAGCCGGTCGCCATAGACATGGCAGGCAAGCGCGGCGGCGAGCACGAGCCACATGGTCGATTGCGCGACGAAGACGGAGACCGCGCCCGAGCCCGCCATCACATAGAGCCGCTGCATCGGCGCGGTCGTCATGAGCAGCGGACCGAAGAGCGCGCAGGCGAGGCCCGCGATCGTCCAGAAGCTCGTGCGCGCTGGCGTGTCCGTTCCTTGTGTCATCGTGTCGAGCATAGCCGGTCCTGCCGCAACGCGCGTTAATCGCATGCTGCGCATTTGACTACGCCGCCCGGACGCGCGACAGCCGTTGAATGACGCAGGAAACCGGCAAAGCCGCGCCGAACCCGAAGCCGCCCAAGGTCGAGGCCAATGTCCTCGACCTCGCCGCCGTCCCCGCGCGCCTCAAACGCTTCGACCGGCTGATGGGCGTCGACCTCGGCACGAAGACGATCGGCCTCGCGCTCTCGGATGTGGAGCGCCGCCTCGCCTCCCCGCTCGAGACCATCGCCCGAAGAAAATTCACGCTCGATGTCGAAGCCATGCTGAAACTCGCCGCGAAATACGAGGTCGCGGCCTTCGTCATCGGCCTGCCGCTCAACATGGACGGCACGGAAGGACCGCGCGCGCAGGCGACCCGCGCCTTTGTCCGCGCAATGGCGCCCAAGACGCCGATCCCCTTCGTCTATTGGGACGAGCGCATGTCGACCGCCGCCGTCACGCGCGAGCTGATCGCGCAGGACGTCTCGCGCGCCAAGCGCGCCGAAGTCGTCGACCGCATGGCCGCCGCCTATATCCTGCAAGGCGCGCTGGATCGGCTGCGCGCGATTCTCTCCGCGAATTGACGGGCGTCGTTTACAGGTTGCAATTAATAACTAAGCAACTGATAGTTGCGTTATTGATTTGGGGAATTTCATGAGTCGCCGAAAGCTCGAGGTCGCGTCGCCGCGCAGTATCGACCTTGCCACGCCGCGCGAAGGCGAGCGCGAGGACAGGTTGCGCTACATCTCCGAAATGACCGGCGAACTCGCCGCCATGGCCGGCGCCGCGCGCATGCCGATGCTGACCTATTTTCTCAACATGGCGCGCGTGGAGGCGGAGATGCAATTGCATCGGACGCCGGCGGGCGGGCTCTGACGCCGGACAGGCGGGGCAGGCGACTCGAGGGCGGGCGGAAGAGGCATCGGATCGCGAGCCTTCAGGCTCGCCCCGGTTTCGCGAATGAATGCGAGCCTGAAGGCTCGCGGTCCGGTTCACTTCGACAATTCCGTTTCACGCCCCGGCTGCGCCGCCTCCTCGTCGCGCAGCGCCAGCGACACGCGATTGCCGCCGTGGCGCGCGAGGCGGCCGTCCATTTCCAGTTCCAGCAAGGCCGTATGCACGGCCTGCGCCGGCAATTCGGCGGCGCGCATCAGGTCGTCGACGCCGATCGGCGAGGGACCAAGCAGCGCGCTGACGCGGTCGAGCGCCGCGTCGGCGTTGGACGCCGGCGCTTGCGCATGCTCGAATTTTTCGCGCGGCTCGTTCATTTCGTGATCGGGCAGCGTATGTGGCGGCGCGCCCGCGCGGAGGTCGAACAGATCGCTCTCGTCCCACAGGGGCTCGGTTCGCGCGAGTCCCGGCTCCTCGCCGAACAGGTCCGGACGCGGCGCGCCGCCTTCGATCATCGGCGCGATGGTTTCGAGAATGTCTTCCGCGCGCGTGCAGAGCGTCGCGCCGGAGCGCAGGAGATCGTTCGCGCCCTCGGCGCGCGGATCGAGCGGCGAGCCCGGCACGGCGAAGACCTCGCGACCCTGCTCGCCCGCGAAACGCGCGGTGATGAGCGAGCCCGAGCGGCGCGCCGCCTCGACCACGACGGTGGCCAGCGCAAGGCCCGACACGAGCCGGTTGCGGCGCGGAAAATCGCGGCCGCGCGGCTCCCATTCGTGCGGCATCTCGGAAATGACCGCGCCGCTTTCGCAGATCGCCTGTGCGAGTTCGCCGTGCTCGGCCGGGTAGAGCCGCGCCTGCCCGCCCGCAAGCGCGGCGATCGTGCCGCCCGAAAGGCTCGCCCGATGCGCGGCGGCGTCGATGCCGCGCGCGAGGCCGGAGACGACGACGATCCCCTCTTTCGCCAACGCGCGCGCGAGCCGTTCGGCCATCGCGAGGCCGGCGGCGGACGCATTGCGCGATCCGACGACGGCGACGGCCGGCCGGCTCAACGCCTCCACGCGTCCGCGCACGGCGATCAGCGGCGGCGGGGAATCGATGGAACGCAGCGTCGCCGGATAATCGGCTTCGCCGAGCGCCACATAGCGCACGCCTGCCTTCGTCGCGGCGGCGATCTCCCGCTCGGCCTCGTCGCGCGAAAAGATGCGGATCGCGCGCTCGCCCCTGGCCTTGCGCAGCAGATCGGGCAGCGCCTCCAGCGCCGCGCCCGCGCCGCCGAACCTGTTGACGAGAGCGCGGAAGGTGCGCGGCCCGACATTGTCGCACCGGATCAACTGCAGCCAGTCGAGCCTCTGCGCATCGGTCAGCCGCACGCTCATCCCTTCTGCCCGATCTTGCTCTCGGTTCCCGCGCGCAGGCGCCGGATGTTTTCGCGGTGCTTCCAGAAAATCAGAACCGTCATGAGGACGCTCAGGCCGAATGGCCCGGGAGCGCCGAGGAAATAGAACGCAAGTCCCGTCGCCAGGCTGGCCGATAGTCCCGCAAGCGAGGAGTAGCGCGAGGCAAACGCGACTGTCAGCCAAACGACCGCGAACGCCAAAGCCGCGCGCCAGTCGAAACCGAGCGTGACGCCAAGAAACGTGGCGACGGCCTTGCCGCCGCGAAATTTCAGCCACACCGGATAAAGATGACCGAGAAAGGCGCCGAAACCCGCCGCCAGCGCGACGCTCGGTCCGAATTTCGCGGCGATCAATACGGGGAATGTGCCTTTGAGCGCGTCCAGCAGCACGGTCGCCGCGGCAAGATCCTTGCGGCCCGTGCGCAGCACGTTGGTCGCGCCGATATTGCCCGAGCCGATCGAACGCAAGTCGGCCGTGCCGAACAATTTCGTCAGCACGAGGCCGAACGGGATCGAACCGCAGAGATAGCCGAACACGAACGCGATGATCAGCGTGGCGCCGGCGATCTCGGTGAGAAAGGTAAGGTTCATGGACGCCCGACGTGTGATTGCAGGCGGAGCCTATTCGTAGGCGACGGCGCCGGCAACCAGCGTCATCTTCACGCGGCCCTGCATGCGCGCCTCGTCGAAGGGCGTATTGCCGCACCTGGAATGCAGCTTTTCGGGGTCGACGACGAAGGGCTCGTCCGGATCGAAACGGATGACGTCGGCCGGCGCGCCGGCGGCGAGACGTCCCTGCGGCAGTCTCAGGATTTCAGCCGGCCGCGACGACATGGCGCGCAGCAGGCGCGGCAGGCTGATGTCGCCGGCGTGCACGAGCCGCAGGCCGGCCGCCAGCATGGTCTCCAGCCCGATCGCGCCGAACTCGGCTTCCGCGAACGGCAGGCGCTTGGTCTCGACGTCCTGCGGATCGTGGTCGGACACGATCACATCGATCAGCCCGCCCGCCACCGCCTCCACCAGCGCGCGCCGCGTCTCCTCGCGGCGCAGCGGCGGGCGCAGTTTCAGGAAGGTGCGGTAGTCGCCGATGTCGTTTTCGTTGAGCGTGAGATGATTGATCGACACGCCGCAGGTCACCGGAAGACCCGCGGCCTTGGCGCGCGAAATGATGTCGAGCGACTGCTCGCTGGTCACGGAGGCCGCATGATAGCGCCCGCCCGTCAGCGCCACGAGACGCATGTCGCGCTCGAGCACGATCGATTCCGCCTCCGCCGGCACGCCGGCGAGGCCGAGACGCGAGGCGAGCTCGCCTTCGTTCATCACGCCTTCGGCGAGGTCGCGCTCCTCGGCGTAATGCACGATCAGCGCGTCGAAATCGCGCGCGTAGGACAGGGCGCGACGCATGACCTGCGCATTGCGCAGCGAACGTCCGGCGTCGCCAAACGCGACCGCGCCGGCTTCGAGCAGCAGCCCGAATTCTGCGATTTCCTTGCCCTCGCGCGCGCGCGTGAGCGCGGCCATCGGCAGCACGCGCACGCTGCCCGTGTCGCGCGCGCGGCGCTTCAGGAAGTCGACGACGGCGGGATCGTCGACCGGCGGATGCGTGTCGGCGCGCGAGACGATCGTCGTCACGCCGCCGATGGCGGCCGCCGTCGTGGCGGTGGCGATCGTCTCGCGCGCTTCCGCACCGGGCTCGCCGACGAAGGCCTGCATGTCGACCAGCCCCGGCGCGACGACGTCGCCGG
>OEIU01001412.1_pt1 | contig 15630 bp, 13 predicted proteins | sample 1539221 | NCBI WGS metagenome assembly OEIU01 (sample SAMN03792071, study PRJEB22550) | activated sludge metagenome | feature: wastewater treatment plant; material: activated sludge; isolation source: Wastewater treatment plant of a petroleum refinery complex | place: Argentina: Zarate | collected...
AAGACCTCGAAGCCCTCCTCGCCCACCTCGCCCCCGAGCTCGAGCGCCTCGCCAAGCAACTCGACCCCAACCCCGCGCCCTCCGAACCAGCCCCCGCTCCCCACGCGCCCGAGTCCCACGCCCCCGCCACCCAGCAGACCCCAGCTTCTTCCACCGAGTCCACACGCTCAACCAACTCCGGGCACACCACCCACTCCTCCTCGCCGCCTCTGAACTCTGAGATCTCAAATCTCGAATCCGATATCTCGTCCCTCATCTCCCCACGCCAACCCATCCTTACCGGCCCCCACGAGCACTGGCCCTGACCACTCCGACTCCTCGCGGATGTACCATGCCCACCATGAGGCTCGCGCTCAATCTCTCCGCCGAGACCGCGGCCCGCCTGACCACCGCGGCCGTCGCCGCGGGTTGCTCGCCCGAAGAACTCGCGCGCCGAATCATCGAGCGCTCGCTCGCGATACTCTGCGCAGATCAGGCTCTCTCGGACTTCCGCTCACAAGTCGCCCAGAGCGGCATTTCCGATCAAGACCTCGATGCCCTTCTCGACGACCTGCGAGAGCAGGTGTGGCGCGAATGTTCGCGGGGCACTCGATCCCTTTGACCGCGTCTCCGTCACGCCGCTTGTTACTCTTGCCTCCTCAGGAGGCCCCATGCCCAAGCCCCGCCAAGTCTTCATCTGCCGAACCTGCGGCAGCGCCCAGCACCGCTGGATGGGCAAATGCCCCGACTGCGGCGCATGGGACGCCCTCGAAGAACAGCGCATCGAGAAATCCGCCACCAAAGACCCGCAGCGCGGCCTCATCGAATCCTGGCAGGCCTCCGGCGGCGGCGCGCCCGCCGCGAGCGACTCCGGCTCACCCGAGGCCAAGCCGATCGCCCAGGCCGGCAGCAGCACCGGACCCGTGCCGCGCATCACCACCGGCATCGGCGAGTTCAACCGCGTCCTCGGCGGCGGCCTCGTCCCCGGCTCCGTCGTCCTCGTCGGCGGCGACCCCGGCATCGGCAAGAGCACGCTGATGTTGCAGGCGGCGGGGGCGATGGGGAATAGGTGTCTAGGTGTCGAGGTGCCCAGGTGTCAAGGGCAAACCTCCGAGTCCGCCCCCTCGGCACCTCGACACCTTGACACCTCGACACCTCCTTCTTTGTCCACCCCCTCGACACCTCGACACCTTGGCACCTCGACACCTCCCCCTTCGTCCACCCCCTCGACACCTCGACACCTTGGCACCTCGACACCTGTCCTCTACGTCTCCAGCGAAGAATCCGCCGAGCAGGTCCGCATGCGGGCCACGCGCCTCGGCGTCGGCGATGCCCCCGGCCTCTTCGTCCTCGCCGACACCAACCTCGCCCGCATCGTCGAACAGACCCGCCGCCTCCTGCCGCGCGTGCTGGTCATCGACTCGGTGCAGATGATCTACAAGGCCGATCTCGACGCCTCCCCCGGCTCCATCGCGCAACTCCGCCGCTGCTGCGCCGAACTCGTCTACCTCGCCAAGGTCTCCAACATCGCCGTCGTCCTCGTCGGCCACGTCACCAAGGACGGCCAACTCGCCGGGCCGCGCTTGCTCGAACACCTCGTCGATGCCGTGCTCTACTTCGAGGGCGACCGCTACCACGCCCACCGTATCCTGCGCGGCGTCAAAAACCGCTTCGGCACCACCCTCGAGATCGGCATCTTCGAGATGACCGGCGACGGCCTCAAGGAACTCCCCGGCGGCCTCGGCGTCGGCGTCCTCGACCCCGCGGCCGGGGCCAAGGTCGGCGCCGTCGTCTGCCCCATCATCACCGGCACCCGCTGCGTCCTCGTCGAACTCCAGGCCCTCACCGCCACCGGCTTCCTCGGCGCGGCCAAAAGAAAGTCCTCCGGCCTCGACGCCAATCGCCTCGCCATGATCATCGCCGTCCTCGAACAGCACGCCGAACTCCGCCTCGCCGACCGCGACGTCTTCGCCTCCAGCGTCGGCGGCATCCGCGTCGTCGAGCCCGCCTCCGACCTCGCCCTGCTGCTCGCCATCGCCGGGGCCCACTACCGCCGCAAACTCGACCCGGGCACGGCCGTCGTCGGCGAGGTCGGCCTCGGCGGCGAGGTGCGGATGGTCAGCCAGATCGAGCAGCGCATCGGCGAGGCCGCGCGCCTGGGGTTCAAGCGCATCATCGTGCCCAAGCCCGCACGGGGCGCGCTGAAGTCTCCGCCCGGCGTCACCGTCGATCCGGTCGCCACCATCGGACAGGCCATCGAACGCCTCAGATGACAACTGAAAAGGCACGGACCCGAAAGCCCGTGCCATGAAACCCACAAGGCGTGCGGGCGCGGCAAAGCGCCCGCAAACCTGTCAGGAAGGTGCTCGATTGGGCGACGCAGGGCCGTCGCATTCCGTTGAACGCGGCCGCGCACGCGGTATTGCGATCTATTTCCGATCCGCAGGAACCAGCCAGTCGGGCATCGCGGCGGGTCGCCCCGACCGATCCACGCAGGCCAGCATGGACGACCCCACCATCAATGTGTCGCCGACCTGCGGCCCAAACCCGGGAGTAATCCCGCCCTCCGACAGATGCGCCCCTGAGCACTCCGCCCGCACCACCTCGTACTCATGCAGGATCTTCACCCGCGACCCGCCCACCACCCTCGTCCGCACCTCCACCAGATCGTCGTAGTACCCCGGCCGCTTGTACGCGACCTCGAGTTTCACGATCACCAGAAACACGCCCGCCGCCTCCATCTGCGCGTACGTGAGCCCCGCATCGCGCAGCAGTTCCGTCCGTCCCATCTCCAGCCACGGGATGTACGCCGCATGATGCGCCACACCCATCGGGTCGCACTCGCAGTAGCGCACCCGCACCCGCAGCGCACCGCTGCTCGCAATGGGCTTGGACGGACGAATCCCGTTCGCGTCGCTCATGCCAACAGCATAGAGCCGGATCACTGGGCACTGGCGCTGGACACTCATACAATCCGCCGCCCATGACCACGCCCGCGCACTTCGACAAGCACCTGGCCGCCAAGGTCAAGGTGCGCCCGCTCGAGCCCGAGGACTCCCTCGCCCATCTCACCTACCTCCTCCACCGCGCGTACAAGCAGCACGCCGACCGCGGCATCAAGTCCCTCGCCGCGTTCCAGCCCGAGGAAGTCACCCGCAAGCGCATCGCCGGCGGCGAGTGCTTCGTCGCGCTCTACATGGGCAAGATCGTCGGCACCATCCTCTTCAAGGACGCCGCACGCACCGCCCTCGACGGCGTCGGCGGGTCCACCTCCATCCCCTGGTTCCAGCGCGGCGATGTGGCGAGTTTCTCCCAGTTCGCCGTCGAGCCCGAGCACCAGGGCCACGGCATCGGCGGCGTGCTCATGCAGACCGTCGAGCGGCGGGCCGCCGCCACCGGCGCGGCCGAGATCGGCCTCTCCACCCCCGAGCCCGCCGCGTGGCTCGTCGAGATGTACCTCCGCCACGGCTATCGCGTCGTGGAGCATGTGCGGTGGAAGGAGACCAACTACGTCAGCGCGATCATGAGCAAGGCCCTGCGCTCGCCGGCCATCGTCGGCGCGCCGGGGCTCAATGGGCAATCCATCCCGGCCAAGTGACCCCCTCCGCCCCCCGCCCCCCCGCCCGCCGGAGCCCGCCCATGCCCGCATCCGCCACCGCCACGGTCGTCATCAACGCCGAGCCAAGCGCCGTCTGGCCCTTCCTCTCCGACCAGGCCCGCTTCCTCGCGTGGATGACCTTCATCCCCGGCATGCCCGCACCGGCGGGCTCGATCTTCCAGCCGCATCCGGGCGGCACGCTGCTCGTCAAGTTTCCCAACGGCGGCCAGGCCAAGGGGAAAGTGCTCGATCTCGACCCGGCGCGCAGGCTTGTCTTCACGTGGGGCTACGACCCGGACGTCGCCAAGACCGGCCTCGGCCCGGGGGCCACGCGCGTCGAGATGGTGTTGGAGTCCACGAGCGAGGGCGCCCGCGTCACGCTCACCCACGGCGGACCCATGTCCGACAAGCTCGCCCACGAGCACGCCGCGGGCTGGCGGCACCACCTCTCGCAACTCGCCGTGCAGAGCGCCATGGAGTTCCACCAGTCGCGCCTGGCCGACGCCCTCGCGGCCTACTTCCGGGCCTTCTCCGAGCCCGACGCCGCCAAGCGCGACGCCCTGCTCGCCTCGTGCTCCGAGGACGCCGTCCATCTCCGCACCGCCTTCGCCTGCACCGACGGCCGCGCCGACCTGAGCGCCCACATCGCCAATGGTCTCAAGCACATGCCCGGCTGCACGCTGGCCCAGAACGGCATGGTCAATCACATCCACGGGGTCGCCCGCGTGCCGTGGAAGGTGGCCTCGCCCGAGGGCAAGATGATCTTCAAGGGCGAGAACATCGTCCGGTTCTCGCCCGCCGGAAAGATCGCCGAGATCGTCGGCTTCCAGGGGTAGCCCATCGACCGCGTCAGTGTGGCCCGGACGGGCCCTGGGCCTTCGGGGTGCCGTCAACGGTGCACTTCCACTTGCTCCGGTCGTACTCGGGCGGGTGTTCGGCGTCGATGTGCTTCTGAACCTGATCCGCGAACGTGCAGGCATCGATCAGGAACTGCGAATCCAGGGCGGTGAGCGCCTTCACTTCTCGCGCCGCGCCCCCCTTGAGCTCCACGTACGACACATTGCCCAGCACGTGCGGCTCGCGGCCATTGTCGCCGTACGAGTCCACGAACACCTTGGACTCGCAGTCGCCCTCGGGCTTGGGCCAACCGTCGCAGGCGCACCCGCTCTGGTTCGGACGATACACGCACTCGCGCAGCAGCGGGCCGCCGGTGGACGATCGCACCGCGACGAAGACCGCGGTGCCCGCGTACGCGCCGCCCGGAAGCCCCGGCGTCCGGATGATGATCGGCCAGGGCATGGGCCACGCGACGGGACTGCCCGGCTTGATGGACACCACGAGAAACCCGGCGCGAAGATAGAGCAGGTCCCGGTTCCTCTGCCCGGCCTCCGTCATTGAGTCCAGGAACAGGCCGCGCCAGTACGGATCGGACGATTTCTCAACGATCGGGGGACTGATCCCCCGGTCGCAGACATCGCTCGCATCCGACGGCCCGAAGGCACCCGCGACGAGCGTCATGCACAATCCGCCCGAGGTCGGCGTCCGGGCGTACAGGGCCCGGCGCTCGGGGTGCTGCGCATCGAAGGCGGGCAGCACGACCTCGCCCCACTTCAGATGGTCCGGCAAGTCGAGCATGCCCTCGGTGGGCGTGGAGCCGCTGCTCGACGAAAGAGAGGTCGTGCAGTCGTCCCCGCTCGACGCCCAACCCGCCGTCGCCAAACCGGGGCGCCCCGGCCGCGCCAGCGCGAACGCCGATCCCGCCTTCTCCTGGTCGGGCCTCGCCGGCTCGCGCCGGTCCGGCGCCTCCACCGTGTACCCCGACCATCGGGGCGCGGACGCGCACCCGCACAGGACCACTCCGACGCATATCGAGCCCACGGTTCGAGTCAACATGCCGATTCTCCACGAGCATCCGCGGCTCACGCGGCCTCGGAGGCCAAGGCCCCGCTCCGCGCGCCCGCCGCCAGCACGCACGCGCCCAACGCCCCGACCGCCACGACCATCGGATTGACAAGATACCCGCTCGCCGTGCCCGCCCACAAGGCCAATCCCGTGAAAATCCCGGCCGCCAGCACCCCGGCAAGGAACGTAAATCCCAGGCCCGCCAAGCGATTGCGCATCCCCATCGCCCCCCCGAGAATCCACCCGGCCCACGCCGACCCGACCGCCGCCGCCCACGTGAGCAGCCCCGCCTGCGACCACGAGGGCTGCCGGAGATACTCGCGCCCGATGAGCGACTCGACGGCGCACGCCTGGAACTTCGCCCCCGGACGCAACCCCTGCGGGCCGCGAAAGGGCGTGTCCCGCCCATCCCGGGCGTCGCACAGGACCAGCGTCCGACCGAGGATCCACCCGCGCAGGTTCTCCTCGTTCATCGAGAGCACCTCCGCGGCGTCCTTCGAGACGGCCGCGAGGTCCGCGTCCGTCGCCAGCGCCGCGGGAAACCGAACCACCCGATCGCTCGCCGCCAGGCCGTTGCGGCTCTGCTCGCGGTCGTTGGGGGGATCGACGGACAACCCTTCGAGGACGAGGCGACCGGAGAACTCCTCGCGGGCCCCCGCCCGCCCCGCGCGCTCGAAGGTCACCCGCACCGCCCGGCGCTCCGCGTCGATGTCCACGCGGAAGTCCGCGCCGGGTTGCAGGGTCATGGCGGCCAGCACCAGCGCAAACGAGGGCTCGAGCGTCGCCCGCCCCTGGTGGGAGACGGCCAGTTGCAGCGTCGGCGGGAGCCCGGGCTCCGCCGGATTGATGACCACGCACGCCGAGGAGATGGGCGGAGCCGGGGCGATCGACGCGTAGGGCCGGTCGTCCCAACGCTCGAGCCCGACGAGCACCCCCCGCGCCTCCGTCGCGTTGGCGAGCTCCCCGAGAGCCTCCCGGAGCGCCGAGTCGTGGGGCGTCGCCTCGCCGCGGAATATCAGGTCCAGCCCGACGGCGCGTGCGCCACCCGCCGCGGCGATCTTGCGCGCCAGGCCCGCCCACACCAGCCGCTCGGCCCCCGCCTGGCCGAGCGGGATCCGTGCGCCCGCCGGGCCCATCGCCGCCACGCACGCCGGCGCGTCGCGCATCTCGATCAGGCGAACGTCCCGCGGACACGGGGCGGGCGCGACCGCCCCGGCCTCGAGCGGCTGGGTCGCGCGCGCGATCCCCGTCCACCCGAACAGCACCGGCGAGAGCGTCAGCGCCCCCGCCGCGGCCAGCGTTCCGGCTCCCAGCACGAACGCCACGGGCCGGCGCAGCGCGCCGCGCCCGATCGCCGCGCGGGCCCGGCCCAGCACGCGCACGACCCGGGCGGCCGGCGAGGTGTGGGCCCGGCTCCACCCCTCCAACCTCTCGCGCAGCCCCGCCACGCTCTTGAAGCGCCGATCCCGATCGGGCTCGGCGGCACGAAGGATGATGCCGTCGAGCTCCGCGTCGATCGCCGGGCACTCCCGGCTGGCCGGGTGCGAGCGCGTCGGCCAGCACGAGCTGGCGCCGAACTCCCCCGGCGAGCGCCCGGTCAGGAACGCCGCCAGCGTCACCCCGAGGGCGTACTCATCCGACAACTGATCGGGCAGGCGCCCCCCTCCGGACGCGAGAGAGGGGTCCAGGTACCCGGGCGTTCCCGCGAGCACCTGTCCCGGCTCGCCGCCGAGGCGACGCACCACGCGCGCGATGCCGAAGTCGATCAGGCGGGGCTCGTCGCCGACGATGAGGATGTTCGAGGGCTTGATGTCGGCGTGCACCAGGTGCTGCTCGTGGAGCGCCTCCACGGCCCGGCAGACCAGCGCGAACACCTCGACCTTCTTCTCGATGGGCCACGCGTTGGAGACCGGCCCCCCGAGCATCTCCGCGTTCTCCTCGAACTCCATCGCGACGTACGGAACGCTCACCCCGCCGATGGTCGCGTCACCGGCGGCGAGCACCCGCGCGATGAGCGCGGTGCGCTTCACGCTCGCCAGCCGGCGCCCCTCGTCGCGGATCATCGCCATCAGCGCGCCGTCGGCGGCCAGCCCCGGATGCGCCACCTTCACCGCCACCGACCGCGACAGCCGCTCGTCGCGGCACTCGTACACATCCCCCATGCCGCCCGAGGCCAGCAGGCCCTTCACGACGTACGGCCCGATGGTCGCCGGCGGCGTCGCCGAGGCGGGCCGCCCGACCGGCGACGGGCGCGACACTGTCGGCGCTTCGCTCGGCGATGCATCCGGCCTGGCGGGTTCGGCAGCCACGGGCGCGCTCCCCACGGGGCGTCTGGCCGCCGGCGCGGCCGGGGGGCCTCGTGTGCGGGTGAGCATACCAGATTCCATGGCAGGCCGCCGGGCCGGCCGCGCAGGCCCCCCGGCGGGCGGGCCCATGCCCGGGCGCCGCGCCGGGCCCACCCCTGGCCGGAGGCGGGCCCTACTTGCTCTTGGTATCCCCGCGGGCGAAGATGCTCGCCACGTAGTTGAGCACGTCGGTCGCGCTGGTCTCGTTGTACCCGAACTGCTTGATGAGCCGCTGCTTGACGATGTCGATCTTCTGCTGGGTCTCGTCGTCCACGACGCTGCTCACCAGGTTCTTGAGCTTGATGGTGTCGCGCTGGTCCTCGAAGAGCTTGAGCTCGAGGGCCTTGTACAGGCGGGCGTTGGTGTTGTACTCGAAGCGCTTGCCGTCGAGGGCGAGGGCCCCGATGTAGTTCATGATCTCCTGGCGGAAGTCGTCCTTGCGGCTCTCGGGGATGTCGATCTTCTCCTCGATCGAGCGCATGAGCCGCTCGTCGGGCTCGTCGTCGCGCCCGGTGTAGCGGTTCTTGACGCGCTCGCGCTGGGTGTAGGCCCGGACGTTCTCGATGTAGTTGGCGCACAGCCGCTTGATGGCGTCCTCGTCGGCGCTGATGGCCCGCTGGACCTCGGCCTTGATGATGTCCTCGTACTCCTCGCGCACGATCGAGAGCATCTCGCGGTAGCGCTTGCGGGTGTCCTCGTCGTTGATGAGCGAGTGGTGGGAGAGGCCCGTCTCCAGCTCGTTCATCACCATGAACGGGTTGATGCACTTCTCCTCCACCGCCTGGCGGCCGACGAGCGCGTTGGAGATCTTGTCCTGCACGTACCGGGGCGAGATCCCCTCCATGCCCTCGTGCTGGGCCTCCTCCTTGAGCTCCTTGATCGAGTCCTCGGTGTACCCGGCGATGGCCCGGCCGTTGTAGAGCTTCATCTTCTGCAGCAGCGTCAGCCCGCTCTTCTTGGGCGGATCGAGGCGGCTGAGCACGGCCCACATCGCGGCCACCTCCAGCGTGTGGGGCGCGATGTGGATCCCCTTGATGCGCTCGGCGCTGAAGTCCTTCTGGTAGATCTTGATCTCGTCGTCGAGGCGGATGTTGTACGGGATGTCGATCTTGATGGTCCGGTCGCGGAACGCCTCCATCATCTCATTCGACTGCAGCCGCTTGTACTCCGGCTCGTTGGTGTGCCCGAGGATGACCTCGTCGATCTGCGTCTGCGCGAACTTCTTGGGCTTGATCATGTGCTCCTGGCTCGCCCCGAGCAGGTCGTAGAGGAACGCCACGTCGAGCTTGAGCACCTCGATGAACTCGCAGATGCCGCGGTTGGCGATGTTCAGCTCGCCGTCGAAGTTGAAGGCCCGCGGGTCGGAGTCGGACCCGAACTGGGCGATCTTGCGGTAGTTGATGTCGCCCGTGAGTTCTGTCGAGTCCTGGTTCTTCTCGTCCTTGGGCTGGAAGGTGCCGATGCCCACGCGGTCCTTCTCGCTGAGGATGATCCGGCGCACCTTGATGTGCTTCATCACCTGCCGCCAGTCGCCGCCGTAGTGCTTCATCAGGTCGGCCGCGACCTTGCGGCAGAACGGGTCGAGCTCGCCCACGAGCCGCAGCTGCCCGCCCCGGTTCTTGGGCTGGTAGCGCGAGTTGAGCTTGCCCATGATGTCGGCGCGGGCCTCGCGCGGGATGAGCAGCATCGGCTCCTCGTGCATCGGGCAGGGGAACTCGTGGTCCATCCCGCCGGGGGCGCAGTGCTCGTCGAGCATCCAACTGAACGAGTACAACGCGCCGTCGTCCGTGCGCGAGTACGCCTCCAGCCCCTTCTTGAGCAGCCTCGCGATGGTGGACTTGCTCGACCCCACCGGCCCGTGCAGCAGCAGGATCCGCTTGTCCGTGCCGTACCCCTCGGCCGCGGAGCGGAACACATCCACGAGCTGCATCAGGGCCAGGTCGAGCCCGTAGATCCCGTCGGCCCCGTGGTCGAACGGGTCGGAGAAGAAGTGGTACCGGACGCAGTCCTTCTTGAACAGCTTGTACTTCTCGAAGCCGTAGGACAGGATGGCGTCGTACGCCCGCTGGTACGCGTTGCGCAGCACCGCCGGGTTCTTCCCGACGATGTCGAGATAATCGAAGAACGATCCCGTCCAGTTGTGGTTCTGGAACGAGCGCCGATCCAGGCGCGACTCGATGAGCGAGGCGATCTCCTGCGAGCCGAGCGCACCGGAGACCCCGCCGCCTCCGACGCCGCCGGACTCGAACCCCATCGACATCGACCGTCGTCCTGACATGTCCTCGGGCATGGCGCACACTCCCATGGCGAAGGCCCCCGCGGGCCGGCACGGTGGATCATCACAAGAGCGGCAAGGGCTTGCGCCGGTTTCACCGCCGAGGCTGGAGGAATGTATCGGCCTCCCCGGGGCCGGGGATCAACCCGATGTGTCGGCCCAGTCTTTCATACGCGGCTTCCCCCTCCTCGGATCGGAAGATATCGGTCGCCGACTCCACTCCCCCCGCGGCTACGCTGTCCGCATGTCCTTTGGCCTGGGCCGCGGCCGCCAACTCGACGATGCACCCGGAACGGTGGGAGTCTCCGCGACCGACCTCCCGCCGCTTCCCGACGCCATCATGACCGACCCGCACGCCGGGCGCATCGACCCGCGCCGATGGTTCGCCGACCCCGCACGCCCCTTCGAGATCGAGATCGGGTGCGGCAAGGGCGGGTTCATCCTCCAGGAAGGCGCGGCCAACCCGGGCGTGAACTTCCTCGGCCTCGAGTACGCCCGTGAGTTCTACCTTTACACCGCCGATCGGGTGCGACGGCGCGTTCTCCCCAATGTCCGCGTGCTCCACACCGACGCCTCGGAGTTTCTCCGCTGGCGCTGCCCGGATTCGGTGGTGGGGGTCATCCACCTGTACTTCTCCGATCCGTGGCCCAAGGCCAAGCACCACAAGAACCGCGTGATCCAGGACGCCTTCCTCGCCGACGCGTGGCGCGTCCTCCTTGCCGGGGGCGAACTGCGGATCGTGACCGACCACGACGACCTGTGGGCGTGGGACGTCGAGCACTTCGACCGATGGACGGTCGCCGACGGAGCGATCCCGGATCCGATCCGTGCGAGGTTCCGGCTGCCGCCCCGGCCATTCGAGCGCCGCCCTTTCGTCGCCCCCACCTGGGCCGACGAGGGCGAGACCGTGGGCACCAACTACGAGCGCAAGATGTGCTCCGACAAGCCGCCGCACGCCTGCGTGCTCGTCAAACCCGCGACGCGCTGATAACGTGGTCGCGGCGGGCCCGTGGCGGCCCACACCCCGATCGGCTCTTGCAGTTCGGTTGAGTTCCGGTTCAGTCGCGCCGGCCCTTGATCGATAACCCTCGCATGAGCGCCCCGCCGGAATCCGCATCATCGACCCCGGGTGCGCTCGAGGTCGCCCGCCGTCTGGCCGCGCAGGCCGAGCGGGCCAGCCACGCCAAGAGCGAGTTCCTCGCCAGCATGAGCCACGAGATCCGCACGCCGCTGACGGCGATCCTCGGGTACGCCGATCTCCTGCTCGATCCCGCCCTCACCGAACGCGAGCGGCGCGAGCACGCGCTCACCATCCGGCGCAACGGCGAGCACCTGCTCTCGATCATCAACGGCGTCCTGGACCTGTCCAAGATCGAGGCCGGCCGCATGACCATCGAGGCTCTCCCCACCTGCCCGCGCCGGGTGCTCGAGGAGGTCTGCTCGCTCATGAGCGTCCGGGCCGCCGCCAAGGGCATCACCCTCCGCGCCGAGGTCGTCGGCTCGCTCCCCGCCCGCGTCCGGACCGATCCGACCCGCCTCCGGCAGATCCTTCTCAACATCACCGGCAACGCGATCAAGTTCACCCAGCGCGGCGGGGTGACCATGCGGGCCTCGTTCCAACCCACCCCCACCCCCATCCTCTGCTTCGACGTGATCGACACCGGCATCGGACTGCGCCCCGAGGAGATCCCCCGCCTCTTTCAGGCCTTCGCTCAGGCCGATGCTTCCACGAGCCGCCGGTTCGGCGGAACCGGCCTGGGTCTGTCCATTTCCAGGCAAATCGCCGGGATGCTCGGCGGCGACATCACCGTCGCCTCCGAGCACGGCCAGGGGTCGGTCTTCACCGTCACTCTCGCCGCCGATGTCGTCGCCGGATTCTCCGAGCACGCCGACGAGCTCGTCGTGCCCCGGGGCCATGCCGCGCCCCCCGGCCGGACCGCCGGCCTCGCCGGCACGCGCGTGCTCGTCGTGGAGGACGGTCCCGACAACCAGCGACTCATCTCGCACCACCTTCGCAAGGCCGGCGCGGCGGTCGAGCTCGCCGAGAACGGGGCCGTTGGGCTTGCCCGCGTCCTCGACGCCGCGGCCCCGCCCATCGACCTGATCCTCATGGACATGCAGATGCCCGAGATGGACGGATACGAGGCGACGCGGCGCCTTCGCGCGGCGGGCTGGTGCGGGCCGATCGTCGCGCTCACCGCCCACGCCATGGACGGCGATCGCGTCGGGTGCATGAACGCCGGGTGCAACGATTTCCTCACCAAACCCATCGATCGGGAGGGGCTGGTCGATGCGTGCGCCAGGTGGGCGGCCGTGGCCAAGGCCAACAGCGGCGCCGGCCAACAGGGCGCGTGCGCGACTAAAAAGGGTGGCTGACGGGACTCGAACCCGCGACCCCGAGAATCACAATCTCGTGCTCTAACCAACTGAGCTACAGCCACCATCGCGCCCGGCAACGGGCTTGGGGGGTCCGTGCGGGCAGGGGTGAAGGGTACGCGCTCCTCCGGTGACAGTCCGCAACCCGAACACCGACATTTGGCCGTCCCCTTTTGGGATGAGTGCTTCGGCCCCCCAAGCCCGGGGGAGTACCGGGACTGTACCATGCACATTGCCCTCGGTTCGGGCCGCGACTTAGGTTACCCTTCCCGAATCGAGTTCCCGCGGGCTTTCCGCCCGCGCCGACCGCTCGATCGTCCCCGGAGCCCACCCATGCCCACCCTCGCCAAACCCACCACCACCCCCACCGCCGCCGCCGGTCACAAGATCAATCTGACCGGTGATCGAGTCCACCGGAACGTCGCTCCGGCCCGCCTGGTGGAACTCGCGCTGGCTCGCGGCGAGGGCGTGCTGGCCTCCAACGGCGGCCTGGTCTGCCTCACCGGCGACCGCACCGGGCGCTCCCCCAAGGACAAGTACCTCGAAGACACCGCGCCGATCCACGACAAGATCGGCTGGGGCGGCTTCAACACCCCGATCACCCCCGCCAACTTCGACGTGCTCCTGGGCATCGCCACCGAGCACATGAACTCGCTCAAGGATCTGTTCGTGTTCGAGGGCTTCGTCGGGGCCGACCCGTCCCACCGCCTGTGCGCCCGCGTCATTTCCGAGCAGGCCTGGCACGCCCTGTTCATCCGCACGCTCTTCATCCCCACCGACTCACCCGCCGCGGGCAAGAGCCCGGTCTGGAAGGCCGAGGGCGGCTGGACCATCATCAACGCCGGCAAGCGCCGCCTCACGGCCGACGAGCAGGCCGGGCTGGGCGTCAAGAGCCCCGTCATGATCGCCCAGTCGCTCACGCGCAAGATGGTCGTCATCGTCGGCTCCGAGTATGCCGGCGAGATGAAGAAGAGCCTCTTCTACGCCATGAACTTCGACATGCCCGAGGCCGGCGTCTTCCCCATGCACTGCTCGGCCAACGTGGACAAGAAGGACCCCGCCAACGTCGCCCTGTTCTTCGGCCTCTCCGGAACGGGCAAGACGACGCTCTCGGCCGACCCCAACCGCGCCCTCATCGGCGACGACGAGCACGGCTGGTCCGACCGGGGCGTCTTCAACTTCGAGGGCGGGTGCTACGCCAAGTGCATCAAGCTCTCCAAGGAGGGCGAGCCGCAGATCTGGAACGCCGTGAGGTTCGGATCCGTGCTCGAGAACCTCGACATCGACCCCGTCACCCGGATCCCCGACTACGACTCCACCAAGTACACCGAGAACACCCGCGCCACCTACCCGATCGACTTCATCCCCGACGCCATCATCCCCTCCATCGCGGGCCACCCCAGGAACGTCATCTTCCTCACCTCGGACGCCTACGGCGTCATGCCCCCGGTGAGCAAGCTCAGCCGCGAGCAGGCCATGTACTACTTCATCAACGGCTACACCGCCAAGCTCGCCGGCACCGAGCTGGGCGTCACCGAGCCCCAGCCCAACTTCTCGGCCTGCTTCGGCTCCCCCTTCCTCCCCCGCCCGCCCAAGGTCTACGCCGAGATGCTCGCGGCCAAGGTCGCCGAGCACAACGCCGACGTCTGGCTGCTCAACACCGGCTGGACCGGCGGCCCCTACGGCGTCGGCAGCCGCTTCAAGCTCGCCTACACCCGCGCGTTCGTCAACGCCATTCTCAACGGCACCCTGCGCGGCGCCAGGTTCACCCCCGACCCCGTCTTCGGCCTCCCGATCCCCTCCGAGGTGGCGGGGGTCCCGAGCGAGGTTCTCAACCCGCGCAACACCTGGAAGGACGGCGCGGCCTACGACGCCAAGGCCAAGGAGCTCGCCGCCAGGTTCCGTGCCAACGACCAGAAGTTCGAGATGCCCGCGGCTGTCCGCGGCGCGGGGCCCAAGGTCTGAGCACGCTCCGGGGCGCGCCAATCGAGGCCCGGCCCGCCCACGGCCCAAACCGGGGGAAGCAGCGCGTTTCCCACCCTACCATGCACCCCAAGGGGCACGGCCGGTCGCACTCTCGACCTCCGATGGCTCGCGGGAACGCCCTTCTGTTCCGAAAACCGCTCTCGGGAATCCAGATCATGCGCATCGACGTCGTCGGCAAGCACATCGACATCACGCCCGCCATCCTCGAATACGCCCAGAAAAAGGCGGACAAGCTCACCAAGTTCTTCGACGGCACCCAGCAGATCCGCGTCCTTGTCGAGTCTCCCCAGGGCAAGAAGGGCGAGATCCACGTCGAGGTCGTCGTCGATGTCGAGAAACACCAGGACTTCATCGCCAACGCCACCGGCCCGGACCTCTACGCCGCCATCGACACCGCCGTGGACAAGGCCGCCCGCCAGGTGCGGGACTTCAAGGAAAAGCTCAAGACCTGAGCGCACGCCGGGGTCCGGGGAACTTCGGGGGAAAGGGGGGTGCGAGCGGTTGCCGGCCCCGCTCGCACGATCCACAACGCCGCCGTCCGGAGGCCCACGCGGACATGTTCATGAAACTCACCCAGATCGTGTCCAAGGGCGCCATCGTCGCCAACATCCCCTCCGAGGAGCGAGACGCCGTCGTCGCCCGCCTCGTGGACGCCCTCATCGCCGTGGGCGCCGCCGACGCCTCCCTGCGCGCCGAACTGGTCTCGCGCGTCCTCGAGCGCGAGCGCATCGGCTCCACCGGGTTCGGCAAGGGCATCGCCGTCCCCCACGTCAAGCACAAGAGCGTCAAGAAGCTCGCCGCCGCCATCGGCCTCGCCCCCGGCGGCCTCGACTTCAACGCCCTCGACCACCAGCCCGTCTACACCGTCTTCCTGCTCCTCTCCCCCGCCGACAAGCCCGACGACCACCTCCAGGCCATGGAGGTCATCTTCAAGCACCTCTCGCAGGAGACCTTCCGCCGCTTCCTCCGCCAGGCCCAGACCTCCGACGACGCCTGGACCCTGCTCGAGGAAGCCGACGGCCATCAGTTTGGTGGTTGATCTGTCCCGCACCTTCGACTCCAGCACCCCCCCCCCCCCCCCCCCCCCCCCGCCCCGCCGCCCCCCCCCCCCCCCCCCCCCCCCCCCGCCACTACCGCGTCCAGACCTGCGGCTCCGTCGCCTCCACCCT
>OEIU01001413.1_pt1 | contig 15616 bp, 14 predicted proteins | sample 1539221 | NCBI WGS metagenome assembly OEIU01 (sample SAMN03792071, study PRJEB22550) | activated sludge metagenome | feature: wastewater treatment plant; material: activated sludge; isolation source: Wastewater treatment plant of a petroleum refinery complex | place: Argentina: Zarate | collected...
CAAGGGCAAGATTGTCGACTGGCTGTCGGTCGAGGCCGACGTGGTGGTGCGCTTCCAGGGCGGGCACAACGCCGGCCATACGCTGGTCATCGACGGCGTCACCTACAAGCTGGCGCTGCTGCCCTCGGGCATCGTGCGGCCGAACAAGCTGTCGATCATCGGCAACGGCGTGGTCGTCGATCCGCATCATCTCGTCGAGGAAATCCGCAAGCTGCGCGCGCAGGGCGTGCATGTCGGCCCCGACAATCTCAGGATCGCCGACAACGTCCCGCTGATCCTGTCGATCCACCGCGAGCTCGACGGCCACCGCGAGGACGCCTCGTCCGAAGGCGTCAAGATCGGCACCACCAAGCGCGGCATCGGCCCCGCCTACGAGGACAAGGTCGGCCGCCGCGCCATCCGCCTCACCGACCTCGCCGAGCCCGATACGCTCGACGAGAAGATCGCGCGCCTGCTCGCCCACCACAATCCGCTGCGCCGCGGCCTCGGCCTGCCCGAGATTTCAGGCGCCGCGATCCGCGAGGAATTGCTGAGCGTCGCCGGCGAGATCCTGCCCTATGAGGACGCGGCCTGGGACACGCTGGCGACCGCGCGCCGCGCGGGCAAGCGCATCCTGTTCGAGGGCGCGCAGGGCGCTCTCCTCGACGTCGACCACGGCACCTACCCCTTCGTCACCTCGTCGAACACGGTCGCCGCCAACGCCGCGGCGGGCTCCGGCATGGGCCCGGGCGCGATCGGCTATGTGCTCGGCATCGCCAAGGCCTACACCACCCGCGTCGGCGGCGGCCCCTTCCCGACCGAGCTGCACGACGAGACCGGCCGCCGCATCGGCGAGCGCGGCCGCGAATTCGGCACCAATACGGGCCGCCCGCGCCGCTGCGGCTGGTTCGACGCCGTCCTGACCCGCCAGGTCGTCAAGACCTCCGGCATCGACGGCATCGCGCTGACCAAGCTCGATATTCTCGACGGCTTCGAGACCATCCGGGTCTGCACGCACTATATGCTCGACGGCAAGCCGATCGACCGTCTGCCGGCGTCGCAATCGGCGCAGGCGCGCATCCAGCCCGTCTACGAGGAGATCGAGGGCTGGAGCGGAACGACGGGCGGCGCGCGGTCCTGGGCGGACCTGCCGGCGCAGGCGATCAAATACGTCCGGCGCATCGAGGAACTGATCGAGGCGCCCGTCGCGCTGCTTTCGACAAGTCCCGAGCGCGACGACACCATACTGGTTCACAATCCGTTTCAGGATTGACGCAATAGAGCGGGAATGGTCTTAAGCGCGAATGGCCGACTACTATCCACTTCTGTCGCGCGCTGTCGGGGGCCTCTCCGACTCCGGCGCGGACGCGCGCCGCTCGATCTACGAGCGCGCCCGCAAGGCGCTCGTCGGCCAGTTGCAGGCGATCCAGCCGCCGATCGCGGAAGCCGACATCGCCCGCGAGACGGATGCGCTGGACGAGGCCATCGCCCGGATCGAGGCGGAAATAGCGGGCAAGGCCGCCGCCGAGGTCGCGAAGGCGCCCGAGGCCAGGCCGCCGGAAGCCGGGACGCCCAAAGCCGAGGCGCCCGCTCCCGGAAAGGCGGAGCCGCCGAAGCCTGCCGCGCCGCCAGCGTCGGGCTCAGGAGACGCCAAACCGGCTGCGCCCAGCTCCGCCGCGGCCAAGCCGGCCGCGCCCAAACCCGCTCCGCCCAAGCCGGCCACGCCCAAGCCGGCGGCGCCGGCTCCCGCCCCCGTTCCGCCCGCGCCGCCAAAGCCGTTCTCCTTCCGCCCGCCGGAGGCCGTCGAGGGCGAAAAGGCCGCCCGCCAGGCGGAGGAGGCGCTCGACAAGGCCGAGGAGACGGCGAACGCCGAGGCGGCCGTCGGCGATGAGCTCGAGACGCCGCCGTCGCTGAAGCCGCCGCGCCTGCGCGAGGCGCCCCGCCCGGCGGCGCCCGGCCCGGCGACGCAGAACGCGCGCGGCAACCGGATGTGGATCGTCGGCGGCGTGGTCGTCGGCGTCGTGCTGCTGATCGCCCTGCTCGCGATCAAGCTGAAAGGCCGCCCGGAGGACCTCGCCAAGCTCAGGCCCGCCCCGACCGCGCCCGTCGAGCAGCAGCCGCAATCCGGCAAGATCGCCGGCCGCGTCGGCGGCGAGGCGCCGGCGACGGCGCCCGAGAAGCCCGGGACTGGGACCGGAACCGCGCCGGCGACGCCCGCGCCGGCCAGCCAGGCGCCGCTGCCGGTCGCCCATCGCGCCGCGCTGCTGCTCGAAGCGCCCGAGACGCCCGAGAAGGTGAAGACCTATATCGGCTCGGTCGTCTGGCGGCTCGACAATGTCCCCGGCGGTCCCGGCCAGCCGCTCGGCACCGCGGTCCACGCCGAGGTCGAGATCCCCGAGGCGAAAGTCCGGATGACGCTCGACCTGCAGAAGAACACGGACGCCTCGCTCAACGCCTCGCACACGATCGAAATCCGCTTCTCCCTGCAGCCGGGCAGCGTGATCCCCGGCGTCAAGCAGATCGGCGCCGTGCAGATGCGGCGCGAGGACATGGCCAACGGCGATCCACTCGCCGGCGTGCCCGTGCCGATCACCGAGACCTATTATCTCGTCGGCCTGCAGCGCGGCGACATGGAGGCGCGCAACATGGACCTCCTGAAGAGCCGCGGCTGGCTCGACGTGCCGTTCGCGCTCACCAACGGCCGCATCGCCAAGTTCAGCCTCGAGAAGGGCGCGTCCGGCGATCGCGTCATCAACGACGCCCTGAGCGTCTGGGCGCAGCAGAAGTAATCGTCCTTCCCGCGTCGCGGAACCAAGGCCTCGCGCGCACGTTGCGCGACGGGAGCCTGCTGTTCGCGGGAAAGAGACGGAATGAGATTCTTCAGGTTGGCGTCGGGTTTCTGGCGCGGCGCGACCGCTGGCAAGGCGTGGTTCCTTTCCCTGGCCTTTCTCGCCTGCCTCTTCGCCAGCATGGGACTGCAGGTCGCCGTCACGCGCTGGAACAAGTATTTTTTCGACGCCCTGCAAGCCAGGGACATCGCGACGCTGAAGTGGAGCGTCGCCGCCGCGGCGGTTCTGGCGCTCGCCACGGCGGTCGTCGCGGTCCTGCTGAAGCAATCGCACATGCGCCTGCAATTGCGCTGGCGGACGTGGCTGACCGATGCGCTCGTGGCGCGCTGGCTCGGCGAGCGGCGCTTCTACCAGCTCACCATCCTGCGCAAGATCGACAATCCCGAGGCGCGCATCGCCGAGGACGGCCGGATTTCCATCGAGCTCTTCGTCGATATCGCCGGCGGCGTGCTCAACGCCGTCATTCTTTCGGCCTCCTTCATGATCGTGCTGTGGAGCGTCGGCGGCTCGCTGGCGATCGGCGGAGTCGCGATCCCCGGCTATCTCGTCGTCGCGGTCGTGCTCTACACCGGCCTGACCTCGTTCGGCATGCTGCTTCTCGGCCGTCCTCTCGTCGCGGCCGTGGCGCACAAGGCCGCCGGCGAAGGCGACTTCCGCTACACGCTGACGCGCGCCCGCGAGAATGCCGAGACGATCGCGCTGATCGGCGGCGACGACGACGAGCGCAAGACGATCGCGACGTCCTTCGCGGAGCTGGCGCATCGCTGGCTTTCGGTCATCGCGCACCAGACGCGCATGATGTTCCTGTCGAGCGGCAACAACGTGATCGCGCCGGTTGTGCCGCTCGTGCTCTGCGCCCCGAAATTCCTGGCGGGCGAAATGTCGCTCGGCGACCTCATGCAGGCCGCGGCCGCGTTCGGGCAGGTGCAGACCGCCCTCAACTGGCTGGCCGACAACGCCTACAATCTCGCCAACTGGTCGGCTTCCGCGCGTCGCGTCGCCGAACTCGACGACGCCTTCGACGAGCTCGACGCAGCCGCGCGGGCGCGCGGCCGCGAGACCATCGTGATCGAGGACAGTCCTGACGGCGCCTTCCACCTTCGCGACCTTACGATCTCGCAGGTCAGCGGAATCGGCACGCTGGCGGAATCGGACGCGTATTTCGCGCCAGGCGACAGGGTTCTGGTGAAAGGCTCCTCGGGCAGCGGCAAGAGCACGCTGATCCGCGCCATCGCCGGCCTGTGGCCCTGGGGCAGCGGCAGGATCCAGCGGCCCGACGACGCCACGATCGCCTTCATGCCGCAACGCCCCTACATGCCGCTTGGCGCGCTGCGCGCCGCGATCGACTACCCCGCGACCGGCCACGAGCCGGAGGCGGGCGAGATCGAGGATATTCTGGCCGAATGCGGCCTCAGCCATCTCACGCCGCGGCTCGACGAGGAGGACGCGTGGTCGTCCGTTCTGTCCGGCGGCGAATTGCAGCGCGTGGCTTTCGCCCGCATCTTCCTCAAGAAGCCCGACATCATCATCATGGACGAGGCGACCTCCGCACTCGACGAGATCACGCAGGCGCGCATGATGGAGCTCGTCGTCGAACGCCTCGCCGGCTCGACGCTGCTCCACGTCGCCCACCGGCCGGGGCTGGAGAAATACCACAACCGCGAGATCGCGCTGGAGCGCGCGGACGAGGGCCCCGCGGTCATCGCCGACCGCGGGCGCGGCGACGGCCTCGGCCGATGGATCGCCCGGTGGTTCGACCGTGGCGGGCCGGGAGGCCGGACGGCGGCGTAGGAGGCCGAGGCCCGGAGCCTCGCGTCGCCCGGAAACGAAAAAGGCGGCGCTCCCGCGCCGCCTCGTTTCGTTCGCCCGATCCGCGTCAGCGCACGTGCGCTTCGACCCGCGGCTTGGGCGCGGCGATCTGCGCCGCGACCGGCGCAAGCTCGCGCCTGGCCACGCCCTCGCGCACCGCCTGCTGCACCTTCTCGAAGGCGCGCACCTCGATCTGGCGGACGCGTTCGCGCGAGACGCCGAACTCTTCCGACAGCTGCTCCAGCGTCAGCGGTTCGTCGCGCAGGCGGCGCGCCTCGAAGATGCGGCGCTCGCGCTCGTTGAGCACGTCCAGCGCGCCGCGCAGCGCGGCGAGCCGGTTGTCGCTCTCCTCATGCTCGGCGAGCGTGGTTTCCTGGCTCGCGGAATCGTCGACCAGCCAGTCCTGCCACTCGGCCTCGCCATCGCCGCGCAGCGGGGAATTGAGCGAGGAATCGCCGCCCAGGCGACGATTCATCTCGATCACTTCCTGCTCGCTGACGCCCAGCTTGTGGGCGATCGTCTTCACGTTCTCGGGGCGCAGGTCGCCTTCCTCGAGCGCGGAAATCTGGCTCTTGGCCTTGCGCAGGTTGAAGAACAGCTTCTTCTGGTTCGCGGTCGTGCCCATCTTCACCAGCGACCACGAACGCAGGATATACTCTTGAATGGCGGCGCGGATCCACCACATGGCGTAGGTCGCCAGGCGGAAGCCCTTGTCGGGCTCGAAGCGCTTCACCGCCTGCATCAGGCCGACGTTGCCTTCGGACACGACCTCGCCGATCGGCAGGCCGTAGCCGCGATAGCCCATCGCGATCTTGGCGACGAGACGCAGGTGCGAGGTGACGAGCTTGTGGGCGGCGGCGGAATCCTCATGCTCGCGCCAGCGCTTGGCGAGCATGTATTCCTCCTCCGGCTCCAACAGGGGAAACTTGCGTATTTCAGTCAGGTAACGCGACAGCCCGCTTTCGCTGGCGATCATAGGAAGGGCAGCAGCCATCTTCTCCTCCGGGGCCCCCGTTTCGGCAGGCCGTTGGCGGCCGCGAGAACGCCGACCGCAACTGCCCAATATAGGGAGGTCGGACCGTGGCCGAAAGAGGGCGAACGCCGCCCCGATCGCGTTAAAGATCGGTAACCTTCGGGCGCGCCAGCGGTTCCGGGCCGCCCGGCGTTTCCGCCAGCGCGGCCGCCACTCTGGCGAAATCGGCTGGCGCGGGGCTTTCGAAAGCAAGCTCCTCCCGTGTGACGGGATGCGGAAATTCGAGCCGCGCGGCGTGGAGCGCCTGCCGCCCGAGCGCTGATATGGCGGCCCGCGCCTCGTCCGGCAAGAGCTTCTCCTTGGTGCGGAAGCCCGTGGCGTAGACGGGGTCGCCGATCAGCGGATGGCCGATATGGGCCATGTGAACCCGGATCTGGTGCGTGCGCCCGGTCTCGAGCTGACAGGCGACGAGCGCCGCCACAGGCCGGCCCGCCTTGTCGGCGCCGAAAGTCTCCAGCGCCCGCCAGTGCGTCACCGCCGCCTTGCCGCGGTCGCCGCGCAGCACGGCCATCTTCTCGCGCTGCGTCGGATGGCGGCCGATCGGCGCGTCGACGAAGCCGCTCTTGCGGTTCGGCGCGCCCCAGACGATCGCCAGATATTCGCGCAGGAACGGCATGGAGCGGCCGTGATCGGCGAACAGGTCGGCGAGCCGGCGATGCGCCCGGTCGGTCTTGGCGACGACCAGCAGGCCCGACGTGTCCTTGTCCAGCCGATGCACGATGCCCGGCCGCCTGACCCCGCCGATCCCGGACAGGCTCGCACCGCAATGGGCGATCAGCGCATTGACCAGCGTGCCCGCCTCGTGGCCGGCGGCCGGATGGACGACGAGCCCGGCCGGCTTGTCGATGACGATGATCTGGTCGTCCTCGTGGACGACGGCGAGCGGGATGTCCTCCGCCTGCGGCGTCGCGGGCGTGGCGTCGGGAATGTCGATCTCGATCCGGGCGCCGGCCGCGACCTTCGCCGAGGCGTTCTGCACGACGGCCCCGTCGACCCGCGTCTGGCCCGCCTCGATCAGCGCCTTGACCCGCGTCCGCGAGATCGCCGCCGCGGCGAGTTCCGGCCGCTCCGCCAGAAAGCGGTCGAGCCGTCCGCCCTCCTCCGGGCCGACGACGAAGGCGTGGCGGGTCGCTTGATCGTTCATCGCCTGCAGATAGCTGCGCAGGGCCGCCGCCGCAATCGCTTGCGGGAAAGAGCGCCCGCATGGTCCAAGGGCGCATGGCGTGCGAAAAACCCCGAATCGCCGTGATCGGCGCTGGTCCGGCCGGCCTGATGGCCGCCGAAACCGCCGCGCGCGAAAACTGCGCGGTGACGATCTGCGAGGCGATGCCGACGCCCGCGCGAAAATTCCTGATGGCCGGACGCAGCGGCCTCAACATCACTCATTCGGAAGACTTCGAACGCTTCGCCGCGCGCTATGGCGCGGCCGCAGGCTGGCTGCGGCCCATGCTGGAGACGTTTTCGCCCACCGACATGCGCGCCTTCTGCGCCGGTCTCGGCGTCGAGACCTTCGTGGGCTCGAGCGGCCGCGTGTTCCCGAAGGCGATGAAAGCCTCGCCGCTGCTACGCACCTGGCTGGCGCGGCTCGCGGAATTGGGAGTCGAACTGCGGACCGGCGCGAGATTCGTCGATCTCGACGGCGCGGCGCCGGTCGTGGAAAGCGACGGCCGCCGCGAGACGCTGGCCGCCGACGCCACGATCCTGGCGCTCGGCGGCGCGAGCTGGCCGCGCCTCGGTTCGGACGGCGGCTGGAAGAATGTTCTCGCGCAGCGCGGCGTGGCCCTCGCGCCGTTCCGGCCATCGAACTGCGGGCTCGAAATCGCATGGTCGGAGACGTTCCGCAGGAGATTCGAGGGGCAGGCGATCAAGACGGCGCGCTTCTCCCATGACGGCCGGCGCGTCGCGGGCGAGGCCGTCGTCACGCGGCGCGGCCTCGAGGGCGGGCCGGTCTACGCGCTTTCGGCCGCCATCGGCGAGACGTTGCGCGCCGGCCGCCCCGCCGCCCTCGTCGTCGACCTCAAGCCCGATCTGGACGAGCGCGCGCTCGCCGGACGCTTCGAAAAGCGGCGAACCAGGGACAGTTTCGCCAACGCCCTGCGCAAGGCCGCCGGGCTGACGCCGATCGCGGCCGGCCTGATCCGCGAGAGCGACCCGGACGCCGCGTCGCGCGATGCGGCGGGGCTCGCGCGCCCCGTCAAAGCCCGTTTGCTGCCGGTCGCCGGCGTCGCGGGGCTCGACCGCGCCCTTTTGTCGTCCGGCGGGGTGGCGCTCGCCGCAAACGACGATCGTCTGATGCTGAAGAAACTACCGGGTCTCTTCGTGGCGGGCGAAATGCTGGACTGGGACGCCCCGACCGGCGGCTATCTGCTGCAGGCCTGCTTCGCGACGGGGCGGCGCGCCGGCGCGAACGCCGCGGCATGGGCGAAAGGCTGCGGCTGAACCACGGTCAGCCGGCGCTTTCCTCGACATCGCCGACGAGCGGAACGGCGCCTTCGCCGGCCGGCGGCGCGAAATCGGCCAGCTCCTCCGTCGCCACATGGCCGGTGACTTCAAGCGCCGCAGCCGTGCGCGACAGGCCGAGCGCTGCGGCCTGCTTCTGCAAATCCTGGATGAGGCCCAGCAACAACAGGCGATTGGGGGCGGAATTCATCGAACAGCCGACAGAAAATCAGTTGGGTTGGTATCGAATGTATACACTAGCAGAACAAGCCAACAAACAATCCGGTCAATTCGTAAAATTTTCAGAAATCGAGCGCCCGCCGGATCGAGCTAGAGCCTTACTTCGGAATAGTTTTAGAGATTGAACGCAAGTCACTGACGGCAATACAAAAAAATTCCACTATACAAATTCGCCCTTGCGCATCACGGGGGTGCGGCTTCCGGTCGCATCCAGTCCATCGACGTCGATTTCGGCCGAGCCGATCATCCAGTCGATATGGATCAGGCTGCGATTGGCGCCGCGGGCGCGCAATTCATCCTCACTCATCTTACCACCGTTCACAAAACACTTGCTGTAGGCCTGGCCGAGCGCGATATGGCTCGCCGCATTCTCGTCGAACAACGTATTGTAGAAGAGGAGCCCGCTCTTCGAGATCGGCGAGGAGAACGGCACCAGCGCCACCTCGCCGAGCCGCGCGGCGCCTTCGTCGGTCTCGAGCACGCGCCGCAGAACGTCCTGCCCGGTGCGGGCGCGCGCATCGACGATCCGGCTCCCCTCGAAGCGCACCTCGATATCCTCGATCAGGGCGCCGTTGTAGGACAGCGGCTTGGTCGCGCGCACGAAGCCGGACACGCGGTCGCGATGCGGCGTGGTGAAGACTTCCTCCGTCGGGATGTTGGCGTTGCAGACGATTCCGTTCTTGGCTTCCGACGCGCCGCCGACCCATTCGTGTCCGTCGGCGAGGCCGACCGTGAGGTCCGTCCCCGGCCCGGCGAAATGCAGCGCGTGGAAGCGGCGCGCGTTGAGAGCGCCGGTGCGCTCGGCAAGGCGCGCATTATGCGCGGCCCATTCGCCCGCGGGATCGGCGCCGTCGACGCGCGAGGCGGAAAAGATCGCGTCCCACAATTTCGCCAGCGCGCGCTCCGGCGCATCGTTCGGGAAAACACGCTCCGCCCAGGCCGGCGTCGCCGCGCCTAGAATCGTCCAGTTGATGTCGAAGCCCGCGATCAGTTCCAGCGCGGGACTATAGGCCTTGGACCGCGCGCGATTGGCGCGCGAGACTTTTTCCGGGTCCTGTCCGGCGAGCAGCATCGGGTCCTCGCCGTAGATGGCGAGCCGCGCCGCGCCCGCCTTGAAAGCGTCCGCCATGCCCGCATAGAGCCAGCCCGGCGCCGTGTCGAACGTATCGGCGGCGGCGTATGTGTAGCGCGCCAGCGTCTGCTGCTCGTCGCCGAGAATGACCGTCACCAGCGACGCCCCGGCGCGATAGGCGTGTTCGGTCACAAGACGCGCCAGATCGAGCGCCTCGACCGGCGCCGTCATCACCACTTCCTGACCCTTGCGCAGGTTGAGTCCCACGCGCACGGCGGTTTCGGCGAGCCGGTCGAGCCTGGCGGCGTGGCTGTCGGTGAAGGGCGCGTTCATGCGGGCTCCGGCGTCGGTTCAGGAATTTGGTTCAGGCATAGCGCGGGCGGTGGCCGCCGTCACGTCGAGTTCGTCCCGCCGCCGCGCGATCGCCGCGCGCGCGAGATCGTGCGCCAGACGGAAGGTCTCGAATCCCTCGGACGACACCGCGCCGTCGGACACGCGTTGCATCAATTGCGCGACGAGGTCGTCGAGTTCGGTCTCGACCCGGTCCAGCGCCGCTGCATCCGGCGCGGCGCGCGCCGCCTTCGCCAGCGCCAGCAAGGTCTCGCCGACCTGCCCCGCGCGCACGGGCGCGGCGCGCGTCACCGTCGAATAGAGGCCGAGGAAGATCGAGCCCACGACGCTCGCCACCGACATGCCGATGTAGATCAGGTCCGAATAGCGGTCGAGAAAGGTCTTGGTGTCGTCGTCGACATATTCGGCCGCGCCGGGATGGGCGAGAATTTCCGCATCCTTGTCGGTGTCCGGCGGCTCGATCGCGGCGGCGTAGCGGCCGGGCAGCGCGAGCTGGTCCTTGTTCTCCAGCGTCATCTGCGTCAGTTGCGCGGCGACCGCGTTGGACATCCGCGCATGGGCGACCAGCATGTCGTCGACGGCGAGCGTCTCGACGTCGTCGTCGGGAATTTGCGGATAGGGCAGGATCGCGCCGGCCTCCAGCGTCTCGGACTTGACGCCGAAAATGCGGTCGGCGAGCCCTTTCACGCCGTCCGGCTCGATCAGCTCGAAATTGACCTTGCGATCCTTGCCGAGCCAGAAGCGGTCGCTGGCCAGCCCCGACTTGCGCGCGATGAAGAACACGGCCGCCGGACCGCCGGGCTCGAACAGGCTCGGCCATTCGTCGGTCTTGCGGTTCTCGATCTGCGTCGTCGACGGCAGGTCGTAATAGGCGAGAATCTGGCGCACCAGCGCGAGGTCGCGCGCGTCGTCGGCGATGACCGCGATCTTCTTGCCCTTGGCCGCGGCGATCGTCTTGACCCGGGCGTTCTTCGGCACGGCGACCAGCAGGACGGAATGCTCGAGCTGCGCCAGCGCGACGGTGCGCGGCGGCCGCTTGACGTCCGTGCGCAGGATGACGAGATCGGCCTTGCGCTGCGCGAAGGCCTGCACGGCGGCAGCGCCCGTCTCGTGCGGCTGCACCTCGATGCGCAGGCGCGAGGCGCTGAACAGGTCGTCCGCCGCCGCGCCCGGCCGCGTCAGCACGGCGGTCTTCAGCTTCTGCGCGAACAGATAGCTCGACGCGCCCTCCGGGCCGGTCGCGAAAATCAGCTTGGTGGGCGCGGCGAAATAGCGGGCGAGCAGAGCGGCCAGCGCGGCGATGACGATGGTCAGCGCGACGAAGACGATCTTCTGGCGCCGATTGCTGGCGCTCGCGCGCGCGGCCTCGCCGAACAGGTTCTGCGCCGCCAGCACCGCCGCGCGGCCCGCCTCTGTATTTTCCTTGGGGGCCGGGCTCACGCCGCCTCGCTTCCTCGCCTCGCCCGATCTAGACGGCGCCGCGGGCCGCCGCGTCAAGCCGCGCCCGCGCGCGCTTGACCCGGCGGCGGGCAAAGGCCGCCGAACTTGACCCATGCGGCGCAGGCGGGCATCTAGCGCGCTTTCCGACGAGACCTCCCATGATCCGATCCGCCCTCATGAACGTGATGACCGCCGCCGCCATCAAGGCCGGGCGCGGTCTGAAGCGCGACTTCGGCGAGGTCGCCAATCTCCAGGTCTCGGTGAAGGGCCCCGGCGATTTCGTCAGCGCCGCCGACCGCAAGGCCGAGAAGGTCCTGTTCGAGGAGCTGGCCAAGGCGCGGCCGGGCTACGGCTTCGTGATGGAGGAATCCGGCCGCGTCGAGGGCACGGACCAGAGCCATACCTGGATCATCGATCCGCTCGACGGCACGACCAATTTCCTGCACGGCATTCCGGTCTTCGCCATTTCCGTCGCGCTGGAGCGCGAGGGCCAGCTCGTCGCCGGAATCGTCTACAATCCCGCCGACGACGACATGTTCGTCGCCGAGCGCGGCCAGGGCGCCTGGCTCAACAACCGCCGCCTGCGCGTGGCGCAGCGCCGCGATCTCGCCGACGCGCTGGTCGCGACCGGCGTGCCGCATCTCGGCAAGGCCAAGGAGCATCCGCGCTTCAAGGCCGAGCTCGCCGCCGTCATGACGCGCGTCGCCAATGTCCGCCGCTTCGGCGCGGCCTCGCTCGATCTCGCCTATACGGCGGCCGGCCGTTTCGACGCCTATTGGGAGCGCATCCTCCAGCCCTGGGACATCGCGGCGGGCATCGTTCTCGTGCGCGAGGCCGGCGGCTTCGTCAGCGACCTGTCCGACGGCCAGGACATGCTGGCCAAGGGCGAAATCCTCGCCGGCGGCGAGACGATCCATCGGGCGCTCGGCGATCTCCTGCGCAAGGCCTGAAGCGTCTTCAGGCGACGAATTTCTTGCGAAGCAGGTCGTTCACATAGGCGCTGGCGTTCGGCAGCGTCTTGAGTTGGTCTGCGATCTCGGGATCCAGCATCAGATTGACGCGCCGTTTCTTCGCCTCCGCCGGCAACGCGGGGCGGCCACGCCTGGCCTTCGCGAAAAAATCGGAATCGAGTTCCCGCACCTCGCCGTCACGGGCGATGTAAGGCTTCTTCATAACGGCTCCTTTCTCTCTCGTTCGCCCGGCGCAGACTGATGACGCGCAATGCGTCGCCCCGTCGACACCATGCGAAGACGCAGAGGCGATTGCCAATGGGCGCCATCGTGACGAAACGGACCTCGTTGTAATCCGTGCGAACGTCCTCGACGGTGAACGCAATATCCCAATCGGCTGCGGCGACGTCAGCGAAGTCGAGACCGCGCTCGGCGAGCGTCTTTTCGCGCTTGCGCTCGTCCCATTCCAGCGTCACTGCCAGCTTCACCTGGTTTTTATTACACACCTAAATTTATCGGTCAATAAACGTGCGCATGGAAATGCAATGCCATCCCCGGCGATCTCCTGCGCAAGGCTTGACGTTTCGCCTTTCCTTCCCAACCTCTCCGTCATCCTGCCGTTGTTGCTAGCGACCAGAACTTGATGGCATTCTGCCCGCGCGGCGGGAATGCAGGTCGAGGATCGAGGGTTTACATGGCGGCCGACGAGATTCGCACGGAGCTGTCGAGCCCGCGCATCTTTCTCATACGCATGGGCGTCTTTCTGGCGCTCGCGGGCTTCATCGCCTTCATTCTGCAGGACCAGATCAAACGCGCCTTCATGGCGAACCCCGGCCTCAACGGCCTGATCCTCGGCGTGCTCGCGGTCGGAATCGTCATGGCGATCGCGACCGTCGCGCGCCTGTTCCGCGAGATCGCCTGGGGCAACGCCTGGGGCGGGGCGGGCGCCCCCGCCGCCCAGCCGCCCCGCCTGCTCGCGCCGATGGCGCGGCTCGCGGGCGAAGGCCGCGCCATTTCCACCGTCACCCTGCGCGCCATTCTCGATTCGGTCGCCACCCGCCTCGACGAGAGCCGCGAAATCCTGCGCTACCTCACCGGCCTCCTGATTTTTCTGGGCCTGCTCGGCACCTTCTGGGGCCTGCTCGAAACCGTCGGCTCGATCGGCGACGTCATCAACGCCATGAAGGGCGGCGCCGAATCCTCCGTCCTGTTCGAGGACCTGAAGGCCGGCATCGCAAAGCCGCTGTCGGGCATGAGCCTGTCGTTCACCGCCTCGCTGTTCGGTCTCGCCGGCTCGCTGGTGCTGGGCTTTCTCGACCTTCAGGCCGGCCAAGCGCAGAACCGTTTCTACGTCGAGCTGGAAGATCGCATTTCCGCCGCCGCCGCGAGCGACGCGCCGGCCGCGGTCGCCGCCGGCCTTTCGCCCGACCTGCGCGCGACGCTCGAGCGCATGTCGGCGGCCGGCGATTCCTCCGGCCAGCGCGCGGCCTCCGCCGCCATGGCCAATCTCGCCGACGGCGTTCAGGCGCTGGTCAAGCACATGCGCGCCGAGCAGCAGATGATCCGCGACTGGGTCGAGCAGCAGGCCGCGCAGAACCGCGAGATGAAGAAGACGCTCGACCGGCTCGCCCAAGAGCGGGAGCAATCCTGATGCGCGAGAAATCCTGATGGCTCTTTCGCGCAGCAGGCGTATCCGCTCCGGGCTCGACTATTGGCCGGGATTCGTCGACGCGCTGTCGACGATGCTGCTCTCCTTCGTCTTCCTCATCACCGTCTTCATGGTCGCGCAATTCTTCCTGTCGCGCGACGTGACCGGCAAGGACGCCGCGCTCCAGAAGCTGAACAAGCAGATCGAGCAATTGACCGCGCTGCTCGCGCTGGAAAAGACGGGCAAGGAGGAAGCGCAATCCTCGCTGGCGACGCTCGCAGCCACGCTCGACACGGCGAAGAAGGACAACGCCGATCTCACGCAGAGACTCGGCGTCGCCGAAGGCGCGGCGTCGGGCGCGGGCGGCAAGGCGGACGCGCTCGCGCAGAAGCTGGACGCCGAGCAGCAGCTCTCGGCCAAGGCGCAGGCGCAGGTCGATCTTCTCAACCAGCAGATCGCGGCGCTGCGCCGCCAGCTCGCCGCGATCGAGGAGGCGCTACAAGCCGCCGAAGCGAAGAACAAGGAGTCGCAGGGCCAGATCGCCGATCTCGGCCAGCGCCTCAATCTCGCGCTCGCGCAGAAGGTGCAGGAGCTCGCGCGCTATCGCTCCGACTTCTTCGGCCGTCTGCGCGAAATTCTGGGAAACAGGCCCGGCGTGCGCATCGTCGGCGACCGCTTCGTCTTTCAGTCGGAAGTCCTGTTCGATACCGGCGCGGCGGAAATCAATCCCGCCGGCAAGACGCAGCTCGACCAGCTCGCCGCCGCCGTCGTCGATCTCGAACGCGAGATTCCACCGTCGATTCCCTGGACGCTGCGCGTCGACGGCCACACCGACGTCAGGCCGATCAAGTCGGCGCAATTCCCGTCCAACTGGGAATTGTCGTCGGCCCGCGCCATCGCGGTCGTGCAATATCTGATCTCAAAGGGCGTGCAGCCCTCCCATCTCGTCGCCGCCGGCTTCGGCGAATTCCAGCCGCTCGAAGCCGGCGACAGCGAGGAAGCGCTTCGCCGCAACCGCCGCATCGAACTGAAACTGACCGACAGGTGATCGCCAGCCGCCGCCATATAGCTCCCATCCGCGACGACGAGCGCGGCGCGCTGCTCGACCTCTGGGTCGCATCCTGGCGCGCGACCTTCCCCGACATCGATTTCGATGCGCGCCGGCCGTGGTTCGTCGGCCGTCTCGCAGAACTCGAGGCGCAGGGCGCGGAACTCATCTGCATGTTTCAGGACACGCCAAAACCCGGCGAGCGCAAGCTCGTCGGCTTCGTGCTGATCGATCCGAACACCGGCTGGCTCGACCAGATCGCCGTCAAGCCCAACGCCTTCGGCGCCGGCGTCGGCCGCGAACTTCTCAACGCCGCCAAGCGCGCCTCGCCCGGCCATATCCGGCTCGACGTCAACGCCGACAATTTTCGCGCGCTCCGCTTCTACAAGCGCGAGGGATTCACGCGCGTGGGCGCGGGTGTGAACAAGCTGTCGGGACGGGAGACGGCGGTACTGGAGTGGGTGAGGGGGGAGTGAGGGACCGCTTTCGACAGGAAGCGGACATTCCGAGTGTGGCAGCGAGCGGCAATGATCGGCGAACACGGCCCGACTACTTCCTAGGACTTGCGTTTTGTCGTCTCACTGCTTCAACCGGAGCGCTACGCAGGAAGCGCGGGCTGGCCAAGCGCTCACATCACGAAACTGATCATCGATTGCGAGATCATTCTGTGGCGTAAGGGCTCGTCAACCGGACGATATGGTTCCTAGAGCGGGATGAGATGTGACGGAATCGATTTTGGATTCCCGAATCGATCTCGA